>Ga0193752_1003155_pt1 | contig 11585 bp, 9 predicted proteins | sample H1c1metaG_FD_144924 | JGI IMG/M metagenome (GOLD analysis project Ga0193752, IMG submission 144924) | Soil microbial communities from a riparian zone of the East river system, Colorado, United States - H1c1 | ecosystem: Environmental > Terrestrial > Soil > Riparian zone | place: USA: East River... | reverse complement strand
GGCCAGTGAGCATGAGCAAGCCGCTGCCGCAGTCGTTCTATGAGCGCGATGCGCTAATCGTCGCGGAGGAGCTGCTCGGCCAGCACATCCATCACGGCGGCGTCGTGCTGCGCATCACCGAGGTCGAGGCCTACCGCCATCCCGGCGACACCGCGAATCACTGCCGGATGGGCCGCACCAAGCGCAACGCGCCGATGTGGGGACCGGGCGGGCACGCTTACGTGTACCTCTGCTACGGCATGCACAACATGCTCAACCTGGTGACCGGCGCGGATGGCGAAGGCGCGGCGGTGCTGATCCGGGCGTGCGAGCCGGTGCGCGGGCACGAGCTGATCTTGGAGCGGCGGAAGAGCGCGAGCTTGAAGCCGGTTTTGCTAACCGGGCCGGGCAAGGTCGCGGCGGCGCTCGCGCTCGACACGCGCCACAGCGGGCTGTCGTTGTTCCGCGCGCGCGAGCCGCTCAGCGTGCGCGAAGGCGACGCACCGAGCGCGATCGTGCGTGGGCCGCGCGTCGGCATCGGCTACGCGACGCCGGAGCATCAAGCCGCGCCGTGGCGGCTCGCAATCGGCGGCTCCCTGTGGGTGAGCGCGCGGCGCGGACTGAAGTGACCTTGCGACTGCTCGCGGCTCATCTGCCAAGACCGCAGCCATGGTGCTGTCGGCGGCCGCCGGCGGGGAGCCGCCATTTCAAGGCTGCGCCATGCCGCAGGCCGTCGTCGTCGGGGCCGTCGTCGTCGGGATCGGCGGCGGCGAGCCCCAGCGACCTTGCAGCGGTTGGTAGTGCGCGCACAACGCTCTGAGCTCGACGTAGTCGAGCCCAGAGTCGTCTTCGCGCAACTGCTCGAGGTCGCGCCAGATGTCGATGCCGATCACGCCATACTGGAACGTGGCTTCGTCGTCGAAATCCAGCGATAGGTTCAGCAAGCCGATCTGCGGCTCCGGAAACGAAGGGTCGAGCTGCAAGCTACCGGTGACGTCGCGCAGGTTCGCTTGCGCGGCGACCGACACGTCGTCGTCGCCGGGCCTCAAGATCTGGACGTATTGCGACGCGAGCTCAACCGCGATCGCGCCATCCTCCGTTTGCAGCTCGCCGCTCGCGCTCACCCAGATCAAGCGCTCTTCGCATTGCCCTTCCTCGGCCGCGATCCTGCAGTCCTCGTTCGTGCACAGCTCTAGGTCGAGCTCCCGGTAGCTAAGCGCGTCGACGGACAGCGCGAGATGCACGCGCGTCTGCGGATCGAAGCCGCTCGCGGGACCACCGTCGTCGCTGTCGATCACGGCCCACGTCATTTCGGAGTCAATCACGGTCTCGATCGCGCGCACGGTATCGCTCGCGTCGAAGCCCAGCGCATCGCCTTCTTCGGCATCGATCACGCGCTTCGTGTACGCCTCCGCGCACGGGGAGATGTCCGCGCCGAAGTCGCCGGTCTCGCCACCTGCGTTTGGGCCGCAGCTCGGACACACGCTGTCTAGGGTGTCGTCGGGCTCACCGAGGTCCGGCATCGGATCGGAAGCGCTCGCCCCACAGCCTGCGATCAGCAGCAGCCACAAGCCGAGCCCAAGGTGCCGGCGACCGGCGCGCTGCGCGTTGTCCATGAAGAGGAGATGGCACGCGTAGAGCGCTCCGCCAATGCACGTTTCGCCCGTTATATGTGCCGAAACACTCCCATATGTGCTAAACGCGCGATGCATGCCTGAGGTTTCCACGGGTTACGACCACGAAGCGATCGCAGTCGAGCTGATCCGCCAGCTCCGCGGTCGGCGCTCGTGCGCGGAGCTGAGCCGCCGCATCGGCTACCGCAGCAACATCGTGCATCGCTGGGAAGCGCGGCAGTGCTGGCCGACCGCTGCGCGCTTCATCGGGCTGCACCAACGCCTGCGACCGAACAAGCGCTCCTGGCTCGAGCGCTTCTTCCACGTCGAGCCCGCGTGGCTCGGCACGCGCGACCCCAATTCGCCCGAGGTGATCGCCGAGTTCCTGCAACAGCTGCGGGGCAAGGCTCCGATCGTGCGCATCGCCGAGCTCGCCGGCCGCAATCGCTATGGCGTCGCGCGCTGGTTCAGCGGCAGCGCCGAGCCCAAGCTGCCCGAGCTGCTGCTGCTCGTCGACGTCGCCGGCCGCCGCTTGCTCGACCTGCTCGCGTGCTTCGAGGATCCCGCGCGCTTGCACTCAGTACGCGCACAGTGGCAGCGCCTGCAGCTCGCGCGCGAGGCCGCATACGATCGCCCGTGGTCGCACGCGGTGCTGCGCGCGCTCGAGCTCGACGGCAGCGCGCGTGCGCCGATGGCGCAAGCCGCGTGGATCGCGCGACGGCTCTCGATCTCGGTGCACGACGTGAACGACTCGCTGCGCTTGCTCGCCGCGACCGGCCAGATCCGCAAAACAAAGCGCGGCTTCGTCGCCCTGCCTGCGATGATGGTCGACACCAGCCAAGACCCGCAGCGCGCGCTCGAGCTCAAAGCCGCGTGGACGCAGACCGCGCTCGACCGCATGCGCAGCGGCGCGGCGGGCAGCTTCGGCTACAGCTTGTTCGCGGTGTCGCGCGCGGATCTGCAGAGGCTGCGCGACCTGCACCTCGAGTACGTACGCGCGATGCAGAGCGTGATCGCGGGGTCGGCGCCGAACGAGTGCGTGGGGTTGTACTGCGCGCAGTTGCTCCCGCTCGAGGCGGGTTGACGGTCACCTGTGCGAAGGGTCGTTCGTCTAATCTCCGCCGCGGATGCCCCTCCGCGATGCCACCGACTTTAGTGCTCTACCGCTGTCCGCCGCGTTGATCGCGAGCGTCGTGAAGCTCGGCTACCGCGCGTTTAGTGCTTCCTACCTGCCTTTCCACCGCGAGGAACGCAGCCGCCAGTCGTCGATCGGTCAGCGCGAGAATGCGCAGCAAGGTGCTCCCGCGCAACGAGTGCAAGCTCGCAACCGGCCTTTGGTACTGACGTGGTGAGCGGTCACAGGCAGCCGAGAGCGATCGCCGCCGCCCTACAGACCTCGCGCATTCGTGCTTCGTCGAGGTGCCCGATGTACTTACGCAGATCGTCTTGTCGCACTGACAGGATGTGGTCGAGGTTGGCGACGCACGGCTGCTTGAGCCCGTCCTCGACGTCGAGCGGCACCTCGCTCGGTAGACCTCGGATCGTCGTCGTGATCGGTGCGATCAATGCAGTGTGCAGGTGGTCCAGCGCAACCTGGCGCGAGAGCACCAAAACGGGCCGCTGCTTGTCGGGCGCTGCGAATCGATACTGCCAAATGTCGCCGCGAGCTATCGATCGTCGTCCGGCCATGCTTGCTCCGAAAGCATCGAGTCGAATTCCGTGCCGCTTCCGGACTTCGCGCCGACCGTCTTCTTGCCATAACCACGGGCGTAGCTCTCATCGATGCTCTCGCGCTCGGAGTGCTCCAAGTACAGCCGGAGCGCGCGCTTGATCACCGCCGAGCGCCCGTCGCGCTTAGTCTCCGGGCGCCGATCGATCGCCTTGAGCAAGGCCTCATCCAGGGAGATCTGTACGCTCCGAGCAGGCATGATTCCTTCGTACCACAGCGAATATAATGGCTCAAGCCATCATACGTTCTGTTGGGACCGCTCCACAGCCAAGCTGGCTTGAACAAATCGAGGACGGGCTCGCTTCGGCCAAGCTGGCTTGCCGGAAGCGGCGGGTCGCTAGATTTTTTGCTTCGGAGCATTCAACGTACGGACACGACGCAACTTGGCGATGTCGGTGCCGATAGCCCTCACCGAGAGAGGTGGCCTATGGGAATGTTCGACACCATTCTGTGGCTCGACGACTCCGCTGAAGTGGCTTGCACCGCTGGGCATCGGATGCGTTCGTTCCAGACTAAGGATTTCGACGATCCCTCGATGCGCACGTACCTCGTGCATCAGGGCCAGCTCTTGCTCGCGACGAGCCTCAAGGACGACGACTACACCGAATGGCGCGTCGATGCCTCGAACGCGGTGCGCGAGCAGCGATTCGCCCTAACCGATCTCACGGGTCCGCGCTCGCTGCGCGCGTACGCTTCATGCGACGAGTGCGAGCCCGTGCTCGTCCGGACGGAGGGCGGCAGCGGCTGGTTCTCGGATCTCGTCGCAGAGCATCGCGTCTTCGTCGACTTCATCTTCACTTGGCAGCCGGGCGATCCGTTGCAGCTCCGCCGCACGAGCGGCTCGCGCGACGAGATGAAGGCCGACCTGCTGACTCGCGGGCTATGCGTGCTCGGCGATGACGAGCCTCTAGCGATCGTTCACCGGGAGGTCGAAGCCGCTCGCTGCTCACGAGAACGCAGCCGCTAGTCGACGATCGGTCAGCGACGAGAATGCGCAGCAAGGTGCTCACGCGCAACGAGCACATGCTCGCAACCGGGCCTTTGGTACTGACGTGGCCTTGGCGGGCATTGCCGTTCGGGGCTCGCTGCGAAAGCCTGTCGACGACATCGCCATGTTCGGGCTCGCGCCGTCGTGCGGAGAGCGACCGTGGCTATGTCGCCCCAGGGACAGGGGCTAGGGAGTGTGTGCGCATGGACAAGCACGCGAGCTGCGTGATCGCTGGTTTCACTCTACTGATGGCTTGCTCGGCCGATCCGGAGTCGTCGGGCGGCCGCGGCAACCAGGGCTTCGGCGGCGCTGCGGCGGCGTCTGGTGGAAATGCGGCCGGCATGGGCAGCGGAATCGGAGGCGCAGGCGGAGTCGCTGGGCAGATAATCCCTCCGACGACGCAGGGCGGCACAGGTGGCGCGCCGCCCTCCAACGAAGAATGTGCGGCGACGGCGGCGGAGGCCGTGGTCGGCCGCGAGCCAGCCGACATCGTGTGGCTCGTCGACAACTCGTGCTCGATGGCCGTCGAAGCCGTGGCGGTTCAAACCAACATGAACCGCTTCGCGCAGAAGCTCGTCGACTCGGGCATCGACGTGCACCTCGTGCTGATCTCGAGCGCGAACACCTCGTACCAGATGAACACGGCCTGCCCGCCGGACGACTTTGTGTGCTCGATCGGGATGTTGGTCGGCGCGTTCACCGACTTCGGCGTGTGCATCGGTGCGCCGTTCGGGTCCGGCATGTGCCCGGCCGACTCGCTCGCGCCCAACTTCCTGCACCTCGCTTACCCCGTGGGCAGCACGAACGGGCTGCAGATGGCGCTCGACCTATACCCCGAGTACGCGTCGATGATGCGGCCGAACGCGTCCAAGCACTTTGCGATCATCACCGACGACACTTCGGACATATCCGCCGCAGCCTTCACGCAAGGCGTGAACGCGCTGGACCCGACATTGTTCGCCGAGTGGCGCTACCACGGCATCTACTCGTTCACCGATTGCCCCGATGCGGCCGAGGTCGGCACCGTGCACCAAGAGCTCGTGGCACAGACCATGGGCGTCGCGGGTGACCTCTGCCTGCAGCAATTCGATCCGGTGTTCGACGAGCTAGCGATGAACGTCGTGAGCAACGCCGAAGTCGCGTGCGACTGGCCGATCCCGGCGCCCCCCATGGGCCGCTCGCTCGACATCGAAAAGATCAACGTGAAGTTCACGCAGCCCGATGGCACTGTGGTCGACCTCGGCAGAATTCCCGTGGGAGAGACCTGTGATGGTCGAGAAGGCTGGCACTACGACGACGATGCCTCTCCGACGACCGTCGTCTCGTGCCCCGCGAGCTGCGATCGCTTCCGAAGCGGCGGCGGCAAGGTCGACGTGCTCTTCGGTTGCAGGACCGTCGTCGTGCAGTGACGGGACCCGCGCGCTCGCGCTAGCGGCGTGTGCTCTTGCCGCGGCGCTTGCGGTGGGCTGCAAGCAGAGCAAGCCGAGCACCGAGCCGCAAGCCGCCAAGGAAAGCGCCGAGTCGCCTCGGCCCACGACGCCCGAGCCAGTGGCTGCGACCGGTCGCGCCGCCACCGAAGCTGCCATCGCCCGGCTCACGCGCCAGCTGACGACACCCGCGGGCGATCCCGAAAGTCCTTGGGCGCTTGCGCACGGACTCTTGGCGTTCGGTCCAGAATTCAAGGCGCGCGATGGCCGTAGCGCTGTGCAGGTCGCAGCCTCCTTTGCACAGCCGAACGATGAGCATCCGCCTCGCTATGGCTTTCCGCCCGAGCAGAGCGGCAAGCCGGTCGAGCCGCATCCGCACTTGATCGTCAAGACGTTCCTAGAGATCGGCCTGCCGCCCGCGCTCGAGCTGCGCGCGTCCGATGGCGCCGCGATCAGCGTGCGCAGCTTGCTGAACGATATGCGCGCCCGCATGCACGAGCCGCAGAGCGATACTGACTGGTACGACGCGGCGTGGTGGATCTCGGCGCTCGAGCTCGACCCCGAGCGCGACGATCGGCTGCTCGCACCCGTACGCGATGCAGCGCTGGCGCGGCTCGAAGCGGACGACGCCGTGCTCGCAAGCGATGCTCAGGAGCCATTCGCCACGACCGCACCGATGGGCGCCGCCAAGCGCAGCAAGCGCCATATCTACGGCCATCCCTGCGGCGGACTGCACTTCGTGCAAGCGATCCTGCGTGCAGCCAGCGCGAGCTCCTCGCCGGACTTTCGCGCGCGCACGCAGCGCCAGCTCGCGCTTCTGCTACGACGCCATACCGCGGAGCGCGAGCTGTATGCGCAAACGCTCCATGCTCACCCCGAAGTGCGCTTGATCGTGAGCGGCCAACAGCTGAAGTTCTTCGGGCACTTGCTCGAAACGCTCGCCCTCGCCGTTCGACTCGGCACGGCCGGCGGCGACCCAAAGCTCACCGCCGAGCTCGCCGCCGCGCAACAGCTCGCAGCAGCCGATCTGCTTGGTGCTCTGGAGCAGCTCGAGCAGGAGCGCGCGTACGAACGCTTGTCCGAGATCTCTGCACAGCGCCCGCAGCTCGCGCTCGACTTGATCGGAGATGGCTGCCACGCCGTACACGGCCTACGCGAAACGCTGCCATCCCTTCCGTGAGCCGCGCAGCGCATCAGCATCGCTTGAGTGACGGTTAAAGCGATCCAAACGGGTACGCGTCAGTGGCGCCGAAGCGAGCGACTTTCGGACGCCACAACTCGACCTCATAGCCGCGCTTGAACGCCTTCACGAGCTCCATCTGGCCTTGCAGCGACGCGAAAGATGCGCAGCGGGCCTCCTTCGGATACAGCAGGACATAGTCCGCCGCGCCGGTCTCGAGCAGGATGCGCGTGTGCTTCGCCGAGACCTTGCAGTCCATCCAGTGGAAGTACGACCGGCTGAACGCAGAGAGAACTTGCGCGTTGGTGGTGATCACCTTGGGCCGCGGCTTCTGCGCGTCCATCCAGGCCGCGAGCTCAGCCTCCGGACCGGTCGGCCCCGCTTCGTAGCGCCTGTTCAACAGAACACGCATCGATCCGACCGAATGGAAGAGCGTGATCGCGACCAAGAGGGTGGCGAGCCCGCGACCGAGCGCTCCGCCTCGCGAGAACAAGTACGGCAGCGCGAGCGCGATGAGCAGGATGAACGGTAGGCCGTGACGCCACCCGAACAGCCAGGTGAAAAAGAACTGGTTCTTTTGGAAGTGCAGCGGCGCCAACATCACCAGGGCCGCGAGCGTCGCGATCGACAGCAGGCAACCGTCCGCCGACCACAGGCGTCTGCCGACGCGCTTGACCTCGGCCCAGCTGCCGGCTGCGGTAAGCACCGCGAGCGGAACCGCATAGACGACTAGGCCGAACGAGGCGGTGTATCCAAGCTTGCTGTCCGGCTTGAACGCGGCCTCGAGACCTTCGCCTACGATGCGGAGCTTCTCGGCGAGTGAAGACGTCGGCACGGCCACGCGAAAGAACCTGAGCTCTGAGATCTCTTGGATCGTGCCCATGCCGGAGAACGTCTGCCAGCCCTTGATGTCCGCCCAGCTCGCGATCCATGCGCACCACGGCAGAACCACCAGGGCCATCGCCGCCGCTGCGACGCCGGCCAGCGCAAAGAAGCGGCGCTCGCGGATCCCGTGCAGCGCGAAGACGAACGGCAGCGCCAGCGCGACGCCGATCATCTGCGTGCGCGTGAGAAACGCCAGCGCCGCGAGCGCACCGGCGAGCGCCGCCCGCCGCATGCAGCGTGTGTCGGCGGCGGCGTCGGCCGCGATCAGCGACGCGAACAGGAAGAGGAACGCCATGCCTTCCGTGTACGGCGTCGACGTTGCCTTGAAGAAGACGACGTTGGTCGCAAACACACAGACCACGAGGTGACCGACGTCCAGCGGCTTGCCGTCCAAACCTGGAGTCGGCGGCGCTCCGTCGCTCGTCCTGCGCGCGATGCGCACCGTCAGAACGTAGAGCAGCACGAGGACGATGCAGAAGATGATCTCCGGAACGACGTGCGCGACCGTCTCTAGATCGAACAGCTTGCCCAGCAGCCCCATCGTCAGCGGCCACAGCGGGCTGTGGTTGATCTCATGCGGGAAGTACCGCAAGCCCTGGTTGTAGAGCGAGACGTTGGTGCTGAACCCGTGTCCCTCAGCGACGTTGCGCGCTATCTGGAAGTAGTAGTCGCCGTCGGTGCAGGGGCGACCCAGACCCGGATCGAAGCCCCGCTTGAGCACCGCAAAGAACGTGACGAGCGCGGTGAGCAGCGCGTATCGCCACCGGCGCTCCGGGGACAGGAGAGTGGAACCGAAACGGGTTAGCCAATCTCGCATCGCGCGCGCTCAGGAGACGGCCGCGTTGTGAAGCTACAGCCGCAAGCTGTCAAGCGTCAGCCGCGATGGCGCGGGTCAGCGAGCGGCGGAGCTTGCGGTGAGCGCCCCGATCTGAGGCACCTGCGGTTGCTCGCGGCTCATCTGCCAAGACTCGACCGGCCAGCGGCGCCAGGCCTCGCGGTGCAGCGTGCGCATGCTCTCCACTGACGCCATCAAGTGCTCGCGTTCGGCGCGGGTCAGCGCCGCAGGGCCGACGCGCAACGCACGCTCGGTGAGCCGTTGGGCCCGCGCCAGCTCGAGCGCGGTCGCAGGTTGAGCGCTGCGCTCGATGCGCGCGACGTGTGCTGCGACCAAGATCGGGTCGAGCACGAGATCGCGAAAGCGCGCCGCTTGGTCGCTCTTGGTCAGCACGCGCAGGTCATGCAGGCGCGTGATCAGCGCGTCGGGCTCGGTCTCCTCGGGCGTGCGCAGAAGGCCCAAGGCGCCGAACAAGCGGCCGGCACCGCGGCTCGACGCCAGCGTCGCCAGCGGGATCGCGAGCGCGAGCGGCAGCCATACCGGCGCGAGCCACAGCAGCAGCTCGGGCGCCGCCAACACGAGGCCCAGCGCGGCGACGACGCCGCTGGCCATCGCGACGCGCTCGCTGACCACGATGCGTGAGAACGCGCCGCCGGCGCGGCGCTGCTGGGCGGCCCAGCGCACCGCATTGCCGAGCGCGATCGACGCCACGCAACGCGCGTGGTGCAACATGAACAGCGGCGCCAAACTAGCGGCGAGCACCGCCTCGAAGCCCGCGGACGCGATCAGCCCGAGCACGCCGCCATGCGCGCGCGTACGACCGCGGTCGCGCAACACCTCGAGCACGCCGAGCACGCGAGGCAAGAGCAGCACCGTCGCGGTCACCGCGCACAACGCGACGGCGACGCCGGTCGGCAGCGCCGCACCGGGCCGCCCGAGCGACACGAGCAAGCCGAGGCCGACGAACAGCAGCCAGATCGGGCCCGCCAAATACGACGCCACGCCGATCGCCATGTGGATGCGGCTCTTAGGCTTGAGGCCGGCTGCGCACGCGATTCGGATGTGCTGCATGTTGCCCTGACACCAGCGCCGGTCGCGCGCGACGTAATCGGGCAGCGTCTGCGGCAGCTCTTCCCATGAGCCGGTGAGATCGTGCGCGATCCGCACCTCCCAGCCGGCGCGGCAAAGCAGCGCTGCTTCGACGAAGTCGTGGCTCAGGATGTGACCGCCGAGCGGCGGCTCGCCGGCCAGCTCGGGCAGCGCGCAGCACTCGAGGAACGCTTGCACGCGGATCACTGCGTTGTGGCCGTAGTAGTTGCCGTGCGGGCCGGCCCACACGGCCAGGCCGCGCGTGAACAGCGGGCCGACTACGCTAGCGACAAACTGCTGCGACCGCGCGAACAGCGTGCTGCCGCCGTGCAGCGCGAGCGGCGCCTGCATCAGCGCGACGCGCGGCGCCGCTTCCATGCGCTCGACCAGCCCGACCAACGTGTCGGCGCGCATCAAGCTGTCGGCGTCGAGCACCACCGCGTACGTGTAAATCGGCGCGAAGCGCTCGAAGAACTCGGCGAGGTTGCCGGACTTCTGGCGCTCGTTGCGCACGCGGCGGCGATAGAACACCGGAATCGCGTGCTCACCGCTGGCCAGGATGCGACGCAGCGCGCGTTCTTCTTCGGCGGCGCGCTCGGGGCTGCGCGTATCGCTCAGCACGAACAGGTCGAACGCATCGCCGCGCGGGTGCTCGGCGAGCGCCTCGCGCATCGCGGCCAGCGCCGCGAACACGTGCTCGGCGTCCTCCTCGTAGATCGGCATCACCAGCGCGGTGCGCGGCAGCGCGGCGTCGACAGCCGGCGGCGGCCGCTTCGCGCGCAAGCCTTCGATGAAGCCGCGCACGGCCACCGCCATACCTGCGGCGCTCAACGCAAACAGCAGCCCGCCGAGCGCGAGCCACACCCAGAGCACGCGATCGCCCGAGCCGAGCCATGCGCCGAGCAAGCACACGCCGAGCGCGACAGCTGCTGCGATCGGAATACGCGCCCGCGCGAGGTCTTGGTCGCGAAACTGCGCGTGTGTCGGCAGCGCGCCACGCGACGCATCACCGAAGCCAGCGACCGCTGCTCGGGCCACCTCGACATCGGCGAGGAACGCCTCGGGATGCGCGCCGATGAACGCGCGCAGCCACAGCGGCTCGAGCGCGCTCGCCGACTCGCCAAACACGGTCTCGACGAACGCGGCGTACCGGGTTTGTGCGAGCGCGACGGCGCGGCGGGCGTCCGCCTCGTCATCATCCTCATGCTGCGCGGGCGCGTGGCTGGTGTGGCTCGGGCCGGCTGCGGCGTGTGCGGCGTCGGCGATCTCAGCGCGAAGCACCGCGATGCGCGCGGGGTCGGTAAGGCCGAGCACGCGGAGGTACTCCTCGACGCGGCGCTCGGCGCGTGAGCCCGCCCCGCGGCGGACGCGAACTCGGCTCGAAGCCTCGCGCTCCGAGCCGGACTGATCTGCATCTACTGAGGCCGTCACACTGCGTGCTCCAAAGCTAGGCGCCCGACTCTATAAAGGATGCGGTTCTGGGCTGCTACGGCTTCGCTTGCAAGGCGCTTACCACCATATGGCGCGCTGTGTGTCAAAGGCCCTGGTTTAGGCCCAAACTTTTTACGTGCCCGTTTTCTGGCCACAACGCCCGCGAGAACACTGCCCCTGGCATTCGGGGTGAGCTTCTTGGGCCACAGGCACGTAGCTCGCAAGCGGATCGGCGGCGAGCTCACAGCGCGCGCCATCTTGTCTCGGTGGTCCACATACGCCTCGGTCGAATGCACCGGCGCCGTGACAGAACATGCCGGTTTCACATTCAAGCGCGGATGCGCAGCTCTCGCCTTCCTTCTGGAGACCCTGAACGAAGCTTCGGCACGCATCGATGGGGGGCAGCACCGTGGCGTCGGTCCATGCGCA
>Ga0193752_1003154_pt1 | contig 11589 bp, 11 predicted proteins | sample H1c1metaG_FD_144924 | JGI IMG/M metagenome (GOLD analysis project Ga0193752, IMG submission 144924) | Soil microbial communities from a riparian zone of the East river system, Colorado, United States - H1c1 | ecosystem: Environmental > Terrestrial > Soil > Riparian zone | place: USA: East River... | reverse complement strand
ATGTCGGTTTTGTACCCTGGATTGCCGCTTCCGCACCCACCCAATAAAAAGCAGCGGTCAGCATCTTTTGCTTTTCAGCGAGTACCCACAATGGCGTGCCGGAATACCAGCTGCTATCCTGTACAATTGCGCGGTAATTTTTATTATATATTTCCTTTTTATCACGGTCATAAAAAAAGTTGTCAACCAATCCATGATGAGCAGGATACAATCCGGTAACAATACTATAATGATTTGGAAAAGTCAGGGACGGAAATGCGGGCCGCATGCCATCGCCTGTTACTCCCTTGCTTCCAAGGCGAAGCAGATTCACGGCGTTGTATTTCTTTGCATAGTCATAACGAAAACCATCAACCGAAACGAGTATAACATAAGGTCTATCTTTTAAAGTGGTGTCATTAAACCGGCCGGTAACAATTTTTTGAGTGGTATCCTGGGCAATCAGGGGATAATAAACCGCAGTCAGGAACAATGTCAGCATCAAAAGCGTGACTTTCAGGATAAATTGATTAGGTTTTCCAGCAGTTATCATTTCGGTTTGAAGAGGTGTTTTTATAATCATTTCGATATAAGGGAGGCGTCGGATGCCTGAATGCCAAAATTAACTCAATGACTTCGATTTAAAGGAATTGCTGCGGTGATTAAATTTAAAAAAGCTGCTCAGGATAAGTTGTGTGAGAGCCCCCGAACAAACTTAAGTTCTCCTTGTTAGAAGCATGATTATTGTCTGACAGTTATGTATTCTTATCAGATATATTTTCTATCAGATATATTTTCTTATCAGATCAAACATGTTATATAAATGGAAAAAAGACAACTGGGGAATTCCGATCTGCAGATCAGCCCTATTGCATTTGGTAGTAATGTTTTTGGTTGGACTATCGATGAAAAAACAGCTTTTAGCCTGCTGGATAAATTCGTAGCTGCCGGATTTAATCTGATCGATACGGCCGATGTTTATTCCAGCTGGGTATCCGGCAATAAAGGAGGCGAATCTGAAACGATTATTGGAGATTGGGTCAAGGCAAGAAACAATCGTGACAAAGTAATCATAGCCACTAAAGTCGGCGGTGATATGGGTCAGGGGAAAAAAGACACGAGTAAGAAACATATTTTGAAAGCTGTGGAAGACTCTCTCACACGGCTAAAAACAGATTATATTGATCTTTACCAGACTCATTGGGACGTAGAAACAATCCCGGTCGAAGAGACGCTGGAAACATATACCGGGCTGATAAATCAGGGTAAAGTTAGATGGATCGGCGCTTCCAACATGACACTGGCACGTTTGAAGGAATCCCTTGCCGCAAGCAGGAAAAATAACTATGCACAATATCAGAGTTTACAGCCTTTATATAACTTATATGAAAGGGACCGGTTTGAAGGAGAATTCGAACAGTTTTGTCTTGATAACAACCTCGGCGTACTAAGCTATTATTCTTTGGCCAGCGGATTTTTAACAGGCAAATACAGAACGGAAGAAGACTTTAGCAAAAGTCAGCGGGGAGGGGGTGTTAAAAAATATATGACTGAAAGAGGAAAAAAAATTATTGCTGCATTGGATGATGTTGCGGCAAGACATCGGTCAACACCGGCAGCCGTCTCTTTGGCCTGGCTAGTTGCCCGGTCATCAGTTACCGCTCCTATTGCCAGCGCCACAACAAATTTACAATTAGAAGCATTTATTGATGCCGCATCGTTGAAACTTAGTGAAGAGGATTTGAAGGCATTGGATATAAGATAATGTGCAATGGATCTCCTGATCCGTTGATTTTTAAAGCTGTTTGGTGTTGATTTATGCCTCCAGGCCTTTTCTACATGTGAATAACTTCTAATAAGTTTAGTATTTTTCCTACGTATATTTAGGAACAACAATATGGAACAGCAATATTACACTCTTCAAACAATTTATAATATAGTGAAAGAGGATTCTCAGCCTCACACTTATTTATGTAATACCAGAGAGATTATTGTCAGGCAACTTTTCGGATGGGATGATATAAAAACACATCTGGAATTGCTGGCTATGGAACAATTAATTACCATACGCCATTTAGGGTCCGTTGCTATTAGCATTACTCCGGCTGGACTAGAGAAAGTAAAATCACTATTGAGAATGACTGCGTAGGTCAATAATTGCCCTCCTGCGAAGGAGGGCGGCGAGCGCAGCGAGCGGGTGGTTGTTCTTTGGTCTTCGAAAGCTATTAGTATGCGGTTACCAAAGAACAACCACCCCGCGCCTTCGGCACTTCCCCTCCTTCGCAGGAGGGGAGTAGTTTACAGCCCCAAATTCCTGGAACATTTTTTCAAATCTGTTTTTCCGGTTAAAACTCCACTAAAAAGATCACCTTTTTTTTCAACTCTTTTAAAGATATTGGTCATATCAAATTTTGAAATTTGTAATCCATGTTTCACTTCGCTCCATTCTAATGGAGCCGACACAGTTGCCCCAGGTTTTGGTCTCAGACTATATGCACAAGCCAGCGTTTGACCTTTCCGGTTTTGCAGATAATCAATATATATTCTTCCTTTTCTTTTATTGAGCGGACGTTCTATAGTTGTTGTCTCAGGTAATTGCTCCTGTACCAGTGATGCGAATCCTTTTGCAAAACTGCGGATCTGAACATAGGTATATTGAGCATTCAAAGGCAGATAGATATGCAACCCGGTACTACCCGAAGTTTTACAATAAGATTTTACACCAGCCTTATCAAAAAGTTCTTTTATCACAAGCGCTGTGTCGATAACCTCTTCGAAAGTGTTTTTGTCGGACGGATCAATATCCATGATCAGGTAATCAGGTTTATTTATACTTCCCAGTTTTGAATTCCAGGGATTAATTTCGATACAACCAAGGTTATTCATAAAAGCCAGACTCGCTCTGTCATTACAAATAAGATAATCGATCTTTTTTCCCGCAGCTTCAGAATTGATCTTTTGAGTTTTCATCCAGGAAGGCGCAATGCCACCCACATCCTTGTGAAAGAAACCTGCATCGTTAATGCCATTGGGATTTCTTCTTAATGACTGCGGACGATCTTTCAGATGGGGGCTAATGTATTTATATACTTTTTGATAATATTCCATCACCTGCCCTTTTGTTATTTGTTCATCCGGCCAGTAAATCTTATCCTGGTTTGTGACCGTCAATTCTTTGCCATCAATTTTTATTATTTGTTCTTTAGACATACAACATCTTTAGTAATAGAAAATTTAGTGTCCCGTTTGTCCTGTTTCTCCGGCAGCTTTATCAATTCTCAAACCCTGATAAACCGGATGCCTGAGCATACCATCCCTTGTTTTTTCTGTAAACTTTACATTACACACTAAAACAGGCTCAACCCAGGTAACCGTATCATTAACTTTTATGTTCTCACTGAAAGGACTCGTTTTCCGAACATGTGGTTTTAACTTCTTAAAAAGTTCTTCTAAGATTTGCTGAGTGAAGCCTGTCCCCGTATGGCCAACATATTTCCATCCTTTCTTTGAATGCATTCCCAGAATTAAAGCACCGATATGTTGCCTGCTGCCTTTAGGTGCAGTGTAACCCGCAATAACTGCCTCCTCCGTATTATGATGTTTTATTTTAAGCCACTCTTTTGTCCTGACACCTACTAAATATCTACTGTCCGTTTTTTTGGCAATTATTCCTTCCAGATTTTTCTTTGTGGCCGCTTTAAATAAGGACTTTCCCGTCTCCAGCACATGATCGGAATAACGGATGGTACCGGAAGATTTTGCCAATAGTTTGCTGAGTTGTTTCTTACGTTCAATCAACGGCAATTTCGTCAGATCCTTTCCATTCAGACGGAGAATATCAAATACATAATAAACCAATGACCCATCTTCATTTCCGAGGTGTTGCAAATACTGAAAATTAGATTTCCCATTCTTATCCAGCATTACAATCTCACCGTCCAGCACGGCATTCAACTTAAGTTTTGCCAGACCCGCAGACACTTCAGGATAAAGCTGCAGGAATGAGATACCATTCCGGGAATAAACCTTAACATTCTGACCTGATAATTCAGCAAGAGCACGATAGCCATCCCATTTGATTTCATAGAGCCAGTCCTTATGATCAAAAGGCCCATCTCCAAGTGTTGCAAGCATGGGTTTGATGTAGTGCTGAACTTTTATCCTTGTAGAAGATGAACGGACAGATGCCTGGTTTATTTTTTTTTTAACCCACTGGTATTGCCCGAAGCGGCCTTCCGCTTTACAGAAGCTTTTACTGAAACTTTTACTTTAGCGGGAGCGGCGTTTTTTTTGACAGCCTTTTTGACTTTGATACCAGCTTTTGTTGCTGCTGATGATTTTCGGTTAGTCTTGCTTTTAACTGTTGAACTTTTCTTAACCGTTGATCTTCTTTTCATTTCCGGGCTATTCTTCTTTGCTGAACTATTGCTTTTTGTCGATCCGCCGCTCTTAGTTGAATTACTGGCTTTAGGAAGTTTTTTCTTCACGCTTGCTTTCCTTCCGGCTGTTTTGGCTTCCAGGCTATGCACCTTATTAATAGGAGAATTTTTTGCTGTTTCATCTTCACTACTATATGGCTTATCCGTTGCATACTTATCCCGGTGTTTTATCAAAAGCCAGTTTTTACTTTCCGCTCCCCTGATTCTGACCAGCGCAAAACTTCCTTTCAGTTTTTTGCCTTTCAATGAAAATTTGAGCATCCCGTTTTTAATGTGGCGGTCAATTTCGTTGTCCGAAATTTTTTCCATTTCTTCAGGCTGATAGGTCCCTTTATCCCATATCTCAACTATGCCTGCGCCATAATTTCCTTCCGGTATCCTGCCTTTAAAACCTCCGTATGCGAGAGGATGATCTTCAACCATAACAGCGAGTCGCTTGTCGGTTGGGTTTAAAGAGGGTCCTTTGGGAATAGCCCAGCTTTTTAGTACACCATTTACTTCCAACCGGAAATCATAATGAAGCCGGGTAGCATCATGGCGCTGAATAACAAAACTGTTTGCAGCCTTGCCTTTGGTTGCTTTTCCGCCGGGCTCAGGTGTTGCGCCGAAATTTCGTTTTTTCTTATAGGTGGCCAGGCTCATGATCAGGATGCTTTTTTGGTTTTCTTCGCGGGTGTGCTTTTTTTATCAAGGCTCGCTTTAAGTTGTGACATAAGATCACGCGTATTGCTGTGAACAATTCGCATATGCGGTACTGCTGTTTTTTTACCTTTGGCCTTTGCTTTTATTAATTTCATCAGTGAATCGGTGTAAGTGTCTTTGTATTTTGAGATATCGAACTTGGCCGTCAGCTGATCAATTAAAGAGAGAGCCATTTTCAATTCACCAGGTTTTACTTTTGATGAAGCCGGAATTTTTAACTCCTTGACATCGCGGATCTCCTCGTGAAAACGAATAGTATTTAGTACAATGGCATTGCCGAGTGGCTTTAATACGCAAAGGTGTTCCCGATTCCTGAGCACATACGTTCCTAATCCAAATTTTCCACTTTTTTCTAGCGCTTCCCTTAATAAGGCATAAGCTTTCTCACCTGATTTATCCGGCTGCAGATAATATGGAGTTTCGAAAAAGATGCTGTCAATGTCTTTACCATTTACAAATTCTTCTATTGAAATGATCTTACTTTTTTCCGGGCTCGCCTTTGCAAAATCTTCATTGTCAAGTATCACATATTTGCCATTTAACATATACCCTTTCACGATATTTTGCCAGGTAACCTGCTTACCGCTTTCCGCATTTACACGTTGAAACTTGATATTGGAATGATCCTTTTTATCAAGCATATCAAGATCAAGTTCACTACCCTGAACTGCACTATACAGTTTGATCGGAATATTTACAAGGCCAAATCCAATGGCTCCGGACCAGATAGCTCTCATGTTTTTTAGTTTTTATAATGAGTTTTATAATGCTCAAAAGATAACGTTCAATTAGCTTATTGGTGTCCGATTCAATAATTCACATTCGCTTCAATAAATTGTTTGAACCCATAAACATCTTCTCTTACAACCTTTTCTATGGCCGGAGTAAAAAATGAACTGATGGCATCTCCGACAATTCCCAGTGGCGGCTTATAACTTATGGTAACATAAATATCGGTTCCAATAGCCTCTTCAGAATCTCTGAATTCAACTTTACCAACATTATCAATCATTGAATCGGGGAGCGACTTCCAGGTTATTTCCTGGTCAACTACATCTCTTACAATGGAAGCCCGCCATTTTAAGGGAACAGGATTACCGGCGAGTTCGGCTTTCCATTCCGATATATTATCAAATACCTGCTTTACATCTGTAATATGCGACATAAACAAAGGCAGATTCTCAAGCTTCCTCCAAGCCCTGTAGACAGACTCCCGTGGTTTCGCTACAAACATTTTCACTCTTATGTTTATGTTATTTGAAGGTATTGTCGCGGGCCGGCCGGCTATCGTATATAACGGGCAATTTCCCGAAGCACCGCGATACAACAAATATCCACTGGTTAATAATTTCAGGAGACTGAAATTTTTTGCTGTAATCGTGTTGATCAGTAAAAAAGATCCGGCAGCGAGAGATACAAGCCTTTCGGCACTGCCTACATTCACCGCATGTGTTTTTGTAATTTCCATTGACTTTTTCGTGCAGAGATAAAACTATCATGCCTCAACATATTTATCATGAAGTGCATTGATCCCTGCGCCTGCCCGGTTAGTCGATTTTTATAGTATGTTGACTTGTAGATTCAATATGACTGAAGACCATATCTATTGCGTGTTCCCAATCGTTTTCCCTGGACTCTTCCCGGATCACGCTATCGTGTGTATGGATTGTAAGGCAGGCTGTTTTTTTGTCCTGTCCCGGCTTAAGAAGGCTCAGCTCAACAGACCTGTAGCCGGTGTTCAGTTGCTGAAGTGCTTTTACCCGTTCCAAAATCTTTGGCATTACTTCATGTGCCATATCATAATTATCAGTTTCGAAATTGAAACGGAAGGAAATGCCATTATTCATAAAATCACGTTTTGATCCGGAAAAACTCCGGAACTATATTTATATATAATAATTTTTGTACCGAAACCCTCTCGAAGCGAATTTGGATAGAATGATGACTCCTGCTCCGCAAAATTAGAAATCTGGATTGATTTTAGCTAATGCGTGTTGCTTTGACCTATTAATCAAAGCGATGCATTGTAGAAAATTTTCTACATTTCAAATAACTTATATGAAAACATTTAATTGGGGAATCATTGGACCGGGCAGTATTGCCAGAGACTTTACGGACGATCTGAAGTTTGTTAAAACACCTCAAAAAGTGACCTCTGTACTTTCACATCACGAGGAAAGTGCAAAAGAGTTTGCAATTGAATATAATATAAGCGATTACTATACAGACATAGATAAATTTCTAAGTAATAAAAATTTTGACGCGGTTTATATTGCAAGTCCACATACTTCTCATTATGAACAAACGCTTGCCTGTTTAAACCACCAGGTACCTGTTTTGTGCGAAAAGCCGCTTGTAATTAATGCAACGCAGGCACGGGAGCTTATTGATGCCAGCGAGAAAAATAATACATTTTTACTGGAAGGTATGTGGATACGATTTCTTCCAAGTATCAAGAAAGTACTTGAGATCATAGAGTCCGATGAAATTGGAAAGGTTAACACGGTGAAGGCATCTATGAGTTTCAAAGCTCCTGCAGATGATGAAAACAGATATTTCAATCCTGAACTGGGTGGTGGTTCATTACTGGATCTCGGAATCTATCCTGTTTTTTTAGCACATCTGATATTGGGAAAGCCCAGGCGTATTAAGGCATTTGGCAAGTTGTCCGATAAGGGTATTGACGAGACATGTGCGGTGTTGATTCAGTACAAAGACGGCAGTTATGCAATGTTGGAATCATCTATAGTATCTCAAACGGAATTATCTGCCGAGATTGCAGGAGATAAAGGCGTGATTAAAATTGAGAGTCCCTGGAACGAAAAGCCCGGATCGATCAAAGTCACCAACTATGACAAAACGGAAAAAGAATATCCCTGCGAATGGGAGGGCCGTGGATTTCAGTATGAAGTTGAAGAAGTGATTTCATGTATTGATAAGAAACAAATTTACAGTAACCTGTATTGTCATCATTTCAGTCTTGATATTTTTGAAACAATGGACGAGATAAGGAAACAGATACACGTAAAATATGATTCGTTTGAATAGAAAAATTAACTAATAAACCTTTAATGAACAATCAAACTATATTTCAATTATTTCACTGGTATATATCATCTGATGGAAAATTCTGGAAACATTGCGAAGAACAGGCCGGTTACCTGGCAAAACTTGGAGTAACACATGTATGGCTTCCGCCGGCCTATAAATCATGGCGGGGAACATATGAACCGGGATATGCGGTTTACGACTTATTTGATCTGGGGGAATTTGATCAAAAAGGCACAGTAAGAACAAAATATGGAACCAAAAGAGAATACCTGAGGTCAATCAAACAACTGCAGAAAGCCGGGTTACAGGTGATCGCAGATATAGTCTTGAACCATAAAAATGGTGGAGATGAAAAAGAGAAAGTTCCTGTATATAAAGTGAATGAGGAAAACAGGAATGAGCTGATCGGCGAGAAACATGAGATCGAAGTGTATACAAAGTTTCTTTTTCCGGGAAGAAAGGGAAAATATTCAAAATTTATCTGGGACTGGCGTTGTTTTACGGGCGTTTCTGGCGAAGATGGCTCTATTTATACCATTCAAAATGAATATGGTGATAAATGGGAAGAGTTGCTCGACGATGAAAAAGGCAATTTCGACTACCTGATGGGTGCCGATATTGAATTCAGGAATGAACATGTCAGGGAAGAACTTAAGCGCTGGGGCAAGTGGTACATAGAAACAACGGGCATTGATGGATTAAGGCTCGATGCCGTTAAGCATATCACACCTCATTTCTACAACGAGTGGCTCGACTTCCTGCAACATCACTATAAAAAAGATATTTTTTGTATAGCTGAATACTGGCATACTGATGTTGGAATACTGGAAAAATATATTGATACTCTTGGTGGTAAAACCATGTTGTTTGATGTACCGCTTCATCATAATTTTTACACCGCTTCACTTGAGGGAAATTCATATGATATGCGGCAGATCTTCGATAATACGCTGACAAAATCCCGCCCCGCGTCCAGTGTTACATTTGTTGATAATCATGACACACAGCCATTGCAGTCCCTTGAATCTACTGTTGACTATTGGTTTAAACCGCTTGCAAATGCGCTTATACTCCTGCGGGATCAGGGGATTCCCTGTGTTTTTTATCCGAGCATATATGGAACAAAATATTCTGAGGTGGTAGACGACCAGGAAATCCATATTGAACTGAATGCAGTACCCGGACTTCGTGAAATGATGATTGTCCGAAAGCATTTGGGTTATGGTTCGCAACATGATTATTTTGATCATCCAAACACTGTCGGTTGGGTTCGGGAAGGCGACCAAGAGAAGGAATTTTCCGGCTGTGTTATTTTAATGACGAACGGCAGTGAAGGTTTTAAAACAATGTCCGCCGGAAAACATCATGCGGGGAAAGTTTTTGTTGATGCCTGTGGAAATCGCGAAGAGAAAATCAAGGTAAGTGAGGATGGAAACGCTGAATTTTATGCAAATGACGGTTCGGTTTCTGTTTGGATCCGGGAAGAAATGGCGCATCTTCTTTCCGACACTTAATTCCACATATGTCCTGAAATTTCCCATAAATCATGGATCAAATTCCTCAGTTTCTAAGAATTAGGGCTTATAAGATCTGGCACTAGATTTTAACATACATGTCAAAGCCAATCATATGAAAGTAAAATATGTTAAATCTCCCTCTAAATTCCGGGCTTTCAGCGCCCGCGAGGTTGACGAGTTGATTAACAGTTCGATTTTAAAACCAATTGCTACCGCCAAAAAAACCACAGACAACCATGTTTTCAACAACTGGGATCTACCAATTGAATCAAGGCCTTACCTGAGGTGCAAAAAGTACGATCCGCTTTAACGATAATCCATTTAATAACAATTAAAAATTTTCGATTATGTTACGTTGGACATTAATTTTTCTAGTGATAGCAATAATTGCGGCAATATTCGGATTTGGTGGTGTTGCTGCAAGCGCAGCCGGAATTGCAAAAATTCTCTTCTATATTTTCATTGTTCTCTTTCTGCTTTCCCTTATTGGAGGTGGTTGGAGAGGAAAAACGCCTTAGGGGCTCCCCTCCTGCGAAGGAGGGGAAATGCCAAAGGCATGGGGTGGTTGTTTTTTGGTGGTGCAAATTGATTAAGATTGCATTACTGAAAAATGACCATTTATTTTTTGCAGGATACCTCAATCGCAGGATACCTCTATCGGGAATCATCAAACCACAGTCACCAAAGAACAACCACCCCGCGTCTTCGACGCTACCCCTCCTTCGCAGGAGGGGAGTTTAGGCCGGAAATATGATAAACCGCATATTCACCGGGCATAAAATCAAAGGTTTCTTTCCTGGAGAGTTCAAGGATATCTCCGCCAAATAAATTGTGATATACACCTGCTATCGCAGGATGGTTAATAGTAAAAGAAATGTCTTTACCGGAAAAATTCAGCATAACCAGCACCCGTTCGTGATGACGACGGCAAAGATAAACCAGTATCTCCGGCTGATCCGGTGTTATCAGCAACACGGACGCGTTTTCCTGAAGCGATTGATTCCTTTTCCTTAAAGTCAGCAGCGTGGAATAAAAATCCTGCATTTCGATATTTCCTTCCCAATCAATAAAATCTTTCTCAAAAAAAGCCAAACGTTTAGTATTAGGCTTCTCCTGGCCGGAATATATGAGTGGTATACCGGGGAAAGTGCAACTAAAAATGGCCATTGCTTTGGCTGCAACACCATATTTTTCGAATTCAGTTCCCCAATAGGTATTTTCGTCATGGTTTGAAGTAAAAAGCAGTTTCCTGGACCCGGCAGGATAATGGGAATATTTTACCAGCACCTCTATAATGTCTGTAAAAGGGAGCTCCCCTTTAAAAAATTTATCACAGGCACGCATACACTCCCAACCATAAGTGACATCAAAAACTTCGTGATAATTTAAAATCTCACATTCTGCCAGCCAGAACAGCGGTTTTATGGCATCGCATTCACTGCGCGCTTCGATCCAGAAATCAACCGGAACAGTCCGGGCCATATCGCAGCGAAATCCATCAATTTCGAATTCTTTAACCCAGTGTTTCATGCTGCTGATCATTTCCAGCCGCATTTCCGGTATTTCGTAATTCAGATCAATAACATCCAGCCAGCCATACAATTCAGTAAAATTTCCTTCTGCGTCTTTCCGGTAAAAATTTGGATGTTTTTTCGTCCACACATGATCATAACCGGTATGGTTTGCCACCCAGTCTATGATCACTTTCATCCCATAATAATGAGCGGTCTTTATGATGTCCCGAAAGTCGTCTGAAGTCCCATAGATGGGGTCGATATCGATATAGGAACTGGCTGCATAATAGCTTCCGAAGGTGCCTTGCCGTTTTTCCACACTGATCGGTGTTACGGGCATCAGCCAGAGAATATCGATCCCCATATGATGTAACCGTGGAATATGTT
>Ga0193752_1003153_pt1 | contig 11592 bp, 3 predicted proteins | sample H1c1metaG_FD_144924 | JGI IMG/M metagenome (GOLD analysis project Ga0193752, IMG submission 144924) | Soil microbial communities from a riparian zone of the East river system, Colorado, United States - H1c1 | ecosystem: Environmental > Terrestrial > Soil > Riparian zone | place: USA: East River... | reverse complement strand
AGCGCGGAAAGTGTATTTGTAGTAAGATTCATTGTCGCCGTAATTCGATGTAGGGCCAGCACTGTCAAAGAAGTTAAAGTAACATCCTGTAGCTGGGCTACCTGCACCATTAATGTTCACATTGACAGCTGTAGGTATGGTATCGGTGTGGAATGTTCCAGACAACAATGACCAGGCACTGATATGTCCGGCACAATTTGATCTGACCCAAAAATAATAGGTCGTATTCGATGAAAGTCCGGTAGCTATTGCTGTCGTAACACCTGCTGCTGTAGTTCCTGTTGCTGGCGTACCGAAATTAGGCGCGGCAGTGGAAGTGCTCAAATAATATTGGTAGCCATTTGCCGGTGCCGAAGCCGAAGCGATCCACGAAAGATTTGCAGAAGATACGGTTGGAACACCCGGACTGGTCAAGCCAGTTGGCGGGAAGCACGTTTCCACTTCAAGCACAATGTTGTCTATATTAAACTGTGTATCTACTGCGGTAAGCTTGAATCCTAAATAATAAACTCCTGAAGATGGCACAGTAAAGTTAATCATGTTTGTGGTCAATGTCGAATTGATGGTATGCGTGATAAGCAAGTTACCCGCAGTACCGATCGTAACCGCATCAGGGGTATAGATAGTTTGTCCGCGATATACCGAAAAAGTAGCATTTCCGGTAAGCGTCGCATAATCATATGACAAACGATACGTGACACCTGTACTTAAATTTACGGCTTTGGAAAAGAACATGGTACCAACACCATTGCTATATAAATTCCCATTGGTGTTGTTCACCTGCCAAGTACCACTGTCTGCTGAAGTACAAGTTGGAAGTGCCGTACTCGGCAATCCATTAAAGTTTTCTGTGTATGGTACATTCACCGCAGCACACAAAGTAGTGAAATCTATCGGACCATACCATGCGCTACCGCAACTGGCACGTATCCATGCGTGATATGTCGTGTTTGAAGTAAGTCCGGAAAGTGTAAATGATCCGCCACTTGTATCGACTGTTTGAGCTGCTGTACCACTATTCGGGACAGTACCATCAGTATAGACATTAACATCATAACTAGATGCCGAAGCACCATAATTAATATCGACTGTAGTGGCTGTAGGCGAATCAGCAGTCATGTCATTATTAGCCGGACAGGCAACACATTCTACCTTAATATAGAACCCTGCAGCATTAGTAGCTGCATTTGTATTAAACCTGACGGTAATTAAACCTGCACTGTCTGAAGAAGTATAATTAGTACCGAGGACTGCTGTCCCTGTCGTAATATTAGAATATAACTGCGTACCAAGATTCCCATTATAAATTGTCAAATAATCCGTTGTAGCGACAGCTTGTCCCGCATAGGTCATAATTGTGACTTTCACTTTATCACCAACATTCGTAGGTTGAAAGACAACGGTATTGGCTTGGCTAATACTATAATTATCATTCACACCACCATTATCATAAAAGCTCATGATCCCTGTCGCTGGAACCAGTATCGGCGAACAAGTCGTGCTTCCAAGGTTGGGAACCACTATCCTGTTATCTGTCGCGGCAGTAGAGGACCAAGTAAAGTCATCCATATAAATTGCACCCGCAACTGCAAGTGTTCCTGCAACTTTAAACTTATATCCTTGAGCGGAGAAAGGAAACGCACCAGAAATAGTCACCTGGGCATATGCTGTTCCCAATACAGGGGTTGTAGACGTAATATTGAACGGAGTTGCCAATGATCCCGAATGAGAGATATTTGTTCCCGCCGTTATTGGATAATAATTAGCACCGTTGTTGTCTGAAAAACTAACCGTATAAGAACTTCCCACACCGGCAACTCTTTTTATCCAAAAGTTAAAGGTACTGGCATTAGCGATAACCGGTGAAATAACAGCACCATTAGTAGCCGCTCCCGCAACCATTCCCAACGAAGAGGTTGCGGAGGAATAGCCATTACCGGCAACAACAGAAAAAGCAGTCCCATTGACTAGCGACCATCCGGCTGTTGTCATATAACCTGCCGGCGCATTAGTAACCCCTTCATGCCATTGGTAAGGTCCGGTGCAAGTCTGTGCACTGGCGTTGTTGTTTATTCCAAAAGCCATTACAGCTACGAGAAAAAATGTGGCTTTAAAAAATTTGGATAAGGTTGTAGGTTTGGTTTGTAAAGTTGAATTCATAGTATCATTTTTTGGGTCTTTCTTTATAAAATTTATACCTTAATATATAAGGGGCTTTTTTATGCTGTTACTGCCTTTTTAGCGGCATGCCATTAATTTTACATTAGCATAATTTAATAAACCGCGTAATATTAAAATTATTTGCTTATAAATCACTATTTTGTCGTTTAAAAGCTGCTAAACATCGACAAACTACATGATTTAACATTCCTGCTTACCTATTGATAATCAGCAATATCGCATTTTTAATAAACACATCAATCAAATTTAATGCTTTTATAATATTCGCCTAATAATCACTTGATTACTTATCAACAGCATATTGTCCAAAGTGAAGATCTGGGCGATAAATTTGTATGGCTATTGTAGTGGTCGTGAATTAAAAAAACCCTACCATTTCGGGAAGGGTTTTTATAAACTAACTTAACTTAACCTTATATAAAAATATGAAAATCCTTATGCGATAGTACTGTCGTGGCTGATTGCTTTTTTCAGGAAAGTCTTACTTAAAATCCTGTTTGGCGTCATCCCGCAGTTGATGAATTGTTTCTTACCCGAATTATTGGTAGATGTCGTGTTTGACACGTTTGCATTGTTTGAAGGTTGTGATTGTTTCGAACCCATAAACCAAGAAACCAATTCCATTTGTGATTCTGTATTTGTACCTGCATTGGCAACATTCACTGTACTGGTTACAGCAGGAACAGTAATTTCATTTTTCACTTCCTGACCGAACATTCTCACGCTTGACAATAACAATAAAACGAACAAAGCGATAAGTCTTTTGTTTGAAGTAATGTTGCTTTTAAGTGTAGTAGTGTTCATCTTTTATTTTGTGTTTTAATTACATGTCAAAACTAAGGCAGTTGTGTGTGTGTAAAAAAAATACTCGGCAACTAACCCCAAAACTCGTTAAAACCTGTTTTTTGGCAAATCCGGAGAGTTTCAGCGATTTATGGTGCATTTCATCGGGTCGAATTATGGATTTCTCATCGTTTGCCGACTTTGTTTGTTGAAATTAACAAAAAAAAATACCACAATAATGGCATTTTCGGGAAATACCAACAAAAAACCCTTCCATTGCTGAAAGGGTTTATTATATATTTAAGGTATGATGTTTTTAATTCACAACTTTCTTAGTCACGCTTTGATTTGCATCAGACGTGATTTTCACAATCAACACCTGGTTTGTCTCGCCAGCGTTAATTGTAGTCTCCGATGCATTGATACCGGTTTTGTTCACCACTAGCCTGCCACGGATGTCATATACTTTGACATTGTCCATGACAACGTTTCCAGAATTGATCACAAAATGGTCACCTTGCTTGTAAATCACAACCGCATGATCAAACACCGGGTCATTCATGCCCAAAGCATTTTGGTATACAATTTCAAAACGGCTGTCAAATGTTCCGGCATCCGATGTGAAAGCATAAGCACCCACTTTTAAATCTTGCTGCGTTCCGGTCAGGTTGTCTTTAAGATAGACATTCTGGCTTCCGCTGAACAATCCATCAAGATGGTCAATGGCGATGGTGTAGTTCCCTGCAGTCGTCGCTTTGAATCCTAAAGGCACAACATCTGTCGCGTCGAAAGGAACCGGACGCCCTTGGATCACCAACTTGTCAGTATTTACAATTGAATACAATTCCGTTGGGCTGTCATTAAGGTATTTCCCGTCAATACCTGCATCGATATCCAATGTAGCATCGGTGAAATAACCTACAACTGTCTGGCAGAAAGCACCTGAGTCATTTGTGACATTCAACCACATGCGGTTGCTTTCGATAGGTTCCGGAACTTCGGTCAGCGCACTCCTGAAAAATTGGTTGGTATGGTTGCCCATCCTTTGGCTATTATTGAATTGTACATTTGTCGCACTGCCCAAAGCCTCAACAAAGAATCCCTGTCCTGTCTGAATGGTTCCCAAAGGATCAACCACCTGTGCTTCATTGTTGGTTACGAATGTTCCTGTTCCGCCTCCAGCTTTAGACCATGAGCAATAACTCGGTTTAGTCGCATCATTGGTTTTTCTCCAGAAATACAATGCCCCTGTGATGTTAGCGCTATTTTGATTGACAAATTTTACCGCATCGATTGGTGAAGGATAAGGATTCCCAACAAGGTTGTAACGTTTTCCGGCTTCGACATTGGCCATCGTATAATTGATGGTTCCGTTGTGCGGCACTCCCGTAAACTGGCCATTCCATTCGGTTGGCACATTTGCAGGATGGTTGTTCGGCATACGGATCAGGTATCCTTTAGCCGTATCGAATGCTACAGCCGATGGCGTAACAACAGAATTATAAGTATTCGTCGATGTGTTATAAGTATAGAAACGGCTCGTTGGCGCGACCACAGTCAGCGGTGAGAAAGCAAACAAATTCTGTCCCGTTACGGGTGACGACCATAAAGTGTAATCCTGTCTTTTCAGTTGTGAGCTTTTTCTTCTGACAATGATGTTTCCACTGTTGGCAACACCAGTATTTTGCAACAAGCTTGCATTATTATTAAGGATAAATGAACTGCCCGCCGCAACAGTCAGTGATCCATTCAGGGCAATGTCATTTCCAGCAAGAATCATGACAGTACTATTGTTGGCCACAGTAGCTGTACAACCGGACAAATTACCCGTTGAAGTATAATTTCCAATAAAGATAATAGTAGAAGTGCTTACTGGCTCTCCATTGCTCCATGAAGTTCCATCCCAAGTCGTAACAGTACCAAGCGTAACGGTGGCCACAGCTGAATATACGCTGCCGCAAATCCCGTTAGAGATGATCGCACGGTAATAAGTCGTGTTGACCACGTTGCTGTAATTTACGGTGGTCGATGTCGTATTGATGTCGGTCGCATCACTAAAATCTGCGATCGTAGCCGATTGCCATTTGACAATCGTTCCTGAATATCCGCTTAGCGTCAGCGTTCCGCCATTGGATGCCGAACAAACGGTATCGCTACCTGCGATGCTGCCGCCGATTGGCATAGGAACAACTGTGATTGTCAATGTCGTAGACGCACCACATTGTCCTGCTGTTGGTGTAAAAGTATAAGTAGTCGTTGCAGTGTTGTTCAATGCAGGTGACCATGTTCCGGTGATTCCGTTTGTTGAAGTCGTTGGCAAAGCTGACAATGTTCCGCCGCTGCAAATCGCTGCAACTGCGGCAAAGGTTGGCGTCACATTAGAATTGACAGTAACGGTTTTTGTCGCAGTCGTTGCACATTGCCCGGCTGTCGGTGTAAAAGTATAAGTCGTCGTTGCAGTGTTGTTCAATGCCGGTGACCATGTTCCGGTGATTCCGTTTGTTGAAGTCGTTGGCAATGCTGACAAAGTTCCGCCGTTGCAAATCGCTGCAACTGCGGCAAAGGCTGGCGTCACATTAGAATTGACAATAACGGTTTTTGTCGCAGTCGTTGCACATTGCCCGGCTGTCGGTGTAAAAGTATAAGTAGTCGTTGCCGTGTTGTTCAATGCAGGCGACCAAGTTCCTGTGATTCCGTTTGTTGAAGTCGTTGGCAATGCTGACAATGTTCCGCCGCTGCAAATCGCCGCAACTGCTGCAAAGGTTGGCGTCACATTAGAATTGACAGTAACGGTTTTTGTTGCAGTCGTTGCACATTGCCCGGCTGTCGGTGTAAAAGTATAAGTAGTCGTTGCCGTGTTGTTCAATGCAGGCGACCATGTTCCGGTGATTCCGTTTGTTGAAGTCGTTGGCAAAGCTGACAACGTTCCGCCGCTGCAAATCGCCGCTACTGCTGCAAAGGTTGGCGTTACATTAGGATTCACGATAATCGTCATCGTTGTTGTTGTCGCACATTGCCCGGCTGTCGGTGTAAAAGTATAAGTAGTCGTTGCAGTGTTGTTCAATGCCGGCGACCAGGTTCCTGTAATACTATTGGTCGATGTTGCCGGTAAAGCAGACAAAGTCCCGCCGACACATATTGCAGCCACTTGCGTAAAGGTTGGCGTTACGTTAGGGTTGACTGTTACTGTTGTTGCAGTACTTGCCGCTGAAGAAATTCCGTTGGCATCTTTTATTGTGACAGTATATGAATTAGGACTACCAGCCGAAGCCGTTGTCGCCGAAGCGGTAGCTGTTGTCGTACTTCCTGTAACCAAGCCTGTCCATGAATACGTAAATGTGCTATCGCCAGCCGGAACTGCCGTTAAGGTAACGCCGGCATTTTGGCAGACAGTAACGCCGCCGCCTGTGATAGTTACCGTAGGATCGGCATTTGTTATTCCGGAAAAAACAGAAGCTTGTCCCGCTGTTATAGGAGCGCCAGTATACGTTAAAGTAGCACCTGATAAGACACTTCCCTTAACCCAAGGATTTGAAGACTGGTTAAATGTACCGTTTAATTGTGCTGCTTTGATGCTGCCCAATGTACCCGAAACATCGGCAATTGCATTGATGTAAGTTCCGGTGATGTTTGTCAAGCATGAAGTAATACCTGATTGGTTCACATTCCAGTAACGCGTCAGGAAATTGGTCGTACTGGAATTGTTTGGATGTTTGGCGTCATTTACGCTTACGCCAACATAGGCATTTGAATAAGCCGAACCGGTTGTCGCCAAAGCAATCGGGCTATATTCTGCAGTTCCAGTATTGTCCCCAATAGGGAAAGTATAAGATGCCGTTCCGTTAGAAGTAGCACTTTTACGGACTTCACCTCCGCCATCAGCGATAATCATTCTCGTTGCCGAAAAGGTTCCCGAAATTGCCGGAGCAGTCGCGCCCATGGTTAAAGTCTTCGTACTGATATTTAAATTCCCACCTGTCAATGACAAGATGTTGTCAACATTTTGATTGGCTCCCAGAATGGCACCCGCAGCATTGCTGATCGTTGCATTGTGAAATGTCGTAGCTGCAGTTCCGCCAATATTTTGCTGGCTTGAACCGTTGAACGTAACAGTTCCGCTATTATTGGTAAATGTACCATTGTTGCTCCAGGTTCCCGACACATTCATGTTCGATGCCGGTGCAGTCAATGCTCCCGAAATGGTTACATTGTGGAATGAATTTGTAGCGGAACCGCTTATGACCGAAGTCCCGTTGAAAGTGATGGTTTCTGTTGCTTTGGTATAAGTACCATTATTGGCCCAGTTTCCTGATATATTGATGGCCGGAGAATTGGCACAGGTAAATGTACTGGCCGGCGTTGTAGACACAATGGTGACATTGCCATTGACATTTAGCGTTCCGCCTGTTTGTGAAAATACGCCATTAATCGCACCTGAAGCGCCAATCGTCAACCCATCGGTTGTCAATGTCCCTGAGCTCAGGACGATATTACCGGCAACACCCGGATTCATACCGCAATTCATTCCTCCGATAACGGAAAGGCTTCCGCCATTGATATTTACAGTTCCACCCGAATTTAAGAAAGCGCCATTGGCAACGACTGTTTGCCCATTCGTCGAAAACGAACCTCCGCCAATACCAATCATGGCCCAAAAATTATTGTTCACTGTTAAAGGGCCATCTGCTGTGATAGTACCAGTCGTGTTCATGGTAAGAATATTCATCGCACTCGTACCCGTATGGATGGTTTTTCCGGAACCTGTCATTTGTACGTGAGCACGGGCTGCCGCTCCGATGCCGTAAGCACCGTCGATGGCAATGTTACCACCTATGTTAAATTGCAAATTAGCTGTATCCCAATCCACATTGTGTGTCCAGGTACCATTTGCAGCAACAGAAACGTTTCCGCTCACGATATAGCCAGCATCAACAGCTTCAGTAATAAAATTTCCTCTTGTAATCGTAAGATTCCCTGCTGCTGTGAACGCTTTGGTAGAATTAGTCACCGTAACTGCCGATGTTGTTGTATTAATCGTGAGGTTTGCAAATGCCGTCGTGGAAGTTCCTCCCAAAACCGCAGCGCTGCTTCCTAAAAAGCTGACAATGCTGGCCGCGCCTGCTGTCAACGTTCCGTTATTGGTAAAATCCCCACTGATGTTAAGCAGGCTTGTAGCGCTATTGGCCATAGTCAATGTAGCACCACTATTAATGGCAATGTCATTGCAGACTGCCGTTGTTGAAGTGGCAATAGTCGGTTGGAATGCAGTTCCCGAAGGAATGATGACATTTGTTGAAGCCGTTGGTATGCCGCCACACCAGTTGGCCGCCGTATTCCAATTGGTGCTCGCTGTTCCGAGCCATACACCTGAAGTACAAGACCCGCTGCCAACGGTAATTCTTCCAGTCGAGTTGTCAAAATAAGTCGTATTGATATTGGCAGCGCCCGATCCGGTTCCGCCCCATGTTCCCGAGTTTTGTCCATAGCCGCCAAGTGTAAGCGTGGCAGCCGTGCTTGAGGTCGAACCATTATTAAAATCTGCTGAAGCTGTTCCGCTAATGGATAAATTCGCACCGATGGTCAGGTTACCCGAGAAAGATTTGGTATCACTTCCCGACAGGGCAAGATTGCTGTAGGTGGTATTCTTTACATTCTGTCCTGCACCGTTATAATTTACAATGTTACCAGCTGCTGTTGCATTCAGTGTAGGCGTAATGGAAGTACCTCCATAATTTAGTATTCCTGTAGCGGCATTAGTTAATGTACTGGTTCCGGCCAATGTAGTCGAAACGGTAAGTGTCGTACTATTAGTCGTGGTATCGCTGATGGTCAGGCGGGAAATAGAAACACCCGCTGATCCCGAAATGGTTTTATTTGTACCTGTAAAGGTATGTGTACCCGTATTTGCGGTATAAATGCCATTATTCTGCAGACTTCCATCATATGCTATTGAAGCAGCATCAGTTTCATTCCAAGTACCCCCCGAATTTATGGTGACATTTCCTGTAAAGGTTTTGGTAGCGGTATTGTCAAGGGTCAATGTTCCTGTAACGGAAGTGGTTTGGTCAACACTAAGTGCCAGACTATTGCTCGCGCCGGTTGTAAATATGGCTCCACTTGAAATCGCCAAATCTCCCTTAACGGTCAGCGAAGCCGCCGTTGTGGTAGTTCCTGAGATAATATTCAAATCATTGAACGTTGTAAATATTGTCGCTGGTAAGGTATTGGTTGCGGTTAAATTGACTGTTCCTGCACCATAAGTGAAAGTATTGGCTACTGAATTAAGTAACCCGAAGCCTTCGCAAACCAAAGTACCTCCATTGGTCATGTTGATCGCCCCTCTTCTATTTGTTCCGCCGGCATTTCCTAAAGATACGGTTCCGTCAACCGTTAAAGTAGTACCGCTGCTGAAAGTCAGCGTTGAGGTATTGTTATTCCCTGAAGTCGCACCAATGATTAACGAGGCACAGGCTTGAGAACCTGTATTGACCGTTATGTTATCGCTGCCAAGGATGTGCACCGCATCATTTGAATCGGGAATACCATCACTATCGAATCCGCTCGCTACTGTCCAGCTGTTTGTGCTGGTCCAGTTTCCGGAATTATTTGAATTAAATGTGGCCTGTCCGAATGAAGCCGAAGAAGCCAAGGTCAAAACAATGATAAAAAGCGTTTTGGCAATAAAAGAATGTAATAATGTTCGCATTGTAGGGATTTTAAAAATTTAAGGGTTTCAGTGTGTTATATCTGAAATTCCATGCGAAACTATTATCAATTTTTACATTATAATTATATAGTCGATGAATAGCCCAGATACTCGATAAACCTTAAATTTTAACATTTTATATTCTGCATTTTCGATATAGGCATAAAAAAACCCTCTCATTTCTGAAAGGGTTTTTGATATATTACAAATAAACTAATTCACGACTTTCTTCGTCACGCTTTGGTTTGTGTCTGAAGTGATTTTCACAATCAGTACCTGGTTTGTTTCACCTGCATTGACCGTGGTTTCAGAAGCATTGATATTTGTTTTGTCTACAAGCAGCCTGCCGCGGATGTCAAATACCTTCACATTGTCCATAATGGTGCTTCCTGAAGTGATGACAAAATGGTCGCCTTGTTTGTAAATGACAACCGCATTTTCAAGTACAGGATCGTTTACACCCAAAGCATTTTGGTAAATAATCTCAAAACGGGTTTCAAATGTTCCCGCGTCGGAAGTAAAGTTATAAGCACCTGCCTTCAGGTCATGCTCTGCCCCGGTAAGATTGTCTTTCAGGTAAATATCCTGGCTTCCGCTGAACAATCCGTCAAGGTGGTCAATGGCGATGCTGTAGTTTCCGGCTACCGTAGCTTTGAATCCTAATGGCACAACGTCTGTGGCATCAAATGGCACCGGACGGCCTTGAATGACTAATTTATTGGTATCGGCGGTAGAATACAATTCAATAGGTCCGTCATTGATGGCTTTTCCGTCTATGCCATAGTCAAATCCAAGTGTGGCCCCTGTAAAATAACCGATGGCAGTCTGGCAGAAAGCGCCTTCAACATTGGCGACATTCAGCCAGATGCGATGGCTTTCATACGAAGAAGGCACAGCAGTGATGGCAGCATTCCTGAAAAACTGGTCGGCATGGTTGCCTACACGTTGGTCATTATTAAATTCGACATTCGTTGCAGCTCCTAATGCCTCTACAAAAAAGCCTTGGCCAGTTTGGATGATGCCTTCAGGATCCGTCAGTTCAGGATAACTAGTTACAAATGTGCCCCGAACCGGAATTGGCGCATCGGGATCATATCCGGCTTTGCTCCATGAAGAATAGCTTGGCATAGCGGCATTGTTTGTTTTTCTCCAGAAATATAACGTTCCGGTAATCGTTGCGGCATTGTCATCTACAAATTTGATGGCGTCAATCGGAGAAGGATAAGGGTTGCCGATAAGGTTGTATTTGTAAGATACCAATCCGACCATTCCGAAATTATCCATAGTATAATTAATAGTACCATTGTGCGGCTCTCCTGTAAACACGCCTGTCCAACTGCTAGGCGTAATCGCAGAATGGGTATTGCGCACACGAATCAGGTATCCTTTTGCCGTAGCAAAATCAACTCCGGATGGCGTAACAATCGATTCGTAGAAATTAGTGGACGTATTATACGTATAAAAACGGCTGGTTGGTGTAACCACTGTTAATGGCGAAAAAGCAAAGATATCCTGATCGGCAACCGGTGAAGACCACAATGTATAATCCTGGCGCAATATCAACGAACTGTTTCGTTTTACAATAATATTTCCGCTATTGGCAGCATTGGTCGTCTGTAATAAATTGGCATTGTTGTCTAAAGTAAAACTTCCGGAAACGACAGTAAGTGCGCCGTTTAAAGTCACATCGTCGCCAGTACTGATAAATACAGTCCCGCTGTTGACCGTTAACGTACAGGCCGTAATGCTTCCGCCATTGAGTGACGAATTATAATTGCCTGCAATGATTGCCGATGTAGTACTTGTTGGCGCCAAATTGCTCCATGCCGATCCATTCCAAGTGGTTGAACCAATAGTAATGGTCACATAAGCCGAATTGGCAGTTGCGCATACACCGTTTTGTACTACAGCCCTGAAATAGG
>Ga0193752_1003152_pt1 | contig 11597 bp, 12 predicted proteins | sample H1c1metaG_FD_144924 | JGI IMG/M metagenome (GOLD analysis project Ga0193752, IMG submission 144924) | Soil microbial communities from a riparian zone of the East river system, Colorado, United States - H1c1 | ecosystem: Environmental > Terrestrial > Soil > Riparian zone | place: USA: East River... | reverse complement strand
TTCACCCACGTCCTCATCCCCGTGGACGACTCGGCGGTGGACCCCGGCCCGCTGCTGGCCGAGCTGGCCTCGCTCCGCGACTCCGTCGTCACGCACGGCACCGCCTTCGAGGCGATCGCCCGGCGGCACTCGGAAGACCCCTACTCGTCCACGAACGGCGGCTCCGTCCGGGACCCCCAGACGGGCGAGCGCGACCTCCGCGCGGAGGCGCTCGGGCCGCTCTGGACGGCCGTCCTCGACACGATGGCCGTCGGCGAGATCAGCGCCCCGGCCGCCGTCCAGCTCCTCGACGGCTCGAACGCCTTCCACATCGTCCTCCTCCAGCGCCGGACGCCGCCCCACCCCCTCTCGGTGGAGACGGACTACGCGCTCCTGAGCGAGTACGCCCTCCAGCAGAAGCGCGCCTCCGTCCGCGAGGCGTGGCTCCGCCAGTTGCGTCAGACGGTCTTCATCGAGGTCCGCGACCCCAACCTCGCGTCGAACTAGCGGGGCGCCTGCCCGGCGCCCGCCCTCCCCGTCCCCCACCCCGCCTCTCCATGTCTCAGCCCGCCGACGTCGACGCCCTCCACGAAGCCTACGACCGGCTCCGCCGCGAGGTCGGCCGCGTGATCGTCGGACAGGAGGACGTGGTCGAGGGGCTCATCGTGGCGCTGCTGGCCCGGGGCCACGTGCTGCTGGTGGGGGTGCCCGGCCTCGCGAAGACGCTGCTGGTCAAGACGCTCGCGGGCGCGCTCGACCTCTCGTTCTCGCGCATCCAGTTCACCCCCGACCTCATGCCCGGTGACATCACGGGCACGGAGGTGCTGGAGGAGGACCCCGCCACGGGGCGCCGCCATTTCAGGTTTGTGAAGGGCCCCCTGTTCGCGCAGGTCATCCTCGCCGACGAGATCAACCGCACCCCGCCCAAGACGCAGGCGGCGCTGCTGGAGGCGATGCAGGAGCACCACGTCACGGCCGCGGGCCACACGCACGCGCTCGGCGACCCGTTCTTCGTCCTCGCCACGCAGAACCCCATCGAGCAGGAGGGGACCTACCCGCTCCCGGAGGCCCAGCTCGACCGGTTCATGCTGAACCTCTGGCTGGACTACCCCCCGTTCGCGGACGAGGTCGCGGTCGTGCGCAACACGACGAGCGGCGTCGAGAACTCCGTCGCGCCCGTGCTCTCGGGCGAGGACCTCCGCCGGTTCCAGATGCTCGTGCGCGAGGTCCCCGTGGCCGACAGCGTCGTCGAGCACGCCGTGCGCCTCGCCGCGCGCTCGCGGCCGGGCCGCGAGGGGTCGCCGAAGTTCGTCAACGACTACCTCGCCTACGGCGGCGGCCCCCGCGCGAGCCAGTACCTCGTCCTCGGCGCCAAAGCCCGCGCCCTCCTTGACGGCCGCCTGACGCCGCTCGCGGCCGACGTGGACGCGATGGCCGTCCCCGTCCTCCGCCACCGCGTCGTGACCAACTTCAACGCCGAAGCCGACGGCGTCTCCGCCGTCGACGTGATCCACCGCCTCGTCAACGAAGCGGCCTGAGAGACGGCTGCGGTTCAGCACACCCTTCCAATATTGTCGTCCTGAACTCGATTCAGGACCTACTACCCTTCGATCTGATACGAGGGACAGGGAGCCTATCGGAGCGCCCGGCGGTCGTTTGGACGCTGGATCCCCGCCTTCTGCTTCGCAGACCTTCGGTTCGCGGGGATGACGATAGAGAGAGGGCGGCGCGGATCAGTTTTCCTCCCCTGTCATCCTGAGCGCAGCGAAGGATCTACCTCTCCAGGGCGCGGAGCACAGGACAGGCGCGACCTCACCGTGGCCTCATACCTCATTGGGGACCGGCGGCCACTTGAAGGCAACGCCCTTTGGATACTCAACGCTGCGGAGGGGTAGATCCTTCGCTGGCGCTCAGGATGACAGGAGAATAGGGAGTGCCCCCTGCCTGAGAGCCAGGCGCAACGCTGCCCGGTGGCGCGATCTTCCCGCCATGCTCGTCGCCATCCCCGCCCACTGGTACAGCCGGTCCTACACGCTGGAGGAGGACGGCACGCCTGTGGGCACCCTCACCCCGTCACTGCTCGCCAACAAGGCCGCGCTGGAGATTGACGGCGCCCTCTACGAGGCGAAGCGCGACGGGGCGCTGGGCGCGTTCGTACTCACGCAGGACGGCGAGACGGTCGCCGCCGCCGACAAGAAGGGCGTCATTGGCGGACGCTTTGAGGTCGCCGTCGGGGGGCGGATCGTCGCGTTCGAGCGGCAGGGCTGGACGGGCCGCCGCTACCACCTCCTCCGTGAGGGGGTCGCACTGGGCCGCATCGAGCGCAGCCTGTGGTCACGCCGCATCGAGGCCGACCTTCCGGTGGACCTCCCGCTCCACGAGCGGGCGTTCCTCCTCTGGCTCGCGTTCATGATGTGGCAGCGCGAGCAGACCGCCGCCTCGTCCTGACAGCGGGCGGAGGCACCGGCACCCAGCATCCGCTACAGGCTCGGGCTAGACGGCTTGACGCAATTCGTTAGTCGCGCAATTGAACAGGTAGATGCTCGCGAATACGCTGTTCATGAGCCCTCCCTGCCCATCGATTGCGCGGAACAGGTGTTCCCAATCTGCATGACCCCGTAGTCTCACCTCTTCAAAAGCGATCAAAAGGACGGTTCCCGTCGCGTATCCGTGGCTCACCTTAGCCTTCACGCACTTGATCACGCCTCCAGCGATCCGGCCATAGTGCTCATCATGGCTAACAGCCTCACCGACCGCGTGTACCTCTCTAGTCCGCTTCTCTCTCCAGATCTTGCCAGCGCCGGGCACAACCCCTTCGGCCACCAGCACCTCATCCCTCAATGCCTCTTCGTGGCTGTAGACAAACGTAACCTCAACCCCGAACTCGCGTGGATTGAAGCCAGCCACCCGGATGATTCCGTCAAGGGAGCGGCTGTCCTCGAAGCCTTCGATCTCAACCTCTAGGCCCGGTTGCTTGAAAGAGAGTGCCAGTCGACTCAGTGGATACAGCTCCTCCCTTAGGCGCTTAGCTCGTCCCTCCCTGAGCCTTAGGAGGTAATCGCGCCGGCTCAGGCCCTCAATTTCGCGGTCTACATCTCTAGCGAAGGAGTATGCATCTCCCTTCATCTGGATAGGCGTCTAGCCCGCTCAGTGAGAGTCCTGAACCTAAATGTCAAGAGGCGCGGGGCGGGCGGGGGTCTCGGGGGCCGGGCGCTCGGCCTTCGGCGCGTCGTCGGCCGTCAGCAGTTCCTCCAGCGCGCTCAGCGCGTCGCGGAGGTCGCGCGTCGGCACCGTCGAGGGCAGCATGGCCCGGCTGCGCCGCCGCTCGGGGCGTAGCCCGACGCTCGCCCACAGGTCGTGCACCGGGCGGTCCAGCACGTCGTCGCGCAGGCGGATGCCGTGGCGCGCGAAGACGTGCCGCAGCTCCTCGCGCCGCGCCGCGAGCTGCGCCAGCGTCGAGACGTAGGCGTGCTCCACGATCCGGCGCCGCGCCGAGAACGAGAAGACGTTCACGAAGAACATCGTGTAGTCGTCGCGCCGCGGCTCGATGAGCACCACGTCGGCCCCCTCGTAGCGCTCGCGGTAGGCCGCGAGCCCCGTGTCGAGGCGGGAGTGGATGATCGTGCGGAGCGTCTGCGAGAGCACCGTCGGCATCCCGTGTTCGAGCAGGTCGGCCCGCTCCATCACCCCCTCCTCCACGGCGCGCGACGTGTCCACGGGCACGAGCGGGTTGATGCACAGCACGAGCCCCGCGCCGTGGTCGAGCGCCACCGAGGCGTGGAGCGTCTTCAGCAGCACACCGTCCACGTACTGCCGGCCGCGGAGTTCTACGGGCGGGTAGAGCCCGGGGAGCGCCGACGACGCCTGGATGGCCTGCGAGATCGGCACGTCGTCCCAACCCGGCGCCCCGAAGCGGACGGCCTCGCCCGAGTTGAGGTCGGCGGCCACCACGTAGAGGGCGTTCTTCAGTTCGCGGAAGTCGTCCGTGCGGCCCGGCTTGGCGAACACGCGCCGGAGGTAGTCGCGCAGCGGGCGGTTGTCGAACAGCCCCACGGGCAGCGCCCGCCCGAGCCGGTTCGTGAGCGCGGCCAGCACGCCGCCGTCCGGCCCGCCCTGCCGCCCCGCCCTGCCGCCAGACCGCGTCGATGAGCCCGGCCATGAGCAGCCCCGGCACGTCGAACGCCCGGCGGAGGTACTCCCCGGCGGCCGGCGTCATGAACAGCTCGGGGTCGAACGGGTGCTCCCCGGGCTCGGCGTGGACCACCGAGCGGACGAGGTGCGCCGTCGTGAGCCCGTTGGCGAGGCACGCCCCGACGAGCGCCCCCGAGGACACCCCCACCGTCACGGGCACGTCGTTGAAGTCCACCCCCTCCAGCGCCTCGTCGAGCGCGCGGAGCGCGCCGATCTCGTAGATGGCGCCCTCCGGGCCGCCGCCCGCGAGGGCGAGCCCGAGGCGACCGCGCCGGTGATGGTCGATGACCTGCATCGTGTGGGGGGACGACGGTGATGCTGGAAGGTACGCGGGCCACCTGTGGACCCGCATCAGGAAGAACGGGGGGCCTTCGGCCTTTGGTCTTGGGGCTTCGGTCTTGGATCTTTGGGAAATGCGGGCTTTGATCTTCGAATTTTGATCTTTGGGAATACCTGCCAGACCGGAGCGCATTCCCAAAGTCCAAAGATCCAAGATCAAAGACCCCCTCCCACACGAAGCGGCCGCTCCGGTAGCCCCGGAGCGGCCGCTACAGCGGAGGCATCAAACCTAGTCCTGCTGCGCCTGGAGCTTCACGAGTGCGGCGTCGGCGTCCTCGCGGCCCTGCACCTTGTCGACGACCACGTCGCCGACCTTCACCTCGTACCAGCCGCCGCCGACGGACTCGACCGCGAGGGCGGGCTTGGCGGCCACGGCGCGCTCAGCCTTGAGGCGCTCGATGTGCTGCGTGAGGCGCTCGACGCTCGCCGTCAGCTCGGCGACCTCGTCGCGGGTCGGCACGCCGATCCGCTTCATCACGACGGCGACGGCGTCCTGGAGGCGGTCCTCCACCTTGTCGGCGGCCTCGCCGGCCATGTACTTCGCGTCTTCGGCGCGGCCCTTCACGGCGTCGGCCACCTTGTCGGCGCCCTCGCCGAGCTGCGCGCGGAGCTTGTCCACGCCGATGCCCTTGATCTCCACCTTCTCGCCCTTCTTGACGAGCTTCTTGAAGAGCTTGGAGCCCTCCTCCTCGGCCGTCACGAAGGCGCCGAGGCCGGCGTTGAACACCTGCTGGGCGAGGTCGCGCACGTCACCGGCGACGCCCTTGAGGTCGGTGCCGACGTTGGAGGCGGTGGTCTTGGCGAGGGTGAAGGCGTTGTCGGCCGTCTGCTTCAGCTCCTCCTGGAGCTGCTGGACGTTGGACTTGAGGGGGGCGGTTTCGTTCGCCATGGTCGTAGGGGTCGGGGGGGTGTTCAGGATTCGGTTTCGGTGCCGTCTTCGGTCTTGTCGGTCGCCTCGGGCGCGTCGTCCAGCGTCCCTTCGAGCGCTTCGAGCCGCTCGCGGAGCCGGTCGACCTCGGTGCGGAGTTCGGCCACGGCGCCGGGGCGGAGCCGCTGGACGAGGTCGCCCGCCGAGACCACGAGGTCGTTCGCACTCTTGCGCGCACTCTTCAGCTTGCTCTCGACCGCCTCCTCACCCGCACGGCGGGCCTGCTCGCCCGCCCGGATCGCGCGCTCGGAGATCCGCTCGCCGATCCGGATGAGGTCGTGGAGGAACGTGGTCGAAAGCTTGTTGTCGCCACGGCGCCCCTCCTCCGAGATGATCTGCGTGAGGATGGCACCCGTCACGTCCTCGCCGGAGCGGTTGTCGAGCACCTGCACCTGCTCGCCGTCGCGGATGGCGCCGGCCAGCTCGTCCAGAGAGACGTAGCGGCTCGACGAGGTGTCGTAGAGCTTGCGGCTGCCGTAGCGCTTGACGATGCGGGGCATGAGAGGCGGGGCGTTTGCGATGCGACAAGTTGACGCGATGCGGCAAGAGATAGTTTCCGCACTGCGTCACTTCACACGTTCTTTGCCGCCCCGCGTCACAGACGCCCCCTTTTACCCCTTTGGTGCCCTATTCGGCCTGCTCATATGCCGCCCCCACCCTGCTCCTAACGAGTGAGACGAGAGCGCCTTTCTAGGAAATGGTGGGAGGAAGGCAATCCCCTTCAGGTTGTCATCCTGAGCGGAGCCGTAGGCGGAGTCGAAGGATCTCAGGATGCTTCCAGCGTCTCGCAAGCCGGAGATCCTTCGACTCCGGTCGGCTACGCCGCCCTCCGCTCAGGATGACAGGGTGGGAGGGGCACCCCTTCACCAAACCGTTTCTAACAACGAGGGGCGCGGCCGGATATCCAGCCGCGCCCCCCGCCTTTCCAATGGAAAAGAATCAGGCTTCCTCGACCTCCGTGCGCTCGGACACCAGCTTGTCCTGCACGTGGCGCGGCATCGCCTCGTAGTGCGAGAACGCGGCGTGGTGGATCCCGCGCCCCTGCGTCATCGAGCGGAGCGAGGTCGCGTAGCGGTAGAGTTCGGCCTCCGGCACCTGCGCCTTGATCTTCTGGAAGGGGCCGTCGGACTCCATCCCCTGGATGCGGGCGCGGCGCGTGTTGAGGTCGCCCAGCACGTCGCCCATGTGGCTCTCGGGCACCGTCACCTCCAGGTTCACCACCGGCTCCAGCACGGCGGGCTGCGCCTCACGGAAGGCCGTCTTGAAGGCGTGCTTCGACGCCGTCTTGAAGGCGTTCTCGTTGGAGTCGACGGAGTGCATGCCGCCGTCGTAGACCACCACGCGCACGTCGCCGACGGGGTAGCCTGCGACCGGCCCCTCGCGGAGCGCCTCAGCGACCCCCTTCTGGATGGCCCCGAAGAACCGCTGCATGTCGATCACGCCGCCTACGATGGCGTCCACGAAGTGGACCTTGCTGTGCCATTCGGTCTCCAGCGTGTGCTCGTGCTTGACGCGCAGGTCGTTGGGCAGGTTGATCTCGTCGGTGAGCGGCTCGACCAGGATCGAGATGTCGGCGAACTGGCCGGCGCCGCCCGTCTGCTTCTTGTGGCGGTACGAGGTCTGGGCCCGGCCCTGCACGGTCTCGCGGTAGCTCACGCGCGGGCGGTCGTACTCGATGTCGACGCCGTAGCGGTTCTTGAGCCGGAAGCGGGCCACGTCGAGGTGCGTCTCGCCCTGCCCGGCCAGCGTCATCTGCCCGAGGTGGGCGTCCTGCGCGAAGTGGAGGCTGGGGTCCTCCTTGACGAGCTGGTGGATCCCCTGCGCCATCTTGTCCTCCTCGCCCTGCCGCGTCGACCGCAGGGCGAGCGTCATGCGGGGGTCGGGGAAGTGGATGGGCTCGATGAGGACCCCGAGCCCCTTCTTGCGGAGGGTGTCGGAGGTGTGCGTGTGCTTGAGCTTGACCGTCGCGCCAATGTCCCCCGCGACGAGCTGGGCCACGCCGTCGCGGCGGTTCCCGTTGATGGCGTAGAGCGCGCCGAGCCGCTCGGCGGCGCCGTCGCGCGCGTTCTCCAGGTCCATCCCCTGCTCCAGCGTGCCGTCGTAGACGCGCACGAACGAGAACTCGCCGACGTGCTCCTCGGCCATCGTGCGGAACACGAACGCCACGGGGCCAGCCTTCGGGTCGGTGTGCACCTCCCCCTCGTCGAGGTGCGGCGGCGGCATCATGGCCGGGCTCGGGAGCACGTTGTCGATGAAGCTCATGAGCCGGCTCACCCCCACGTTCTCGCGCGCGACCGTCAGGAAGACGGGGTAGAGCTGGCGCCGGATCAGCGCCGTGCGCAGCCCCTTCCGCATCTCGTCCTCGTCGTCCTCGGTCAGCTCCCCCTTCTCGAAGTACAGCTCCATCAGCCCCTCGTCGTTCTCGGCGATGGCCTCGATGAGCTCGTTGTGCATCGCCGTGGCGCGCTCGGCGAACTCCGCCCCGATCTCCTCGAACGTGGCCGTGCCGTCGGGCGCGAACCGGATCTGCTTCATCAGCAGCGTGTCGATGATCGTCCGGGTGCCCGCGCCGCCGGGGAGCTGGATGGGCGTGACGCCGCGCCCGAACCGCTCGCGCATCGCCTCGACGGCCGCCTCGAAGTCGGAGTCGCCGCCGTCAAGCTTGTTGAGCACGAACATCGCCGGGGTCTCCGTGCGCTCGGTGTAGCTCCACGCGAGTTCGGTGCCCACCTGCACGCCCTCCCCCGCGTCGATCACGAACAGCGCCGTGTCGGCCACCTTCAGCGCGGCGATCGTCTCGCCCACGAAGTCGGCGTAGCCGGGGGTGTCGAGCACGTTGATCTTGTGGCCCTCCCACTCGGCGTGGAGCAGCGACGTGAACACGGACATCTGCCGCTCGCGCTCGGAGGGGTGGTAGTCGCTCACGGTGCTCCCGTCCTCCACGGCCCCCATGCGCCCGATGGCGTGGGCGCTGTAGAGCATGGCCTCGGCGAGCGTGGTCTTGCCGGCCCCCTGGTGGCCGACGAGGGCGACGTTGCGGACGTGATCGGCGTCGTAGACGTTCATGGCGTACAAGCTGGAAGAAGGGACTCCGGCCGCTAAAGCACCGGGGCGTGGAAGATAGCCGGGCCCGCGCCCGCGTCAAGATTGCGTGAGGGGATCTGGGAATCCGGGGATCGGGGAATCTGGGAATCCGGGAAGGCTCAGGTACGTGGGCACGTAAGCAAGCAGGCACGTAGGCCGAACAGCCGGGGCTGCCTACATGCCCACGCGCCGACGTGCCTACCCGCACTCTTCCGATCTTGCCTTTCAATTCCCCGATTCCCCGATTCCCCGATCCCCGGATTCCCAGATCTCCCCATGCTCCTCCTCGGCATCGAAACGGCGGGCGACGTGTGCGGCGTGGCGCTGATGGACGGCGACCGGCTCGTCGCGGAGGCGGCGCTCCACGTGCCGCGGGCGCACGCCTCGCACCTCGTGCCCCAGATCCAGTCGGTGCTCCAGCACGCGGGGGTGGCGGCGGCCGATCTCGCCGCCGTCGCCGTCTCGGCCGGGCCGGGCTCGTTCACCGGCCTCCGCATCGGCGTGAGCACGGCGAAGGGGCTGTGCGTCGCCACCGGTGCCGCCCTCGTCGGCGTGCCGACGCTCACCGCCCTCGCCCTGGAGGCGACGACCTGGGTCGACGACCCCACCCGCGTCATCGCTGCCCTCCCGTCGCGGCGCGGGCAGGCCTTCTGCGCGCTGGCGACCGGCGGCCCCGTCCACACCCTCGAACTCAGCGCCCTCGCCGCCGACGCCCGCGCCCTCGTGGACGACCGGGGGCCCGTCTGGATCGTCGGCCCCGCCGCCGAGGACGTGGCCGCCGCCCTCCGGCAGGGCGGCGCCGCCGATGTACGGGCCCACCCCACCCTCCCCTCGGCCGTGTCGGTCGCCCGGCTGGGCGCCGCGCGGCTGGCCGCGGGGCAGACCGAAAACCTCGCCGCTTTCGAGCCCGATTACGTCGCGCCCGCCTACGTCGGGGCCGTCCCGTTCATTCCCGACGCTGCCGCGGGAACCGGCGCGGGCGCGCGGCTATCTTGACGCCCTGCCACGCGACCTCCCCCTCTTCCCTATGGCCTGGTTCAAGCGGCCCTCGCCCGGCATCGTCACCAAGCAGACGGAGCGGAACGACGTCCCGGAGGGATACTGGCAGAAGTGCCCCAAGTGCGGCCACATCTCCAGCCAGCGCGAACTCGAAGAGCGCCTGATGGTGTGCTCCAAGTGCGGCCACCACTACCCCATGCGCGGGCTGGGCTACCTGGAGCTGCTCTTTGACGAGGGCGCCTTCGCGCGCCACGACACCGAGTTGCACTCGGGCGACCCGCTGACGTTCGTCGACCGGAAGCCCTACCCCGCCCGCATCATCGAGGCGGAGCGCTCCAGCGGGCTCAACGACGCCATCGTCTCGGGCACCGGCACGTCCGGGGGCCACCCCCTGTCGGTCGCCGCGATGGACTTCTCGTTCATCGGCGGCTCTATGGGCTCCGTCGTCGGCGAGGTCATCACGCGCGCCATCCGGCGCGGCGTGGAGGAGAACCGCGCGGTCCTCGTGGTCTCGCAGAGCGGCGGGGCGCGCATGATGGAGGGCGCGCTTTCGCTGATGCAGATGGCGAAGACGAGCGCGAACCTCGCCGTGCTGGCCGAGAAGAAGCTCCCCTACCTCGCCCTCCTCTCGCACCCCACGACGGGCGGCGTGACGGCGTCGTTCGCCATGCTGGGCGACGTGCAGATGGCCGAGCCCAACGCCCTCATCGGCTTCGCCGGGCCCCGCGTCATCCGCGAAACCATCGGGCGCGACCTCCCGCCGGGCTTCCAGACGGCCGAGTTCCTCCAGGAGAAGGGGTTCATCGACCTCATCGTCCCGCGCCCCCAGCTCCGCGAGACCGTCGTCCGCATCCTCGACCACCTCATGGCCAAGCGCACGGAAGGCACGGCCTAAGAAGGAGAAGGACGGCCCCCCGGCCCTGTCATCCTGAGCGAAGGCCCGCAGGGCCGCAGTCGAAGGATCTCAGGATGGCACGTTGTGCAAGCCGGAGGGGCTGTTTGGAATCGGGCACGCCCCTCCAATAGTGCAGGCGTCACGATGATGTAAGGCGGTATCCACAGTGACGGACCCAGCCCCGCACGTCCGCCACGCCGACGGCGTCGAGCGCGGCGGCCACCGCCGACCGCAGCCCCTCCCGCGTCCGCGCCGCCGCAGCCCGGAGCCTACCCTTCACCTTCGACCAGCACAGCTCGATCGCGTTCAGCTCCGGGCTGTACCGCGGCAGGTAGAGCACGCCGACCCCCGCCGCCGCCAGCGCCGACCGCACGGCCGCCGTCTTGTGCGCCGAGAGGTTGTCCATCACCACGACCGACCCCGGCTCCAGCGCCGGGAGCAGCGCCTCCACGACGAAGGCGAGGCACGACGAAGGCGAGGAACGCCGCCCCGCTCATCCCCCCGTCGATCGCTCGGTGGCACACCACGCCCCGCCCCACGGCGATGGCCGCCACGACCGTGAGGTTCCGCCCCCGCTGGTACGGGGCCGACCCGTACACCCGCCGCCCACGGGGGGCCCGGCCGTACCGCCGGGTCATCGCGACGTTCACCCCCGTCTCGTCGAGGAACACGAGGCGCGAGGCGCCTCGAGCGACGGCTGCGCGGCGCGGAACGCCGCCCGCTCCGCCGCTACGTCGTCGCGCTCGCGCTCGTTGGCGCGGAGTTCCTTTTTTTGTACGAGAGGCCGAGCGCGGCGAGGGCGCGGCGGACGGTCGGCTCGCTCGCCGTGACGGCGCGCTCGTCGGCGAGCCGCCGGCGGAGTTCCTCGACGGTGGCGTCGGGGGAGCCGCCGACCCAGGCGGCGAGGGCGACGCGGTCGTCGTTCGAGAGGAGGGGGCGGGGCCCGCGTCGCTGGTCCACGGGGGCGGCGGTGCCGTGGGCGCGCCAGCGGCGCTTGATCTTCTGGACGAAGGCGCGGCTGACGCCGAAGCGGTCGGCGACGGCCTGCTCGGAGGCGGCGCCGTCGAGGGCGGCGGAGAGGACGCGCTGTCGGAGGTCGAGGGAGAAGGTGCGCATGGGGGCGGGGGTGCGGCCCCAAGACTACATCATCCGGACGCTTGCACTATTGTCGTCCTGCACTCG
>Ga0193752_1003151_pt1 | contig 11603 bp, 10 predicted proteins | sample H1c1metaG_FD_144924 | JGI IMG/M metagenome (GOLD analysis project Ga0193752, IMG submission 144924) | Soil microbial communities from a riparian zone of the East river system, Colorado, United States - H1c1 | ecosystem: Environmental > Terrestrial > Soil > Riparian zone | place: USA: East River... | reverse complement strand
CAGGTAGGGGGTATTTTCCTTCTCCAGGCAGCTTTTGAACTTTCTGAGCTGACTGATGTGCTCATTCAGCACATCGAGTATGTTTTCCCTGTTCTGCATGAAGATCTGGACCCACATTTCGGGGTTGCTCTTGGCGAGTCGAACCGTACTTTCGAAACCCGCGCTGGCCATCGCGAAGATGGCATCTTCTTCCCTTTCTTTTTCCAGGACGGTGTTGGCGAGTGCAAAGGAGGTAATATGGGAGATATGACTCACATAGGCCGCGTGCAGGTCATGTGAGCCTGCGTCCATGTATAGGATGGGCATCCCCAGTTGCCGGTACACCTCCTCTACAAGTTCCACCGCATCGGCATCGGAGTCAGCCTTTCCCGATATCACGGCCACCTTGCCCGAAAAAGCGCCTGCAATGGCCGCAGAGGGGCCGCTGTTTTCGGTACCCCACATCGGATGGGTTGCCACGAAGCGTCCTCTATTCGGATGATCCTTCACCGAATTGATAATGTTTTCCTTCGTTGAACTCACGTCCATGACCACCTGGTTATTTAACCGGTCAAGTATGGAGGGTAGCATTTCACTTACCGTATGAACGGGCACCGCCACGATTACGAGGTCGGCCTTGTCCACCACTTCTTCCAGGGTACCCGCTTCGTCGATCAAACCGATCTCGAAGGCTTTTTCCAGGTGAGTCTCGCTGGCGTCATATCCAAAAACGCGGGTAGCCAGACCCGTTTCCCTAAGTGAGATCGCCATGGATCCGCCAATCAAACCTGTACCGATGATGGAGACCTTCATGACAGTGCTGTTTTTATTCTGATGATTGCTTCCTGTATTTTTTCCTCGGGGCTGCAAAGACTGACCCGGAGATATTGCTCGCCGGCCGTTCCAAAGATCCCGCCCGGCGTAAGGAAAACTCCTGCCTCATAGAGTATCTTGTCGCTTAGCGCATAGGCATCGGCGTAATCCGAAGGTATGGCTGCCCAGATGAACATGCCCGCCTGCCCTTCTGTTGGCAGACAACCGATCTGTCTGAGCAGGTCGATCACAAATTTGCGTCGGGTTGCATAGACTTCGTTGATCCGGGTAAACCAGTCTTCTCCAAGTTCCAGCGCCCTGGCCGCGGCCAGTTGCAAAGGAAGGAACATACCGCTGTTCCATTTTGATTTGAATCTCAATACCTCATCAATCTGCGGACCCGCTCCGCAGAGTACACCAATTCTCCAGCCAGCCATGTTGTGCGACTTACTCAGTGAATTGAGTTCGAGCACGGTTCCTTTTGCTTCATCGATGCTGAGCATACTCATGGGCGACTTGTTCAGGATAAAACTATACGGGTTGTCGTGACAAATCAATATCCGGTGACGATGCCCGAAGGCAACAAGCTTTTCGAACAAGTCTCTGGAAGGTAATTGCCCCGTGGGCATGTGGGGGTAATTCACAAAGAAGATTTTGATGCGTGGGTTTCCGGCAACCAGTTCGTCCAACATAGAAAAATCGGGTAACCAGTTGTTCTTGCTGGTGAGCAGGTATGGAAGTGGTTCGCCACCGGCCAGCCTCACGGCGCTACTGTAAGTTGGATAGCCCGGATTGGGAATCAGGGCCTGGTCACCCGGATTCAGGTAGGTCATGCATACATGCATCAATCCTTCTTTCGACCCGATCAGTGGAAGGATCTCTTTTTCGGGGTCCAGGGTGACCTCATACCATTTCTGATACCAGGCTGCGAAGGCATTTCTAAGAGCGGGCACTCCTCTGTAGCCCTGGTAAGCATGTGAGCCGGGCCTGGAGGATTCGCGCTGGAGGGTGGCAATAACATCTGGATGTGGAGGCTGATCGGGACTGCCGATGCCCAGGTTTATGATATTCTTTCCCTCACTATTCAGCGTGGATATTTCCCGCAACTTTTGCGAAAAATAGTATTCTCCAATACCCGTCAATCTTGTGGCCGTTGCTGTCATTTATCTTAACTGGTTGAATAATTAATAAGTCTCGCCCTTCTTATAAACCCCGTATACCCGGAATGCTTCGGTGACCCCTTTTAATGCAGAGACTACATCCTCAAACTGAACGACGCGTTCAAATTCCATGTCGGCATGAAAAGAATACTGCCAGTTGCTGCCTGGAATGGGAAAACTTTGCAGTTTACTGAGGTTGATGTCTTCCTCTGCAATTTTCACAAGCACTTTGGCCAGGCTTCCTTTAGAATGATCAGTACGAAAATTGACCGAAGCCTTGTTGGCACCTTCGGCTACCGCAGTATTCATCGATGGACTCAGCACCAGGAAACGCGTGTAGTTGTTGCGGAGTGTATGGATATTCGGGGCAATCACTTCAAGATCATAAAGATCCGCAGCGAGGCGGCTGGCGATGGCCGCGATATGCCTGCTCTTATGCTGGTGAATGTGCTTCGCGCTCAGGGCGGTGTCCTCGGTCTCCACCAGTTTCCAGTTGTGGCTATCGAGGTATTCAAGGCATTGTTGTAAGGCCATGGGATGGGAGTGCACTTCGCGGATGTCCTCCAGCTTTACTCCCGGATTTACCATCAGATTCTGCTTAATCTGCAGATATACTTCACCGGTTATTGTCAAGTCGCTCTTTTGCAGCAGATTGTAGTTGGCCAGGATACTGCCAGCGATGGAATTTTCTATTGCCATCACTCCACCTGTGCTTAAAGCCGGGTTGGAAGCGACTTTGATCAATTCGCCGAAAGTAGAGCAGGGCAGCACCTTTACATCCTTTCCGAAATAATGTCTGGCGGCAGCCTGGTGGAAGCTGCCTTCATACCCCTGGATGGAAACGTTCGGTTGAATAAAACCGTTAGATCGGGCAGAGACGTGGGCATCCTTTTTCATTTCTGAATGTTCAATCATTGTATTAATGCAGAAATCCCGGCCTTTTTGCCGGGATTTCCTATTGTTAGTTCGTAATCTGATTGTTAACAAAAGCTTTCCCGGCTACCTGTAAAGTAGAAGTAAAAATAGAAAAAAGAGAAAGCTTTGTTTGTGCTCATTACCTGCCAAAAATAATCTGTTCCGTTCTAATTGTGAAATTTAATTTTTGGAATCTGGTGAAGATGTTTTGTAAAATGGCCTCCCGGGCTCATTCCAGCCTTCGTGAAATTTCATCATCGATTTTTCTGAAGAGGTGGAACGGCCGGTATATCCGCCAGTTATCAATCTGCATCAGTTCGATATACCGGTTCAACTTGGCCCGCCGGAAGTCATACTGGGTTTGTTCGGGCATATTCAGGCATACGATCCAGCCATTTTCGTCGGTGACGTCGTCAAACCATTCTGAATAATATTCCTTATCACTGCTGTGGAAATTAAGGACGTTTTCACCGATAAGGATGAATTTAAATATTCCCTCCCCCATCAGCTTGTCGACCACTTCCCGTTTCAGGTTCATAATGTCATTTTCAATGGCATCGTTCCACTCACCGATTAGTTCCATGATCACATAACGTTCATCATAATCAGCGATCAACACCTTGAGGTATAATGTGCGGGAATCAAAATCATCCCACTGCGGGTGGATATAATAATTGTAAATGGTTTGTGAAAATTCAAATTCAGAATACACTCTGCCATAGAATGGAGACCGCTCGTCTTCTTCACTAACATAAATATGCCGCCAGTTGTAAAATGGTTCTATATCATGCATCAGGACTCACTTAAAAAATAAATAAAGGCTGTAGCAATTTACAGCCTTGGTGGAGGGTAATCCAAATATTTTTTATTGCCTATTCGAGTATAATCTTTTTCAAAAAGACCGCCTTGTGCTCATTGTCCAATACCTTTACCAGGTACATACCTTTGGACAACGAAGGATCAATTTTAACTTCGCTGGTTTGCCCGGCGGAGGATACGGTCATGGAATTATCCGACACCATTCTGCCGGCTATGTCGATCAGCTGAACGTTGTATTTTCCTGCTTCTTTATTGGTAAAGTTTACCCTGAACAAGTTGGCCCTGACAGGATTTGGATAAATGCTTATTTTTTCGGTTTCCACCAGGCCGGGAATGGCTGACTGCGCGAGTTGCGTTCTGAAAAGGAAATTTTCGTTTGCCAGGTCAGAGGTATTGAACACCTGGTCTTTGGATGGAATCAGTGATGCGGCCCAGGTATTGGGATCAACAGAATAGTAACCGACAATAAAGTTCGCGCTGCTGAGTATCATTTTGCCTTCTTCACTCACAACAGCTCCGTTGGTGGTAAAACCTTCTGCCAGATTCTTAACTTTTTCCACGAAGGTTGCGATCCTTGTATCCACGTCTATTTTGAAGATGTAATTGTGGGCAGTGATCAGGTATAGGTTGCCGTTGGCATCACTTACCAGGTCGCCTCCCCAGCTGGTGTTCGGATCCGAAATAGACACTTCACCATTCCCGGCTGCATTTCCAAGTTTGCCAAGCTCGGTGATAGATGGGTGGTCGCCGGTTGTGAAACGAACGAGATGCGAGCCATCATTGTTAAGCGCATATCCATTTCCGTCAGCAGCTATCACCATTCTGGTAACCTGGTTGGCTTCAGCATCAAGATCAACGGCACTGCTCAGTGTTTCGTTCTGAAAAAGATAAACTGCGGGAACCTGTGCACTCAGATCTATGTAACGTAGCTGGTTGATGTACATCGGTGTATAATACAACCTGTTGGATTTTTTGTCGTAGGCGCAGGCGGCTGAAAGTCCGGAAAATGGCTTCTTCTGATAGTTTTCCTTAGCCTGGCTGGTGTCGGTGCTGACTGTTATTGGCTTGAGAGACCGGCCGTCGAAGACATTGTAGCGGCCTTTACTGTTCTCAAAAATATTCTTTGAAACGCTGCCTGTGGCGAGGTCGATCATTTTGACTTCGGTCCATTCAAAGGAGCCGATCTTCTCACTGGTAATGGCGTATGCGCTATTTGATGAGGTTTGCGCACGAAGTGTTGTCGACGCGAAAACGCATAGCAGGGCTATGAACCTGAGTTTCATGATCCGGATTTAGGGGTGGTTAGTATAGGATATCTGAGTCTTAACGAGTTGATACTGTCAACAGTATACCAGATTGATTATTTAATTTAATGATAAGTGGATTCTACTGCTTTCTTAACACTGCCATGTTTAAGTAACAAAGCCCTGGCCTGCTCATGATCAGTAATGCCTGTCCGATCCATTACCATGAGTGTTCCTCTCTCCACCAGTTTTGAATTTGTGAGCTGCATGTTGACCATCCTGTTTCCTTCTACTCTTCCTATCAGAATCATCACCGATGTGGAGATCATATTCAGCACCAATTTCTGCGCTGTACCACTTTTCATCCGGGTACTTCCTGTAACAAATTCCGGGCCGACTACGACTTCTATTGGAAAATCTGAAAATTTTGAGATAATACTCTTAGGGTTGCATACAATACTTCCCGTAGTGATGCCTTCCAAACGGCAATGTCTAAGCGCCCCCATCACATAGGGAGTCCTGCCGCTGGAGGCAATACCCAGGACAACGTCGTTCTTGCTGATACCCTCCGCCAGCAGGTCTTGCCAACCCTGTTCCTCGTCGTCTTCCGCGCTTTCCACTGCATTGGTGAGGGCCGTTTCTCCGCCGGCAATAATTCCGATCACCCTGCCCTTCGGGACGCCATAGGTGGGAGGGATTTCGCTGGCATCCAGAACTCCCAGGCGCCCACTGGTTCCCGCGCCGATGTAAAACAACCTCCCGCCGGCCATCATCTTGTCGGCGGTAACACTTGCCAGACGGGCAATTACCGGAATCGCTTTTTCCACCGCTCCGGGTACAGATTTGTCTTCGCGGTTCATCAATTCCATCAACTCCTGGGCGGATTTTTTTTCCAGGTCATCGTATGGGGAGGCCTGCTCGGTAATATTCGTCTGTTCGATCATGTTTGTCTAATATTCGTTGCTTACTTATGATACTTAACGAGGCCATCCATCGGCTTCTGCAGGATCCGGCCCGAACGCAGCCCGTAGCTGGCGCAAAGCGCTTCGACCACGTCCCGGAAATGCCAGGCAATGCCGCCGACAAAATGCACCGGGTTTTTAAAACTCTGCGGGTAGCGGATGACATGCCTGAGGAAAAAATCATTGATGCCGTCCTCGATGATGTTCTCGATCATGTAGTGCCCACGATTGGCCGAAAGGAAGCGCGTGAATGAGGCCAGGTAACGGTTCGCCAGGGGCTTGCGGTAAATGTTTTCGAGGATGTCGTCAGCGCTCAGCCGATAGAATTTCTCAAACGCAGTCATCAGTTCCTTCTCAAATATTCCATAGAGAAAATGCTGGATCACCATTCTGCCGAGGTAAGCGCCACTGCCCTCATCCCCCAGAACATAGCCCAGGCCGGGACTGCTTGTGCTGATCCGGGAGCCGTTGTAATAACAGTAACTGCTACCCGTTCCCAGTATGCAGGCGATTCCCTTCTCCTGCTGGCAAACCGATCTCGCAGCCCCTGCAAGATCATGTTTCACCTCAACTGCCGAATCGGGAAAAACCTTTAACAGCATGTTCTTCACTTTACGGGCATTGGCTGGGGCCTTGCAGCCAGTACCATAAAAATAAACGGCGGCAGGGAGTCGTCTGCCCAGGGCCGGCAGGAGTTCTGCCCTGATCACCTGCTCCATCTGAAGGGCATCAAGAAAATAGGGGCTCAGGCCCTGCGTCTGGACGGTTAGCTTCTTTCCGGGAGTAACCAGGCACCATTCAGTTTTGGTTGCTCCGCTGTCGGCTATCAGGATATTCATCTTTGGATTCGCATTTTCGGGTTAGGTCCTCCCGGGTGATCCGGTGGGTCTTTGCCGCCTGTCAAATAAGCCGCGAAGGTAAAATTCACATTTGAGAATTTATTAAGAACTTCGCAGTCCTGAAAACGATTTTATAGACGTATTTGTTGATAATGAAAAAATTACAAGCCTGGTTACCGTTGTTGTTTGCACTCGTGTTGGTGATAGGTATGATCACCGGTTACAGGCTCAGGGAACGCATGCCCTCCTCGCAGGGTTTCTTCCAAAGCTCACGTACAACCGCACTGCAGGAGACGATCGACCTGATCCGGACGCACTATGTTGACCAGGTTTCTACCGACAGTCTGACCGATGATGCAGTGGAGGCAATGCTGACCCATCTTGATCCTCATTCTGTCTTCATCCCCGCCAGGTACCTGCAGGAAGTGAATGAAGACCTACAGGGAAATTTCGAGGGCATCGGTGTGGAGTTTCAGATCATTGATGATACGGTCAATGTTATCAATGTGCTTCAAGGCGGACCAAGTGAGAAAGTCGGCATTCAGGTAGGTGATAAATTTATTAAGGTTGCAGATTCCCTCGTTGCCGGCAACAAGATCACCAGCGAACGGATCAAAAAACTGCTCAGGGGACCGGGGGAGAGCAGGGTTTCGATCACCGTGCTCAGCGACGGAAAACTGAAAACCCACGCCATTACACGGGGAACCATCCCCCTCTATTCGGTGGACGCAGCCTACATGATCGATACCACCACGGGGTTTATCCACCTGAATAAATTCTCCGGCACCAGCTACGAAGAATGCATGGCCGCCCTTGAAAAACTGAAAAAACTGGGGATGAAGAAACTGATCTTCGACCTGCGCGACAATGGCGGTGGTATACTTGGTGAGGCTGTGGACATTGCCGATGAATTCCTGGACAAAGACAAGCTCATCGTATACACACAGGGCGACAAGCAGCCAAAATTTGAATATCACTGTAAGCGCCCGGGACAGTTTGAATCCGGAAGCCTGGTGGTACTCGTCAATGAAGGATCTGCCTCAGCCAGCGAAGTGCTTGCGGGGGCCCTGCAGGACTGGGACAGGGCTACCATAATAGGCAGGCGGACTTTTGGCAAGGGACTCGTTCAGGAGCAATACGACTTGACCGGCGGCGCGGCGCTGCGACTGACCGTTGCCCGGTATTATACACCCACGGGCCGGAGCATTCAAAAGTCTTATGCCAGCGGCCGTGCGGCTTATAACGATGAGGTGATGAAACGTTTCGAGAATGGAGAGATGAATACCGACACCATCCGGATCGCGAAGGGAAGTTCTTATCATACGCGGAATGGAAAAACGGTATATGGAGGCGGGGGGATCACACCTGATGTGTTCGTTGCCTTTGACACCGCCGCCTTTTCCGGCGACCTCAGCCCCCTGTTCACCAACCAGGTCTTCGGCAAATTCATTTACAATGATTATGTCCGAAACAAAAGGGTTTTTGATCAATACAAGGATCCTGCTGATTTTGCCGACCGTTTTTCACCGGACGAGGCTACATTTTCAAGGCTGAAAGCCTTTGCCTCCGAAAACCAGATCCGCATGCCCGAGCTTTCGCCAAAGGACAGGGCAGAACTCGACAAAAAGATCCGCTCCTGGCTGGCAAGGCAGATCTGGGGGATGTCGGGTTACTACCAGGTAACCAACACCTACGACATTACAGTTCTGCGGGCACTGAAGAACTGACCGCATATTCCTGTCTCTTGGTCGACCTCAATTCTCTCATCTCCATTTTATAGGAGATGATCAGACCGATTCCGCCTCCAATTGCAATCAGACCAAAATAAATAGCCTCTGGATCGGTGTCCCTGATCATCAGATCAAGCATGTAGGCGATAAAAAGTCCGATTCCGGAACCAACCATCAGGAGTCCCCATTTCAAGGTCTTAAATGGTTCAGGACCAGCCTGCTGTCTGTTTTTAGGGTTCATTCCTTTTTCGATCATTGCCAGATTTTCGCGTTTCTGGAGATAGACAATACCGAAGACCAGGACAAAAAATCCGAGGGGTACCAGGATGGGGATTAATAAAGCTGCGTCCATATTTCTGTTTTTTAAAAATTTAAGTTTGTGTTCTGAAATATCAGACTACCACTGTTCCCGACAGGTTACAGGCAGTTGGCATTATTTTTCGGAATTGCTTACATTGGGTTGTAACCTAACCTGATTTAAGATAGTCTTATCATAAGATGACTGCGAGTTTGACCGACAATGAAATCATTAGCAGGGTTCTGGCCGGCGAGCGGGAGCTCTATTCCGAGTTGGTAAACCGTTATCAGAACTTTGTATTTACGGTTTCATTGAGGTATACACCGGTGAGAGAGGATGCAGAAGAGATTGCGCAGGACGTTTTTGTGAAGGCTTTCCGGTACCTGGGAGATTTCAGGGGAGATTCGAAGTTCAGTACCTGGTTGTACTCGATCGTGAACTCAACCAGCATCACTTTTCTGAGAAAAAAGAAACTGGAAACCAGATCCCTGGATGATGAACGGGTGTTTGAAGTTGCAGACAACCGGCCAGCCGAAGGATTCATCTCACCAACGGAACAAAAATCAAAGCTGGCCATGGTGAACAAGGCTATCCAATTGCTCAGTCATGACGACGCCAACCTGATCACCCTGTTTTATAAGGCCGAGCAATCATTGGAGGAGATCGGAATGATACTGGCTATTGACCCGAATACGGTCAAAGTCAAACTCTACCGCGCCAGGCAAAGACTGAAGGAAAAAATGGAAAAATTTTTTGCGCAGGATGTGCACGATTTGAGTTTATGACCCGCTAAATCATGAGATATGACCAACGAAAATAACATAGACGAAACGATATGGAATTTTATCGACGGGAGCCTTAAGGCCGAGGAAAAATCATTCGTGGAAAACATGATTGATACCAACAACGAATGGCGGAACAAGCACAGGGAACTGCTGGAAGTGCATCAGCTCATGATCGAAGGCATTGAGCTGGAACAGCCATCCATGCGTTTCACCCAAAATGTAATGGAAGAGATTTCCAGACAGTTTATCGTACCTGCTGCAAAGAAATACCTCAATAAAAACATCATCAGGGGCATTGGACTTTTTTTCCTGATCTCGATTGTCGGCATGCTGGTTTACACCTTTGGTCAGGTCGATTGGTCACAGCCATCAGGTATTGACATGTCACAACTGTCAATCAAGAAATCAGAATACAGTTTCTTCCTTAATAATAGTTACCTCAATGTGTTCATCATGGTGAACATACTGCTTGGCCTGATGATGCTGGACATGTACCTGACAAGGAAAAAGAATTCAGTTAAGCACAGCAGATTCTGACTTTATTTAAACTTCTTTCTCAGCTCATCCAGTTTCAATTGGAAAGCATCAGGTGTTTCCTTCGGGGCATGCCTCGGCGCCAGCACTTCCTTTTTCTGATTTTTCTGTGCCGGTATTTTGTTGGCCCGGCCCTCGACACCCTTCATCGACAGCGAGATCCTTTTGCGTTGGGCATCTACTTCAATAACGGTGACCATCACCGGTTGCTGAAGTTTAACCGCCTGGTTCGGATCTGTGATAAAATTGTCACTCATACGTGAGATGTGCAACAACCCGTCCTGCTTCACGCCGATATCAACAAAGGCCCCGAAATTGGTGATATTGGTGACAATCCCCGGCACCACCATCCCCGGTTTTACATCAGCCATGGTTTTTATGTTGTCGTCGAACCGGAACTCCACGGCTGGCGGTCTGGGATCTCTGCCTGGTTTTTCCAGTTCCCTGAGAATATCCTCAATAGTGTACTTCCCAACCTCGCCCGCGACATATTTTGCGGGTTCTATTTTCTTTCGCAACCCCCCATCATTGACGAGGTCATGGACGGTGCAACCGAGGTCTCTGGCCATCGACTCCACGATAGAATAGCGTTCGGGATGCACAGCGCTGTTGTCAAGCGGGTTGGCCGCGTTGGATATCCGCATGAATCCAGCAGACTGTTCAAAACTTTTCGGCCCCATCAGTGGTACTTTGCGAATCTCTTCGCGGCTGTGGAAAGGGCCATGAGCGATTCTGTAATCGATGATGTTCCTTGCCAGCGAAGCACTCAGTCCCGAAACATAGCCCAGCAAGTGGCGGCTGGCGGTATTCAGGTCCACACCTACATGGTTGACGCAACTTTCCACTGTCTTGTCCAGTTCGGTTTTCAGTTTGGTTTGCTGAACATCATGTTGATACTGACCCACCCCGATAGATTTGGCATCGATTTTCACCAGTTCACTCAGCGGATCCAGTAGTCGCCTGCCAATGCTTATGGCGCCCCTTACTGTGACATCCTGATCAGGAAATTCTTCCCTTGCCACTTCGGAAGCAGAATAGATGGATGCCCCGCTTTCATTAACCATGAACACGCTGAGGTGTTGTCCAAAGTCGATCGCCCGGATAAATTGTTCTGTTTCCCTTCCGGCAGTGCCATTACCAATGCCAATGGCTTCGATGCCATATTTTTTCACCAGGCCGGCAATTTCAGTCGTGGCTGCGGCCTTCTGCAATTGCGGCTCGTGCGGAAATATCGTTGAATAATGAAGGAATCCACCTTGCGCGTCGAGGCAAACCACCTTGCACCCGGTGCGGAAGCCGGGATCGATGGCCATGACTTTCCGGGATCCCAGTGGAGATGCAAGTAGTAGCTGGCGGAGATTTTCGGCAAATACCCGGATGGCTTCTTCATCGGCGCGGTTCTTTGTGCTGAGCCTGAATTCGTTTTCAATTGAAGGCTTGAGCAGGCGTTCATAGCAGTCGTCAATTAATTTTGCTATTTGCCCCGAAGAAGGATGCTGTGTTTTGACAAAGAGTTTCTTCAGTT
>Ga0193752_1003150_pt1 | contig 11603 bp, 13 predicted proteins | sample H1c1metaG_FD_144924 | JGI IMG/M metagenome (GOLD analysis project Ga0193752, IMG submission 144924) | Soil microbial communities from a riparian zone of the East river system, Colorado, United States - H1c1 | ecosystem: Environmental > Terrestrial > Soil > Riparian zone | place: USA: East River... | reverse complement strand
GTCGGGCATTGCCGAGGTCTTGCAGAACGCGCTCAAGGTAGATTTTTGGGATATCGATGAAATGGCTAACCAAATCCATGCTGTAGTGACCAATGATGCCCTACGTGACACACTTCAGGCAGCTGCCTACAAAGAATTTGAAAAAATGCACTGGGGAGATGCGGCCGACAAGCTAATGACTATGTACCAGCAACCCCAAGAAGCGATGGCCGCATAATGGGTTCTCTAAAAGCCATAACCCTGTATATGCACGTGCATCAGCCGTATCGGGTGCGGCACTACACAATCTTTGACGCCGGGGTAAGCCACGACTACTTTGATGCTCCTTACGATGACCGAACCTCTAACCACAAAATTATCAACAAAGTAGCCGAAAAATCATATGTACCCACTAATCATAAGCTGCTGGAGCTACTGCACCGTTACCCTGAGTTCAAGATTAGCTTGTCCATCACGGGCACGGTGTTAGAGCAGCTTCAGAACTGGGCGCCAGGAGTACTAAGGTCGTTCCAGGATCTGGTGGCGACTGGTCGTGTGGAGATTGTCGGCGAGACCTATCACCATAGCCTGGCTTTTTTCTATTCGTTATCCGAGTTCGAGGCGCAGGTGCAAATGCACCGCAACAAGGTTAAGGAACTGTTTGGCCAGACTCCCAAGGTGTTTCGCAATACCGAGCTGAGCTACAACAATGATCTGGCCTACTGGGCAGACAAAGCCGGTTACAAAGGCATTTTGGCTGAGGGCTGGGACCCCGTACTAGGGTGGCGCAGTCCTAACTTTGTCTACCGGCCAACTTATACCGACAACATCCGTCTGCTCTTGAAGAACTACAAATTGTCAGATGATATTGCCTTCCGCTTTGGCAATCGTGACTGGGAAGAGTGGCCTCTGACGGCAGACAAGTTTACCCACTGGCTCAGCGAAAACCAGGATGCGCAGACCTTCAACCTTTTCATGGACTACGAAACGTTTGGTGAGCACCAATGGGGCGACACAGGCATCTTTGAGTTCCTAGACCACCTGCCTGACCAGTGGCTCAGGACTGAGGGGCACACGTTTATGACTGTAAGTGAAGCTATCGACAGCTTTGAGGCGGTAGACCAGGTAGATACACCCCAGACGACCACTTGGGCCGACACCGAGCGTGACCTAACTGCTTGGCTTGGCAATCCTATGCAGCAGCAAGCCATCGAAGCCCTCTATAGCCTGCAAAAACCCGTCATGGATACTCACGACCTACAGCTCATCGAAGATTGGCGTAAGCTCCAAACCTCAGATCATTTCTACTACATGTGTACCAAGTGGTTCAACGATGGCGACGTGCACGCCTACTTTAGCCCCTACGCCACTCCGTATGAGGCCTTTATGAATTTCATGAATGCCTGGCATGACGTCAAGTACCGCCTGGCCGAAAAAGGAGTGGTAGTCTAATGGGCCGGCCCGTGGTTTTGAGCAACGGAAGAATGTTTGTGGGGCTCAACGAAAACGGCCTCGTGCATGACTTCTACTACCCCTATGTAGGGCTTGAAAACCTGACCAATGCCCGCAGTTTGCAGCATAAGGTTGGGATATGGGTCAACGGTACCTTCCGCTGGGTAGATGACAGCAGCTGGCAGATTACGGTAGACCTCGAAGAGGATGCCCAGGTAAGCCACGTGACTATGCATTCAGACGAGCTACAGATCTCACTCACTTTTATTGACTTTGTAGACCACGAATTTGATGCTTTTATTCGCCGCGTAGAACTTGTGAATCATGCTGCATATGAGCGCGATATCAGAGTTTTTATGCACCAGGTATTCCAAATATCACGGGCTGGTCGAGCCGACACTGCCCTGTACGTGCCAGATGACCGTTATATTTTGGACTACAAAGGTCGTTGCTGTCTGCTGATTGCTGGCGTGGTAAATGGTGATGGTGACTTTGACCAATTTGCCGTGGGAAATTACGGCATTGAGGGCAAATCCGGCACCTTCAAGGACGCCGAAGACGGCCAACTGAGCGGTAACTTGGTTGAGCACGGCGGCGTGGACAGCGTCATACGGTTCCAAAAGCTCGTAGCGCCAAACGGTAACTTCAAGATAGATTATTGGATTGTGGCGGCCATGAGCCAGTCCGAAGCTCAGGTTACGCATACCAAACTCAAATATAATCCTATCGACCAACGGTTAACCGCTACCCGGCAGTACTATGCAGATTGGTTCCATCGTAGCTTGCCCAAGTTGCAGCATGTGTCGCAGCAGCACCTTACAGCTATCAAAAAAAGCATGCTTATCATCAAAGCCCACTGTGACCAACGCGGCTCGGTACTCGCGAGCGGTGACTCCAGCATTTTCAATTACGGTCGTGACTATTACTGCTATTGTTGGCCCCGAGACGCTGCCTATGCTATCTGGCCGCTGCTCAGGCTTGGGCAGTACCAGGAGGCCAAGGCTTTCTTTGCCTTTATGCGTGACACTATTCACAAAGACGGCTACCTGATGCACAAATACCAGCCAGACCGCGCCATCGGTAGTACCTGGCACCCCATGGTTCATGGCCGTAGCAAAGAGCTGGCGATTCAGGAAGACGAAACCGCTAGTGTGTTGTTTATGATGGGCGAATATCACGAAGTGTCCTCAGATGACGACTTTGTGCGTGAGTATTACGATACGTTTATCTACCCAGCAGCATCGTTTTTGGTGGGGTTTGTTGACAATCAAACAGGCTTGCCGCACGCCAGTTATGATCTGTGGGAGCAGAAATTCTCGACCAGCACCTACACCGTGTCTACTGTCATTGCTGGTCTCTTGGCGGCCGCGAAGCTGGCTACTCTTGTAGGCAAGTTGGAGGATGCCGAACTGTGGCGCAAAGTGGCCGAAAGCATGAAGCAAGCGCTTGATTTGCTGTATCACCCGGATGGTTACTTCCGCAAAGCGTTTTTCCTAGAAGAAAACGGCGACCTTTCTTTTGACGAAACTCTCGACATATCTAACCTGCATGGACCGTTTATGTTTGCTGGGTTGCGGCTGGATGACGAACGACTCAAAAGCACTGTAAAACATGTTGAAGAAAAGCTGCTAGGCACGAGCCCTATTGGCGGTGTTATTCGCTACCCTGGCGATGGCTACTTTTTGGCCAAACAGCAGTATCCTGGCAACCCGTGGCCTGTATGTACGCTCTGGTTAGCCCAGTACTATATCGCTAATGGTAACAAACAGGCTGCAGAGCAGCTTATACAGTGGGTCATGGATCGTATGCGTCCGAGTGGTGCCCTGAGCGAGCAGTACGACCCGGAAGATGGCTCACCACTTGGCGTAACCCCATTAGTATGGAGCCACGCCGAACTCATAAACACTCTGTTAGATCTCTACGCGTTGTAACTACTGTCATGCCGGACTTGATCCGGCATCCAGTAAAAAGAAAAGTCCTTATATTGTCTTCAAGACATTTCGCATAGCTGCTTTCAGCAGCTTTACCGAGATACTTTTGCCTATAGCTGCAAAAGTATCCAAAAAAGCCACAGGCGGCTAAAAAACACGATTGCCAGACTTCCCAGCGGGCTGGCGTGGCTGCGGAACTCCTTTCAGTCGGTCTTGTTTTGTTTTCTTAAAAGGAATAAACAAGACACGTCCTCGCAAATGATTCGCCAGCTCGCTGAAGTCATGGCATCGGTTTTTCAGAGCCTGGGCAAGACCATGGAATAACTTCTTTTTAAATTGCAAGACCTTAAGGTCTTGCATCCATGGCAGCCATCCAGGCTCTCTTGGCTCCTGATGCAGATGTTGGTCAAAGTCACAATACTGAGCGAGGAGCCGTCTGAAGCCTTACCCATCCCAAATATGAAAGGTAAGGCTGAGTTCTCCGAGCATTGTGGGCTTTGACAACAGATGCATAAAGAGTCGAGATTCGCCTGCCATTTCTTTGGATACTTTCTTGCTGGGGCAAGAAAGTATCAGGGATTTGGTTCTTTGGAAAAGAACACAAAAAAGCCCCTAGAATGGGGCTTTTAAAAAGTTTGTAAGTAACTTACTTGCGGCCTTTAACTTCGTTGCGGCCGAGACTCTTCTTGGTCTCTACGTAAAGCACGTGCTTGCGCAGTTTGGGGTCGTATTTGCGAAGACTCAGCTTGTCTGGAGTGTTCTGGGTGTTTTTTACGGTGTAATAATGGCGGCCACCAGATTCCTCTGAGACCAAACCAACGGTTTTGCGCTTGTCGCCTTTTTTAGCCATTTTTGGTGCCTTTCTTTGGGATGATTAGTGCCAGTACTGCATAAGCAATGATCCCTGGGATAACGCCACTAAACAAAGAGGCCAGTACAAAACCAACTCTCATCAGCGTAGGGTCAACATCAAAGTATTCAGCAAGCCCGGCACAGACGCCAGCAAGCTGCTTATTTGTGCTAGATCGATACAGTATTTTAGCTTTACTCATATTCAGGGGCTATTTTATCAGATAACAGAGGTTATTTCAACATGGAGCCATCTCCGGGATTTGAACCCGGGACCCCTTCCTTACCATGGAAGTGCTCTACCCCTGAGCTAAGATGGCATAACAGGTTAAAATAATAGCACTTTTGCCTTGGTTTTTAAAGAGTAAAAGTTCTCGCTGAGAGGAGTCGCTAAGCAGGGTCAGGCTGGCCTGTTGGCTGGCTCCTTGGTAGAGCGGCCGCAAAGATGACAAGGCCGCAGAGGGTGCGTGAGCGTGGGTCGGAGATATCTATAAACGCTTGCATTACATCTGCCCCATTAAACTTTGCAAAATGGGCATCTGGCCAAACCCTGCCGTTGTAATCAAAACCACGGTGCGGCACCTTCCAAGTGCGCAAGTTGGTTTCAGACGTGTCTAGCGGCAGAACGTCATCCTTTGCCAGCTCCCTTAACACGGCCCCTCCTAAAAAGGCACCAACTAGTGCTGCATCTGCGTGTTCCTGGCCTAATTCACGTGTGGTTAGGGTTCGTCGAAAAAGGACTTCTGTACCTGTAAGGAAAGGAGAGAAATTCCTCCTAGCCCAATTTCGCTCTTCTTGCCGAAAAACATCTAATCCTACTTCCCTTGCATGATGCAAAGGCGTGAGTATATGCTTGGCGGTCAAACCGTCTACTATGGCCCCTTCTTTACCTGCACTAAAAAAGGTGGAGCGTACTACATCATCGCTACCTCCAGGACCATCTCGAGGAATCCGTGTATATCTGTCTACCATACGAGTGCCATATTATGACAGAAAGTTATTTAGGATTCGAGTCTTTGCTCAGTTCTGCATGCAATTAGTGTGTGTGGTGGATGAGGTTAGAATTATTTTATGTGGCCTGTTAGCCTGAGTAATTCGTGAAAACCTGGTATTAGATTAGGTTTTGTATTGCACGACTTCGCGGTAACCCATTCAAATTCTGCGTGTGCAGCATCCTCTAGCCTTACTTCATGCAGGTCCTTGAGACTTGCCCGATAGGTGGCGTAAACATATGGCTGGCTGCTGCTAGAAACAAAATCAAAGTCTCCCAGATGTTCTAGCTCGGAAGGATGAGCCTTATAGCCCGTTTCTTCTTCAAGCTCTCGTACTGCTGCTTCTATGTCGTTTTCTCCAGCTTCAACCTTTCCGCTTGGCAAGCCCCAAGTATTACCATCTGGTTTGTGGCCGTGGCGCAGGAGTATAACAAACTTATCTCCATGTTCTAGAAAACACCCAACAACTCTCATTTGTTAATCATAGCAAAAAAATACCCCAGCTTTGCACTGGGGCGCTTTTCTTGGTGCAGGATTGTAGGATGTTTACTTCTTGCGGCGTGCTCGGAGCGAGCTCCTGTGCGCGTCCTCGAAGATCGAACCTACGAAGGTTGCGCATTGTCGCGCCCTTCGTAGGACGCAAATTATATCCAACCAAAAGAAAAATCCTGGACAAGTCAGGACATTTCTTTTGGTGCAGGGTGTAGGATTCGCTACTCTATATGCTCTCGCCGAATGCGTTCGGCTCGAGGCCAAGCAAGGAAAACGTAAACAGCCACAGGCTGTTTACGCTTATCGGTTCGAATCATATAAAACCATGTAAAAACCCCACACAAGGTGGGGCATTTACATGGTGCAGGGTGTAGGATTCGAACCTACGAAGGCATAAGCCAGCAGATTTACAGTCTGCCGTGTTTGACCGCTTCACTAACCCTGCGTATGGAGCCACCTCGGGGATTCGAACCCCGGACCTTCACTTTACAAAAGTGTTGCTCTAGCCGCTGAGCTAAGGTGGCGTATTAATCTACTTTTAGATATTTTTGTCTTCTCCACGCACGGCCTCTGCCTTTATTCAAGTTCCTAAAGCTTGGTGTCAATGCGTGACAATTTGGGCAAAGTAATCGCAAGTTAATTTCGGTGTTATTCTCAGAATTTCCGTCAACATGATCGATTTCAAGTGGGACGGAGAGAGTAACGGGATTTTGCTTATTCCAACCACATTCACTACATGCTTCGCCAAGTTTTTCTTTTAGATAACGTTTGACGTGTCCAGATAAATTCTTGGCTTGAATGCCTCGTCTCCCATGCTCGAGCCCCTGTTTCCATCTGTTAATGTATGCTCGATACTGAAGATCAGCCTGACATTTGTTAGAGCAGTAAATATGTCCGGACTTGATAATTGCTTCACACCCTAAGCATCTATGCATGGCCGGGATTATAACACCTACGCATTAACAGAGGATTAAATGTGAAAGAACGATGTATTCCTAACCACGCAATTTTAACAGATTATAACGGTTTTGTGGAGACCGTTCCTTCTGTAGTCAGCCAGTCGTCTACTATTCTTGACGCAAAGAAGAATACGCTTTCGTTTTCTCTCACGGTTTGTCCCCATCGTGCAGCAACGGAAGAGGTAACGGGTACAATCGCATTCTCACCCGCTAAGCACCCCTCTATGGCCTTAACGCCAAGCAGGTCGCCGTTGGTACGGTATGTTGGTTCAGAGTCACGCTTGCCATCTGAGAATTCTTGCATAGAAACCTTCGGGGCATCGTATATGGCATTCCCGCCCGGTTGTTCTAGGTAGTCAAGCAGCATCCCTTCAACTTCGTCTACAGTAAAGGCTCTCACGGCAAATACCGCTGGTGAACTCACATCGGGTTCGCCTTGTAATGTTGCTTGGTACCACACGGCTTCAGGGCCGGTTTCGGCCGTGACTTGAGCACTAGAAAGAGGGGGTGTGGTCATAGAAAATAAAAGCTTTTTCTTTGGTAGCCCCCACACTATTCCCGCTTATGATAACGTAGAAGCGGTTTAGATTACAACTCGTTTTGGACGGTGGACGCGCTTGGGCCGGCCAGATGGCACAATGAGCTTTTGGAGTTTGTCGTTCAGGACATCGGCATCTGCCTGGCGGCCAGCTTCTTCGTAGGCTCTGATGAGTAAGTTAAAGCTCTCGGAATTTGGTTCTAATTCTACCGCTTTTTCTAGGCCTTCGAGCATGAGCTTACTGTTGCCCAACTTTTCTTGAACTTTGGCATAGGCAATATGGCGGGCAGCTAATACATCTTCTAGCTTAAGAGCTTGCTCAAATGCGGTAGCAGCTTTCTGGTAGTTTTCAGTTTCATAATAAATAAGCCCCAAGTTATGCAAACTAGAGGCTGTAGGTTCTATGGATGAGGCGATTTCGAAACAATCAATCGCGTCCTTGTATTCCTTTTGTTTGGCATACAAGATGCCCAGACGGTTGTAGGCGGCGGCGTTCTTTTGGTCAATTTTGAGAATGGTCAGCAGTGCCTTTTCGGCACGCAGAAAACGATTTTCACGCATGCCTTGGTGGGCAATGTCCCAGAGCCGACCCATTTTGTCGCTGATTTTACGGGGGATGGCTTCGAGGTCTTCGTCACGCACTTTAGCGCTCTGATAGGCCAAGACACCAAACCCTACAACGAGTACTAATTCGTACATGAAAGCTATTATACAGCAAAACTACTTTTCCAACTTTCTAGAGGTGGAGGAACAAATCAGTCAAGAGGAGTTTGGGGTTAGGGTTGTAGGTGAGTTTCCCCTCGGCTGCTTGGAGCTGGTCAAGCAGTTTGTGCCAGCGGGCGACCTTTTTAGTGTCCTTTTGCTCAGCAGCTTGGCGGAGAGCGGTTGTACAGATGAGTTTACAGGCTTGGAAAAACAAGGGTAACTGGTCTTTTTGTTTACTGATTTCATCTATCATTTTGAGCCGGTCAAAGGTACTGGCTGCTAATACTTGCTTGGCGGTGGTTATCTGAACTGCAAGCGGATGCTCTTCTGCCTCTAATAGAGCGTGCATAAGGCCTAGATGCCCATTGCTCATCATATAAGCCTTCTCGACATCTGCCGTGCTGTAGTGCTGCTCAAAGTACGCCACAGCATCTGCTTTTTCGACTGGCAGCACGGGGACCTGCTGTACACGGGAATAAATGGTTTGTTTGAGCTGCAAAGATTTAGGCGCGGTAAGCATGATAATGGTGTCTGCGGGCGGTTCTTCGAGTGCTTTCAGGAGTGCGTTTTGGGCCTCGTTGGTCATGGTGTGGGCATTTTCAATCAATGCTACCCGGCGAACTGTGTCAGAGCCTGGCACTTTGAGCTGCAAAAACCGCTGGAGTCCTCTGATTTGGTCAATGCTAATTGACCCATTTGCTCCCTCTACCAAAGTGAAGTACGGGTGAGATGTAAGGTTTTGAGTGCCCAACTTTTGGGCTCCAAAATACCGGGCGATGTAGCCTTTGCCTACCCCTTCCGGGCCAAAGAATAATAATGCATGCGTGTCGTTTTGCAGCGCAGCATCAAACAGCTGCTTGGTGTGGGATTGCACTAACATTACGCTATCTCGTAGGTGGTGAAACTAGCTGGTAGTGGTGCCGAAAAGACTTTGCGCTCGCCACCCGGGACAGTTATTTCAAGCGAAAAAGCGTGCAAGTATAGTCTGTCTGCAACTGGCCCGTTGTAGAGGGTGTCACCCACAATGGGGTGTTTCTGATAAGCTAGGTGCACACGCAGCTGGTGGGTCCGGCCGGTAGTTGGCTCTAGCTTGAGCAGGTCGGCATCGGGCAGGCTTTTTTCTACGCTGTACTCCGTGGTGGCAGACTTGCCATTGGCGCCTACCCGAAAGGTCGAGGGCAGCTTGGGGTTGCGTTCGATAGGCATATCAATAATGGCTTGCGGAGGTGTGATGTGTCCAGCGGCGATAGCCATGTAGGTCTTTTTGACCTTTCGTTCCGAGAACTGCTTTTGCAGAAAAGATAAAGTTTTTTGGTTTTTGGCGCAGATCATCACGCCGGACGTGGCACGGTCTAAACGGTGGACAATCCCGCTACGCTCGCCCTCCTGGCCAGTCTTCTGGCGGACAAAAGAAGCTACCGATGGCTCGTTCCAGAACTTGCCGCGACTGTGGCTGATAACACCCACAGGCTTGTTCACCACCAGGACGTTGTCGTCCTCATATAAGATGGGCAGGTCAATATCAGCAATCTGGTCTAACTCTTTCGGCTCGAAGTCACTGCTGATGACGTCACCTACACGCAGTCTATAGCCTGCCTTTTCCTGCTCGCCATTCAAAAGCACGCGTTTGCCCTCGATAAGTACATGTACGTAGGCACGCGAAAGCATGGGCAGCATTTCAGTGGCTACCACATCATAGCGCTTGCCGCGCTCATCCTCTCCAACGATCAGTTTCCTCATACATCCTTATCTTAACAGGAGTCCGGCTTCTGCCAAAAGCGACCAAGAAGTTTCTAGGCTATTGTTTCGGCTAAAGCCGGGTTTTTTGAATGGGCAGGCTTGAGCCCGAGCTTGAGCTCGAGAAAAAGTTCTTGATCTTCGATAGTGTTATCAGGAACTCGAGTGAAATACTCAATATGCTCTCCGTGGGCAGTGCCTGTCACTTGCCCGGCGGTAATAGCGACTTCTAATACAATACTGATCGGCCATCCCGGATATCCGTTGGTGACCATATGTGGATACTCCAGGTAGCCCAAAGTCTTACGAATATCTAACTCCACACCTAATTCCTGCTTCCCGATACGATGGACAGCTTGTTCAATGAGCTCACCGTGCCGGACGGTGCCTCCGGGGATGTGCCACTGTCCTTTGCAGGGTTCAATGCTCCGTTTGGACATGAGTAAACCATCTTCAGTTCGTATTACTAAGTCCACTGTCATGCGCGTAACGCGGTTAAAAAACGTATCAAATTCCTCATCGTTCAAAGGGTAGTCGTTGTCAGTCATAGTGAGATTAACTTCTTAGGCCAACGGCTTTTTGGACTTTTAGTAAGGTTTGGTTGGCGGTTTCATTCATGGCGGCCTCGCTGGACTCTAATTTTTTAGTTATTGCAGCTTCGTCTACTTGAGCTAACTTGGCTTGGAATTCTTCTAAGAATGCAGCTACTTTGTCAGCAACGGCGGTTTTGAGGGGACCGTACTGGTTCTGGCCACTGTATTCGTCTGGGTTGCCGCCGAACAGCTTTAACATGTCCAGCAAGTTGCTTACACCGGGTCGCTCTTTGTAGTCGTATTGAACCTCGCCATGACTATCAGTTGTAGCAGACATGATCTTTTTGCGAGCTGTTTCTGGCGAGTCGGTGAGAAAGATAACTCCCTTGCCTGTTTCGTCTGACTTGCTCATCTTTTTAGCGGGGTCCACTAGATCGCGCACTCGTAGGTCTTGGTCTTTGTCAAAGAATTCATGTTGTTCTTTAGGGGTTTTAGGGACTACGAAAAGCTTGCCGAATTTATTGTTCAAACGCTCAGCAATGTCTCGTGTATATTCCAGGTGTTGGCGCTGGTCTTCACCGACAGGTACGTAGCTGGCGTTATAGAGCAAGATGTCGCAGGCCATCAGCACAGGATAGTTAAATAGTCCTACACTTACCCTGTCAGCACCTAATTTGGCAGACTTGTCTTTATATTCGATCATTCGACCCATTTCACCAACTCCAGTGAAGCAGTCGAGAATCCAGGTTAGTTCTGAGTGGGCGGGTACATAGCTTTGCCGGTAAATATGGATGTCTGGGTTGTCTAGGGGAAGGCCGGCGGCTACAAATACCTTTAGAGCCTGTTTAATGCCGTTCTGCAGTTTGCTGTGGTCAATAGGCGTGGTGAAGCTATGCAAGTCAGGTACAAACAGGTTGATTTGGTAATCACCGGCACGAGTAGTGGCCATATCGATCATAGGCAATAGGGCGCCTAAATAGTTGCCAATATGAAGGTCATTATTGGCTCTAATGCCAGTCAGAATTACTTCCTTGCTCATAGTTATCTCCATTGTATCATTTTACCCGGCGGCTACTCACTTTGCGCACCGGGCGGTTACTGTTACTCTTCTCTCGTGGCAATTTCCCCAAGTACCTGACAAAGCTTTATGTCAAAGCGCTCGCAGGGGCCACACTCACCAGACACATCTGCCTGACAACCATTGTCATAGACTTCCTCCGCGAGCCGTAGGCGCCTGATGTGCACTGGGTTTACTTGTATACCAGCACCACCACCAAATGTTCGTGGAATCCCTGTTACTTGGGCCATTTCAAATATCACGGCACTTCGTTTTCGTGCTGCCTCGGCAGCTACGAGTCGTTGGGGACGTTGCTCAGTGTAGGTCTCTCTATCCTCATGGCTCATGATGCATTCTTCAAAAGTTCTTCTTCTCATTG
>Ga0193752_1003148_pt1 | contig 11605 bp, 10 predicted proteins | sample H1c1metaG_FD_144924 | JGI IMG/M metagenome (GOLD analysis project Ga0193752, IMG submission 144924) | Soil microbial communities from a riparian zone of the East river system, Colorado, United States - H1c1 | ecosystem: Environmental > Terrestrial > Soil > Riparian zone | place: USA: East River... | reverse complement strand
GTAAACTCGATATGGTGGATTCGCTGAACAAGTTCATGGGTTTTGTAGGTGGTGAAGGTTTTGGTGAAGTAGGAGCTTGTCCTTTTGCGCAGGCTTTTGGCCTTACCCACGTAAAGCAGCACATTATTGCTGTCGTAGTATTTGTATATCCCCGGTTCCAGGGGGATGGTGTGCGCAATATCCTGAAATTCTTTCTGCGTCATAGCTCTTAATCCCTGTTGTCCCAAACCACTTTCACCACTTCTGTTACGGGCTTGGTGTGGCCGGTGGCTTTCTGGGTGATGGTCTGAAAATATCTTCCCGGCTTCCAGTACATTTTTTTAATGATCACAGTGTCCTGGCGGCTGGACATTTTTTCCAGGTAAATGCTTTTTACATTGTCGTACACATCTCCCCTGGAAGACACCACGTCGATCCGTTTTACGCTGGGTTTGTTGTCCTTTGCCGCATAGAAAAAGGTGCCGGAACCATTGGACTTATCGAAGAAGGAAGCTTCGGTAAAATGGTCGGTAAAATACGGTTCCGACAATTCATCCGGAATGTAGTCTGCCGCCAGCTCATGGAATTCAGCGGCTTTGATGTACCCTGAATCCTGTCTGCCTTCCGCTGTGATTCTGTATTTCATGATCCCTCCGGGCAGCGAGTCTACTTCCCTTATCTGGCTCTGGAGGTAGGGCTTCACCGGGAAATAGGGCGTTGCCCGCGTTTGGGCGCTGTCCTTGACTGGAGTTGGAGGGGCGGAGGACCTTTTTTCTTTACACGATACAAACAGCGTCAGAAAGGCCAGGTGGATTGGGCGTATCATCTTGTAAAATTAACCAATCCGGGTAGCAAATAAAAAAGCTGCTGTAAGGACCAGCAGCTTTCGCATCGCAATCGTTAGAGCCTCTTTAGCGAATAGTCTTGGTTACACCGATCTTGATACCATATTCCATCAGGTATTCTTTGATCGGGTACGCATTTTTATAACTTGACAAAAGCTGGTAGCGGAACTGTGGTCCGATCTGCCATTTTACGCCTCCGCGGTCATAGGAAAGGAAGGCTTCAAAGCCGGTGTTCATATTCCATTTTCTGACCAGTGAAGGGGCCTTTGTATAATTCTTGTAATCGTTTGTGATCAGGTAAGTGTTGCCATTCAGCAGATAAGTCGGCTGTATCGTGCCCGCGATGTTCAGCTGTACGCGGTCATTTCCCAGCAAACGAAGTTCCAGACCCACAGGCAAAGACAACTGGAAATACTGGTTCTTCAGTTCTTCGGAAGACGAGCCGCTGAAATTCCGGATGTCGGTATAGCTGGTCAGCGTGCCAGGACTCTGAAAGGCAGTTGCGTTCAGAGAAATCGTGGCCAGTTCAACCCTGGACTTGTAAGCGTGTATGTCGTACTTGGAATAGTTGAACTGGATACCACCCTTAAGGGTGAGGCTCCTGGTCAGCGAAAGCAGGCCATGGGTGCCCAGTTCAAATCCAAGGGCAGGTTTATGATCGAGAAGCGAGTTGATGTCTCCGGGTATGTTGAGTGCCAGCGGTATGTTTCCTGAACTGGAGTTCAGCCTCGCGTTCTTGGCGCCGGTCATTTTCCGGTAATTCACCGTTGGTGAGAAGGCTAGCTGCCAGCGAACATGGCGGGAAGGTTTTGTCTTTATTTCCGGGACGGCCTGGTCCTGCAGCCAGTTGAAATGGTTGTTTTCTGCCGGTGAGGTCAGAATGCCGGGATTCAGGATGTTGTTTTTGCCGCCTGTTTCGGATGCAGTGGCCTCTTCGTTGTTTGAAACAAGATTGAGAACGGGAAGCATGAACCTGAGGTTGAAGGCATTGGCAGTCTTCGGATCGATTCCCGCAATGATGAGCGACTGTGATGGAGCCTGAACATCTGAAAGGTCATTGGAAGCTGTAGTAATTAATGGTATCTCCAGGGTGGTGGTTAGCTGATCGCTTTTCTGGACGACAAATCCGTTTGGTACGAGGCGATCCGTTTGCTCATCCTGACTGTTGGCGATTGGGGCAGCTGAAAATGGGGTGATTTGTGGGGTATTGAAGGCAGGGGCTTCTGGCCGCACAATGGGTTGCTGGATCCTGACAGGGTTGGATGGCTTGATGAGTTCGTTGACGGCAAGATAGCTGATGCCGGAGAGAAGGACCACAAACCCGGTCCAATACCATTTTCTTCGTGAACGGAGCGACCGATCGATGCCTTTCCATACTTTATCGGAAGGGTACATCTTATACTGATCAGCCTTTTCCTTGAGCAAATCCTCAAAATCAGTATCGTAAAAATTACGCTCCATTTTGGTCGGTGTTTGTACGGGCTATGTTTTTCAAAGTATTCGGATAATTGTCGTTAGAGGTCACTGGCCGGTAGCAGTCAAACCGAACCAGTTTCCTTTTATTCTTGCAGGCTGGATGATGTGCTTCCTTATGAGTATATCTTCCAGCATCTGTTTTGCTCTGGTGTATTGCGAACGACTGGTGCTTTCTTCGACGTCCAGCATTTCGGATATTTCCTTGTGGTTGTATCCTTCGATCGCATAAAGGTTGAGAACGGTTCGGTATCCTATTGGTAAAAGCCTGATGCACTCCACCACCTGTTTGGCCTGAACGATGGATGGAACCGATTCCTCCCTCACTTGTATTCCGGTTGCGTGAATAATGTCCACGCTGTCATTGAACTTCTTGTTTTTCTTTAGGTGATTGATGCAGGTGTGTACTATTATCCTTCGGATCCACCCCTCGAATGCGCCTTTGTTCTGGAAAGTGTGTATCTGTGAGAACACTTTGATAAACCCTTCCTGTAGCATGTCTTCTGCATCTTCCCTGTTGTGGGCGAACCGGTAACATACCGATAGCATCTTTGGACTGTATTTTCCATACAGCTCTCGCTGAGCTACAGGGTCGTTAATCAGACAGCCTGAAAAAATGGCTTCTTCGGTCATGTATACCGTTTGGGTGCCCCCGTAATTTAGACAAATTATCAGAGTAAAAGCTGCACGGCCGGAAAAATAGTTTGGGTAAAACCCGGAGCTTTTAGATCGACTTCTACCTTCCAACAAGCACGTCCCCCGTCATTTCCGCAGGTATCGGCAGCCCCATGAGCGTGAGTATGGAAGGAGCGATGTCGCCAAGCTTGCCTGGCCGGAGACTACCATGCCACTCCCTGTCGATTACAAAGAGTGGAACGGGATTGACCGTATGTGCCGTATTCGGACTGCCGTCCTCGTTAATCATGTAATCGGCGTTGCCATGGTCGGCCGTCAGAAACACCACATAGCCATGTTCCAGGGTAGCGGTGACGATCCTTCCCACACAGGCATCAACAGTTTCCACGGCCCTGATAGCAGCCGCAAAGACGCCCGTATGCCCCACCATGTCGGCATTGGCGAAATTGAGGCAGATGAAGTCGGAAGTTTCTCCTTCAATTTCAGGAATGATGGCATTGGTCATTTCAATGGCGCTCATTTCCGGCTGCAAGTCATAGGTGGCCACTTTCGGCGATGGAATCATGATGCGTTTCTCACCTTCAAAGGGCAGTTCCCTGCCACCGCTGAAAAAGAAAGTTACGTGAGGATATTTCTCGGTTTCGGCGATGCGTATCTGTGTTTTGTTCTGTTGTTGAAGAACCTCCCCGATGGTGTTATTCAGATTGTCGGTTTCGAAAACAACTTCCACATTCCTGAAAGTTTTATCGTACTCCGTCATGGTGATATATTCCACCGTCAACTTCTTCATACCAAATTCAGGCATGTCGGTCTGTGTAAGCACCTGTGTGATCTCACGACATCTGTCGGTGCGGAAATTAAAAGAGATCACCACGTCGCCATCCTTTATACTTCCTGCGGGCCGACCGGCAGACATGATAATTGTTGGCTTGATGAATTCGTCGGTAACATTATTCGCATAAGCATTTTTAATCGCTTCTATCGCGCTGGGCGCCGTTTCGCCCTTGCTATTAACCAGTGCATCGTAGGCGAGCTTCACCCTTTCCCAGCGTTTGTCGCGGTCCATCGCAAAGTAGCGGCCGCTTACCGTGGCAATTGCGCCGACGGTTTTTTCAGTATGTTGCTGAAGGTCGGAGATGAAACCAAGACCGCTTTTCGGATCGGTATCACGACCGTCAGTAAACGCGTGGATAAGCACTTCTTTCAATCCTTCCCTGTAACAGATGTCGAGAATGGCTTTCAGGTGATTGATGTGTGAATGAACGCCACCGTTACTAACCAGGCCGATCAGGTGCAAGGTCTTGTGTGCCGACTTTGTATTTCTGATTGCAGACACAAGCCTGGCATTCTGGCTGAAGCTTCCATCCCTGATCGCCACATTGATCCGTTGCAACTCCTGGTAAACGATTCTTCCCGCACCGAGATTAAGATGCCCAACTTCGGAATTTCCCATCTGCCCATCCGGCAATCCTACTAACTCCCCGCAGGTAGTAAGTGTTGTATTAGGGTATTTACTATATAGTGAACTAACGAATGGAGTCCGGGCATTTTGTATAGCATCGGCCGTTTTGACTTTTCCTAATCCCCATCCATCCATGATTAGTAACATTGCCTTTTTTGACATATTCTTCTTCCTGTTTTTTGTTAAGATTATGACATAAAGATAGTATAAACCCGCGCTGATGGTATTTTTGCCGGTCACAGTACTTTGGCATGTTTTTAGCCTAATCCTAATTAAATAAACAGTTATGAAAAGGTTAATGGGAACGGCGCTTGCTTCGGCTGCTCTATTCCTGGTTTCTTTTACCCCTTCTTACTCTATTGAACAGGTGCTGGATGCTTTGCGCGCAGGAAACGCCTCTCAGCTTGCAAAATACTTTGATAGCAGAGTGGACATCTCACTTCCAAATAAAAGTGACAACTTCTCAAAGAACCAGGCAGAAATGATCCTCAAGGATTTTTTCGCCAGCAATGAAGTCAAGAGTTTTCAGGTAAAACACAAAGGAGAAAACAACGGATCGCAATTCTGCATCGGACTTTTGCAGACAAAAAACGGAAATTTCCGCACCAAGCTCTACATGAAGCAAAAGGGTTCGGAGCAGGTTGTTCAGGAAATCGCGTTCCAGGCTGAAGAATAATACATCCAGACAACAATAGGGAAACCCATGCATGGCCATCGCATGGGTTTTTTATTTTGTAGTTTTACCCCATGCCCGGGTATGATGAACAACTACAGCTATTAATTGAATCGGCTCTTGTCGAAGACATTGGTGACGGCGATCATTCAACGCTCTCCTGTATCCCTTCCGCTTCAAGAGGCAATGCCCGGCTAAAAATCAAGGATGAAGGAATACTGGCGGGTGTTGAAGTAGGAAAGAAGATCTTCCTGATGATTGATCCTTCCGCGGAGTTCAGGATATTCAAAAAAGACGGTGAGACGATGGTGCCCGGTGATGTCGCATTTGAGGTAAATTCTTTCGTGCATACGATACTGGGAGTGGAAAGACTTGTGCTAAATACAATGCAGCGCATGTCCGGAATCGCTACACTGACCCGCACTTATACACAAAAACTTGCGGGTTACCACACCAGGTTGCTGGATACCAGGAAAACAACTCCAAACTTCAGGCTGCTGGAAAAAGAGGCGGTAAGAATTGGTGGTGGACTGAACCATCGCATGGGCCTTTACGACATGATCATGCTCAAGGACAATCATATCGACTATGCCGGCGGGCTGGAACAGGCGATCAGCAATGCTTATGAGTATGTGCAGAAAGAGAAGCCCGGACTGAAGATCGAAGTTGAAACCAGGAGCCTCGATGAGGTACGCAGGATACTGGTCCATGGAAAGGTTGACCGCATCATGCTGGATAATTTTACACCGGCGCAAGTGACTGAAGCCCTGCTCCTGGTAAAAGGAAGCGTCGAAACCGAGGCCAGTGGCGGCATCGATCTGGATAATATTACAGACTATGCAAAAACCGGTGTGGACTTCGTCAGCGCCGGTGCTTTGATTCATCAGGCAAGAAGTCTTGATCTGAGTCTGAAAGCCTTTCATAAATCAAAATCAGACTCAAAATCAAAAATGAAAAATTAAAAATTAAAAATGTTATTGTTGAAGGGTTTGTCTTTTTGTTATACGCTCACGGCTTAGCATTTTTAATTTTTCACTTTTAATTTTTAATTTTGTCAAAGTCAATGTCAAAGAAAATAACACCTCCTAACGGCATCGTATATTCGACTGATCCGACTTTTCGGCCTGAGACAGATGACTCGCCTTCGCAGGAATTGCTTCCGCCCGAGAAGCAACCTTTAAGAATGAAGCTGGACACCAAACACAGAAGCGGCAAGGCGGTGACCCTGATTGAAGGATTTCAGGGGCCCGATGATGAATTGGAGAAATTGGGAAAGCAGCTAAAGACCTATTGCGGCACCGGTGGTAGTGTAAAGGACAGGCAGATTATCATCCAGGGCGACCAACGCGCAAAAGTTTTGGAATGGTTTAAGAAGAAGGGCTTTGCCAAAATCAAAAATTAAAAATGAAAAATTAAAAATGCTATAGTGGAGCAGTTCGTCTTTCTGCGAGTTGCCTACCAAAGAGAGGATGGAGACAAATTAAAAATTCTTATTCTTGAACAGCCTGGCTTTCTGTCAACCGCTTACCAATTAACATTTTTGATTTTTAATTTTTTATTTTTCATTTGTTATTGTCCCTGCGCCAGGCTATACCCTCTCTTGTCGCCCCACATATTCAGCAATTCAAGACTTGGAATTTTGAAATCACCACTGAGCCCAACGTATAGCCCGATGATATCCTGCTGATTCAATGCTTCACCATCCAGGCTCTCGAAGCGCACATTATACAGGTTCACAAGATTCGTAAAACGGCTGCCGGTGGGCCAAACCTGCGTTCCTCGATTGCTGATGTTCACTAGTTTGAACTTCACCCCGCCATGCCTTTCACATTTTTTCGCGATCACAGGTGGCTGGAGATTGCTTTCTATGAACATATCCACGCCAATGATCTTCTCTTCAACACCTTCGGCAGTTTCCATCATGGCATTCTCCTGAAGATGCAGAACAGTACAGGTGCTGGGCACATCTGTGAGATCAGGTTTAGGGTTGTGGTTCGGCTTCTTACCGAAGCTGGCAATGATCGCGTCGGCGAACTGCGTCGTGTTGACAGCGGGGATCGACTTGTCGCCAAAATCACCCGTGTGCACGCCATTTTCCAGGGTATAAAGAAGTGCATTCTCAATAGTTACCGCACTTTGCAACAGACCAAGGTGTCGCAACATACCAAAACCACTCAGCAGCAGTGCAGTGGGGTTGGCGATATTTTTGCCAGCAATGTCCGGAGCAGTGCCGTGCACGGCTTCGAAGATTGCGATATGGTCGCCGATGTTCGCGGAAGGAGCGAAACCAAGTCCACCAACAAGACCTGCACAAAGATCACTTACGATGTCACCCTGAAGGTTGGTGAGTACCACCACATCGAAAGTATCGGGACGGGTGACCAGCTTCATACAAAGGTCGTCGACGATCACGTCATCGGCCTTAAGCTCAGGATATGTCCTGGCTACTTCGTAAAAGCATTCGAGGAAGAGCCCATCGGTCAGCTTCATGATGTTTGCCTTGTGACCACAGGTGATCCTCCTGGCTCCTTTCTGTTTGGCCATGTCGAAGGCATATTTGATCACCTGCAGACTGCCCGGCCTGGTGATGAAGCGCCGGCTCAATGCCACGTCGTGGGTGAGCATGTGTTCGATACCACCGTAAGTATCTTCGATGTTCTCCCTTACGATTGTAATGTCGATGGGAATGCCTGCCTTTGAAAAAACAGTGTCAACACCATGAAGGGTCTGGAAGGTCCTTTTGTTGCCATAGGTATTCCATGTTTTTCGTGCCGTGACGTTTATGCTCTTTACTCCCTTGCCCTTCGGAGTTTCCATCGGCCCCTTGAACAAAATGCCGAGTCGTTCTATGGCCTGGAGCGCTTCAGGTGTCATGCCGTTGTTGAACCCTTTGTCAAACACCCATTTACCCATGTCAACGAACTCATATTCGAGGGGAACCTTTGCCGCATTGAAGATCTTCAACACGGCATCCATGATCTCAGGACCAATTCCATCACCTTTTGCTACGGCTATTTTCATATCTCTTTCTTTGGATTTAGTATTAATCGAACTAAGCGCGTAAATTTAGCAAGCTATAGACATTTCACTGTTAAATATTGTGTTTAACCGTTGAACCCCTGTTTTTTTTATAATTTTATGTCAAATCATCCGAATGATATCTAAAATATCAGAAGGTGTTGAGGTCAGTGTGGAAACGTTCTATCAACCGGATTACTCCAATCCCGTTTCCGGAGAGTACATGTTCGCTTACCGCATCACCATCGAGAATCATAATATTTTTTCAGTAAAACTGCACCGGCGCCATTGGTATATTGTGGACAGCAATGGCACCACCAGGGAAGTGGAAGGTGAGGGAGTGGTAGGCGTGCAACCCATCCTGCAACCATCAGAAAAATACCAGTATGTGAGTGGGTGCAACCTGCGTACTGAATTCGGCAAGATGCATGGCACCTACACGATGGAAAATCTGAACAACAAATCGCAGTTTGAAGTTAACATCCCGGTTTTCGAAATGATTGTACCCTTTAAAATGAATTAATCGTTTCGTAGATCATCATTTTCTGAGCCCCACCCTGTAAAGCATGAAAGCCATCAGGCTGAAGAATAACACGCCCAGGAAAAAATAACCTCCCTCATTCAGTGCATGCTGCAAGCCTTCTTCCATTGAAACGGCAGCCAGAAATCTTGAACCTGCATCAGAACCCGCGATGAAAGCTATCAACACTCCCGCAACGGCCCCTCCGGCCACAAGTCCGGTAGCAAAGAGATTGCCTTTGCCGAGTTCTTCTTCTTCTCCAACAACGGGCACCGAAGATTTTTTCTTCCGGCCTTCGACGAAGCCCCTGACAGCTCCGCCAACAAAAATGGGAAGGGTGGTGGAAAGCGGCAGGTAGGCTCCTACCGCAAAGCTCAACGACTTGATTCCGCAGAGTTCCACCACGACGGCCACGAACATTCCTATAAAAATATACTGCCAGTCGAGGTTCTGCGAGAGTATGCCTTTGATCAGTGTGGCCATCAGCGTGGCTTGGGGCGCCGGGAATTTGTCTGTGCCGATGGCATGGGTGATGCCCTGCTGGGCCATCTCGAGTGTGGGCCGGTCGAGAAAACGGATCGTCAGACCAATAACAATTGAGGACACGATCGCTCCCACAAAGAGCGCGATTTGCTGGTTGCGGGGCGTGGCCCCTACAATATAACCACTCTTGAGATCCTGCGAGGTGGCCCCGGCATTGGCGGCAGCTATGCAGATCATCCCACCAACCACCAGCACAAGCGGTTCATAGGCCTGTCCACTCCAGCCAACGCTTAAAAAAATAAGGCTGGTTCCCATCACGGTGGCAATGGTCATTCCACTGATGGGGTTGTTTGAATTTCCAATCAGTCCCACAATCCTTGAAGAAACCGTGACGAACAGGGCTCCGAAGACGACCACAAGAATTCCGATGAGTAATTTCTGGAGAACACTGTCTCCCGGCACCTGTGGCAAAAGGGTGATCAGGATAACGAGCGCAAGGCTTCCGAATCCCACTACTTTAATGCTCAGGTCGCGGTCGGTCCTGGCAATCGTGGTGCCGGTTTTGCCCGCATTGTCTTTTATGGAGGTGATGCTTGAGCGAATAGACGACACGATAGTAGGAATGGTTTTTCCCAGGGTGATGATGCCGCCGGCAGTAACGGCTCCTGCAGCAATCTGGCGAATGAAAGCATAATAGATCGCCGAAGCGTAATTCGCGAAACTATGGGTCACCGGGTCCCAGACACCCTGTCCACCAGGTTTGGTGATGTCAGACAGGTAGCCAAGTTTAACCAGCTGCAAGGCGATGGTATCTGGCGGTATCATGGTGGCCAGCAGGGGAATGAACACAAACCAGCTCAGTACGCCACCTGCCACCAGCACTCCTGCGATCTTTGGGCCGATGATATAGCCCACACCCAGGTATTCAGGCGTGATCTCGCCACTGACCCTGGCGGAAGGGAAAAACTTGTTTGTCTGTTTTGTGGCATAGTAGGGAAGTTCCGCGATCACATGCATGATCTTCTGAAGGATCGCATATAAAAAGGCGATACCCAGGCCCCAGAATGCAGTCTTGGCGAAGTCGCCACCTTTCTCACCGGCTTTGAGCACATCTCCGCAGGCTGTTCCTTCGGGATAGGGAAGATTGCCATGCTCGTTGACGATGAGGGACCTTCGCAACGGGATCATCAGCAATGTTCCCAGTATCCCGCCTATGATTGCAAGTATGAGTATGGTGACGTAGTTGAAATAGGCCGCACTGTCGGGAGAGGAAAGAAAGATGAAACCGGGAAGAGTAAAAGCAACACCGGAGGCAATGCTTTCTCCCGCGCTGCCCGTGGTTTGGATGATATTGTTCTCCAGTATGGTTGTCTTCAGAAACTTACGGCCAAGGGTAATCGCAATTACCGCAATAGGAATGGAAGCGCTTACGGTCAATCCTGCTTTCAGGGCCAGGTACACTGTTGAGGCGCCGAATATTACCCCGAAGAGACTGCCCATCAGTATCGACTTGACAGTGAGCTCGGGGATGTTCTTCTCGGGAGCTATAAAGGGCTGAAATTTCTTTCCGGTCATATCCGTTTTTTTAAAATTGCAAGATTGATCAGCGTGCAGTGGCTTCCACCACCACCCTGTTTAGTTTTTTCACAATTGGAAATATGATGATTCCCGCAAGCAGAGCCGGAATGGCACTGATGGCGAAATAATAACCCTTGTGGTCGAACTGATCCCAGAAGCCGGCGAGTATTCCCGAGATCTTGGCACCGAGTGATATGGTAAGGAACCATCCGCCCATCATCAGTGAAGTAAATCGCGGTGGCGACACTTTCGACACCAGCGACAGTCCAATTGGACTCATAAACAGCTCACTGAGAGTATAAACGCCGTAACTGCTGACGATCCATGCGGATGATACTTTGTCATGATAGATGTCGGTGGAAAGACTGGCTACTATCATGATAATCGATGAAAGGCCCGCGATGGTCACTCCCCATGCCATCTTGCCTGGTGTGGAGGGCTCTTTTCTCCTTGATCTCAGCCAGGAAAAGAAGGTGACAATAACGGGAGTGAGCGCGATGATCCAGAATGGGCTCACCGACTGATAGATCTCTGTAGACAATAGTTTGAGGTCCTTTCCCGGCGGTGGCCATTGCTCTTTGGGAAGGTTCTGCAGATAGAGGTCGGTACCCTGTGTAGTGATCACCCTGCCCCTGTCGTCAGACTTTGGCCTGAACTGTTCATCCACCACGGGCACTTCCTGGATTCGCGAATCCACGGTCTGCAACAAGCCAAATGGTTTTAACACCTTCTCCAGCGCCTTCGGTGTTTCCCGGTGGGTATAGGTTTCTGCCCAGATGGTCAGCGTCGTTGAATTCTGATTGTAGATACTCCAGAAGATGATGGCAATGGAAAACAGGGCCAGCAATGTGCCCAGTCTTTTCCTGTCAAATCCTTTTGCGCGGAGCCATAATGAAATATAGAAACCAATTACGGGCACGCAGGCAAAAATAAAGGCA
>Ga0193752_1003147_pt1 | contig 11606 bp, 11 predicted proteins | sample H1c1metaG_FD_144924 | JGI IMG/M metagenome (GOLD analysis project Ga0193752, IMG submission 144924) | Soil microbial communities from a riparian zone of the East river system, Colorado, United States - H1c1 | ecosystem: Environmental > Terrestrial > Soil > Riparian zone | place: USA: East River... | reverse complement strand
CGGAAGAACTCGCCGATCGTCTCGATGCCCTTGGCGCGCGCCGCCTCGGCCGTACCGGCGGTCGGCTCGATGCCGACGCAGGGAATGCCGCGCGCGGCGACGTACTGCAGCAGGTAGCCGTCGTTCGACGCGACCTCCATCACCAGGGAGTCGCGGCCGAGCGATAGGCGCTCGCTCACCCGCTCGACGTAGCGCTCGGCGTGCGCGAGCCAGGAGCTCGAGAACGAGGAGAAATAGACGTAGTCGCTGGAGAACAGCGCGTCATGGCGCTGGATTTCGTCGACCTGGACCAGCTTGCACTCCGGGCAGGTCATCACCTTGAGCGGGAAGTGCAGCTCGGCCCGGCCCAGGTCTTCGGCGCGCAGGAAGGCGTTGGAAGGCGGCGCGGCGCCGAGGTCGACGAAGACGTCGTGCGTGTCGTCGAGGAGCGTCTGGCAATGCCGGCACTTCATGCGCGGACTCCTTCGAAGGCGGCGTCGATCGGCCGGAATCCCAGGTCGCGCGACGACACGCCCGCGGCGGGCTCGGGCCAGGCGATGGCGAAGCGCGGATCGTCGTGGCGAACCCCGTCCTCGCAGCCGGGGGTGTACGGCTGGCTGTGCTGGTAGAGCAGCTCGGCGTCGTCGGCCAGGGTCTGGAAGCCGTGGGCGCAGCCCGGTGGAATCAGGATCTCGCGCTGGTTCTCGGCCGAGAGCTCGGCCGCGTGCCAGCGGCCGAAGGTCGCCGAGCCCACGCGCAGGTCGACGGCGACGTCGAAGACCCGGCCGCGGAGGCAGCGGATCAGCTTCCACTCCGCGGCCGGCGGGCGCTGGAAGTGCATGCCGCGGATCGTGCCGCGGCGGCGCGTGACCGAATGGTTGACCTGGACGAAGCGAAGGTCGGGCGCCGCGGCGGCAAAGGCCTCGGCGCAGAACAGGCGCGTCAGGCTGCCGCGCTCGTCGCGATGCGGCGCGGTCGCCACCTCCCAGACGCCGGCGATCGGCGTGGCGTGCAGCTTCATGCGGCCTCGGCGACCTTTTCGCCGGCCCAGGCCAGGCCGGCGCGGCGCGCGTCGGCGACGTAGCACTCGATGTCGTCGCGGCTCGCAATCTCGGCGCGCTCGTGCTGCCGCCGATACCACGCCGCGGTGCGCGCGAAGGTCGTGGCGGCATCCCATACCGGGCGCCAGCCGAGGCGCGCGCGCGCCTTGGCACAGTCGAGATGCAACAGGCCCGCCTCGTGCGGCTGCAGCGAGCGATCGACGTCGCAGCGCACCGCCGGCCAGTGCCGGGCGAAGGCGACGATGACCTGAGCGACGCTCATCTGGCCCGAGGCGTCGGGACCGAAGTTCCAGGCTTCGGCGTCGGCGGCGGGATCGGCGAGCAGGCGCTGGCCGATCGCCAGGTAGCCGGCGAGCGGCTCCAGCACGTGCTGCCATGGGCGGGTCGCCTGCGGGTAGCGGATCGGCACCGAACGGCCGCTGACGGCCGAGCGCACCAGGTCGGGAACGAGACGGTCTTCGCTCCAGTCGCCGCCACCGACGACGTTGCCGGCGCGCGCGGTCGCGAGCGCGACCGGGCGGCCGCGGCCGTCGTCGGCGGCGAGAAAGCTGCTGCGATAGCTGGCCGAGACGATCTCGGCGCAGGCCTTGGAGGCGCTGTAGGGATCGCGCCCGCCGAGCGCGTCGTCCTCGCGATAGCCGCTCACGGTCTCGCGGTTGAGATAGCACTTGTCGGTGGTGGCGTTGACGACGACGCGCACGCTCGGCGTCGCGCGTACCGCTTCGAGCAGGTTCACCAGGCCCATGACGTTGACGTCGAAAGTGGCCGCGGGCTCGCGGTAGCTGCGCCGCACCAGCGGCTGGGCCGCGAGGTGGAACACGACCTCGGGCTGGAAGCGCTGCAGCGCCACGCCGACCGCCGCCGCATCGCGCAGATCGACCAGCGCCTCGTCCATCGCCAGGTCGAGGAGCTGCAGGTGATTGGGACCGGGCTCGGCCGGCAGGGCCAGGCCGCAGACGTCCGCGCCCAGGGCCTGCAGCCAGAGCGCGAGCCACGAGCCCTTGAAGCCGGTGTGGCCGGTGACGAGGACGCGCCGGCCGACGTACGCGCCGGCGAACAGCTCGTCGAACGGACCTCGCAGGCTCAGCGCCGCGAATGGCAGGTCGCGCCTCACGCCCAGACCTTCCAGGGCGCCTCGCCGGACTGCCAGAGGTCCTCGAGGCGCATCTTGTCGCGCAGCGTGTCCATCGGCTGCCAGAAGCCGCGGTGGGTGAAGGCCGAGAGCTGTCCATCGCGGGCCAGCTGCTCCATCGGCTCGCGCTCCCAGACCGTGGCGTCGTTCTCGATGTGCTTGAGCACCTCGGGCTCGAGCACGAAGAAGCCGCCGTTGATCCAGCTGCCGTCGCCCTGCGGCTTTTCCTCGAAGCGGGAGATGCGCTTGTCGACGATGTCGAGCGCGCCGAAGCGACCCGCGGGCTGCACCGCGGTCAGCGTCGCCAGGCGCTTCTGCTCGCGATGGAACGCGATCGAGGCGCCGATGTCGACGTTCGACAGGCCGTCGCCGTAGGTGAAGCAGAAGGTGCCGTCGTCGAGGTAGTCGCGCACCCGGCGCAAGCGCCCACCGGTCTGCGTGCTCTCGCCGGTATCGACCAGGGTCACGCGCCACGGCTCGCAATGACGATGGCAGACCTCCATGCGGTTTTCGGCGAGGTCGAAGGTCACGTCCGACATGTGCAGGAAGTAGTTGGCGAAGTACTCCTTCACCAGGTAGCCGCGATAGCCGAGGCAGATCACGAACTCGTTGATGCCATGGTGCGAGTAGTTCTTGAGGATGTGCCAGAGCACCGGCTTGCCGCCGATCTCGACCATCGGCTTGGGCCGCACCGAGGTCTCTTCGGCCAGCCGCGTGCCGAGGCCGCCGGCCAGGATCACTGCCTTCATGACGGGTTCCCCATGGATGCGTCGCGATCGATCGCCGCAAGGTGCTCCGGACGGTCGCCGGCGATGCAGCGTTGCCACATGCGCCGATAGAGCTGCTCGATGTCGAGCGCGAAGGCAGCGCCGTCGAACAGCGGGTTGGTGGGTCGATCGGCCTGCAGGCGGGCGCGCAGGGCCGCGCGACGCCCGGGATCGTTGGCGAGCGCGAGAACGGTGGCGCGATAGGCGTCGACGTCGGCGCACACCAGCTCGGGCAGGCCCGAGGTGCGCAGCAGGCTCGAGGCGACGCGCTGGGCGAAGGTGGCGCCTTCGAGGGTCACGACCGGCACGCCGACCCAGAGGGCCTCGCCCGCGGTGGTGTGCGCGTTGCACGGCCAGGCGTCGAGATAGACGTCGGCATGCGCGAGCCGGCTGAGATGTCCCTCCAGCGGCAGCAGCGGCGCGAACACGAGGCGCTCGGCACCGATGCCGCGCTCCTGCGCCGCCGCGGTCAGCGTGGCCTGGACGTTGGCGTTCCATTGCAGCAGCCAGAGCACCGCGCCGGGCAGCGCGTGCAGCAGCGCGCACCACTGGTCGAACACCGGGGCCGAGATCTTGTACGACTGGTGAAAGGCGCAGAGCAGCAGCGCGTCCTGCGGCACGCCCCACTCGGCACGGGTCGAGGGCCGCGGCAGGGCGCGGTGCGTGTCGTTCGGCTGGTAGCAGCGCGGCAGCTGGGCGATCTTCTCGCTGAAGTGCGCCGCGTCGGCCAGCGGCGTGACCACGCGGTCGCCGATCAGGTAGTCGATGTAGGGTGCGCCGGTGGAGCCGGGAAAGCCGAGCCAGGTGACCTGCAGCGGCGCCGGCCGCTGCGCCAGCACCGGCAGCAGCGTGTCGTGGGTCGCGCCCTTGAGGTCGACCAGGATGTCGATGCCGAGCTCGCGGATTCGCGCCGCCATGGTCTGGAAGCTCAGGCCGAACAGCTCCTCGAAGTGCTCGCTGCCGGCGCGCAGGCGCTGCCGCATCGGGCTCTCGTCGCGCGGGCCGGCGGAAAACAGCGTCACCTCGAAGGCGCCGCGATCGTGGCACTCGAGCATCTGCGCCATCAGCTGGCTGGTGGCGTGCTGATGGAAGTCGGCCGACAGGTAGCCGATGCGCAGCCGCCCCTCATGGGCGCGCGCCACGCGACGGCTGAGCGATGGGTACAGCGCCTCGACGTGAAGCGCGTAGTGGCGCGAGACCTTGAGCTGCTCGAGCGGATCGTCGATCAGCACGGCGTGCGAGAAGGGCGAGGTTTCGAGCGCCTTGTCCGCGGGCACGGCGCGCACGGCCTCGCGCAGCCCGCTCATCGCCTCGTCGGCCTGCGCCCAGCGGCAGGCCTCGCGCTCGAGAAAGGAAAGCTGCCCGCGCGCCGCGAGGTCGCTGCTGTCGAGCCCGAGCAGAACCGCGGTGCGCACGCACTCGGCGGCCTCGGCCTTCATCCCCATGTCCTTGAACGACATGCCGAGGCGGAAGTGCGAGACCGCGTCGTCCATCTTCAGTGCCAGCGCGTCGAAGAACGAACGGATCGCTTCCTCGTGGCGGCGCGAGCGCTGCAGGGCCACCGCGAGCGAGACGTGATGATCGTGGTCGCGCGGCACCGAAGGCGGCATCGAGCGCAGGGTGTCGACCGCCGTCGCCGCCCGGCCCAGGCCGAGCAACGCGTGCGACTCGAGCGTGTAGGCAAGCGCCACCAGCGGCTCGGCCTCGCGAACGGCGCGCGCCCGCTCGGCCGCCTCGGCCGTCCGGCCCGCCTTGATCAGCGCGTGCACCGCCGCCAGCGCATAGGCGTGGTCGCCGTGCAGCCCGCTCGCCTGCTCGAACTCGCGCGCGGCGAGCGGCCACTGCTCGCGCTGCGCCAGCGCCTGCCCGGCCTGCCAGCGGCGATGGGCGCGCACGTGGTCGCGCGAGGAGCCGGGGCGTGCGGGGTTCGGGAGAGCAAGGGCCATGTCGAAGGAGCCCGGGTGCGGCGAACGCGCCGGCCCGGAAGAGTCATGGCGCAAGGGTAGGCGGCGGGCTCGCGCCTGAAGGCCGGAATTGACGCCGCTCCGCCCGCCAATTCAACCGGCGCGAAACGCGGCCTCGCGCGCGCGCCAGTGCTCGGCTTTCGCCTGGGCGCCGAGGCTGGCGTGGAAGACCGCCAGGTTGTGCGCCGCGAGGAAGCTGCCGCGCCCGCGGACCGTGTCCTGCAGCTGCGGCTGCTCGCCGATCTCGATCGCGCGCAGCCAGCTCCACTCGATCATCGGCAGCAGCTCGGTTCCGTGCTCGGGCCGGGCGACGGCCCAGTCGAGGAGCATGTCGCCGAGGGTGAAGAAGAAGTCGGGCGAGCCGGGCCAGCGCGGCATCTCGACCTCGGCCCACGCCAGCGCCGCTTCGAAGCGGCCCAGCTTCTTGAGGGTGAACAGGCTGCGCAGCACCAGATCGTGGCGCCAGCCGGCCTGCAGGTCGCAGCGCTCGAGCGCCTCGAGATAGCGTGGTTCGGCCTCTGCATAGCGGCCGCGCAGCTCGAGGTCCTTGCCGAGCTGGTAGTGAAGATAGGCATCGTCGGGATCGGCTTCGAGCGCGAGTGCGAGCAGGCGGTCGTTGCGCCCTGCCTTCTTCGCCTTTTGCGCGTCGAGGTAGCCGTCGTGGCCGATCACGAGCGGCAGGCGCCGGCGCGGCAATCCCGATTCCGGCTGCTCGTGGATGCGGCCGACATAGCGCACGCCCTGCGGCAGCACTCGGGGCAGCCAGCTCGGCGCTTCCTCGACCGCGCCGCCCGCCGTATCGAACACGCTCGCGACGCTGACCTGGCCGATGAACCCGGGCTGCTCGGCGCGCAGGGCCGCGAGCGTCTCGCCGCCCGCGGCGATCCATTCGTCGGCGTCGAGCACGAGGCGCCACGGCGCGTCGCATTGCGCCAGCGCGGCATTGCGCGCCGCGGCGAAGTCGTCGACCCAGTCGAAATGCGCGACCCGCGCACCGTGCTGTCGCGCGATGTCGATGCTGGCATCGAGCGAGCCGGTGTCGAGCACGACGATCTCGTCGACCCACGGCTGAGCGCTCGCGAGACAGCGCGCGAGACAGCGCGCCTCGTCGCGCACGATCATCACCAGGGCGATTCGATTCATGAGTGGGCTCGCGTCTTTCCATACATATGGACACGAAGGCGCGATGCGACACCAATGGAAACATGCCGATACGTCCCTCGATGGGGCGATCAAGCGGGCGCAGACCCTCCATTTCGACCGATTTCGCACACCTGCGGCTGCGGTGCTTGCCACCCCCCTCGAGGTTTCTCCTCAAGTTCGGGGGACTGTGCTCGATAACCCTCCCAACGTACCTGGGAGTTCGGGTTCGTGGTCCGGTTAGCCGGCCGAGGGTTGGGCAGCAAGCAAGCTGCCGGACACAACGGTTGACTAGCGCGGGCGGTGTCGAAGCAGGAGGCGAAAGCCGAATGCAACGACATGCAACGGAGGTCGTGGGAGTCCGCTTTCACGGCAACCGCGGTAAACGCCGGCGGCTAGGCCGGGAGTCAATTAACCTTAGGAGTTCCTTTCATGACGATGTCGATCAACACCAACAACGTTTCGCTGAACGCGCAACGCAACCTGACCGTGTCGCAGTCGTCCCTCGCGACCTCGATGCAGCGTCTCTCGTCGGGCCTTCGGGTCAATTCGGCGAAGGACGACGCCGCCGGCCTGGCGATCGCCGACCGGATGAACGCGCAGATTCGCGGCACCAACGTCGCCATCCGCAATGCCAACGACGGCATTTCGCTGGCGCAAACCGCGGAAGGCGCGCTCGCCACGGTGACCGATGCGCTGCAACGCATGCGTGAACTGGCGGTCCAGGCGCAGAACGGCTCCAACAGCACCGGCGACCGTGCCAACCTGGATACGGAATACCAGGCGCTGTCGGCTGAAATCACGCGGATCGCCGCGCAGACGAAGTTCAACGGCGTTGCGATCGTCGGCGCCAGCGCCGGCGCGCAAGTGTTCCAGGTCGGTGCCAACAACGGCGACACGCTGACGATCACCACGTCGACGGTCACCACGGTGGCCGGCGGCCTGACGACCGCGGCCCTGGCCTCCACGGCCGTGGCTGCGCTCGACACGGCGCTCGACACGATCACGACCAGCCGTGCTGTCTACGGCGCCGCGATCAGCCGCTTCGGCATGGCGATCTCGAACCTGTCGATCACGAACGAGAACCAGACCGCCGCGCGCGGCCGGATCATGGACGCCGACTTCGCCACGGAAACGTCGAACCTGTCGCGGGCGCAGATCCTGCAGCAGGCCGGCAGCGCCATGGTGGCGCAAGCCAACCAGCTGCCGAACTCGGTGCTCACGCTCCTGCGCTGATCCCGGGACCGGCCAGTCCGGTACTTCAAGCCGCCCTTCGGGGCGGCTTTTTCGTTTCCGGCTCCGAATTGGCGGCGAGAAAGGCTTCACTTTCCGCGATCGGGGCCGACGGGTCGGGAAAAGAATGGCGGCAATCTTCCCCCCGGAGTGCGCCATGCCCCAGACGATCAACACCAACATCACGTCGCTGAACTCGCAGCGGCACCTGAACACGACCCAGTCCTCGCTCGCGACCTCGATGGAGCGGCTGTCCTCGGGCCTGCGCGTCAATTCGGCGAAGGACGACGCCGCCGGCCTGGCGATCGCCGACCGGATGAACGCGCAGATACGCGGCACCAACGTCGCGATCCGCAACGCCAACGACGGCATCTCGCTGGCGCAGGTCGCCGAAGGCGCGCTCGCCACCGTGACCGACGTGCTGCAGCGGATGCGCGAGCTCGCGGTCCAGGCGCAGAACGGCAGCAACGGCACCGGCGACCGCTCGAACCTCGACACCGAATATCAGCAGCTCTCGGCCGAAATCACGCGGATCGCGGCGCAGACCAAGTTCAACGGCGCGGCCATCGTCGGCGCCGGCGCCGGCGCGCAGACCTTCCAGGTCGGCGCCAACAATGGCGACACGATGACGATCACGACCGTGGCCGTCACCACCGTCACCGGCGACCTGACGAGCGCGGCCAACGCCTCGACGGCGCTGGCGGCGATCGACACCCGGCTCGACACGATCACGACCAACCGCGCGACCTACGGCGCGGCGCTCAGCCGCTTCGGCTTCGCCATCTCCAACCTCTCGATCACCGGCGAAAACCAGTCGGCGGCGCGCGGCCGGATCATGGACGCCGACTTCGCCGCGGAAACGGCCAACCTGTCGCGGGCGCAGATCCTGCAGCAGGCCGGCACGGCGATGGTGGCGCAGGCCAACCAGCTGCCGCAGTCGGTGCTCGCCCTGCTGCGCAGCTGATGGTCGCGGCGGCGGCCGCAGGCAAACGCCGCTCAAGTCCCGGCGAAAACGGCCGAAATCGATCCAGAGGCGCGCCCGAGGGTGACGCCTGCGCCGTGGCGCCAGCGTTGACCCGGCCGGGTCGGCTCTCGGCGCTCGCGGCACTTTGAAGGGCTAGCCCATGGCAACGATCAGCTCGGCCGGCGTCGGCAGCGGTCTCGACGTCAACTCGATCATCACCCAACTGATGGCGATCGAGCAGAAGCCGCTGACCACCCTGCAGACCAAGGCGACGACGATCCAGAGCACCGTCTCCGAATACGGCAAGATCAAGAGCGCCGTCTCGACGCTGCGCGACCTGGCGTCCAAGCTCGCGAGCGCGACCACCTGGGGGCAGACCACCAGCACCTCCACCAGCACCGCGGTCGCCGCATCGAGCAACGGCTCGGCGGCCGGCAGCTATTCGGTCGAGGTGCAAAAGCTCGCCAGCGTGCAGACCCTCGCTACCGGCGTCAAGCCGACCACGACCGCGCTCGGCGGCGGCACCCTGCGGATCGAGCTCGGCACCTGGGGCACCGGCCCGACGAGCTTCACGCCGAAGACCGGCGCGACCGCGATCGACGTCACCGTCGCCGCGACCGACACCCTGGCCGACGTCCGCGACAAGATCAATGCCGCCGGCGCGGGTGTGACCGCGCTGGTCATGACCGACTCCTCCGGCTCGCGCCTGCTCATCCGCTCGAACGCCACCGGCGCGGAGAACGCGTTTCGCACCGTCGTCACCGACGACGACGGCGGCAACGCCGACGCGACCGGCCTGTCGGCGCTCGCTTTTGATCCCTCGGCCGGCGTCGCCATGATGACGCAGAGCCAGATCGCCGCGGATGCCGCGGCGACGGTCAACGGCCTGCCCGTGACCTCGACCAGCAACACGCTCGCGAGCATCGTCGACGGCCTGACCCTCACCCTCAACGCCGAGACGACGCTCACCGGCCCGGTGACGGTCAACGTCGTTACCGACACCGAGACGCTGAAGAAGACGCTGACCGACTTCGCCGCCGCCTACACGGCGGTGATCAAGCTGATCGGCACCGACACCAAGTACGACCCCGTCACCAAGAAGGGCGGCATCCTGCAGGGCGACAGCGCCGCGGTCGGCATGCAGCGCCAGTTGCGCATGCTGGCCGGCTCGGCGTCGGCCGCCTCGGCGATGTTCGGCCACCTGTCCGACGCCGGCCTCGAGCTGCAGGCCGACGGCTCGATGACGGTCAACGCGACCAAGCTCGGCGCCGCGCTCGCGAACGTCCCCGAGATGAAGAAGATGTTCTCGAATTCGAGCCTCACCGATCCGACCCTCGACGGCTTCGGCAAGCGCTTCCGGATGATCGCCGACTCGATGATCGGCGTCGACGGCGCGCTGACGACCCGTACCGATGGCCTCGGCCAGCAGCTGCAGCGCAACCAGAAGGACCAGGACGCGCTGGAGCTGCGCCTCGAGGCGATCGAGAAGCGCTACCGCGCCCAGTACACCGCGCTCGACACGGCAATGGCGCAGCTGCAGAGCCAGAGCAGCTACATCACGCAACAGATCCAGGCCTGGAACGCCAACTCCGGCGGCTGAAGCCGGAGCGCCGCGGCCGCCCGCCGGTGGCCGCGGAGTGACCGGTTTCACACGCCAAATCGTGGCGTTCGGCGATTCAAGTCGGCAGGGCCGATACCGATATTGAAGGCAAGCCCACACCGAGAAGCTCAGCCTCCATGTTCGCCTCAGCAGCCCCGTCCCGCAACGCCTCTTCCGCCTTCGCCGGCGCGTACCGCACGGTGGGCGTCGAGACCGGCGTCGCCGGCGCCTCGCCGCACCAGCTGGTGACCATGCTGTTCGACGGCTTCAACGCCGCGATCGCCGAAGCCCGCAGCGCCCTCGCCCAGGGCCAGGTCGAAGCCAAGTGCAAGGCCCTCACCCGCGCGCTGCGGATCGTCGACGAGGGCCTGAAGGCGCCGCTCGACGCCGCCGGCGGCACCCTTTCCGAAAACCTGTCGTCTCTGTACGGCTACGTCGCCCTCCGCCTGACCCAGGCCAACCTGAACAACGACGTCGCGGCGCTCGACGAATGCGTGAAGCTGATCGAACCGGTGCGTTCCGCCTGGCTCGCGATCGGCCCCGCCGCGAACGCCGTGGCCGAGGCCCAATGATGCCCCGCACCCAAACCTACGGAGCCCGCATGAATTCCGTGCTGCTGAACTACTACGAAGCGATCGAGAAGGCGAGCCAGGACATGCTTGAGGCCGCGCGCGTGGGCAACTGGGACCACGTGGTCAAGCTCGAGGGCGCATGCGCCCTGCTGATCGCGCAGCTGAAGAACACCGCCGCCGAGAAGCCGCTGCCCGCCGACGAGGCCCAGCTCAAGTCGCGGATCATGCAGCGCATCCTGATCAACGACGCCGAGATCCGGCAGCTCGCTGAGCCCTGGCTCGACGACCTCGACGAGATCCTCGCCGGCCGCCCGAAGACCCTGCACTGACTCCCTGCGCCGACGCAGCCCCGCTCTCGAACAGACTTCACGCCACGAGGCACGCCATGGAAACGCGACCCGCGCCGCTCGACGGCATGAACCACGACGACGGGCTCGACGAGTTCCGCGTTTCCTCGCCGCGCGAGATCCAGACGCTGCTCAAGCAGCTGCTCGACGGCTCGGTGCTGCTCAACCTCAACGCCAGCGACGGCAGCGTCTTCACCAGCGCAATCTGGACGATGGACAGCACCCGCGGCACGATCGGCTTCAACGCCGACCCGGCCGACCCGGCGATGCAGGCGCTGCTCGAATGCGACGAGGTGACGATCGTCGGCTACCTCGACAACGTCAAGCTCCAGTTCGACGTGCACGACCTCGTGCTGGTGCACGGCAACAAGGCGAGCGTCCTCTCCTGCGCGGCGCCGCGCGAGATGTACCGCTTCCAGCGGCGCAACGCGTTCCGGGTGCGGCCGACGATCCGCACCAGCCCGACGGCACGGATCCGCCATCCCGACCTCGCGGAGACGGAGTTCTCGCTGCGCGTGATCGACATCTCGATCGGCGGCTGCGCCGTGTTCCTGCCCGACGACGTGCCGGCGCTGAACGCCGGCGTCGTCCTGAACGGCGTGCGCATCGAGCTCGACGCCGACACCCGGCTCGACGTCACCCTGCGGCTGCAGCACGTCACCGCGATCAACGCGGAAGCGCGCGGCGTGCGCCTCGGGTTCGAGTTCTGCCGGGTCGGCGGGGACACGCTCAGGATCCTGCAGCGGTACATCGACCTGACGCAGAAGCGCGGGAAGCTGATGGCGCTCAACTAGGCGAAAGCGGACCTTTAGGTCCGCTTTCGCCGCTGCCGTCCGCCTGCGACGCC
>Ga0193752_1003146_pt1 | contig 11609 bp, 13 predicted proteins | sample H1c1metaG_FD_144924 | JGI IMG/M metagenome (GOLD analysis project Ga0193752, IMG submission 144924) | Soil microbial communities from a riparian zone of the East river system, Colorado, United States - H1c1 | ecosystem: Environmental > Terrestrial > Soil > Riparian zone | place: USA: East River... | reverse complement strand
TCTCAGATGTGTGTCCCGCATTCGGGGGGACTACATCCCGAAAAGATGGCTGCAAAAGTAATTGAAAAATTTCAACTTTAAAAACAGCAAGTTATCTTATCTTAGCGCAACTTTTTACTACATGAATGTTTTAATAAAGCAGGCCAAAATAATTTCTCCCTCCTCTCCTTTTAACGGGCAAATCAAAGATATTTTAATAAAAGATGGTGAGATCACCGCTATCGCCAATTCGATCACAGATAAAACTGACCAGGTAATTGAACGGGACGGATTGTGTGTAAGCATTGGCTGGATGGATATGTTTGCTGATTTTGGTGACCCGGGATATGAACAAAAAGAGAATATTGAATCAGGTTCAAAAGCAGCAGCAGCAGGTGGTTTTACCGATATCATGCTGGTACCAAACAGTAAGCCGGTGGTTGATAATAAGGCCCAGGTTGAATATATTGTACAAAAAGCAAAAGGGCTTGCGATAAATATACATCCGCTGGGCGCTATATCAAAAAGGACAGAAGGAAAAGACCTTGCTGAAATGTATGATATGCGGCAATCCGGCGCCATTGCCTTCAGTGATGGCATACATCCTGTTCAAAATTCAGGATTGGTATTAAAAGCATTACAATATGTAAAAAGTTTTGACGGAACGATCATACAAATACCGGATGATACCAGCATAGGTGCAAACGGGCTGATGAACGAAGGGATCATTTCTACCCAAATGGGTTTACCCGGTAAACCGATACTGGCAGAAGAACTGATGGTGGCAAGGGATCTTAAACTGGCAAGATATGCCGGCAGTAAAATTCATTTTACCGGTATCAGTTCGCCCAAAAGCCTGGATTATATTACCAGGTCGAAAGAAAGTGGTATACAGGTAAGCTGTTCCATCACCCCTTACCAGGCTTATTTTTGTGATGAAGACCTGCAAGGGTATGATACCAACCTCAAACTTAACCCGCCCTTACGAACAAGGGCCGATATGATGTCCATAAGAAAAGCATTACTTGAGGGAAGCATTGACTGTATTGCTTCTCATCACCTGCCGCAGCACTGGGATAATAAGACCTGTGAGTTTGAATATGCCAAGCACGGCATGATATCGTTGGAAACCATGTTTGCAGTTTTAATGAGTTGCGGTTTGCCTGCTGAAGATTTTGTACAGATGCAAACCATCAATGTGAGGAATATTGTTGGTTTGCCCATACCGGAGATCAAAGAAGGCGAAACTGCTTCGCTGACTTTATTTACACCCACTGAAGAATTTACCTTTGAAGAAACCATGATACATTCCAGGTCGAAGAACTCCCCTTTTACCGGGAAGAAACTGAAAGGAAAAGTGATCGGGATAATCAACAAATCGAATATTCACCTGAATAACTAACATGCTTAACAATCTTAACGCAACAAAAAAGGGATTAATAATTGGCCTGGCAATGATCGGCCTTGCCCTATTCTTTTTTTATGTACTCAAACTGCCTGTAAATGAAAAAGAACAGTATGCACTATTCACTGTGTATGTTGCAGGAATTGCCTGGAGCCTGTTCTCATTTAAAAGAACACCAGGAGATAAAAACTTTAAAAGCTATTTTTCAACCGGCTTTAAAACATTTATTGTAGTTACCTTATTAATGGTGCTTTATACTTTTATTTTCTTTAAGTTTAACACCGCATACCGGGATGCAGGCATAGCAGCAAACAATGCCCTCCTGGTAAAGGAAGGCAATCATACTGCCGCAGAAATTGAAAGCAATGCCAGCAAGTTAAAAAAGATATTTATGCCGGTGATGGTGGGTATCGCTACTTTTAAATATTTAATTTTAGGTGCGCTGGTAACGGCAATAGGTTCAGGTTTTTTAAGCCGCAAGCAACAATAAAATATTTTATCAAAATCGAACAATGGATCTGTCAATAGTAATACCGCTTTATAACGAAGATGAATCTTTACCGGAACTCGCCGCATGGATAGAAAAGGTAATGGTGGAAAATAATTTCAGTTACGAGATCATTATGATCGATGATGGCAGTACTGATGATTCCTGGAAAGTGATAGAACAGCTTCGTGTTGGCAATACTAGTATCAAGGGCATCAAATTTCAACGTAATTATGGCAAGAGTGCTGCGCTCAACGAAGGCTTTAAAGCCGCCCAGGGCGATGTGGTAATAACGATGGATGCCGATATGCAGGACAGCCCCGATGAAATTCCTGAACTGCGCAGAATGATCATTGAAGATGGGTTTGATATGGTAAGCGGCTGGAAAAAGAAACGCTACGATAACACCCTTACTAAAAATATCCCATCCAAATTATTTAATGCAGCTGCACGCCGGAGTTCAAAGATCAAGCTGCATGATTTTAATTGCGGTTTGAAATCTTATAAACGCAAAGTGGTAAAGAGCGTTGAGATCTACGGCGAAATGCACCGTTATATTCCTATCCTGGCCAAATGGGCCGGCTTTAGAAAGATCGGTGAAAAAGTGGTGGAACATCGTGCCAGGAAATACGGGATCACTAAATTTGGCTGGGAGCGTTTTGTAAATGGTTTTCTCGACCTGGGCTCTATCATGTTTGTTGGCAAATTTGGTAAAAGGCCCATGCATTTTTTTGGTTTATGGGGTACGCTATTCTTTTTTACGGGTTTTCTAATCCTTTTTTATCTCACCATTTCAAAATTCTTTTTTGATGTGACCGGTTTAACACAGCGGCCACTCTTCTTCGTTGCTATACTGGTTATGATCATCGGTTCGCAGCTTTTCCTGGCAGGATTTATTGGCGAACTCATCGCCCGGAACGCCCCGGAAAGAAATAATTATTTGATTGAAGATAAAATTGGAATAAATCAATAACATGGAAACTTCCAATTCCCAAATCCTGGGCGTAGCCGAAGGAAGGGGGCAAGGGGGCATGAAAGTGATCATCATAGGCCCGGCTCACCCATTACGTGGCGGAGGTATTACTACATTCAACGAACGGCTGGCCCGGCAGTTTCAAAATGAAGGACACAAAACAACTATCTTTTCTTTTTCGCTTCAATACCCTTCATTTTTATTTCCGGGAAAATCACAATTTACTGATGAACCTGCGCCAAAAGATCTGGATATTCATACCAGGATCAATTCTGTAAATCCATTCAACTGGTTGAGCGTAGGGCGTGAAATAAAAAAACTAGATCCGGATATTGTTATTGTAAGATACTGGATACCATTGATGGGGCCTTGCCTGGGAACGATCCTGCGTATCATCAAAAAAAACAAACATACACGTATCATCTGCATTGCAGATAATATTGTACCGCATGAAAAACGCTTTGGTGATAAACCCTTTACCCGCTATTTCATTAAACCGGTAGATGCTTTTATTACCATGAGCGAAAAGGTTTTAGCAGATCTAAAATCCTTTACTTCAAAGAAAGCCCTGCTGGTGCCCCACCCTTTGTATGATAATTTTGGAGAAAAGATATCTAAAGCAGAAGCCAGGAGTCAATTAAAAATTAAAAATGAAGAATTAATAATTTTATTCTTTGGCTTTATCAGGAAATATAAAGGACTGGATATTCTGCTTGATGCAATGAGGCTTTTGCAAAACCACAAACCACAAATTGAGCAAAGCGAAATCCCGATAGCTATCGGGGCCACAAACATCAAACTACTAATTGCCGGTGAATTTTACGATGACCCTAAATTGTATCATGAACAGATAGAAAAACTTGGTATAAAGGATAACCTCATCTTACATACAGATTTCATTCCCGACAACGAAGTTAAAAACTACCTATGTGCTGCGGATGTTGTGATACAACCTTACCGCAATGCAACACAAAGCGGCGTTACACCACTGGCTTACCATTTTGAAGTACCCATGATCGTTACCAATGTTGGCGGACTACCGGCCATGGTACCTGATAATAAAGTTGGCCTGGTTGCAGAACCTACACCAGCATCACTGGCAGAAAAGATATTGGAATATTTTGAAAAAGGTGAAGCCCATTTCCTCCCTCACCTGCTCGAAGAGAAGAAAAAGTTCAGTTGGGCAAAAATTGCTGAATCCATCCGGGAACTGGCCAATAGTAAGTAAATTGCACCCCTAAACAGTTTAAATGATCTATAGAAGCAAAGCTCCGTTAAGGATTGGCCTGGCAGGTGGTGGTACAGATGTAAGCCCCTACAGTGACCAGTTTGGCGGTGTGATATTAAATGCTACCATTTCTCTTTCTGCTTATGCTGCTATTGAAACTTTACCTGGAAATAAAATAATCATTGAAGCCCTTGACCGGGATGAACAGCAAAGTTTTGACCTGCTTGCAGAATTGCCCATTGATGGAACACTTGACCTGTTAAAAGGTGTTTACAACCGTATTCAAAAAGATCATTCACCGGCACTACAAGGTTTCAGGCTTTCAACTTTTGTTGATGCGCCTGCAGGTTCTGGTTTGGGTACTTCTTCAACATTAGTAGTGGCTGTATTGGGCGCTTTTAAAGAAATGCTGAAACTGCAATTGGATGAATATAAAATTGCACAGTATGCATATGATATAGAGCGTAACGACCTGCAACTGGCCGGCGGCAAACAGGATCAGTATGCCGCAACATTCGGTGGTGTAAATTTTATGGAATTCTCCGGAGATAAAGTGATCGTAAATCCTTTGCGTATCAAACCCGAGTACTTGCATGAACTGGAAAACAACCTCGTACTCTACTTTACATCAACCTCCAGGGAAAGCGCAGCCATTATAAAAGAACAGGTAAAGAATGTACATGAGAAGAATGAGAAAAGCATTGAAGCCATGCACCAGTTAAAAGAACAGGCAAGAATGATGAAGGAAGCATTGCTGCAGGGTAAACTGGATGAGATAGGCCTGATACTTGATTATGGTTTTGAACAGAAGAGAAATATGGCAGCCAATATCAGCAACAGCAATATTGAAGAAGTATATACTGCTGCCAAAGCAGCTGGTGCAACCGGGGGCAAAATAAGTGGTGCAGGTGGCGGTGGGTTTATGATATTTTATTGTCCCGGCAATACCCGCCATGCTGTTATAAAAACATTGAATACTTTTGGTGGTACGGTACGGGATTATTCATTTACCAAATATGGTTTAACAACCTGGAGCATTTAATTAAATACTATGGAACAGATAAAAAATATTGTGGAAGCTTCTATTAAGGTAAAGCAGGATGTTTTACAAAATGAAGAGTTGTTGCAAACAGTACAGGAATGCATTGCAGTGATAGTACATGCTTTTAAGAACGGCAACAAGGTTTTGTTTTGTGGCAATGGTGGCAGTGCAGCCGATGCACAACATCTGGCAGCCGAATTCAGCGGCCGTTTTTATACCGACCGTGATGCATTACCTGCAGAAGCCCTGCATTGCAACACATCTTACATGACAGCTGTAGCAAACGATTACAGTTATGATGTGATCTACTCCCGTTTAATAAAGGGCATCGGCAACAAAGGTGATATATTGGTTGGCTTAAGCACATCCGGCAACAGTGCCAATATTTACAATGCTTTTGAAGTGGCTAAAGAAAAAGGAATGACAACCATTGCTTTTACCGGCCTCACCGGCGGAACCATGAAAGCGCTTTCAGATCATCTCATCAATGTACCATCAACAGATACCCCACGCATACAGGAAAGCCATATCATGCTGGGACATATTATTTGCCAATTGGTGGAGGCTGAATACTTTAATAATCCCTCCTGATAAATTCGCCGATAATATGGATACGATAACGATCAGGCAATCCCGTAAAAAGAATTTGGGAATAGTTGTAGTAACCGGAATGTTAATACTGTATTATTTTTTGGGGCCTTACGAATACACAAGGATAACATATTCGGAAAGCCCTACATTCACTTTAGTTCTTGGTTTTATTTTTTTTGGGATTTTTTTCTATTATTTGAAAGAATTTATAATGCAGCCTGCAGAAATTATTTTATCAACCGAAGGTATTGAATTAAGAGACAAAGGCTGGAATCATTGGACATATATTAGTTCCGTTTCAACATTCACAGAAAAGGATACAGAAAATTATACTGACAGGGAATACCTGGTAATTAGGTTGAAAGACGATACTAAATTAAAATGCTTAATATCAGATCTTGACAGATCACGGGAAGAAATTATAGACTCGATGAGAAAGTTTAAGTCGGATCTTATTTTTAGTGTAGATGAAACCAGTTAAAATGAATGAACCAGAAAAAAATGAACTCCAAAGCTCCCCCTTCAGGGGGCAGGGGGGGCATGGTCTCGGTCTTGAAGCGATCATACTCGCCGGCGGTCTCGGCACCCGCTTACGCTCTGTAGTTTCTGACCTGCCCAAATGTATGGCTCCTGTTGCAGGTAAGCCGTTCATACATTTTGTTATTGAGTACTTATTAGGGCAGGGTATTGATAAATTCATCTTTTCTCTTGGTTATAAAAGTGAGATGATCATTGATTATGTAAATGAACAATACCCATTGCTTTATTCACAATACTCGATTGAAGAAGAGCCTTTGGGTACAGGTGGGGCCATTAAGCTGGCGTGTAACATGACTACCGAAAAAAATGTATTGATACTGAATGGCGATACACTTTTTTGTGTAGATATTGAACAACTTACTGCAACCCATCTTCATGCAATGGCTGATTGTACACTTGCCTTAAAACCCATGCAGGATTTTGACAGGTATGGTGTGGTAGAATTAAACAAGGACAATACCATTGCCAGCTTCAAAGAAAAACAGCATTACCAGTCGGGATTGATAAATGGGGGCATCTATGTTTTACATGTTAATGCATTTATACAGGAAGACCTGCCTCACAAATTCTCATTTGAAAAAGATTACCTGGAAGAATATGTTGACAAAAGGAAAATCTGCGGTGATATACAGGATGAATATTTTATAGACATTGGTATCCCGGAAGATTATGAAAGAGCACAAAAAGAATTCGTGTAATTCGTGTTTTTAAATTCGTGTAATAAATAAAAATGATCGACATAAACAAAATAGACAACACCTGGACACTCTTCCTCGATCGCGATGGCGTGATCAACCACGAAAAGCACAATGACTACATCCATACCTGGGATGAATTTATTTTTTATGAAGGCGTTATAAAAGCCATGACCGTTTTTGCAAAAAAATTCAGGCATATTATTATCGTTACCAATCAAAGAGGAATTGGAAAAGGTGTTACCCTTTTGCAGGACGTAGAGTTGATCCATAAGAATATGTCCACAGCAATTGAATTGGCAGGCGGAAGGATCGATGCCATATACTTTTGTCCCGATAAAGAAGAAGAAAGCCCTAACCGCAAACCCAATCACGGCATGGGTTTACAGGCAGTAAAAGATCTGCCGGATATCGACCTCGGTAAAGCCATTATGATCGGCAATACCCTCAGCGATATGCAGTTTGGCCGTAACCTGGGCGTACAAACAATCTTCCTTCCAACAACAAGGCCCGAAGTGGATATACATGATGAACGCATTGATGCAGTGTATGATTCCCTGCTTGATTTCGCAAATGCTCTGCATAAACAAACCTGATCAGTGTATTCTACGAAATCTGCGGGAAAATTTCTTTGTAAGCTTTAGTTAAATTTTAATTATTCGCAACATTATTACCCCCATCTTGTTTTAAGTTTAACTATTTTTATCGCATGAAGAAACTGTCCATTTCATTTCTTTTATCATTCATCACAACTTTATCCTTTGCACAGGGTATCGGCAAAGCCGAGCTTAAAGTATTGACTCAAAAAGAGGATTCATTAAAAGCTTATTCAGTTAAGATCATAATGGGTATCAATGCCGACAATCGTTTGGATGCTGACAGTATGTTCACCCGTGTGCTGGTACGTGCATTAAGAACCAAAAATTCTTTCCACTACCCTTTTGATTCTTTACAAACAGTTTCCATTTTATATTCACCCGATAGTCTGTTCCGCATTTTTACCTGGCAACTGGTCATCAATGAAAATGTGATACGCCAGCATGGTGCCATACAAATGAAAACCTACGACGGTTCATTGAAATTATACCCGCTTATCGATAAGTCGGACGTTACCACCAATGTGCAGGATACCATTGGCAATCATTTTGGCTGGATAGGTGCTATCTATTACAAGATCATTGTTAAGCGCAGCAGCAACCAGAATTATTATACCCTGCTTGGCTTTGACGAGAACAATATCCGCAGCAGCCGTAAAATAATTGAAGTATTAAGTTTTGCAAATGATGAACCTGTTTTTGGCGGGCGCTATTTCAGTTATGAGGATGATGCCGTTTTTAGATCGGCACACAGCCGTTATATCATGGAATATAAAAAAGAAGCCGGTCCAAGATTGAATTATGATAAAGAGCTTGACATGATCATTGTGGAGCACCTGGTTTCGGAAAGTAAAGAACCTGCAAAGAAATGGACATTGGTTGGTGATGGCGATTATGAAGGGTTTAAATGGAAGAATGGCAAATGGGTGCATGTAGAAAAAGTATTTAACGTGATAACACCTGATGGGGAAGCTCCTGTACCTAATCCCTTACGTGACCCATCCGGCAATCTTGATGAAAATAAACTGAAGGGTGCAGAAGAAGAAGTGAAGCCTCCCGTTAAGCCAAAGGGCAAAGGGGATAACTAAGTGTGTTGGAAATGTGAGGTAGATGTGAAAACTATACTTGCAATACAAAATAACCATACCAAAACCCTGTCACGAAGGCTGGGAGAACATGTCCCCTGATCATGAGGGTCGTTATTGTAACAGCTGTGCAAAGACTGTTATTGATTTTACATTAATGACCGATGAAGAGGTTCAACAGTTTTTCTTCGATCATCAGCACCAGGCTATTTGCGGGCATTTTAAAAGAAGCCAGATTCATCGTATTGTAATTGATCTCCCGGAAAATATTTTTACGATTAAAATGCCTGCATGGATGAGATTCCTCGTTGCATGCCTGCTTATTTTCGGGATAAGTATGTTCCCTTTTGAAACAACCGTTGCAGGGAAACTGTCTTCAGAAATATCTGTTTACCAGGGTGAGCCAATGCTGAAGAAACAGGATACCGTACCAGTCTTCAAAAAGAAAACGCTACGCCACGATACTGCTTATACAAACATTCATTTTGAGGGCTTTGTAGCAGTTAAGGTAGTAGAAAAAACATCAAAGAAAACTAAACCAATGCCAGACAGTCTAAAAACCTGTGCTCCAAAAGACTCCCTAAAAAATGATTCTTTAAAAACCTCCCTCCATGAATATCCTAAAGTACCCAGGCAAAAGAAACAAACCGGCCAAAAGGAAAAGGGATCAATTGAGTTTATCTTACCAGCACTGCTGTCTGGCAAAGAAGAAACAGGTACAGAAATTATGGATTAATCATACCATGGCATCTAAGATGAAAACTACGGTATGCTTAAGATCACCATCCCAACGCCCTGTCATGAGGACTGGAATAAAATGACACCAGATCAAACCGGCCGCCACTGCAATACCTGCGCCAAATCAGTTGTTGATTTTACCAATATGAGTGACGAAGAAGTGAAATACTTTTTCATCAATAAGAAAGAAGAAGAAAGGGTTTGCGGGCGTTTTAAACAAACACAATTGCATCGCGTTGTAATTGAACTACCACAAAGTATTTTCAGTATACAAATGCCTTTGTGGAAGAAATTTCTTGCTGCATGCCTGGTAGTTTTCAGTACAACTTTGTTTTCCTGTGAAACAAAGATCGGTGATGGATCCAAAACAGGTGTTCAGGAACAGACAATACAACTTAACAGTACGATCGGCAAGCCTGTGCCTATGATGTTGGGCGGTATAGGTTACACCATAATACCCGATTCCATCAAAACCATTGAAGTATGTACAGAAACTGTTGGAATTACTTTTGTAGAACCAATAGAGATAGATACGCCTGAAGTATTGCAAGGTGATATTGACATAGTTGAAATACAGCCTGTTGACTGTATGCTTGCTGTTCCTGTAAAAGATACCACTTATACCAGCTTTACAGAAGAACCAATCAAAGCAGGCGAGCCTCTTACTGCTGTCAAAACAAAAATCCGCCAGCAGCGGATTCTATCAATTGTAATACCATTAAAAATTATCATTAACCTTCTACCAGGAATGTTCCCAGGTCAATAACCTCACCTTCCCCCATTTTAAATTTCTCCATGCTTTCCAAATCCAGGTCACGCATTACCGGGCTTTGAAAGATAAGCGTCTCTCCTTTGTATAAAGCAAAGTACAGGTCAGGGTTTACTTCAGGATTCAGGAAATCCTTATAATCACCATGCTTAAAAGAAACTTTGGCTACACCATTTTCATCCAATGCACTTTTGCCCAGGTAATCATCTTCCATCAGGTCCTTTTCATACAGCCTGAATTCATAATCGGCGCCGGTTAAAGGAGCATCGCTTCCTTTTTGTATGAAGGCTGCGGTCACTTCTACATTAATATCTTCATCTAAAGAAAAATTGCTCATGGTATTTTTATTTATACTTAAAAAATATTTGTTTTCTTCTTTGTGTTGCTTTGTAGTGTATTTCCTTTGTGTTCTTAGTGGTAAAATTTAACCACAAAGAGCACTAAGGGTTTTCACAAAGGACACAATGATTTAATCATTCAGTTTTAAAACTGCGAGAAAAGCCTCCTGCGGCACTTCCACATTGCCGATCTGCTTCATACGCTTCTTACCTTCTTTCTGTTTCTCCAACAGCTTTCTTTTACGGCTGATATCACCACCATAACATTTGGCAGTAACATCCTTGCGCATGGCACTGATGTTTTCCCTTGCCACAACTTTGGCACCAATAGCGGCCTGTATAGCTATCTGGAACTGCTGTTTCGGCAACAACTCTTTCAGCTTTTCGCAAAGTTTGCGGCCAAACTCATGTGCACGGCCACGGTGAATCAAAGCACTCAAGGCATCCACTTTTTCGCCGTTCAGTAAAATATCCATCTTCACAATATCACTGACCCTGTATTCTATAGGGTGATAATCAAAGGATGCATAACCACGGGTCATGCTTTTTAATTTATCGTAAAAGTCAAAAACAATTTCGGTCAATGGCATTTCAAAACTAAGTTCAACACGGGTAGGCGTTAAGTATTGCTGGTGCGTAAGAATACCACGCTTGGTAATGCAAAGCGTCATGATATTACCAATATACTCCGGCTTGGTAATGATCTGTGCCTTAATAAAAGGCTCATCAATATGATCGATCCTTGTTGGATCAGGCATTTCTGTAGGGTTGTTTATTTTGATGACCTCTTTACGCACCGTAGTAGCAATAAAGCTTACGTTGGGTACGGTAGTGATCACCGTTTGATTGAACTCCCTTTCCAGCCGCTCTTGTATGATCTCCATGTGCAGCATGCCCAGGAACCCGCAACGGAAACCAAAGCCCAATGCCTGTGATGTTTCCAGCTCGAAAGTTAAGGATGCATCATTCAACTGCAGTTTATCCATGCAGTCACGCAGCTCTTCAAAAGCATCGGTTTCTACCGGGAAGATACCCGCAAATACCATCGGCTTCACGTCTTCAAAACCCTGTATGGCATCGGGCGAACCATTGATAGTGGTGGTGATGGTATCGCCCACTTTCACTTCCTTGGCGTTCTTGATG
>Ga0193752_1003145_pt1 | contig 11612 bp, 9 predicted proteins | sample H1c1metaG_FD_144924 | JGI IMG/M metagenome (GOLD analysis project Ga0193752, IMG submission 144924) | Soil microbial communities from a riparian zone of the East river system, Colorado, United States - H1c1 | ecosystem: Environmental > Terrestrial > Soil > Riparian zone | place: USA: East River... | reverse complement strand
GACATGACTCACAGGACCCCTGTTAGTCATGTCCGCACCAAATTGCGCCAATATCGGCTCGCCGGCACCATCGCGATGCGCAACCCGGCCCCGGCTGCACTTATTTGAACGCCTTCTTTTGGCTCTGGTATTTTTGACCCGTACCTCGCGCCCAACAATGAAAACCGACTGGAACTCATACCCTTCTCCTGGATTCCACGACGAGCTCGTGGGGCCCGGCGGTGGCGCCCGTGCGGCCGGTCGCGCGCTCATGCGGTACCTGACGGAAATGGATGGCGGCGAGATCGCGGTCCGGCAACAGGCCGCCGAGCTCGCCATCAAGGCGATGGGCATCACGTTCACGGTCTACCACGAGCAGGATGGATCGATCGACCGCGCCTGGCCGCTCGACATCATTCCGCGCACCATCTCGCGCAAGGAGTGGCAGAAGATCGAGGCGGGGCTGATCCAGCGCGCCGCGGCGCTCAACCTCTTCATCGACGACGTCTACCACCAGCAGAAATTCATCAAGGACGGGCTCATGCCCGCCTCGATCATCGCGACGTCGAAGAACTATCGCGCCAACGTCAAAGGCATCAAGCCGCCGCTCGGCACCTGGGCGCACATCTGCGGTTCGGACCTGATCCGCGACAAGGACGGCACGGTCTACGTGCTCGAGGACAACCTGCGGGTGCCGTCGGGCGTCTCGTACATGCTCGAGAACCGCCAGGTCGTGAAGCGGGTGTTTCCCGAGTTGTTCGAGAGCGCGGCGATCCTGCCCGTCGACGACTACCCCTCGCAGCTCTACGACATGCTGGCGGCGCTGTCGCCGCGCAAGGAAACGCGCCCGGAAGTCGTGGTGCTCACGCCGGGCATCTACAACTCGGCGTACTTCGAGCATGCCTATCTCGCGCGCCAGATGGGCTGCGAGCTGGTCGAGGGCCGCGATCTCGCGGTAGATAGCGACGACTGCGTGTACATGCAGACCGTGCGTGGCTGGACGCGCGTCGACGTCATCTATCGCCGCATCGACGACGACTTCCTCGATCAGGAAGTGTTCCGCAAGGATTCCTCGCTGGGCGTGCCCGGCCTGATGCGCGCGTGGGCCGCGGGCAAGGTGGCGCTGGCCAACGCGCCGGGCGCGGGTGTCGCGGACGACAAACTCGTCTATACGTACGTGCCCGACATGATCAAGTACTACCTGGACCAGGACGCGATCCTGCCGAACGTACCGTCGTGGCGCTGCGGCGAAGCGAAGCAGCTGGACCACGTGCTCGGCAATCTGGAACAGCTGGTCGTCAAACCCGTGGACGGTTCCGGCGGCTACGGCATGTTGATGGGTCCGATGTCGACCAAGGCCGAGCGCGCCAAGTTCGCGGATTCCCTCAAGGCGGATCCGCGCAGCTTCATCGCGCAACCCATCGTCACGTTGTCGACCGTGCCTACGCTGGTGAACGACAAGCTCGAGCCGCGGCACGTGGATCTGCGGCCGTTCATTCTCAGCGGCGCGCAGACTTCGGTGACGACCGGCGGTCTCACGCGCGTGGCGCTGCGCAAGGGCTCGCTCGTGGTCAATTCATCGCAGGGTGGCGGCAGCAAGGACACCTGGATCGTGGATACGGATAGTTAGATGCTCGCAAGGGTCGTCGAAAACGTCTACTGGCTCTCGCGTTATCTCGAACGCGCGGAAAACACCGCGCGCATCATCGGCGTCAACACCAACCTGCTGCTCGATCTTCCGGGCGGCATCGCGCCGGGCTGGCTGCCGCTGGTGGACATTTCCGGCAATCGCGCCGAGTTCAACGCCCGCGGCGAGAGCAAGAGCACGCGCGGCGATGAACGCGACGTCGTGCAGTTCCTCATCGCCGACAAGGAGAATCCGGGCTCGATCTGTTCGTCGCTGGCCGCCGCCCGCGAGAACGCGCGCACCTTGCGCGAGATCCTGCCCTCAGAGGCGTGGGAGCTGCTCAACGAGTTCTTCGCCGAGTTCACCCGGGACGTGGCGACCGGCATCAACAAGCGCACGCGTTTCGATTTCCTCAAGCGCATCGTCGTCGCGCTGCAGACCATAGCAGGCATGCTGGACGGCACGATGAATCGCAACGACGCGCACACCTTCAGCACGCTCGGGCGCAATCTCGAGCGCGCCGACATGACCAGCCGCATCGTCGACGTGCGCTCCGCCCAACTACTGCCCGCCGAGACACCCGAGCTGCGGCCGTTCGAGACCGTGCAGTGGATGAGCGTGCTCAAATCGCTGTCCGGGTATCAGATGTATCGACTACGCATGCGCACCCGCGTGAAACGCACCGACGTGCTGCAGTTCCTGCTGCGCGACGACCAGTTCCCGCGCTCCTGCCAGTACTGCCTCACGCAGCTCGATGACTCCTTGAAGCCGCTGCCGCGCAGCGAGGGCGTGCTGGAACAGATCGAAGCCGCCGCGAAGTTCATCGAACGCGCGCCGCTCGCCACGCTCGACCAGCCCGGCCTGCACGAATTGATCGACAACATCCAGCTGCACATCCACAACGTGCACAACGGAATCGCGGAGAGTTATTTCCCGTCGGGTAACGTCAGCGGCATGCAGCGCATGAGCACGCAGTCGCAGTCGCAGCGACAGACTTCGCTCACCTTCGACACGCGCTGATATCCGGCCGGCGGCGCCTGTCTACCGAAAACATGCGCTGTAGTAGCGCATGATGCGATCCAGCCTCGTGCGGCGCGCCGGGTCTTCTTCCCGCGCCAGCTCATGCGCCAGCAGCGAGTCGCGAAAGCGCCCGAGGGATTCGTAGAGCGCCAGCGATTCGGGCACGGCCCGCCCGGCAAGCTGGTAGAGCCCGCTTTCGGACAGGTCTCCGCGCCGCATCGCCGCGAGCACTGCGGCAGATCGGCATTCGTGGAAAGTCGCTCTCCGGGAGCGCCTCCAGCTTCGAAAGCGTCGCCCGTTGTTCCCCGCTCACGAGCTCGATGCGTCCGACCATCACCCGCGTGATTTCGGCCGGCGTCGACAGCTCGAGCGGCAGATGCGCATCGATCCAGGAGCGCGGCAGCAGGAAGAACACGCGTTGTCCCGGGCTTTCGAAATACGACAATTTCCACGTATCGAGCATCGCCGCGGCTTCGTCGGCGCGCAGTCCCGAAGCCTCGAGTGCATCCGCGAGCTCGCGCTCGAGTGCCAGGCGATTGTTCCACGCGCCCGCGACGGCGGACGTGAACGCCGGTGCCTGCGCGGTGCGGCCGGAGGGTTTCACGACCTTCATGAATAGATGGCCGTCCGCGCCCACGTCGACCAGCCAGAGGCGTGGCAGCGTTTCCAGATCCGAGGCGCCCGTGCGCAGCGAGAAGTTCAAGGTATGGCCTTGCCTGCTCACCACGATCGGGGCGTCCAGATTTCCGACGCCACGGTAGAAAAGATACTTTTCCGCTTCCTGCGACGCGGGATTTGCGACGGTGGCCGCCGCGACGTTCCGCGGCGCCAGCCACACGTGCGCGTCCGTCTGCGGCATGTGGGCAGCGGAGGTTTCGCTCAACCTCAAGCCACGCCAGGTCAGGGAGCTGCGAGCGGTGGCGTCGATGACCTTGGGGAAACCCGCCTCGTCAGGAGCCGCGGCCGGGAAAAATTCCGTGAGCCATCCGCCCACGAACGACGCGCTCACGTCGATCGGCTGCGGTTTCCAGTCGGCCGCGGGATGGAAGTACAGCACCGGTGTCTCGAGCCGCATCGTGACGTCCGGATGGCAGCGCGGCGCACCCTGCGACCAGGTTGCGGGCAGCGAAGTGCGGGTGAAGATGGGCACGTCGCCGAGGCGGTGCACGAATTCCGGCACCGGCTCGTCGTCGACGTTGATGCCCGCGATGGTCGCGCCACGCTCGTCCTGAAACGACGTGAACGTACCCCATTCGTGCGCCACCAGCCGGCCGGCAGCAGCCTGCGCGAAACCCGCAAGACAACCCGCGATCAGCGCGAACGCGACGGTTTTCCCATTCATATGCGCCTCCGTGCGTGCAGGGTACGCCCGTCATCCGATGGACACACGGGTGGCCTTTGCGTTCCCGGCGGCGGCGCTCGTCGAGTAGCTTGGCCGCGCCCGGCAACTAATCCAGCCGTCGTCGCGCGCGGTCCGAGCCGGTAGACTGTCGGCGCCACAGATCGAGTGGCGGGGACAAGGATTTCCCGTATGGCCGTCTCCAGCCCCGAAAACCTCAACGAGCGTTACAACGCCCTGTTTCGCGTCGCCGATCTCGAGAACCTCATGGCGCTGTACGAGCTGGACGCGGTGCTCGCCCCGGCGCCCGGCAAGGAGTTGCGCGGCCATGCCGAGATCCGCGCGCAACTCAAGCAACTGCTCAAGTTGCGCGGCCAATTGAATTCCACCCTGTTGAGTTGCGTCCGGCAGGGCGACATCGCGCTGCTGCAGGCGCGCTGGTCTTTCAGCGCCAAAGGCCCTGCCGGCGGCCCGATCGTGATGGGTGGCGTGTCGGCAAGGCTCGCGCGGCGCGGCACCGACGGAGAATGGCGCTACGCGATCGACCTGCCCGCGACTCCGCAGGGTCACGGATAGTTGGCGGGCGGATGATGCGGCGCACCGGCCCACATAGTTAGGAGCGGCACTGGCGCATCGGCCCGATCTGTGGCGAGATACCATCCCATGCGCAAGTCGACCCTGGTGCTCTCGTTTACCACCGCGGTATTCGCCTCGAGCACTGTCTATCTGGCCCTGGAGCTGCAGTCGCGCGACGAGTCATCGGCCAATGGGTCGACGCTGGCGGCACACCGGCCCGAATCCGCGAGCAGCGCGGCAGCGGCCGCGACACCGCCCGCGGCGCCCGTCGCCCCAGGCGATTTCACGAAGAAGCCGGCAGCGGCGCAGGCCGGCACGGGAGCTTCGCCGCCGTCCGCGGTGAAGGAAAGCGCTTCGAAAGGCGACCTCCTCTCGGACGCGACCGCGTCCTTCGCGCGCCAGCAGCTCGCGCGCCTGAACGACCCCGTGCAGCGCGCGGCGCTCCTCGACGACGCCCGTGCGACCGTGCGCCGCCAATACGCGCGGCTGCGCGATCGGCTGAAGCTCAGCGATGCGGCCTTCGAACAACTGGTCACGTTGATGGCCGAGAAGACCCTGCAGGCGCAGGAGATCTACGTGCGCTGCGCGGCCGAGCCGGACTGCAATGCCGAAGAAAACTTCAAGCGGCACCCCGTCGACGATCATTCGCAGGAGCTGCTCGCGTTGCTCGGCGCCAACGATTTCGAGGCCCTGACGAAATACCAGTCGAGCCTGGGCGAGCGCGACGCCGTGGCGCAGCTGCGTGGCCGCCTCACCGAGACGAATTCCATCCGGGACGATCAGGCCGAAGCGCTCGTAGCGGCGCTGGCGGAGGAGCGCGACCGGTATCAGAAGGAAACGTCGGCGCGTGGCTCGCAGTTGCAGGGCTGGGGAACGACCCTGGGCATGGTCTTCTACTCGGGGGACAGCAATTCCGTCGAGCAACGGCTCACGGAAGCTTCGCAGTACAGCCAGCGGCTGCGCCAGCGAGCCAGCGGCGTGTTGTCGCCCGGGCAGCTCGCCGCGTTCAACCAGATGCAGGACGAACTGCTCGCGCAGATGGCCGCGTTCATGCGGCCCGCCTCCACCAGCAACAAACAGCGGGCCTGATCAGGCCGACGCCTTGCGGCCGCCGCGCTCGATCGACGCGCAGGCGAATTCCCGCTCGAGCAGCGCCTTCGACATGTCGATCCCGCGTTTCACGAGCTCGCGCGCGCCGGCGCGCAGCGAATCGCTGGCCTCGACGTAGTCGACGTTGCGCTCCATATCCTCCGCTTCCCAGCCGAGCGAGTGCGCGATGTACGGGAACTGCGGCAGTAGATAGCCGATCTCGCTGAAGAACCCCATCATCTGCCCGGCCACGGCCTGGATTCCGTCCTGGCCGCCGGTGATGATGAATGATGCGACCTTGTTCCGGATCAGCACGGTGTTGTTGATGGTGATCTGGTTCTGGATGCAGTTCATGCGTTCGACCATCTTGTAGTACAGCGAACTCGCCGCGCCCCAGCGGATGGGCGTGGCGATGACCAGGATGTCGGCCCAGTGCACCGCCAGCTCGTAGACCTGGTCGAGCTGATCGGTTTTGTCCATCGACGTGATGGAGCAGGGCCAGGTGCACGCCTTCGCCGCCTTCGAGTAGTAACCCTCGCAGTTGCGGAACGCGAGATCGTTGAGCCGGATCGTCTGCGTCTCGGCGCCGAGCGCCGCGGCGTGCTCGAGCGCCACGCCTAACAGGTGTTCCGAAGTCGAAAAGCGCGGGTTCTTCGCGTCCATCGCCGTGGTCGAGATGCCGCCGATCCGCAGCGGCCCGGGCGCGCGGTCGGTCGGCCGCGTGAGCGGGTGCGGCGCGTGTGGCGGATGCCCGCGCTTGCTGGTCGGCCTCACGCTTACCAGCAGACGGCCGCCCTCTTCCTTGACGCCGTAGCCCGGCACCTTGTCCGCTTCGTATCCCGGCTCGCCGTCTCCCGTGCAGCGATGGAACTTGTAGTGGTGCCACGGGCAGACGACGAACTCACCGTCGAGGCGACCTTTTCCCAGCGGCCCGCCGACGTGATTGCAGAGATTGGAGATGACGCCGAACTTGCCGTCCTTGAAAGACACGGCGACGAGACGTTCGCCGAGCTTCGCTTCGCGCAGCGGTGCGCGCTTGAAATCTTCCGCGGCGCCGACGTCGACCCACTCCCCCGCTGGCTCATCCATGTTGTTCTCCGGCAATCGTTGGTCGCCATGATATGCCCTACACTGTCGGCGATCATCCGGGCGGAATGGTCGGGAGCGGAATGTCGCAGCAAACAATCTCGGAACTCGAACGCGTGACCATGGCGCGCGTCACCTGGCGCCTGTTGCCGTTCCTGCTGCTGCTGTACATCGTGTCCTGGCTGGACCGCGTCAACGTCGGCTTCGCCAAGCTGGAGATGAACGCGGATCTCGGCTTCAGCGAAACGGTGTACGGGTTTGGCGCGGGCATTTTCTTCGTTGGATACGCGCTGTTCGAGATTCCGAGCAACCTGTTGCTGGTGAGATTCGGGGCCCGCGTCTGGATAGCGCGAATCATGATCACCTGGGGGCTCGTTTCCGCCGGCATGATGTTCGTACACGACGCGACCACCTTCTACGCGATGCGCTTCGCGCTGGGCGTGGCCGAGGCCGGCTTTCTTCCGGGTATCGTCTATTACCTGAGCCAATGGTTTCCGCGCGAGCAACGCGCCCGCGCCGTGTCATGGTTCATGATCGGCATTCCGTTGTCAGTGGTCTTCGGCGGGCCGCTGTCGGGCTGGTTGTTGGGCTTCGACGGCTATATGGGACTCGCGGGCTGGCAGTGGTTGTTCCTCGTGGAAGGATTGCCCGCCGTGGCCCTGGGTTTCGTCGTGCTGGCGTTCCTGACGGACAAGCCCACGGAGGCGGGCTGGCTTACGCCCGAGCAGCGTGAATGGTTGAGCGCGCGAATCGAATCCGAACACGTCGAGGCCGTGAGAAAGCACGGATTCTCGGTGAGGCAGGCCTTGCAACACCCGACGGTGTGGCTGCTCGCGTTGATCATGTTCTGTTGCCAGGCAGGCAGCTACGGACTCACTTTCTGGGTGCCTACCATCGTCAAGGGCCTGGCCGGTTTCACCAATGTCGAAGTCGGATTTTTCTCAGCCGTGCCGTATGTCGCGGCGGCGATCGGCATGGTGCTGATAAGCCGCAGCTCGGATCGCAGCGGCGAACGTTTTCTGCACGTCGCCATTCCCACCGCGATCGGCGCGTTGGGATTCATCGCCACCGGCCTGCTGCACTCGCCGATTCCCGCGATGCTCGCGCTGACGGTCGCCGCCGTCGGCGACTATGGGACGCGCGGTCCGTTCTGGGCGATGCCCGGCAAGTTCCTGTCGGGCAGCGCGGCAGCCGGCGCGATCGGGTTGATAAATGCAGCGGGCGCGGCCGGTGGCGCCATTACGCCGCCCGCGGTCGGATACCTGAAAGATGCCACCGGATCATTTGTCTTCCCGATGTACATGCTGGCGGGAATCCTGCTGGTGGGTTCCGTGATGACGCTGGTGCTGCGCAAATCCCCGGCCCTCGGCGACTAGCTACCCAAGGGATCTAAAGATAGCTGAGCCACCACGCGCGGTTGCGCGCCTTTACGGCAGCCATCCAGCGGCATAGCGGGTACAGCAGCACGATCGCTGCCGCCCACAACAGGTACACCGGCCCCAGCGATACGCCGTAACCCTTCGGATAAAACACCGGGAACGTCATCAAGTCGCCGACCGGCACGCCTTGCCAGGCGCCGAGCGCCAGGCTCATGAGGTGGAGCAGGTAGAAGTGCGCCACGTAGAACGCGAACGGCACGCGCCCGAACATCACCAACGTCTCCTTGAGCCAGCCGCGCCACTGCTCGGCGTACGCGCAGAAGATCGCAGCAGGGCCGAGCGTCATCGCGAGGAACAACAGGCTCGGTGGATACTTCGAGGTATTGAGGAAATCGAAGACCGTGGCGATCACACGCGCATGCGTTTGCCAGGGATTCGGCTCGCCGTAGAGGTCGAGCGCGCGCAGCACGATGAACAGCGCCGTCATGCCGATTCCCCAGGCGACAAGAACGCGGCGGCGCGCAACGGGCGGGCGTTCGAACAGGCCGGCCGCGCCGAAGCCGAGCAGCATCACACCGAGCCACGGCAGCATCGGGTAGAGAATGAGGAAGTGGAAGGGACCTGCGACATGCGACATGGGCGCGTGCAACGAGGCCCACAACGGCGGACTGGTATCGAGCAGGTTCGCGGCGACCGGCCAGTGGCCGTCGAGCAGGTTGTGCCCGAGCACGATGATCAGGCCGAGCAGGAGACATACGCCTCGGCCGAGATATTGCAACACCGACAACAGCACCATGCTGGAACCGATGGCCCAGATGACCTGGAAGAACATGAGGGTCTTGCCGCCCAGCGCTGCGATGCCGCCGGGGGCGAACGTGGTGGCCGTGGAGATCACGAACACCTCGACGAAGATGAGCCACAGCCCGCGCGTCAACAGGAATCTGAACAGCTCGGCCTGCGATTTGCGCGCGGCCATGAGCCCGGCACTCACGCCCGCGAGACACACGAACACCGGCGCGCAGAAATGCGTGATCCAGCGCGTGAAGAACAGCGCCGGGCTCACGTTGGGATCGCTGAGCGGATCGATCGACATGCTGGCGCTGAAGAAATCGCGCGCGTGGTCGATCGCCATGATGATGATGACGAGGCCGCGCAGCATGTCGATGGACGTCAGGCGATAAGCGCGTTGGTCGGTCAGTCGATCGGCAATGGCCTTCATGTTTCCGGCTCCCCCACTCGCCGCGCATAATGGCCGCCCCGCTGCGCGCAGGCAAATGACAGTCGATGAAAAATCCGCTGACGCTTTACGGCATCCCGAATTGCGACACCATGAAAAAGGCGCGGACCTGGCTTAAGTCCCACGAGATCGCCTACGAGTTCCACGATTACAAGAAGTCGGGGGTCCCGCGCACGAAACTGGCGGAGTGGGCAAGGAAGGTGGGCTGGGAGATCCTGTTGAACCGCGCGGGCACCACGTTTCGCAAGCTGCCCGATGCGCGGAAGGCAGATCTCGATGAGCGCAGGGCGATCGAGCTGATGCTCGAGCAGCCGTCGATGATCAAGCGCCCGGTGCTCGAGCGCGGCGCCGCCTTGTTAGTGGGGTTCAGCCCGGAGAAGTACGCGGCGCTGAAGTGAGCGCGGGCGCGGCCGACGGCAACAAAAAGGCGCCGCCGGAATGACCCGACGGCGCCTATCTGATGGGGATCGACTTTATTCCTGTTGGAAAGTCATGCCGACCCCTTCCCCCCTCGCTCCGAGACCTAGAAGCCGAACCGCGCCGTCAACGCCCAGAATGTGCCCGGCAGATCGTACGTGCCGGCGTCGTAGCCATTGAGCGAACAGGTGTAGCAGATCGGCGGATCCTCGCCGAACACATTGTTGATGCCCAACGACAGCTTGAACTTCTCGATGCCGAACGCCTTGTTCCACGTCGCCTGCACATCGTTGTAGACGGTCGAATCCAGCGTATTGAAGACATCGTCGGCCGGGTCCGGTGTGTCCATGCAACCCGGCACGGCCCTGACTACCGCGTTGCCGCAGTATTCCTTGACCGAGTCGATGTAGCGCAGGATCCAGCTCACGCCCCAGTCGCCCTTGTCCCAGCCGAGCTGCACATTGGCCTGCAGTTTCGGGATGGCGCTGTCGCTCACCTCGATGCCGACCGCGCGCTGCGAAACGATGCCGAGCGTGTCGATGGCCTCGAACTTGTTGGTCCGGGTCGCCTGCAGACCCGCCGACAGCGTGCCCCAGGACAGTTCGTTGCCGCGCCAGTCGATCTTGAGATCGATGCCGTTGGTCTCGATCGAACCCAGGTTGGCCAGGAAGTTGTTAGGTGGATTGAGATTGCCGCTGCTGCCGCGCGTGAACGGAGAGCACAGGTCCGGATCGGTGCCGGCGCCGGTCAGGACGCAGGCATTGAGCAGCGCCTGGATGTCGAGCGCCTGGATGGCCTTTTCGATCTCGTGGCTGTAGTAGGTCAGCTCGAACGTGAGGCGCTGCGAGAAGCCTTCCGCCCAGGGCGCGTCATGCACGATTCCGGCCGTCCAGCTGTCCGATTTCTCGGGCTGCAGGTCCGGGTTGCCGCCGGTGAAGGTCGTGATCTGCGTGTTCGCCTGTTCGTAGCCATTCGGCACGCCCTGCGCGCGGCACGCGGCTTCTCCCGGCGCGTTGGCCATGCCGTCCGACGCATCGACGATGACCGTTCCCGTCGGCCCGCACGGGTCGGTGAGCGTCGCGGCGAACTGCGTGAGGCCATAGAGCTCACCCAGGTTCGGCGCGCGGAACCCCTTCGAGTACGTGCCGCGGAACGCGAGACCGTCGACCGGCTTCCAGCGCAGGCCGATCTTGCCGGTCGACTCGCTGCCGAAGGTCGAGTAGTCAGACCAGCGGATCGCGGCACTCGCATCGAGCGACTCGAGCAGCGGAAAGTTGAACTCCGCGTACAACTCGTTGACGTCGTAAGTCGAATTCACCGGCGAGGCGAAGGAGTCCTGCGACTCGCCCGTCTGGCGCAACGGATCCGGCAGGAACTCGCCCGTGTACTTGCGATGCTCGGCGCCGACCGCGAATCCCGCGCTGCGATCCTGGATGTCGAACAGCGTGCCGGTGACGTTGGCGGAGATGAGCGTGAGCTTCTGGGTGCTCTGGTCGATCTGCGTGGTGCGGATCCAGTCGATCATCTCCCGCGTGAACGGCCGGGCCTGTCCGCCGAACAGGTCGAGCGGCACGCAATTCGGCACCTGGGCGCACACCGCCGGATCTCCGAGCGCGAGCGCGATCTTCGCGACGTTGTAACCGTTGAGGAACAGCTGATCGGCGCTGTTCTCGGAGGTGACGAGGTTCAAATCCCAGTGGAAGCGGCGATCGCCGCCGCCAAACTCACCCTCCAGACCGATGTTCGCGTACCAGGTATCGACGTCCTGCGTGAAAACGCGCGGACCGACTTCGAGCGGGCGGCGCGTGACCCAGCCCAGATTGACGTCGTCCGGATCGGCCGCGCTCGCGATCAGGTCACGCG
>Ga0193752_1003144_pt1 | contig 11617 bp, 8 predicted proteins | sample H1c1metaG_FD_144924 | JGI IMG/M metagenome (GOLD analysis project Ga0193752, IMG submission 144924) | Soil microbial communities from a riparian zone of the East river system, Colorado, United States - H1c1 | ecosystem: Environmental > Terrestrial > Soil > Riparian zone | place: USA: East River... | reverse complement strand
CTGACATCACGATCGGACCGACGACAACGGAGAATGTTGCGGCGCTGGCGAGAATGGCCAGTGCGAGCAGCAGTGCACGACCACCGATGCGGCCGACGCTGCGCGGATCGGGCAGCGATGTGATGCCGACGAGAATCGCCGAGACGACCAGAGGGATCACGACCATCCGCAGCGCATTCACCCAGATGGTGCCCACGGGTTCGACGTAGCCCGGAATCATCTGCAGCGTGGTATTGCTCGACGTCGAGATGCCGATGCCGACGGCAAGTCCGGCGACGAGCCCGATGAGGACCTTGGTGGTGAGACTCACGATCCGTATCCGCCACCGCCGGGAGTTTCGATCGTGATGACGTCGCCCGCCTTCAGCGCCATCCGACACTTCGCTGGAATGGGCGCACCATTGAGCAGGTTGCGGCCAGGCGCTCCGTCCTCACCGCCGGCCACGCCGCGCGGAGCATGACGTCGGCGCTCGGTGAGCAGTGTGACCGTGCACGGTGCCGTCGCGCGATACGCGCGCACCACACCATTTCCGCCGCGCTGCAACCCGTTGCCACCCGAGTGATCTCGAAGCGCGTAGCGATCGACACGCAGCGGCGTGGAGCGCTCGAGCGATTCGATCGGAGTATTCAGTGTATTGCTCATGCCGACGTGCACGCCTGAGGGACCGGGTCCGCGTGAGCTCGCGCCCTGACCACCGCCGAGTGTTTCATAGAAGGTCCATCCCGCGCCACCGAAGGTGACGTTGTTCATCGTGCCCTGCCCCTGTGCCGCGACGTCGACGCCCGCGTCGCCGAGCGCGGCGAGGATCGTGTCGGCGATACGCTGCGACATCTCGACGTTGCCTGCAGCGACGGCGGCGGGCCACGCGGCGTTCACCGCGCTGCGGTCGGGCAGCACGAGCGTGATCGCCCGTGCGATGCCGTCGTTGGTCGGTACGTCGTCGTCGAGGAGCGTGCGCAGCGCGAACACCGCGGCGGCGCGCGTCACCGCGGCCGGACAATTGACGTTGCCCGCGACCTGCGGCGAGCTGCCTGTAAAGTCGAGGTGCAGCTGTCCTGCTTCGACACGCAGCGCCACGACGACGACGATGTCCGCGTCGGAGACGCCGTCTCCCTCGAGACGATCGATCGCATTTCCCCTCGCGCTCGCGAGCGAGGTGAGTCGACTTCTCACTCGGCGCTCCGCGTAATCGAGCAGGGCGTCGCACGCGGCGTCGAGCTTCGCGGCGCCGAGTCGCGCCGCGAGCGCGCGCCAGCCCGATGCACCAGTAGCACAGGCGGCGAGTTGTGCGCCGAGGTCGCCTCTCCGTTCTTCTGGAGTCCGCACGTTCGCGAGGATGAATCCGAGCAACTCCTCGTCGAGGACGCCTTCGCGCACGAGACGCACAGGCGGAACGATCAAGCCTTCCTGCACGAGCTCCGTCGCGCCCTGTGGCATCGAACCCGGGCTCATGCCGCCGACGTCGGCATGGTGGGCGCGTACGGCCGTGAATCCGCCGATCACACCATCGATGTTCACGGCCTCGATGAGCGTGAGATCGGGAAGATGCGAGCCGCCGTGGTAGGGATCGTTGAGGAGGAAGACGTCGCCTGGCTTGGGGCTGCGTTTGAGAACCGCGGCGACTGATTCCGGCATCGCGCCCAGGTGCACGGGGATATGCGCCGCTTGGGCGATCATGCGACCTTGGGCGTCGAAGATTGCGGAGGAGGCGTCACGGCGTTCTCTGATATTCGGAGAGAGCGCGCTTCTGACTAAAACGGCGCCCATCTCCTCGGCGATCATCGCCACACCGTGAGCGAGCACTGCTAGTTCCAGTGGATCGATCATGTGTCATCCCGCACGATCGACAGCGCAACTACACTGTCATCCCGCACGATCGACAGCGCAACTACACTGTCATCCCGCACGAGCGACAGCGAGTGTCGGGACCTACGGTGCGTCACGCGTGGCCAGCTATAATCGCAGCGACAGTAGGTCCCGACACTCGCTCGCTGCGCTCGCTCCTGCGGGATGACAGTGTGCTGCGCTCGCTCCTGCGGGATGACAGTGTGCTGCGCTCGCTCCTGCGGGATGACAGTCATGTACGAACCTTGTTCAGAAGCCAACCACCAGTTGGATGAGGTTCGCCGATCCAACCATCGGCGATACGGAGCGTCGCGCCGGAGAGCACGACCACTGCGGGGCCGGGCAACCGCGCGCTGAACTCGCCGCCGTCGTCGATCATCGTCGTCTCGGCCCAATCCGAGTCGCCGGTGCGCGCGAAGCGGATTGGATGCGCCGCACCGCTCGCCACGTGACGCACGCCGATCACTTCGGCCGGCGCGTCGAGCGTGAAGCCATTCCGCTGTGCGTGCAATGCGGAGAAACGGGTCGCGAGGGCAGCGCCGTCGTCGGTCTCGAACGCGGCGACGTCGAGCTCGTGGCCCTGACCCACGTACCGCATACGAGCGGTCCAACTTCGTTGCCACTCGTCTCCGTCGGCGACACCGCCTGCCGCGCGATGCAGAGATGCGCGCACCGCGTCTTCATCGAGCGCATCGGCGCGGGCAAGTACGCTCACCATGCGCTCGCGTCGCTCGGGCGTGATCGCGAGACCGAGTGCGCTCAGCACGCCTGCGTGTGGCGGAATGAAGATCGTGTCCATCGCGAGCAGGTCGGCCAGGCCGCAGGCGTGCAGCGGCCCGCCGCCACCGAAGGGCACGAGCACGCAATCGCGCGGATTCACCCCACGCTCGACGCTCACGCGCCGCATGGCGCGCGCGACCGACGCATCGGCGATGTCGACCATCGCACGCGCAACGCGCTCGGGTGACGCTGCGAGTTTCTCAGCGAGCGTGGCGATGGCGCGATGCGCGGCCGCGACGTCGAGCGAGACGCCGCCGCTCAATGCAACGGCGGTGATGTGGCCGAGTACGACGTGCGCGTCGGTGACGGTGGGTAGCGTGCCGCCTTGCCCGAACGCCGCAGGACCAGGCACCGCGCCCGCGCTGCGCGGACCGACGCGAAGCGCGCCGCCGTCGTCGATCCAGCCGATGCTGCCACCACCAGCGGATACCGTCTCGACGAGCACGCGCGGCAGTGCGATCGGCACGCCCGCCACGCGTCCACCCGGTTCGACGAGTGGCTCGCCGTCGAGAATGAGGCCGACGTCGGCGCTCGTGCCGCCGATGTCGACGCTCAGCGCATTGGTGAACCCCGCAGCGCGTAGTGCCGCCGCCGCTCCCACGACGCCACCTGCTGGACCGGAGAGCGCCAGTGAGGCGGCGCCACGCGCGGCCTGCTGCACGGTGCGCATGCCGCCACCAGATGTCATCACGCCGGGTGCGGGAATGCCCAATGATGCGGCGCGAGCGGTGAGTCGCTCGAGATAGTGCGCGACGCCCGGACGCAGGTACGCCTCGGCGACCGTGGTCGCTGTCCGCTCGTATTCCCGGATCTCCGGAAACACCTCCGACGAGATCACGACGTCGAGCGGTGGAAGCGCGGCGCGCAGGGCATCGGCGAGACGCCGTTCGTGCGAGCCGTCGTCATAGGCGTGCAGCAGCGCAATGGCGACGACGTCGGGCGCCAGCTCGCGAACTCGCTCGACGACCTCGGCGATGGCGTCGTCGGTCAGCGCGAGATGGACACCCTCCGGCACGAGTCGCTCGCGCGCGCCAACGGTGTGGTCGCGGGCGACGAGCGGAGGCGGATGGTGGCGTGAGAGATCGTACAGCGACGCGCGATCCTGTCGCGCGAGGTGCAGGATGTCAGTGTAGCCCTCGGTGGCCACGAGCGCGACGCGTGCGCCGGCTCGCTCGAGGAGCATGTTCGTCGCCACCGTGGTGCCGTGGACGAACCGCGACACCTCCGCGCCGTCGAGCATCGACAGCGCGGTGGCGACACCGTGGCTTTGATCGGAGGGAGTGCTTGTGACCTTGTGCGTCGTGACGTTGCCGCTCGCGTCGACGGCGACGAGATCGGTGAAAGTGCCGCCGACGTCGACGCCGACCGAGAGTGCGCTCACGGCCTCCGCAGGAACCCGCCGAGTCCCGACTTGATCTTGTCCTTCGCCTTCTGCGCGGCCATGGCGGCGGCGCGACGCTTCATCTCATCGAATGCCGTGCGCACGAACATGGAGTTCGGCGACGCCTGCACCACGGGCAGCATCATCTGCGCGGCGTCGCCGTATTCGGCACGGTCATACAGGTTGAGGGCCTTCGAGAAGTTGAGCATCGTCGAAACGGCGTCGACGCGGTTCTGCTCCTGCCTGGCGGCGAGTGCCGCTTGTGCTTCGGGTGACAGCGCAACGCCCAGCCCGTCGATGAGATTCTTCGCGAGCTTCTGCTCCAGATCGAAGAACTTGTCCTCGTCTCCTGTGACTTGGGCGGTCTTGACGATCTCACCCGTCTCCACGCGAACGACGCGCGTGTCGATGCGCATCTTCGGCTGCAACGCCGCAAACGCGCCCACGACGATATACTCGGCGCCAGCCAACCGGCCGACCTTCACCGCCGTCGAGGAGTCGTAGTATTTCGTGTGCTGCGTCTCCATTTCCTTGACGACGTCCTGCATGCGCTCGCGCTCGACCAGCTGGATCTCCTCAACGGCGCCGAGGTCGCTGATCATCATCGCGGCGATGCCCTTGCCGAGTGGGTCGTAGTCGGGCTTGCCAGTGTGGTTGTCGAAGTAGAGGACGGCGACTGTCTTTTTCGGGGCGAGCGACTCGGGCGACGGTGCCACGGCCGTGAGGGCAGCCAGGGCGAGGATAAAGGAGATGGGGCGCAACATGGTGGGCCTCCTGTGGTGATCCATCGTATCGTCCGGACGCGTCCGTGTCGAGGTGGGAACCCGTGTCATCCCGCACGACCGTAGCGAGTGTCGGGACCTGCTGTACCGCACTGATAGCTGGCTATAATCGCAACGATAGTAGGTCCCGACAGGCGCTTCGCGCCTGCGGGATGACAGGCGCACTGTTATTCCGCTCTCAATGCTTTGGTGATCTTCGTCGCAGTGCCCCGACCCGGCCGCCCGCCATACTGCGCGCGATGCAAAAGAGTCAGAAATGCCTGATCGCGCTCGCCGCCACCGTTCTCCTCGCGTGTACTTCCGCAGGCGACGGCACACCGACCACCCCGACGGACGAGACCGCGCAGCCCGCCGCGAGCGGAGGGTCCCTCAGCCGACGCGTCTTCCCCGCCGATAATCCGTGGAACACTGACGTTTCTGCGCGGCCCGTGGATGCCGCGTCGGCGACGCTGATTGCCGCGTGCGGACTGCGCAACCTGCATCCCGACTTCGGGTCGATCTACGGCATTCCGTATGTCCTCGTCGGCGCCTCGGTAGCTGCGCGCCCCGTGACGTTCGACTACGCCGACGAGAGCGATCCTGGCCCCTACCCCATTCCCGCCGACGCTCCCATCGAAGGGGGCGCGAACAGCGGCGGCGACCGGCATGTGCTCGTCGTGGACACCCTCCACTGGAAGTTGTACGAACTGTTCGATGCGCATCCAATGAACAGCGGCGCCTCGTGGCACGCTGGTTCTGGGGCAGTGTTCGATCTCAGCAGCAATCAACTTCGTCCGATGTATTGGACTTCGGCTGACGCAGCGGGCCTGCCCATCTTTCCCGGTCTCGTACGCTACGACGAAGTCGTGGAACGAGGCGTCATCGACCATGCGGTGCGGTTTACCTGCCCGCGTACACAGAAGGGCTTCATCGCGCCCGCGCGGCATTACGCGAGCTCGGATCCGTCGCCATCACTCCCGCCGATGGGCATGCGCGTACGGCTCAAGGCGTCGTTCGACGTCTCGCCTTATTCCGCCGAAGTGCAGGTCATCCTGCGGGCGATGAAGAAGTACGGGATGATCCTCGCCGACAACGGCAGCGGTTGGTTCGTCACCGGCGCGCCCGACCCGCGGTGGAACGACGACAAGCTCAATGGGCTGAAGCAAGTCCCGTCGAGCGCGTTCGAGGTCCTCCAGATGGGCACGATCACCCGCTGATCGCTACTCCCAGCGAAAGACTCTCGCGGAGATCGCCGTGCAGATGAGGAACGCAACCACGAGACCGAGCACGTCTCCGGAGTGCGCAATCCAACCCTCGCCGCGCCAAATCCCCTGCAGGAGCGACACGGCATACGTCATCGGCAGCACGTTGGCGACGGCGCGCAGACCCGGCGGCAGCGACGACAGTGGAATGAACAATCCCGACAGGCCGATCATCGGATAGAGGACGAGCGCGCCAACGGGTTGGGCGAATCGCGCCGTGGGAACGATACTCGCCACGATGAAGCCGATGGAGAGAATGCTCCACGTCGCGATCAGCAGTGCGATGCCAAAGCTGAAAAGCGGCACCTCGGGTCCAGCGGAGTAGTACCGCTTTCCGGCCAGGATCATGAGACCCATCGTCACCGCCGTGAGCAAGAGCTTCACGAGGACGTGTGCCGAGAGGATCGTCTGCGGACGGAGCGGCGTGGCGCGGAGGCGCTTGAGGATACCGCCCTCACGATAGATGGAGATGATCGTCACCAGCGACAGCACGGCGTTGTTGGCGATTAGCAGCGAGACGAGCACCGGTACTCCACCGGCACCAAACAGTGCGCCAACCGATTGCGACGCTTGCGCCACGCGTCCCACACCCAATCGACCGAGGATGAGGAACGTCAGCACGGGGATGAAGATCGTGCCGATGGCGCCCATTGGCTCGCGCAGGAAGATCTTGATCTCGAGCCACGTGAGCTCGGGCAGGCCGCGCAGACTCAGCATGATGTCCTAGTCACGGATGGAGTGGCCAGTGAGTCGGAGGAAGACGTCCTCGAGCGTGGGAAGCACCGTGCGAAACTCCGTGACACGAATCCTGTTCTCCGACAGGCACTGAATCACGTCGGTGATGAACTCGTCTCCGGTGCCGGCGAGGATGATGCGCTCATCGTCCGACGTCACCGACACGAGGTGAGGAATGCGCGTGAAGTGCTCGCGCGCATGCTCGTCCGCCGTGGCGAGGACCACTGTTCGCTCGGGACAATGCCGGATCACGAGGCGCTCGGGCTTGTCGATGTCGATGATCTTCCCATGCTCGATGATCGCCACGCGATCACACAGCCGCTCGGCCTCTTCCATCAAGTGTGTCGTGAGGAAGACGGTCTTGCCGCGCGCGCGGATGCCGCGCACCAGCTCCCAGATGGCGCGCCGCGCCTGCGGATCGAGGCCGGTGGTGAGCTCGTCGAGGAAGACGACCTCGGGATCGTTGATGAGCGCGAGTGCAATGAAGAGCCGCTGTTTCTGCCCACCCGACAGTGTCATGAACCACGCGTCGCGCTTCTCGATGAGGCCGAGCTGCTCGAGCAGCTGATTCCCCACCGCCGGCTTCTTGTGATACAGCGACGCCCACAGGTGTACCGCCTCCCACACCTTGATGCGCTTCTGCAGTTGCGCCTGTTGGAGCTGGACGCCGATGCGCTCCTGCAATTGATAGACATCGCGCACAGGGTCGAGGCCGAGCACCTTGATCGTTCCACGATCCGGCCGGCGAATGCCTTCGACGCACTCCATCGTCGTCGTCTTGCCGGCGCCGTTGGGGCCGATGAGGCCGAAGATCTCGCCGTCGCGGACATCGAGCGAGACGTCGTCCACTGCGACGAGCTTGCCGTACGTCTTCCGGATGCCGGAGACCTGGATGACGGGAACGCTCACGCTGAACGGGTAGGCATCATGGCGCGCCTCCTGGCGGAAGCTCGATGGTCAGGTCCTTCAAGAAACCCTTCACTGTCACGACGACTGGCTGTGCAGGCATCGAGGTGTCGCGCGCACGGATGTCGAACACGCGTTCGGCGGTGTACTTGTCACAGAAGCCAAACACGCCATCGGCGCCGGTGATCCCGCTTGCCGCCACGATCTCGTCGGACGAGCCGAGTGCCTGGCCGATGTCCCATCGGGCGTCGGAGACAGGCCCGCGTTCACGCACGACACTCACCGGAACCCAGCGCCGGCCGTCGATCATCGAACAGGCCTTTCGTTGGAATGCGGTGGGAGGCGGAGCAACGAGCGTTGCCTTGATCACACTGTCGCGAATGGCGAACACCTTGAGCGACGTCCCGAGCGCCACTCCTGCCGATGCGAGCGACGAGTCGATCACTATCGCAGGATACGGACCGGGCAGCACATCGGGAATCTCGAGATCGCCGCGCGCATCCGGGCTGGCGATGTAGTCGGAATCCCCAAGGCGGACGATCAGTCCCGACGCCGGGTTTCCCTTCTCGTCGACGACGTGGAGTTGCACCGTGCCCAGCGCTCCCCGCCACGCGAGTCCGTCGGGCCAGATGGCGCGGGCGACTTCACCACCTGATTGGCGCGCGAAATAGAGATAGCGAATCGAGCTGCGGCCGTTCCTGCCATACATGGTGTCCGGCTTCGCACCGACGAGCGTGAAGAACCACCGGTCGATGAGCACCACGCCATTCGGCATCTCACGGAACCAGATGCGGCCACTCGGCGTCGGCGCGCCGCGCATTCGCTCGACACCGACGAACTCGAAGTCGAAGTCGCGAAGTGCCTTGGCGACGGTGTCGATCCATAGTGCGCCGTCGATGTCGACTCTGCCCGTCTTCCGCTCGGCGGCGGAGAAGCCAAGCCCCACCTGGTTAGGACGATTGCGGTCGGGATCCTGAATGCGGAGGCAATAGCCAAGCAGGAATCCGTCGTCGAGCAGCACTTCAGCGTCGGGGCCGAGGAAGATGCGCGTATCCGCACTGTCGCGCTGAAATCCCTGTTCGATGAATTCGGACGCCGAGCCGGCCGCGGAGAAGGAGACGGTGCGGGCTGCGCTCGAGTCGATCTGCACCCTCTGGCGCTCGATGCGATCGGAGTTGCCATCCATGAACCGTTCGTACATGAGCAACTTGAGCGTCGCGGGTTTGGCTTCGCGCGCGACGATCGTGGCGAGGAGCCCGGCGCGCGCCTGCTCGAGCAGCGAGTAGGCGGCAGCAGCATCGGACCGACGAGGACAGCTTGCCGCGGCGCTCACCCGCATCGGTTCGAGGAGCGCGGGAATCGCGATCATGACGATGTTGACTTGCGTGACGTCGCCAGTGCGTAGGGGAAGCGAAAGCTCGCGCAATCGATACCCGATACGCAGCGCACGCAGTCTCCGTGCACCTTGTGGCAGCTCGACGCGGTACAATCCACGCTCGTTGGTGATGTTTCGCGCGAGGGTCGTGCCGACCGAGTCGAGCACGACGAGGACGGCGCCCGAGATCGGTCGCCGGTTGGTGCTATCGACGACGACGCCACGCAGCTCCTGAGCGAGAGCACGCTCACGAGTGGCGAGCAGCAGCAACGTTGCGACGAGAAGTCGGTAAGTCACGGCTCGAAGATACGATTCACCAGCGATTGGAGCGAAAGTGGGACAGATCCGCGCCCACCGTCTCGCCGAGGACGAGCTGCGAAACCGCCTCACCGATCGCACTCGCGAACTTGAATCCATGTCCGGAGCAGGCGCTCACCAACACGACCTCTGGCATTCCCTGCACCGTATCGACGACGAAGTCGAGGTCCGGCGTGTTCGTGTACATGCACACGGCCGACTCGCGAATCCTGCCCGCCGCCGAGGGGACGAACCGTTTCGCGAGTTCGATCACCGGCGCCGTGTCGCTTTCCGTCACCGTGCGATCGATGGATTCCGGCGTAGTGAAGGCGCCCTCGTAGTGGATCGCGGCTTTTACGCCGTCGCCGAGGTTGGGCATGACGTAGAACATCCGCCCCGCCGCGTGCTCGAAGATCGCAATGGGGAATTGCTGCGGCCGGAGTCGCTCGTCGTCCACGATCGGCTCTAACCAATGCATCGTCTGACGCTCAACCGTGAGCGGTAGCTCCACGCCGAGTGTAGCGAACAGCGAACGCGTCCAGGCTCCGGCGGCGACAATAACGCGCTTGGCTGTGATCACACCCTCGCTCGTCGTCGCGGAGATCGCGCCGTCTTCCCGCGCCAACGAGAGCACGCGCGTCTGCGTGCGAACCTCGGCGCCCTTCGCCGAGGCAAGGCGGACATAGGCGCGCACGCACGCCTCGGGAAAGAGCATTCCGGCGTTCTGCTCGTAGACGCCGATCATCGCTGGCTCGGGCCGAAACGCGGGAAATCGTCGGACGATCTCGTCGGCCGAGAGTGTCTCGACGTCGATGCCGTGCGTCGATGCGCTGTCGAGCGTTCCACGCAGCAGCGCCGAATCTGGTGTGCCGACCATCAACCCGCCGGTGCGCCGAAACAGCGTCTCGCCCGATTCCCTTTCGAGTGAAGCCCAGTTCTCATAGGCCCGACGCACGAGCGGGACGTAGCTCGAATGATGCGCGACCGTCCGTGCGTGGAACCCAGCGAGTGCGGAGGGTCGAGGCTGTCCACGCCAATGACCCGGCACCCGCGCGACGCGAGGTGATAGAGCGCGGCACTCCCCATGGCGCCGAGCCCGACGACGAGCACGTCATGCATCGCAGATCACTTGATGCTGGCCACCCGCTCCGCACCCGCACTGCGAACTCGGTCGCGCGCCGCGGCGATGGCAGCCGTCGTCTGTGCCGACGAACCGCCTGCCTCGATGTCCGACATCGTGGCGATCGAGTTCACGTAGTAGTCCGTCCACGTCTGGAGGATGTCGCGCTCGTTCGTAGCGTTGCCGCCCGCTGTCATGGCCGCACGCGACAGCGCCGTCTCGACATCGAGCCGCGCGAGCGCCGCACGCTCCATTTCGGCAATCAACGAGCGCGCCATCGGACCATCGGCGTTCGCGAGCGTGAGTGCGGAGACGAGCGCCGAGATGCCGACGTTCTGCAGCGTCGTCGCCGACACCTTGTCGATGCGATCGCCGTCGGTGTGGTAGTACTGATCCGTGAAGTGCCAGAACAACACGCCGGGCTTCTTGAACTGCAGGAAGGGCGTGTGATCGCTGCCGCCCTCGAATGGGTTCGTCTTTACGACCCAGCCGGTTGTCGCCGCCTGGTCGAGGCAGCGCGCCAACAGGAAGTCGTTGAAGTAGTGCGGCACGATCTTGTCCTTCGTCATCGGACTGCCGCCCCACTCCGTGTGCTTCTCGTCTCCGCGCGTCCACACCGCGGAGGGATCGGGCATCTTCTCGATGAGGAAGGTGCCGCCGGTCTTCTTCGTGTCCTCGCCGACCATGTCGAGGCTCAGGCCCCACTTCACGTCGCGCGTGCGGACGGAATCATCGGCGAGGAAGTTCCGCGTCTGTGCGATCTCGTTGCCGAAGATCATCGTGATGGTGCGTTTCGGCTGCACGGCGCCACTGGTGGACAGCTTCGCGAATACGCGAGCCGCCTCGGCGAGAGCACCGACGCCGGAGGCATTGTCATTCGCGCCGGGCTCCTGCACGTGGGCGCTGAAGACGAATCGCTCGTTCGGCAGCGTCGTGCCGTGCACTTCTGCCACGACCGTTCGTTCGACCGATGGGAAGAGCTTCGTCTTCGTCATCACGCGGACGCGCACCGGGCCCTTCGCAAGTGCGGCGCGCAGCGACTCAATGGCACCGTGAGAAATTGGCATTCCCCACGTCTTGCGCACGCTGTCGTAGGGGATGGACGAGAACTGGATCGACGAGCGATTGATCTCCGGCTTCGTGTAGGCGGGCATC
>Ga0193752_1003143_pt1 | contig 11618 bp, 20 predicted proteins | sample H1c1metaG_FD_144924 | JGI IMG/M metagenome (GOLD analysis project Ga0193752, IMG submission 144924) | Soil microbial communities from a riparian zone of the East river system, Colorado, United States - H1c1 | ecosystem: Environmental > Terrestrial > Soil > Riparian zone | place: USA: East River... | reverse complement strand
ACTAAATACGGAAGTTGTTTTCGGATATCTTTGGGGCGTTGGTGGTATCTGACGGGTGCTGTTTTAGTAGGCATTATGATCTTAGAATATAGCATAGCCTATATTTAAAAAAGATTAGAGTGTTACAATAAAATAGCAATGTGCTTAATTCTGTAAATCTCCCGACAAATTAAAATCCTGTACCAATTTTTTGAATCTATAATTATCTACATTATCTGAACTTAGAGTTTGAAATACGTCTGCAATCCAGCACCAATTTAGCCAATCTGTCAAATACGCCGTTAGGCGTATTTTGTTATAGTTAGAATATGGCAGAACAAAAAACAAAGAAAATAGAAGTTATTGACGGGTACACTATTAAATATCACGCAAATGGTGTAACTCGTTGGTCAAAAGGAAAAGTTGTTAACGGGCAGTCCGACGGCTACTGGGAATGGTATCGTCTTGATGGTACATTGAAACGCTCGGGACATTTCAAATTAGGCGAAGTAGTTGGCGAATGGATTACTTATGACGATAAGGGCGAAGTTTACAAAGTAACAAATAAATAACCATACCTTTGCCATTTCTCAGTTCGGGTAGTGTCAATGAGGGATGGTCTGCACTAATAATAATGCTAAACTTATTAAAGAAGTTTATTAATCAAGAAAGGGTCTTTGAAATGTCTAAATATGTTGATGGTTTTGTATTAGTGGTACCAAAAGGAAAAGCAGAAGAGTATAGAAAAATGGCCGAAGCGGGTCGAGATTCTTGGATGAAGCATGGTGCTTTAGAATACTTTGAATGTAAAAATGACGATCTTAAGCAACAAGAAATGGGACCAGATAAATCACGTTCTTTTAGCGAAATGGCTGGTGCCGAGAGTGACCAAGACGTGTGGTTCTCTTTTATTGTTTTTGAATCCAAGGAACAGCGCGACGAGGTAAACAAAAAAGTAATGGACGAGATGGGTGAAGCCTACGACGAGCAAAGTGACTTTACATCGCCATTCGAGATGAGCCAAATGGCATACGGTGGATTTGAGGTTATCGTCGAAGCTCAAAAGGCTTAGTTTATACGACAGATTACTTAGAGATAGCTACCTGCCAGGTAGGACAATAAAAGAAAATCACACCTTACATCAAGTAGGGTGATTTTTGTTATTATAGGTATATGAAAAACAAAGCCTTAGCTGCACTAGAACCTCTTATCGGTGAGTGGGAATACACAATGTACAATAGTTGGTTCTTAGAGAGTATGGATACTGAAGTAAGAGGCTTTACGACCGTTGAGCGATTGCAGGATGCTTTCATAGTTCTGCGAAGCAGTGACGCGGATAAAAAGCCTAGTGATGTATGGGTCATCGGTTACAGTGATCCTCAAGAAAAATACCAAATGTTTTATTATGATGAAAGAGGTGTCTCTCGGATATTCAATATAGACTTTGATGGTAAGAAAATGGTCTTCTGGAGAGAAGACAAAGATTTCTATCAGCGAATGATTTTAGAAATCAAAGCTGATAGCTTGCATACTATAGCTGAAGCGTCTGACGATGAGGGTAAGACTTGGAGAAAAGACCTCGAGATGTCCCATGTAAAAGTTAAAAGGAGTTAGGATGGTAGATATGAATTCAAAACAATCTAATTTGAAAAGAATGGACAACATGGGTATTGTTGTCGAGTCACTCGATGAAGTCATCTCTTTTTTTACAGAACTTGGCTTGCAGCTTGAGGGGCGGGCGATGATTGAGGGGGAATGGGCTGGGCGCGTCACCGGACTAGGAGACCAACGTGTCGAGGTTGCTATGATGGTTACTCCCGATGGACATAGCAGATTGGAACTATCACATTTTCTTACCCCACCTATAGTTGCCGACCATCGCAATGCGCCAGTGAATGCTCTTGGCTATCTGCGTACTATGTTCACTGTAGAAGACATTGACGATACGGTATCTAGACTTCAGAAGCACGACGCAGAACTTGTTGGCGAGATTGTTCAGTATGAGAATGTGTATCGCCTATGCTATATGCGTGGTCCTGAACAAATCCTTATTGGACTAGCAGAAGAACTCAGCGGGAACTAGGGTCTGTTTTAATGTATAGTCTTTTCCTCGCTGCTGCCCGTGAGGCATCAGAAGGGACTGCAAATCACAAGCGCACAGTTAGCTCAGAGGGGCATTTTGCATATAGCAGATGAGGATGACACGAAAACGGTGAGACTCTTCGAGGCAACCCTGCCTTCAGTCATGACTGCAGCATCATCTGAATTAGCTGATTTAGCTTGGTGTTCTGTCGAAAAGCTGCCATATGATGAAATGCCTAAAGACTATAAGCTGTGGTTGCCTCATATACTTGCGGGATATGCTGTTAACGCGTTTTTTGAAACAGATTCAGGTCCAAAGATATTTAGGCAAAAGCTCGATACATTAGGCCGGATGGAAGAAGTTCCTATAGCAGGGGGAGTTCTCATATGTTCTGCGTAGCTTGAACTAAGAAATTTCTTATTTAGAAATAACAATAAATAGTTATTGACTAACGATATAGTCTATATTAAGATAAGCATATGAATAGGCATACATCACCATTACTCCGAATGAAGCGAAGCTCAATAATATTACTTCAGATAGTAATTGTGCTCATAGGCATCGGTGCTCTTAGTTTGATGTTATGGGAGCCTCACATCGAGGGTAGGAACGCGCACGCTACATTCTTTGCAATCTACTTCAAGGACCCATTTCTGGCTTATGCGTATATCGCTTCATTGCCGTTTTTCGCAGCGCTCTATCAGGCATTCAAGATACTGGGATATATCGGACAAAATAAAGTATTCTCGCAAGCAACAATGAAAGCTTTGCGGACTATAAAATATTGCTCGATAGCTATTATCGGTTTTGTCGTGGGAGGAGAAATCTTCATTATGTCTAACGAATCGGATGATCGGACAGGAGGATTTTTCATGGGTATTCTCATTACTTTTGGTGCGATCATGATTGCCACCGCGACAACGGCATTTGAACGACATTTACAAAATGCCGTAAGTATGAAGTCCGAAAATGACCTAACGGTATAGCGAGCACGAGACGATACTCAAACAATTTTTAGCATAGCCGCTATCCAGTACATGCAAGCAGTGCGTAGTTAGTGACTGTCCAACAAATCTTTCCTCTCCTGCTTTATTCTGCCTATTTGTCAAAAATATATTATAATTTTAATAAAGTATGATAGTTAGCGAAAAAATAACTCCTTATAGAGAACTTCCATTGGATGAGCGTGTAATATGGACGCTGCCGAACTTCAGTCCGCTTAATAGCCAGGAGGATCAAGTTTTAGCGGAAGCAGAGCTGTTTCGTAAACTTGCTACGCAGGCTTGGGGACTCGACACTATCTATCCTGGGGATGCCGCCAAGTATGCGGCGGAGAAACCACTCGGTCAATGCGGTGCAACAATAGGCGGTTTTGCAGTATGGCTTGTTTGGCGGGAAATAGTATTGCCGAGCCAACTGACGTTTAATCGTGGCAAAATAGTCGACGAAGACGGGGAGAGTGTTGGAGAACATCACGCACATCTGCTACTGGACCTCGAGAGCACTACTGGCAATGATTTACGAATGAGTCTTGATCTTACAGCAGATCAATTTTCGCGCATAGAAGAGGAAGGAAGTGTTTTTTATCCTGACTATGGTCCGGAGCTTGCGATGAACGGTAGCCAGGGCGAAAATCTCACGCATGTCGTAGAGAAGTTTGATTTGTTTGCGGAATATGATACTGGCAAGTTTGACTGGAGAATGATTGATTTCCTGGGGCACTTCTATAATAAACCAACACTCCGAAATATAGGACACAGGGCCATAAGGGGAGACAGGAATGATTTATGGTTGCCGAGAGACTCAAAACATAGTCGTGATGAAATATTTGACAGGCTTGAGGCAGTGCAACCCAAGCTAGAGCTTCCAAAATCAATGATTAAACCAGCAGGTGGAAAAAAAGTGCCTCGACACTCTTCTTTTACGCGGTATTCTGGAGGAAACTCTGCGTCATATACCATACATAAATAAATATAAACTTTATACTTTGATTTGCATAAATCACGAGTTCTGCTGAGTTATTATTCGAATAGATTCTTAACTTCTTGAACTAAATCTCCTCCGACCTTGTCGGCAAATACTATTGCGAATTTTTTTGGCTCAGAGTCAGGCTGGTTTCCCAATTCCTCAATGGGAAGACTAACAAACCCTGCTCCGCCACCATCTTCTACCTTGAGGTCTCGCTCATAAAGCAGGTATAGCATCGAGCACTAAAAATATTAATTAAACTATAGCCTCACACGTAATTTGCTATAATTATTACAGTATAAGGGAGGGTTTATATGAGAAAAATAGTTGTTTTGACAATGATCAGCCTTGACGGGGTGATGCAAGCGCCCGGTGGTCCAGAAGAGGATACTTCAGGAGGCTTTAACTATGGAGGCTGGACAGTCCCATATTCTGATGAGTCTTTTGGCGATATAATCAACGAAGAATTGAGTGTGCCATTTGACTTGCTGCTTGGCAAGAAGACGTATGAGATATTTGCAGCGTATTGGCCTGAGCATACGGGCGCGATAGGCGATCCGTTCAATAAAGCTAAAAAATACGTAGTATCGGACGAACCCGTAGATCTTACATGGAAAGAATCAATTCTTATACATGATGACGTTGTGACTAAAATCAAAGCCTTGAAAGAAGAGGACGGTCCGATGTTTCAGGTGCACGGCAGCGGTGCATTCGTACAAACACTCCTAAAGAATGGCCTGATTGATGAACTCCGGTTAAGAATATTTCCTGTTACACTTGGCGCCGGAAAGCGTTTATTCGCAGAGGGAACAATTCCTGCTGCTTTTGAGCTACTAGAATCCAAAGCTCTACCTAGTGGTGTTATCATAGCCAACTATAAAAGGTCTGGCGAAGTTAAAACAGGTTCGTTTGATTGAGCGCCTTTGTTAAGAAAGGCATTTTGTTATAATCATCCTATGAGGTTACCAGTTGTCTATGTGCCTATGAGCGCCGATATCATTCATCCTGGTCATATCCAACTACTTAAAGAAGCACAGAGATATGGCGAAGTGACTGTAGGATTACTATCCGATGATGCAATCAAGAAGAAAAAAGGTAAACTGCCTGCAATGACTTACGACGAGCGCTTTGAAGTCGTCAGCTACCTAAGTGGAGTAGCGCACACTATTCAACAAGACTCGCCAGATTACATACCAAATCTGCAGACGCTAAAACCCAACTTTGTGATACATGGAGATGACTGGTCGGAAGAAACCCGACAATCAGTTCTTATGACTATTAAACAGTGGGGAGGCAAGCTTGTTGAGACGGACTACTCCTCATGCCCGACATCAAGCACGATAATAAAGAAACGCGTTATAGACCGATCCGCGTAACTCCTAGCTACATATGCTTGAACGACGCGCGTTAGGATAGAAAAGAGTTTAACATCTTTGGTCCATCCGTATCATCCCCAGACATATTAATTAGGAACCAGATTTCGTCTTCGTATTTAGAGTCCAGTACGTACTCTAACCTTGTCGTTGCAAAAACAGCCTCTTTATATGAATTCCGCAGTTCTTTGGCTATCCGCTTCCGAAGCCGTTTATGCATGCTCTTGTTCTCAATAACCATTAAGATAGTTGGCAATGTCTTTTCTGGCCAGTCGCCACTCCCTGCATATTCCAGATACTTTTTAATTCTTCGGATAAGTACAAAGAATGGCTGGCCATCTTCAAAAATATCGAGAAAAAAATTCTTGCCATTATCGCCGGCACTTATATGGATCTGTGCATCCGGCAAGGGCTGCGGGTAAAAATCAAACTGCTCGTATTTTAGATCACTCTTAGTATAGAAGCCGAGCCTTTTACTGTATACCGCGTACAATTCCAAGTAGATGCCAAGGAGATTGAGGCAGTGCTGGATAAAGCCTTCGGACACATCCTTGTCTTTGTAGATGCGTTTTATATTAATTGGTTCGTCTTTCTTGCGGTTATCGAGCTGAGCTAACGCTCGTGCGCCTTTTGGCAGCAGGTAGTAGGCTGCTGGCTTACCTTTGAGCTTGTAGCTCTTATCATAGTGTTTGGCGATGTACGCCTGATCTTCAAGTATCTTGAGTCGTTTCTGGACATGCTTGCTGCTCTTCTTGTCGCTGTATTTCGCTACTTGTTCACTACTGGCAAACCTGAACGTATACAGGAGGTTTAATACTGCTAGCTGTTCTTGGTTTAATTTCTTACGGTACTTTGGTTCTGGCTTAGTTATAAGGATATTTTCTGTCATTTAGAGATTGGTAGGTTATTACTGGATATTTAGTTTTAAGTTAAGTGTTTTAGGCCTATAGCTTAATGGTGGTTATTGTAAGCATATGTTCTTTTTACTATTCTTCTCACCTCTATATTTATATAGAAAAGGAAAAGCACTGTAAAGATGGATTAACAGATGAGGAAAAAGAAAATAGGTTGGGTATCGAAGGATTACTTTTTAAATACATCTGGATATTTGCTAAGAGACACGACTCCGACATGAGGTACAATTCCAGAAGGTAAAATAGCGAACACATGATATGCCAGATGCTTAGTTTGGTATGATGGTACAATGAAGCCGATCTCAATTATCATTCCCGCTCTTAACGAGCAAGATTATCTACCTATACTTTTTCAGTCTTTTATCGACCAAGATTACGATGGGATATATGAGTTGATTGTTGTTGACGGAGGTTCTACCGACAATACATTGGATGTTGTGGCTAAATATCAAAAACTTTTACCTAACTTATCGGTTCATAAATATAAAAAAGGTATCTCGGGACAACGAAACTACGGCGCTAAAAAAGCTCGTTATGATAACCTCATATTCTTAGATGCGGACATGAAGATGCCTAGACGCGCATTACATAAGATTGGAAAACACTTTCAGAAAAAAACTAACTTCACGGCAATACCAATCCTTTTCCCTTACGATGGAAAATTTATAGATTTTCCGCTGGGCTTGGCTGGATACCTTATCTTTATAAAAGTTCGTCGTACACATCCAGTTCTCGCGGGAATGTGTATTATAACAACCAAACAGGTTCATGAATGTATCGGTGGATTTAATGAAAAAGCCGTGGTGGCGGAAGATGTCGACTACGGTCTACGAGCTCATAAAAATGGCGCGAAGTACTACATTTTATTCGATGTACTTATTGAAGGGTCGGCTAGGCGTTTCGATAAGACGGGCCGTCTAGAAATCGCACGAACATGGAAAAGGTGGTACAAGCAAACTGTCGAAAACGGCGCTATTACGAACGGCGATCAATATGACTATGAATTTGGCAAATTTAAGAAGGACTAGGGTCACTGGTTCATCTACTGGGATTACCGGCTTATAGCCGGTTTTTGAAACAGTTCTATAAATTACCTTGACAGTCATAGTAATATGGCATACACTGTAATTATGATTGATAAAAAACTATCATCGGATTTACTTCGTGGACACACTGACACTATCATCCTCAGACTTCTGACGGGTGGAGATAAGTATGGTTACGAAATTACAAAACTCGTTCATGAGCATTCTGAGCAACTTTACGAATTAAAAGAGGCAACTATGTACTCAAGCCTAAAGCGCTTAGAGAATGACGGCCACATTACTTCGTATTGGGGTAGCGAAACGCAAGGTGGGCGAAGGAAATATTATCAAATTACTGAAAGCGGCCAAGAGCTCTACAAAGTTAACAAGCAAAACTGGGACTACGCAAAGCAGATCCTGGATGAATTATTGTAAAGGAGAAAATGAAATGGAAAAGAAACTACAGAAATTTTTAGACGAAGCATTTGCACCATATGGTGAGTTTCCTGCACGAAAAGATGTTACCCAGGAACTACTTGCTAACTTACTAGAGAAATTTAATGATCTAAAAGAGCAAGGTAAAAGTGACGACGAGGCATATCAGACGACAGTTGATTCTTTTGGTGATGTTTCTGAAATCATGGAACAAGTCCCGCATAGTGAAGCAAAACCTACACACGAAGACAAAGCCGAACCAAGCCTCTATAGGACTATCGTTGATGGCATAAAAGAAGTGACGGGAAGCAAGGTGACCGTGAAGGCGTCTGCTTTGATGGAAGCGGATCTCACCGATATTGATCTTGCAGGTAAAGACTTCAGTATGAGTGCGCTTATGGACGCCTCTTTCGACAGAGCAGATCTGCATGATGCAAAATTTAGATCAGCTGCCCTCAGCGGAGCCAGTTTCGTAGGTGCTAACTTGAAAAATGTTATCTTTGGCAGCAGTGATCTTCAGAACGCAAATTTTGATAACGCAGACCTGACAAACGCTAAGTTTAACGCCTCAGCACTAAAAGGGGTGACTTTTACTGGCGCTACGCTAGTGAACACCGAATTTAGTAAATCTGACTTATCCAGTATCTCGTTCGAGGATCGGGTCTTAGAAGGAGTTGTCTTTAACAGCTCATCACTTAAGAAGACATCGTTCAAAAAGGCAGTACTACGTAATGTCTCGTTCCATCACTCAGCAGTCAAACATACCATCTTTGACGGTGCGACAATGGATAAACTTACATACGCACTACTTAAGGGTGCCAAAGCGACACTCAAAGACATAACAATTCAGTAAGGAGAAAATATGGAACAGTCTGAGTTAGCGATTACGGTAAGCAACCTGCAAAAGTCATATAAGAAAGTAAATGTTCTTCATGACGTATCATTCAATGTTGAAAAAGGGAGTATTTTTGCACTACTTGGTGCAAACGGCGCTGGTAAAACAACGACGATTAATATCCTCACGACACTTTTAGAAGCCGATAACGGCACAGCGATAGTCAGTGGTTTTGATGTCTCAAAACAGGCTGCTAAGGTTCGTAATAATATTAGCCTGACTGGTCAGTTCGCCGCGGTAGACGACATTCTTACCGCGAGGGAAAACCTTGTGCTGATTGGTGAACTTCGACATGTCAAAGACCCGTCGCGTACCGCAGAAGAACTATTAAAGAAATTCGATCTTGTGGATGCCGCTGACCGTCGTAAGGTTCATCAAAGAAAATGAATGAGCCGTCGTCTTGATATTGCTATGAGCCTCATTGGTAACCCCTCAATCATTTTCTTTGATGAACCTACCACCGGCCTTGATCCGCAAAGCCGTAATGGAATGTGGGAAACCATTAAATCTTTAGCGCGTAACGGAACAACTGTCTTTCTGACTACCCAGTATCTTGAAGAGGCTGACCAGCTAGCAGATAAAATCGCTATCTTAAGACAAGGAAAGATCGTTGCCGAAGGTACGGCAGCTCAACTAAAGAAGCTACTACCCCAGGGCCAGATTGAACTACAATTTCATAATCAAAGCCAACTAGACGCTGCAGCGAAGCTACTGAAAAAATATGAAATAGTGCGTAATGAAGATGCAGTTTCACTGACCGTAAAGACTGATGGCAGTGTCTCTCAGCTTACTAGTTTACTTAACCAACTTGAAGCTGCAAAGATTGAAATCGCTGAATTTGCACAAAAATCACCGACACTCGATGATGTGTTTTTGAAAATTGTTAATGAAAATAAGGAGACAAAATAATGCATGCCTTACACGACACATGGGTGATGGCAAAACGGAGTTTGCGTCATACAATCCGCAGCATGGACACGATTATTACAGTAGCAGCAACACCAATTGCTATGATGCTTCTCTTCGTCTATGTGTTTGGCGGTTCCTTCGGTAGTACACTTGGGGATGGTTCGGTTAAATATATCGACTTTATCGTTCCAGGAGTCGTGGTAATGTGTGTTGTAAGTGGGATAGCTTATGCGGCAGTCCGCATAAATATGGATTTACAAAAGGGTATTATCAACCGTTTCAAGACAATGCCAGTAGCTCCGTCATCTATTCTGGGCGGACATGCGGTATCGTCTGTACTCTCTAATTTATTTTCAGTACTGCTTGTTATTATCGTCGCACTTTTAGTAGGCTTTCGATCTGGTGCAGGAGTGTTGGAATGGTTGTTATTTGGCGGTCTGTTAATATTGTTTACCGCGGCTACAACTTGGCTCGCAATCATGTTCGGTCTGCTTGCAAAAACCGTAGAGGGTGCCGGATCGTTTAGCTACCTTTTACTCCTTCTTGTCTTCGTGAGCCCGGCTTTTGTCCCTACTGAGGGTATGAGTTCTGTCGTTCGTGCTTTTGCTGAATACCAGCCCATGACATCAATTGTCGAAACAATGCGCTCACTTTTGACTACGGGGGCAATTGGAGATAGTGCGTGGATTGCGGTCGCATGGTGTATCGGGCTGCTCGTTATCTCGTATTTCTTGGCCCTTAGAATTTACAAACATAGAACCATATAAAGGTTCGTTATGATAAAAACTCCAGCCCTCGTGGCTGGTTTTTTAATACCCTGGTCAAATTGAGAATGTAAAAAATATTTGACATTATGTATATAATAGCTTACACTCCCTACATACTCATATCACACGAATAACGAGTAAGAGATTAATAAATAAAGGAGAATATATGACATATGAAGAAAAAGGTAAATGGGTCTACCTAGTTACGAGCGTATTAGGATTTGTGGTTTACGCAGGTATCATTCTAAGTAAGGCGCAGAACATGGCTATAACGGAAGTTCCGTACGTATCAACGTTACTGTGGGTTATCGGCCTCGGCCTCGTCGTAACAATACTTGGACAAATTGCAATTGCAATTGCCAAGCCCAGCGAAGCAGACAAAAAAGACGAACGTGACAAAGATATCAATCGTAAAGGTGATTTTGTAGGCGGGATCGTTTTGGGTATCGCGATGATTGCTCCTCTTGTGCTTACTATGGCTGAAGTTGACCATTTTTGGATTGCAAACGCTATGTACGCAGCATTTGTACTGTCGGCAATCATAAGTACTACTGTAAAAATCGTTGCGTATCGCCGAGGGTTATAACGTATGCAGAAACCCACTAAAGTCACTAATAACATTCGGAGTCTGAGATTCACAAACGGTGAATTGACCCAGGCTGCGCTAGCTGATAAGGTTAACGTGACACGTCAGACTATCATTGCTATCGAGCAAGGGAAATACTCGCCGACGCTCGAACTGGCATTCCAGATAGCGCACGTATTCAATGTACCGCTCGAGCAAGTATTTCAATATACTACCAATCAATCATTAGAAAAGTAATAAGAGGAGAAAAGTGCAATGGCAACAAAAACAAGCGCATATCCAGCCAGTCTAAATATTGACTATCCAAAGAAGCTCGATCGTTTGACATCGTTCTTTCGGGCTATATGGGCTATCCCTATCTTGGTTATCCTGGTACTGCTCACTGCAACAGGGAATGAAAGTTTTAGCAATGAGGCAGGAAAAGAAATGTCACAAAATGGCGGAGGCATTGTAGTCGGTCTTTTTGCCGCAACTGCCCTTATGATTTTGTTTCGGCAACGTTACCCGCGCTGGTGGTTTGATTTCGCCCTCGAACTCAACCGTTTTTCAATGCGAGTGAGTGCGTATCTATTCCTTTTGACAGATCTTTATCCATCGACTGTTGAAAAACAATCTGTCCACTTGGAGCTAACATATCCTGAAGTAAAACAAGATCTTAACAGGTGGATGCCCTTGGTGAAATGG
>Ga0193752_1003142_pt1 | contig 11620 bp, 6 predicted proteins | sample H1c1metaG_FD_144924 | JGI IMG/M metagenome (GOLD analysis project Ga0193752, IMG submission 144924) | Soil microbial communities from a riparian zone of the East river system, Colorado, United States - H1c1 | ecosystem: Environmental > Terrestrial > Soil > Riparian zone | place: USA: East River... | reverse complement strand
TCGATTGAATTCAAATTTGACACAATCGAAGCTGAAACATTTCAGCCAACCGGCACTGTGAATTATCCTAATGAACATCCATACACGAGAATAACCGAATTCAAATATCTAACCGGCCAGAAACATTCGAAGACAACCGTGGTGTATGAGTATCCAAAAGAAACAGGCGATCCTTACTACCCTGTGCCACGTCCTGAGAATGCAGAGTTATATAAAAAATACCAGGCACTTGCTTCAGATATAAAACGGGTACATTTTACAGGCAGGCTGGCCACTTATAAGTATTATAATATGGATCAGGTTGTCGCCCAGTCGTTGAAATTATTTAAAACCTTACAAAATTCACCTGAAATCTGGGGCGGTATAGAATGTACGATCAACAGGGTAGGTGACAACTACCGTGACCAGCTATTGTATTCCGGACATTATGAAAGGCCGGAAGACATCGCGGCTTTTGCGACCCTGGGAATTAGCGCATTGCGTTATCCTTTGCTATGGGAAAAACATCAACCTGCAGAAAATGAAAATATTGATTGGGCATGGACAGAGCAGCAATTAAATGAAATCAGAAACCATGGAATAAGTCCAATTGCCGGACTGGTGCATCATGGAAGCGGTCCGGTTTTTACGAATTTAACCGACAAAGAATTTCCGGAAAAGCTTGCGCGTTATGCATTACTGGTTGCTGAAAAATTTCCCTGGATCGAATATTTCACGCCGGTTAACGAGCCGCTGACGACCGCGCGTTTTAGTGGTCTTTATGGCTTTTGGTATCCCCATCAAAAAAGTGAGATAGCTTTTTTCCGCATGCTCTTAAATCAGGTGAAGGCGACCATACTAGCAATGAGGTCTATCCGAACTATAAATCCGGATGCTAAATTTATACAGACCGAAGATCTGTCATATACTCATAGCACTTCCTTACTTTCATATCAGGCAGACTTCGAGAATAAACGTCGCTGGCTAACAAATGATTTACTATGTGGCCTGGTTAATAAAAAACATTTTTTCTGGAGATATTTAATAGATATTGGAATCGACAGAAAAGATCTGATGTTCTTTTTGGACAATAAATGTCCGCCCGATATAATAGGATTCAATTACTACGTAACCTCCGAGCGGTTTATCGATGAGAGCTTTGAAAATTATCCGCCTTTTACCCATGGCGGTAACAGCCGGCACCGCTACGCAGACACCGAAGCGGTGCGTCAGGGATTAAGTAAAGGTTTAAAATTTTTATTACAGGAGGCCTGGGAAAGGTATCAGTTACCGATGGCTGTAACAGAGTGTCACCTCAGTTGTACACGTGAAGAACAATTACGATGGTTTAAAGAGAACTGGGAATATTGTTGTGAACTCAGAAAGATTGGCGTTGATGTGAGAGCTATTACTGCATGGTCATTACTGGGAGCGTATGACTGGAACAGTTTGCTGACCGGGGAGAATAATTTTTACGAAACGGGTATATTTGATCTCAGTAACAAGTTACCGAGACCGACTGCTCTCGCTAAAATGGTCCGATCGATTGCACATGAGGGCAATTATCATAGTCCCCTGACTGAAGCAAAAGGGTGGTGGCATCATCATGAGAGGGATGGGTCTGCTGCAAAAACATCATACCAAATGAAAGCTGAAACGGCTCCGGTAATAATTCTGGGCAAAACAGGAACACTTGGGCGGGCATTTGAAAAAATATGTAACCTTCGTTCTATCCATTACATTACTCTTAGCCGCCAGGAGATAAATATTCTTAATGAGCAAAGCATAAGATCGATAATTCAAAACAATAAACCCTGGGCAATAATAAATGCCACCGGATTTGTGGCTGTTGATGATGCTGAGATCCGTGCCAGTGAGTGTTATGATGTAAATGCAATCGCCCCGGGCCTGCTGGCAAAAATTGCAGGCGAATACGGTGTTAGATTCGTTAGTTTTTCAAGTGATCTTGTATTCAACGGAGACAAGGCCGCACCTTATGTTGAAGAGGATATGGTACTGCCCTTAAATGTTTATGGAAGAAGCAAAGCGAAGGGCGAAGAACTTATATTATCTGTGAACCGGGATGCAATGGTGATCCGTACCAGCGCTTTTTTTAGTCCCTGGGATAAGTATAATTTTGTTTATCACGTTCTTGAAGCACTCAAAACGGGTGCTTCCATTGAAATGCCGTCTGATGTAATGATTTCGCCGACTTATGTTCCGGATCTTTGCCATACCGTGATGGATCTTTTGGTAGATGAGGAACATGGCTTGTGGCATATTTCCAATTCAGGCATCACAACCTGGGCGTCGTTTGGAAAAATGATTGCTGCCAGGACAGGATATGGCTCTGAAAAATTAATTGCCAGACCACTGGTCGAAATGCGCTGGAAAGCCCCGCGCCCACTTTATAGTGTACTTGGAAGCGAAAAAGGAATAAAGTTGCCGGACTTCGGTCATGCTCTTGACAGATATTTTGAAAACCGTACTGTATAAATATTTAAGATGGCAGGAAATAAGTTTATGTTCTCAACGGGAATTGAAAACAGTTATCCCACAATTCTTTTACCGGATGGATCTATCAAACGGGTCGATGAAATGGAGAAATGTAATCACTACAAGTTATGGAAACAAGACTTTCAGCTTGTAAAAGATCTCGATATCGAATTTCTCCGGTATGGACCCCAATATTATAACACACATCTTGGTCCGGGGCGGTACAACTGGTCGTTCATTGATGAAGCATTACATGAACTGAAACGGTTACACATTACGCCAATTATAGATCTTTGTCATTTCGGAGTACCGGACTGGCTGGGCAACTTTCAGAACCCGGACTTCCCGCATTATTTTGCCGAATACGCAAAGGCTTTTGCACGGCGCTTTCCGGATCTTCAATTATATACGCCGATCAATGAAATTTTCATCACCGCGATGTTCTCTGCTCAATACGGTTGGTGGAATGAACGGCTACAATCAGACAGAACGTTTGTAACAGCATTAAAACATTTGTGTAGGGCCAATGTAATGGCAATGCAGAGCATCCTTAAGATTCAACCGGAAGCCACATTTATTCAGAGCGAGTCATCTGAATATTTTCATGCAATGGATCCGGAGGCAGTTTCACGTGCAAGGTTTTTAAATCAGAAAAGATTTTTATCGCTTGATCTTACATATGGATATCCACTAAATGTAACAATGTATGAGTACCTGTTGTCTAATGGGATGTCTCGCTATGAATACGATTGGTTTATACAAAACCAGGTTAAGGCAAAGTGTATTATGGGCAACGATTATTATGTTACCAACGAACACCTGGTGTACCCTGATGGTCATACTCAGGCTGCAGGAGAAATTTTTGGATACTATGTAATTACCAGCCAATACTACAACCGGTATAAATTACCAATTATGCATACCGAAACAAATATCAGGATGCCGGCGTGTAAAGAGTGGTTGCTCAAGCAATGGGCCAATGTTCATCGACTCAAGCGTGATGGGATCCCTGTCATGGGGTTTACCTGGTACAGCCTGACTCACCAGGTTGACTGGGACTCGGCATTGCGGGATGATGCCGGGAATATAAATGAATTGGGTTTATTTGATCTTGACAGAAACATTATGCCAGTTGGAGAAGCTTATAAAACGCTTATTGCTGACTGGAAAGGGATTCTTAACGAGGAAAGCTATGGTTTGACGTTTGACAATTGGTAACCAGTATAACCATGGGGGTCACTTATCAGCGAATAAATATCTTACCAGCTTTTATAATATCTGCAGTAAATAGCTGAAATAAATTACAGGCACTTATCTGGGCTTTACCATCATTCTGAGTGGTCCCCCGCTCTGCAGCTGCGCGTTCAGGAAATGGGAAAATTTCAAATGAGGAAACCGTAATCTTTTTTACATTGGTTTTGGTGTTTTCCATGCCTGAAGTTTAAATTTTATGATCAATATTTATGCCCGCGGAATGGGAATTACACTCCCCTCCCCCGTCACAAGACGGGGAGGGGAATCAGAGACACAATTTCCCGTGGCATATACTTTGTAATTAAATATACATAACTAAACATTTCAAACTTACATTATGGCTAATACGAAAACAGCTGGAACGAAATCCAGCAAGGCCTCACCCGCCTCAAATCAGAAAAGCAAGTCAAAATCAGCATCCGGTTCAGGGCAAGCTTCAGGTAATACGCAGTTGGAAAAGTATTTCCATGATGCACTGAAGGATATTTACTGGGCCGAAAAACATCTTACGAAGGCATTGCCCAAAATGCAAAAGGCAGCTACAACTGATGAATTGAAGTCAGCAATTGAAGAACACATTGTTCAGACTCAGGAACACGTAAGCCGCGTAGAGCAAATCTTTGAAATGCTGGGTAAAAAAGCACAGGCAAAGAAATGCGACGCCATGGAAGGCCTTGTAAAAGAGGGCGAGTCGATTGTTGAAGAAACAGAAGATGGCAGCATGACCCGTGATGTAGGCATTATCATGGCCGCTCAGAAAGTTGAGCATTATGAAATAGCTACTTATGGCGGCCTTGTACAGCTCGCTAAAACAATGGGACTTGATGAAGCTGCTGAAATTCTTAATCAAACGCTTGAAGAAGAAAAACAAACTGATGCCGGCCTTACAGAAATAGCTGAGAACAATATCAACTGGGAGGCAGAGCAGGAAGATAACAAATAAGCAGGGAAAGAATAATTGCGGCATTTTAAAATTGCGGCATTTATCAAATGTTACAAGCGGGTTATCGGGTGATAACCCGTTTTTGATTAAGTTCAGTGTCGGAAATATGTTATATCGTGTACCCGGTTCGGGCAAAACAAGTATATTTAAGCGCAATTTTTATCAGGTGTCAATTGCTTAGCGTTATGAAATCCGTCATTAGAGGAACAGGTAGCTTTATTCCCGCCGTTATTATCAATAACAGTGATTTTTCTTTGCATGACTTTTATGATGACCGCCAGCAGCGAATTACCGGAGCCTCCGGAGAAATTGTCAGGAAATTCGAAAAGGTAACCGGTATTTACGCCAGGCGATATGCAACTAGCGACCTGAATGCATCGGATATGGCCACGCTTGCTTCAAAAATTGCTTTAAAAGACGCCGGCATAGATCCGGAAACGCTCGACTATATTATTGTGGCGCACAATTTTGGCAATGTAAGCAAGGATGCCATTCAATCTGAAGCAGTTCCTTCGTTAGCTTCAAAAGTAAAGCAGTCTCTGCAAATCAAAAATCCTTCTTGCGTTGCGTATGACCTGTTATTCGGATGCCCGGGATGGATTCAGGGAGTCATACAGGCAGACTGCTTTATAAAAGCCGGCCTGGCAAATAAATGCCTGATAGTTGGTACAGAAACATTGAGTCGTGTTATTGACCGGTATGACCGCGATAGTATGATATTCAGCGATGGTGCCGGTGCGATTGTGCTCGAAAAGAGCGCAGAGGGCGATATTCAATCGGGTTTGTTAGGTTCGGTTGCACAATCTTATTGTTTTGAAGAAGCAGAATTTATTTATATGGGAAAATCAAATTTTCCCGAGTCAGATCCGAATGTCAGATATATGAAAATGGCGGGGAGAAAAGTATACGAATTTGCATTGAAAACGGTTCCGCTTGCTATGAAACAATGCCTGGACAGTTGTGGAGTGAATATCAGAGATCTCAAAAAGATTTTTATCCACCAGGCAAATGAAAAAATGGATAACGCTATTATCAAAGAATTTTATGCGTTATATAACATAACAGATCTGCCTTCTTTTATAATGCCGATGAATATTCACGAACTGGGAAATAGTTCCGTGGCAACAGTTCCCACTTTGCTCGACATGGTTCGTAAAGGTGTCATGCCCGGTCATTCACTTGCTGCAGGTGATACAATTATTTTTGCATCTGTGGGTGCAGGTATGAATATCAATGCGGTTTGTTATAGGGTGTAAAGAAATCAGAGCGGGAAACAGAGCGGAGAAAGAGGAACTAAAATGAGAACGGACACCAATATCGCTCTCCGCTCTGTCGCTCTCCGCTCTGATTTCTCTATATTCCATTCTTCTTCCTAAACTCACTTGGCGAATAGCCGGTAAACTTTTTAAAAGTCGTGGCAAAATGCTGAGACGAATAAAAGCCGGTGTCAAGAGCAATATCTGTAACATTATACTCGCGGCACTTCAGCAGGTTAACTGCCTTTGAAATGCGGATATTGATCAGGTAATTCAACGGCGAGAAGCCGGTATAGTTCTTTACTTTTTCTGAGAATGCAGTATGTCCCAGGCCGACGAGTGAAGCCATCTCCGCCACCGACCAATGATGATTCAGATTTTCCCTTAGCGAAGTTTCGAGTTTGACAAAATTTTGCGGAAATTCCTGATGATTTTGATTTTGTCGTGTTGAGCTTCTGCCCAATAAAATAAATATTTCATCAATCCCCTGGTTTATGCTGGTGATATAGCCAATCTCTTTCGCCGTAATTTCCCGGCAGATCGTCCCGAGTAACTTCCCGGCCTGCCTTAAGTTGGTTAAAACCGTTGTGTTTGAAATCAACAGATATTTTCCGATCCACGACATTTCTATCTCCGATAACCGGCTCCACTTTCCAAAAAATATATCGCCGTTTTTATCGAACTCATCCAGCGTGATACTTATCGAGGCAACCGTGCCGATATCAAAAAAATCCGTTCCGCTGCCAAACAAAACATCAGGCAGTACAACAGCGAGATCGCCGGGATAAAGCGTATGGGACTGGTTATCGATCATCCATTCAAATCTGCCTTCAATCACATAGTACAACCGGAGCGATGGGCTGATCTGTACTCTGAACGAATTAAAACGGGCTGCGTTATATTTCATGAGGGCAAGCTCAGCTATATGTGGGAAAAGTGCGAGCTCTCTGCATTCCTGACGTAATACAAATTGTGTCATACAAGCTTCGTTGGTAAACAAATCAGTCGCTAATTCACTTGTCAATTCTACACTTATTAAATATAAGCTGTTTTGACGGATGTGTATTATCCACCGCTGTATTTTATTGGAAGTTTTTGTTGATTAAGATCAGATACTTTGTTTACTTATTGCTCCGAGCAAATTCATCCCAAAACGACTAGCTATATGAGATTAAAACTACCAGCATTGAGCAGTATGCTCATCCCATTTTTATTGATTATTTGTTCTTCATCGACCCTTTATTCCCAAACTGTAACCGGCACCGTTACCGACAAAAATCAACAGCCGGTGGGTAACGTTACGGTACAGGTCAAGGGCACTACTACTGCTACTACTACCAACAATGCGGGTCATTTTCAGATCGTAGCTTCAGGCACCGATACCCTGGTTTTTAGTTCGGTCGGGTTTGCAGATGTGGAAGTAGCAGTTGACAGAAAAACAACCTTGTCTATTAATCTTCAGGAAGGCTCACAAAATCTGGATGCGGTTGTTGTAACGGCGCTGGGTATTGCGAAAGATTCGAGACGGCTTGGATATGCAACATCGTCGGTAAAAGCTGATGAACTTACGGTAAACCGGACACCCAATCTTATGAACGCTTTACAGGGTAAAGTGGCGGGTGTAAATATCTCGGGACTAGGCACAGGTCCCGCCGGAACTTCCAAAATACGTATTCGCGGGCAGTCCAGTATTTCCGGTCAGAACAATCCACTGATCGTTATAAATGGTATACCCATTGACAACACCAACTTCGGTACAAACCCAACGGCAAATGGTTCGGTTGGGGGTGATGGTGCCATTGCGGTAAGAGGCGGTGGAAATACTTCAGATGGAGGTGATGGCTTATCAAGTATCAACCCGGATGATATCGAAAACATGACTATCCTTAAGGGCGCGGCTGCCGCTGCGTTGTATGGTTCAAGGGCCAAGGACGGTGTGATCATGATTACTACCAAAACGAAAGGGAAAAGCAAAGGTATCGGTGTCAGTTATAATATCAACTACACAAACGAAAAGCCGCTTGACTACACAGACTACCAGTACGAATATGGCCAGGGAGAAAATGGGTTGCGTCCAACCACGCCAAATCCAACATCAGGTCAGTGGTCATTTGGTGAAAAGTTTCAACCCGGCATGACGCAGATATTGTTTAATAATCTTACTGTTCCATACGAACCGCAACATGATATTATAAAAAAGTTCTTTCGTAATGCAGAAAATCTTACCAATACCGTAACGATGGAAGTTGGTGGTGAGAAGGGCGGTTTATATTTATCTCTTGGTAATCTCGATAGTAAAGGCGTTGTTCCCAACAATACTTTCAACAGAAAAACATTCAACCTTGGATTCAGTTATAATCTATCAGAAAAATTAAGTTTCCTGGGCAACGCAAATTACTCCATAGAAAAAAATAATAATCCTCCCAATATTGCCAACCAGGATAATTCCATACCAACCGTAATATATAATATGGCGAATTCAATGCCACTGGAAGTGCTTGATGCCAATAAATATAATGCACAGGGTAATGAATTTATCTATTCAAGGTTTATGAACCGAACAAACCCTTATTGGGTACTTGCAGAACAATTTCAGAATATCAGAAGAGACCGCATCTTTGGAAATTTTTCGGTTAAATACGATATCCTCCCCTGGCTCTTTATCCAGGGCCGGATCGGTCAGGATTACTGGTCACGCGATCAGGACTATAATAATTTTCCGACAGGGCACGCTTCAAGAGGACCGGCCCCGGCTGGTTTCGTGAATGGTGTGTATACTCAGGATTCACGCAGATTTCATGAAACTAATGCTGATTTTCTTATCTCAGGAGACAGGGAGTTCGGTGATTTCGGTGTAAATCTTACTGCGGGTGGTAACCAGATGCGCCGCCGCTCTGATCTTAATAGTGTGCAGGTAACTGATTTTATAGTAAGGGGTTTATACACTGTACAGAATGGAAGAGCAAAAGATCCTTTATACGATCTCCAGACAAGAGGTGTTAACTCACTGTATGGGTCAGCCGAAGTTTCATGGAATAATATGATCTATCTGAACGGTACATTACGGAATGACTGGTTCACAACATTATCAAAAGCGAACAGAAGTATTCTCTATCCTTCAATCTCGGCGAGTTATGTATTTTCAGAGTCACTTAAAAACCTTAGCTGGTTAACACTTGGCAGACTAAGGCTTGCGTATGGCGAAGTGGGAAGCGATACCGATGTTCCTCCCTATGCGGACGTTTTATTTTATACCATAAATCCGAACCTTGCTAATACTCCTGCAGGCGCAGCTACACCTGTTGGAGGGCCAAATGGCACAACTGTTCCAAATGCGAACTTAAGACCAATGCGCATTTCAGAAGCTGAAGTTGGTATCGAATTAAAAATGTTTAATAACAGGGTCGGGCTCGACGTTGCAGTCTACAGAAAGATAACAACCGACCAGATTGTTCAGGCCCAGATCTCGGATGCTTCCGGCTTTATTGATACACGGATAAACAGCGGAAAAAGCCGCAACTCGGGTTTCGAGGTTTTATTAAATCTGGTCCCGGTTCAATCTAAAAATTTCAGGTGGGAATTCACGGCTAATACAAGTTATAATAAAACAAAAGTACTTAGTTTGCTAACTGATAAAGAAGGTGAACGTATTACTGTTGGAACACATGTATTCAATGGTGAACTCAGGCAGATTGTTGGCATGGAAATGGGTCAGATAGCCGGATTTGGCTATAAGAGAGATGCCAAAGGAAACCGTGTTTTTGGTGCCAATGGTGTGCCCGTAAAATCTGATGATCTCATGAATTTCGGAAGTGCATTACCAAAATGGGTTGGAGGATTCCTAAACTCTTTTAATTATAAAGGAATAACCTTTTCGTTCCTGATCGATTATAAGCTCGGAAATAAGATGTTGTCAGGCACTAACTTCAATCTTATACGGGAAGGAAATCATAAGATGACACTTGAAGGACGCGTTGGCGGCGTAATTGGTAAGGGTGTTAACCTGGCAGGTGCCGAAAATACAGTGGCAACACCGGTTCAGACATACTGGGAGCACCTGAGATCACAGGCGATCATTGAGCCGGTAGTCTATGATGGCGGATACTGGAAACTGAGACAGATAACATTAGGTTATGATCTCACGAAATTTGTTCCAGCCAAGTGGCCGGTGAAAGGATTAAAACTGAGCTTTGTTGCCAACAATGTTTTGCTTTTGAAAAAATGGATTGATAATATCGATCCGGAAACATTTGGATACAGTTCTGATAATCTGGTAGGTATGGAATCAACTGGTTTACCAAGTACCAGGGGTTTGGGTCTGAATCTTAATGTTAAATTCTAACTGCTGCAATTATGAAAAAAAATATAAAATATATACTTACGGCCGTTCTTTTCATCTCCGTTTATTCCTGTGATAAGGGATTGAGTGATCTGAATGTAAACAAAACCAGTCCCACAGTTATTGATCCGGTGTTCCAGTTAAATAACGCGGTCATCAACTCCTCAACGCCAACATCCACGGTGACATATGACATGGGAATTGTTCAGCAATTAATTTCTCCGAACGGCGGTGTACTGGCCGGAGCTAACTTTAACCAGGATAACCGTAGCCCGTTGTCGCCGCTCTGGCAGGCCTATTATCGTAATGTCATCCGCAATACAAGAGACGTGATCGCGAATGCAGCCACAGCCGGTGACAGGGACAATCTCAAAAACATGGGCAGGATACTTCAGGCATATGCGTTCATGGGCCTTACCGATACCTATGGAGACATTCCGTATTTTGAAGCGGGCCTTGGTTACACCGAACAGATATTTTTACCAAAATATGATGCTCAACAGGCTATTTATACGGATCTTATAAAAGAACTTACAGAAGCATCAGCTGCACTTAATGCAACGGGCAAAACGGAACCCGGTGAAATTTTGTATAGTGGCAATATAGCACAATGGAAAAAATTCGGCTACTCACTGTTGTTACGGGCTGGGATGCGTCTCACCAAGATCGATCCGGCGAAAGCGGAAGCAACAGTTAAAGCCGCATTTGCCGGTGGAGTCATTCTTGTGAATGCTGATAATGCCTATATGCGTCACGATGTTAACTATCAGCATCCTATAGGAAATATGCTGAACGGAACAGAAGGCGCCAATTTTTATCTTGCCAAGCCATTTGTTGATCAGTTAAAAAATACAAACGATCCACGCTTAACAGCTATAGCTATCCGTTATGTTGGGGCAACTTCCGGTCCCGCACAAACCGTTGCCGTTGGCTCAATAGACCCCACAAAACAAATAGGTATGCCGATGGGAAAGGACAATGGTACTATTGGCGCGGCGGCTACCGCCGATGGTCTGGTGAGTTTTTATGAATACAGCCAGGTAGATCGCAGGCGATTAACAAAAGCCACCACTCCGGGCTTTTTTGTAACCGCTGCCCAAAGCCAGTTATTACTTGCGGAAGCTGCACAAAGAGGCTGGGTAACGGGTTTGCCTGCAACATATTTTGAAGCTGGTGTGAGAGCGCATATGGAACAGTTGAGTACTTTTGATGCTGGCGCTACAGTTCCGTCAGGTCCAATACTAACTTACCTGATCGCTAACCCGCTTTCGCCGGCAACAGCTATTCAACAAATAAATATCCAATACTGGATCGCATCTTTTTTGAATGGTACCGAAGCCTGGTCTAACTTCA
>Ga0193752_1003140_pt1 | contig 11622 bp, 11 predicted proteins | sample H1c1metaG_FD_144924 | JGI IMG/M metagenome (GOLD analysis project Ga0193752, IMG submission 144924) | Soil microbial communities from a riparian zone of the East river system, Colorado, United States - H1c1 | ecosystem: Environmental > Terrestrial > Soil > Riparian zone | place: USA: East River... | reverse complement strand
CACGCGGAGAGTCTCGGATTCGCGCACCCGCGCACGGGTCGCATGTTGCGTTTTCAGCAGCCGCCACCGGAAGACTTCCAAGACGCGCTCGCGCGCTTGCGCTCTGCGACTTGGTAAGTGCTACAGAGGCGAAATGCGCGAACGGCGTCCGAGTCAAACTGCCGCGCAGGTCGCGGTGCTGCGCGCACTCGCCGATCGCGGGTACACGCACGTCGAAGGTTTCGCCGACCCAGTCGCGAGAAATCTGCTTTCGGGGTTCTGGTCGGGTGTGCTCAGAGTCGCTGAACGCGGCTTCGAGCGCCTGCAACCCGAAGTGCGCGATCGCATCATCGACGAGCTCGACATCGTGGCGCGGCGCGTGCGCGCCATCGACAGCGAGCTCGAGCGGACGGTCGCAGAAGGCGTGCGACAAGTCGTGATCCTCGGCGCGGGGCTCGACACGCGCGCGTTGCGAATGTCGGCGCTCGCGCAGGCGGATGTGTTCGAAGTCGATCACCCGGCCTCACAAGAGTTCAAGAAACGTAAGGCATCGACACTGCCAGTCGCGGCAAAGTCGCTTCGCTTCGTGCGAAACGACTTCGAGCGTGATGCACTCGCGCCCGCGATGTCGGCTGCAGGATTCGAGCCCGCGCAGCCGAGCGTGTGGATCTGCGAAGGCGTGGTTATGTACCTGACGGATGCGGCGCTCGCGGAAACGCTGCGGGCAGTCGCGGCGCTCTCGGCCCACGGCAGCACGCTGTTGCTCCACTACCATCTGCCCCGCGGGGCGCGCCGCTTGATGGCCTGGAATCGCGTGATTACGCGCGGTGTCGGAGAGCCGCAAATCGGTTTGCGTACGCGCGAACAGATGTCCGATGCGGTCGAACATGCAGGGTTTGGCGTGCTACGCGATCTTCAGATCGACGCGGGACACCCGAACTGCCGACTGCTGATCGCGACCCGCTGAACCCGAGTGCGCCGTCCGCGCGTCCGTTCGAGCCTGCGATCCGCGCCATGCCAGCGCCAACATCGGCACCACGACTAACCCATGCATGGTTTCGCAACATGTGACACTGAGGTCATGGTCGTCCTTGCTTGGTAGTTGTTAGCTGTTCGAGTTTAGTTGTCTCAGGCGGTTTCACTTGCATGGGTGAAAACCGGGACGAATGATCTTGTCCACACGCGGACACGAGGGGTTATTTCGGAGGAGACTTTATGTTGGCTGCGCTCTCGGTCGGTAATCGCGCTGCCCGCGGTATGAAGCGGTATGCAGTGGTCAGTCTCACAACCTGGCTAGTCATCAGTTGTTCTAGCGATGACAAAACCACGAACCCGGCGACAGGCGCCGGAACCGGGGCCGGTACTCCGGCGGCGGGAACATCTGGGTCGAGTGGCACGGCCGGCTCGTCCGGTGCTGCTACGAGCGGCAGGTCTGGCGCCGCCGGCATGATGAGCACAGGGGCGAGCGGGAGGTCGGGTAGCGGTGGTGCGGGAGCTCCCGCGGCAGGCGCCGGTGCGGCTGGAATGACAGCTGCGGGTACGGGCGGTAAGAGCGGCAGCGGTGGAGCGGCCGGCATGTCGAGCACGCAAGATTCCGGCATGTCGATGGGCATGGATGACGACGACGCGGGCATGCTGTGCGAGCCGCTCCAGACGCCGTTGAACGTCGGCGGTTTTCCGAAGTGCTCGCCTGACATCTGTCCGGCGCAAGACAGCGTTTGCGTTCAGCGCACGATGCTGACGGCGCTTGCGATTCCGCAGTCCACGGTCGATCTGCTCGCCGATTGCGACGCGATGGCCAAGTGCGTACCGGTCACGCTCGCGAGCCAAGCTGGCCGCGCGATCCTCACGAAGTGTACGTCACTCATCGGCGCTGAAGGTCGCTGCACCTCGACGTGCGTTCCGCAAGTCGCGCAGCAAGCGAGTCAGCTGCCGCGCGACGTCTGCCAAGGGGCCGACCTGTGCGCGCCTTGTTACGATCCGCGAACCGGTGAAGCGACGGGTGCATGCACGCAAGGTTGTGACATGGGCCCGACCCAACCGCCGAAGACCTTCACCGAGTGCTGCAGTGATCGCGGCTTCTGCGTGCCGCCGACGCTCGCCGGTGATCAAGCGCGCAACCTCGAGCGTGAGACGTGTAGCGCCGGCAACGTGTGCGCTCCGAAAGAGCTCACCGATCCGACGTACAAGCCGAAGACGTGCAACTCGATCGACAACGCGGAAGGTCGTTGCTTGTCGACGTGCGTCGCAGGTCCGGTCGCGAAACAAAAGGATCGGCTGCCGACGGCTGGTTGCAGCGCAAACGAAGTCTGCGCGCCTTGCTTCGACCCGGTCACGGGTGAAGACACGGGCGCGTGCGCGGTGAACGGCGACAAGCCGGCGAAGCCTGCGTATGCGTTCCCGAAGTGCTGCGGTCGTGGCGATGCTGCTGCGGGCGTGTGCGTGTCCCCGGCGCTGGCGGGCGATCAGGCGAGCATCCTTCGCCAAGAGAGCTGCGCGCGCGAGAAGGTGTGCGCCCCAACCGCGAAGGCTGCGGACCCGACGTACCGGTTCCCGGTTTGTTACGGCGCGCTCGGCACTGGCGCGTGCGTGAACTCGTGCATTCTCGATCCGCTGCAGGCCGGCATCCTCGCGCGCGAGACCTGCGCGCAAGGTGAGCTCTGCGCACCGTGCACGCTGCTCGGCAGTCCGACTGGCGCCTGCGACTGACCTGAACGTGAAGGGGTTCGGGCTGGTGCTGCTCCCGCGTCGGGAGCAGCACTAAGCGGTTCGCTCGGTCCGAAACCCGCCGCGTGTTATACGGCGGCATGCGAACGCTGCAACTTGGGGACCTGAACGTACGTGTGGTGGGCGGAGAAGACCGGGAAGGCGGTGGCAATGGGCCGCTCGTAGTTTTGCTCCACGGATACGGCGCGCCTGGCGACGACTTGGTGCCGCTCCAGCGCGTCTTGAACGTTCCGAGCGAGGTTCGTTTCGCGTTTCCCGAGGCGCCGCTCTCGCCGCCCGATCTCGCGATGTACGGCGGCCGGGCTTGGTGGCCAATCGACGTGATGGCGTTGCAGCAAGCAGCTGCAGCCGGTCGCGCGCGCGATCGCATGCGGGAGACGCCCGCCGGCTTGGTGGACGCACGCGGGCAGGTCGATGTGATGCTCGAGGCCCTCGTCCGCGAGCTCTCGGTGCCTGCGGATCAGCTGATCCTCGGAGGTTTTTCGCAGGGTGCGATGCTGGCGCTCGACGTTGCGCTTCACACGTCGCGAGCGCTCGCCGGGTTGATCCTGCTTTCGTCGACGTTCTTGAATCGCGACGTGTGGGAGCCGCTGATGGCTGCACGCATGGACGTGCCGGTCCTGCAGACGCACGGCATGCAAGATCCGCTGCTCGGGTTCGACATCGCGGTCGAGCTCCGCAAAGCCCTCGAGAAGGCCGGCTCGAAGGTCGAGTGGGTCGAGTTCCGCGGCGGCCACGAGCTTCCGCACACGGTGCTCGACGCGATGGGTAAGTTCATTCGAGCGTGGGTCTAGGGCTTTCCCTAACTCGCGCGCTGTTCGACGTCGCCATCGGACGGCGCTGAGAACTGCATTCGAACCGCGCAGCGCGCGCGGCTGACCGGCTCACCGGGTTCGGCGATGTAGCCAACCACGCCGTCGCCGTCGCGCGTCACGTACGCTTGAAGCATGCAGCACAGCTGTTCGCCGGCGAAACACGGCTTGCGGTAGTTGATCTCGACGCTGCGTGCGAGCACCGCCGTGTTGCGACCGAGCGATCCGAGCCGGCGGAGCGCCGAGTCTTCGAACAGTCGGATGTACACGAGCGAGTTGACGTGCTGATTGCGGTCGGTGTGCGTGAGTCCAAACACCCACGGCGCAATGTCCGCGCTGAAGTCGGTCTCGAGCGCGCGCGCTTTCGGAGCTATCCGAACGGTTTGATCGAACTTCGGCCGCGCGTAGCGCTGCGTCGGAAGCGCTGGGTAGCCGGGCACTTCGAACGCCAGGACCTTGCGCGATGCCCGGTCGGCGTGCGGTCGCGTGAACACGTGATCGCCGAACACGCGACCGACGCGCACTTGCCGCGCGGTCTCGTCGCTGCGTGCGCGCCGCGCGGTCGCCCACACGCTCGCTTCGGCGTTCAAGAAGATCGCGCGCACGTTGTCGTCTGCGTCGCGTTCGTGCGCGAGCCGCAGCAGCCCGCGGCCTTCGAGCGCACCGAGAAGCCTCGCGGATGCGGGCTCTACTTCGATCGCGAGCCGGCTCAAGATCGGGTGCACGCCTTCGCGCGCGAGCCCCGCGAGTGGATGTTGTGGCCACAGTTCCGTGAAACACGCTCGCCCGAGTGCGGTCGGCAGCGCGGTCAGTTTTACGTGTCCGTCTTGCGTGAGATCTTCGTAACGAGTCTCGAAGCGCGCGATTCCGGGCCCTACTTCATCGGGCCCTGGTTGTACTGAAAGCATCAGCCTCCTCAAGGATGGCCGTGTAATAGCGGGACTAGGCCATGGGTCAACTGCCGATTCGTGCGCAGTTTAGGACAGCGCGTTCGCGATTTGCGCAACCAGGGCCTTCGCCGCGTCGTTGTCGAGGCTCTGGGCTTTCCAGCCGATCCCGAGACCGGAGTCGTCGTACTTCGGGATGATGTGGAAATGCACGTGGAAGACCGCTTGATGCGCGGCAGCTCCGTTGTTCTCGAGCAGGTTGTAGGCTGTGGCCCCAGTTGCTTTCAGCACTGCTCGGCAGAGCCGAGGCAACACGCGGCCAATGGCTGCAGCCGATTCGTCCGACAACTTGTCGAGCGTCACCGCGGGCTCTTTGGGAATGACGAGTGTGTGCCCGCGACTGATCGGTGCGATGTCGAGAAACGCAAGCACCTTGTCGTCCTCGTAGACGCGATGGCACGGCAACTCGCCGCGAATGATTTTTCCGAAGATCGTATCAGCCATGGACGGCAGAGTAGCAAAAGGCGAGACCTTTGACGTGCGGCGAGACAAGCTCGAAAGAAGCTCGAAATGAGCCCTGACTAGGGTGATCAATGCCGAAGGAGGTGCACGGTGGATGCTGCCCTGCAGGCGGACGTCAAACTATTGGCTGATCTGCTGAACGACATTTTGCGGGCGCAAGAAGGTCCAGCGCTGCCAGCTTTGCTCGAAGAAGTGGTCGCGTGCGCAACGCGTGCGCGCTCGGGGAGCGCCGACGACGCGGAAGCGCTTCGCGGCTTGCTCGGGTCGCTCGAGACAGCCCAGGCTTTGCCGCTGTCGCGCGCGTTTTCCCACTTTCTTGCGCTTGCGAACATCGCGGAGCAGCACCATCGCGTGCGGCTGCATCGGGCAAAGCAGTCCGATCCGAACGCGTTGTCTGCGAGCGTTCGGGAGTTCCGCAGCTTCGTCGACCGCGGCGTCCCGTTGGAGCAGCTCCAGAAGGCGGTGTCCGAGCTGCGTGTGGAGCTGGTGCTGACCGCTCACCCGACGCAGACCTTGCGCCGCACGTTGCTGCAGAAGCACCGGCGAATCGCGCAGGCGCTCGCGCGGCTCGACAGCACTGACTTGTTGCCGCGGGAGCGGGAAGAGACGATCGAAACGTTGCGTCGCGAGATTCTCGCGCTGTGGGAAACGGACGAGTTGCGTCGCAAGCGGCCTACGCCCGTCGAAGAGGCTCGCGCGGGGCTGGTGTTGTTCGATCAGATTTTGTGGGATGCCGTGCCGGCCTATTTACGCCGGTTCGACGAAGCGCTGCGCGACGTCGGCGGGGAAGGCTTGCCGCTCCAGGCGGCGCCGCTTCGCTTCGGCTCGTGGATGGGTGGCGACCGCGACGGCAATCCGAACGTGACTGCGCCGGTGACTGCAGAAGTCATCTTGCTGGCGCGCTGGGAAGCCGCGGAGTTGTTTTATCTCGAGCTCGAGTGGTTGCACGACGAGCTGTCGTTGTCGCGCTGCACGGACGAGCTGCGCGAGCGCGTCGGCGAGACGGCCGAGCCGTACCGCGCGGTGATCAAGGAGTCGATGACGCGGCTCGGCGCGACGCAGCGCTACTGTGAACAGAGCTTGCTCGAGATCAAGCAGTCCAAGACGAGCGAAGCGGACGGGCGTTTGCTCCGCAGCTCGGAGCGGCCGGCGCGCATGGTGCTCGCGGCGCAGCCCTACGAAAGCGTCGACGAGTTTTATGCTGGGCTAGCGCTGTGTCATCGGTCCCTGCACGCGGTCGGTGCGCACAGCGTCGCGGACGGGCGCTTGCTCGACGTGTTGCGCCGGGTTGCGGTGTTCGGGCTGTCGCTGAACCGGCTCGACATTCGGCAGGAAGCGTCGGTTCACGCAAAGGCGCTCGATGCGGTCACGAAGGCGCTCGATCTCGGCGTGTACAGCGAGTGGACGGAAGAACAGCGGCTCGAGTTCTTGGCGCTCGAGCTGAGTTCGAAGCGGCCGCTCTTGCCGCGCGAGCTGCCGGACGACCCGACGTTGCGCGAAGTGCTCGCGACGATGACGGTGTGCGCGAACGGCCCGACGGAGTGCTTCGGTGCGTACGTGATCTCGATGGCGACTCGAGCGTCGGACGTGCTGGCCGTGTATCTGTTGCAGCGTGAGGCGGGCGTGAATCCGCCGCTGCGCGTCGTTCCGCTGTTCGAGACGTTGAACGATCTCGAGCACGCCGGGAGTGTGCTTCAGAGCTTGCTCGCTTTGCCGACATACCGCGCGATCATTCAGGGCGAGCAGGAAGTGATGATCGGGTACTCCGATTCCACGAAAGATGCGGGTCGCGTCGCGTCTGCGTGGGCGCTCTTTCAAGCGCAAGAAGAGGTGGTCACGGCGTGTCGCGCGCACGACGTGAAGCTCACGCTGTTTCACGGCCGCGGCGGAACGATCGGTCGCGGAGGCGGTCCGATTTATCTCGCGATCTTGTCGCAGCCGCCGGGCTCGGTGGATAGCCGGTTGCGGGTGACGATTCAGGGCGAGACGATGGAGACGTTGTTCGGCTTGCCCGATGTCGCGGTCGAGAGCTTCGAGCTCTACGTGAACGCGACGCTCGAAGCCACGCTGCAGCCGCCAGCTGCACCGACGGCGGAGCAGCGCGCATTGATGCAGCGGCTCGGGCGGCTCGCGGCGGGTGCTTACCGGCGCGTCGTGCAGGGTCAGGACTTCTTGCGGTACTTCCAGCTGGCGACGCCGATCAGCGAGCTCGGGCGTTTGAACATCGGAAGTCGGCCGGCGCGGCGAACGAACGGCACGGTCGAGTTGAGCGGCTTGCGGGCGATTCCGTGGATCTTTTCGTGGACGCAGACGCGGCTGCATTTGCCGTCGTGGCTCGGCGCGGGAGAGGCCTTCACGGTGTTGTTCGAAGAAGGCGCGGAAGGGCAGTTGAAAGCGCTCGCGAAGGAGTGGCCGTTCTTCCGGTCACTTCTCGATCTGCTCGAGATGGTATTGGCGAAGGCCGATCCCGACATCGCAGCGTATTACGATCGTGTGCTCGTTTCAGACGATCTGCGGCCGCTCGGTCAGGACTTGCGAGCGAGTTGTCGGACGACGATCGCGAGTATTTTGAGGGCGAAGGGTGAGACGCAGTTGCTCGAGGGTGACCCGGAGCTGCGGCGAACGATCGAGTTGAGAAACCCGTACGTCGACCCGTTGAACGTGTTGCAAGCCGAGCTGCTCCGGCGCGCGCGAACGACCGACGACGCGCGGTTGTGGGACGCATTGCTGGTAACCGTGAACGGTATCGCAGCCGGCATGCGCAATACTGGTTGAAAATAGCGTCGCATGGTGCGCGATGTCTCGCGCTCCAGGCGACACTGTTTAGTGTTGCGCGGTGGGTGGGCGGCGGTAACGTAAAGCGACGAGATCGTTGCTCGACGTTGCTGCGTTCTGCCGCGCCTCGACGACTCGCGCGTGTTCAGGCGCGAGCGTGCACGCCGGATCGGTGACGTCGAGCTGGCCCGTGAGATGGAACGCCTGACAACGACAACCGCCGAAGTCCAACGTTCGCCGCTCACAGCTGCGACACGGCTCGAGCATCCAGTCCTCGCCGCGAAACGCATTCAAACCCGGCGAGCTCTTCCAAATCTCCGCGAGCGGGCGCTCGCCGGCTCGCTCCCACTCCAAGCCAGGTAGGGTGTGCGCTTGGTGGCACGGCAAGACCAAGCCGTCCGGACTGATCACGATGTAACGCCGCGCCCAACCCTGCATGCACGGGCGTACGACATCCGCGTGGTAATCCGGCAAGACGAACAGCACGTCGAGGTTGCCTTGGTTTCGTTCGCGCGCTTCAGCCGCGCCCGCGCGCGCTCGCTCGATCTGCGAAAACGTGGGCAAGAGCGCAGTGCGATTTTCGAGCGCCCAGCCGAGGTACTGCGTGTTCGCGAGCTCGAGCCGCTCCGCACCGACTGACAACGCAAGCTGCACGAGCGCGGGTACTTCCTCGATGTTCTCGCGGTGCAAGACGACGTTCAGGGTCAGCGGCATGCCGAGCTCCCGCACCCACGCCGCAGCAGCGAGTTTGTCCCGCAGCCGTGAGCGGCCGGCGATGCGCGTTGCGCCTTCGTCCGTGAGGCCTTGAATCGAGATCTGCACGTGATCGAGTCCGCGCTGCGCGAGGCCTGCGAGCCTCTCTCGCGTCAGCGTCACTGCGCTCGTGATCAAGCTCGTATACAAGCCGGCGCCGTGTGCGGACTCGAGCAGCTCTTCGAGGTCCGCGCGCAATAGCGGTTCGCCCCCGGTCAAATGCACTTGCATCACGCCCAACGCTTCCGCTTCTGAAAAGACGCGTTGCCAGGTCTCCGTCGCAAGCTCCGCACCACCCGCGTAGTGCACGGGATTCGAGCAATACACACACCGCAGGGGGCATTTGTACGTCAGCTCGGCCACGAGCGTGTACGGACGTGGCGGAGCTGTGCCGGTCGGATTCATGCTGCGATTACGGGTCGAACCGGATCAACGTGCGGTCGTGCATGCTCTGCAGGAACGCTTCGATGTCTCGTTGGACCTCTATTCGCGTAGCGCCACTCGCTCGCAGGTGCAACGCGTCGATGATTTCCGTCAGGCTGCGCTCGCCAGTGCAGAGCTCCAAAATCGCCACAGCACTCGGATTCAGCGTCATTCCGCGATCGGGGTACACGAGCATGTGATGCCCGCTATGCCGGTCGAAGCGCAGCTTGGCTTTGGCGGCTAGTCGCGGCCTGGCGTCGAGCGGGATCATCGCGAACCCCGAGACGCGCTGTCGCGCTCGACGCGCTCAACCATGACCAGCGCCGCCCGCGAGCAAATCCGGCGCATGTGCCACGGATACGCAGTCGAGCAACGCCCAGAGGATTTCGGTCTTTCGAATCAGTGCATCTAGGCACTGCTGCTGCTGCTCGCGGCTGGCCGCGTTCGCAACCACGTATTCGATCGCTTCTTCAGAGTCCGTCTTCGCGCGTGGTACCCGCGCTCGGAAGTAGGCGAGCAACTCTGGCTTCACCCATGGGTAATGTTGCTCCCACGCCGCGATTCGGCGCGACATCAGATCCGGGGCAAAAAACTCGGTGAGCGACGACGCGACAGCCTCGAGCAAGCTCCGCTCTCGTACGAGCTGCACGTACGCATCACACGCAAACCGCACGCCTGGCAGCACGCCGCGCAAACTCGCGACCTCGTCTGGATCGAGCCCGACGCCCGATGCGAGCCGCAGCCACAGCGCGAGCCCGCCTTCACCCGGCTGGCTACCGTCGTGATCGTGAATGCGCCGGATCCAACGCCGGCGAAACTCCGCGTCTTCCGACTTTGCGAGGATCAGCGCGTCTTTGATCGGGATTCGAGTCTGGTAATAAAACCGATTGCGCACCCAGGCTTGCAGTTGCTCGCGGGTCAACGAGCCCGCGTGCATCGCGATGTGAAACGGGTGGTGATCGTGATAACGCCGAGCGCCCTCGGCGCGCAGCTGCTCGATGAACTCGGCGCGAGACCACGGCGCTTCGGTCACAGCGAGACCTCCAGACCGTCGAACGCCAACTCGACCCCTGCAGCCTTCAGCTGCTGCGCCTCGGCCGAATCGGGCCGGAGCACGGGGTTTGTGTTGTTGATGTGAATGTAGATTCGACGCCGGTCCGCCTGGCTGCGCAGAAACGCCAAGCTCCCCTGCTCACCGCCGAGAGGCCAGTGCGCCATGTCTTCAGCGCGCTTGGTGCCGAGCCCGCGTTGGGGCAGCTCGTCACTCGACCAGAACGTGCCGTCGAGGAATACGCAGCTGGACTGTGCGAACGCCGCCGTCAGCGGCTGGCACGGCCCGGAGACCGCTGGAAAGTAACCGACGGTGTGGCCGCGCGCGGGCTCGCGAATCAGCAGTCCGATGTTGTCTTCGTCGCTCGGGGTCGAGAGCCCTTCAAGGTGGATCGGAAGCTTTCCGGGGACCGGCACTGCTTCGAGCGTCAGGCCGCTCGGCGTGCCGTCGCGCTTCAGCAGCTCACGGCTGCGACCGAGCTCGAGCGGGCGAAATCGCAGCTGGCCGTCGAACCGCTGCAAGGTGCGATGCAGCACGTTGCCTTCTCGAAAGCCGCGCTCGACGCTTGCGGTCGCGTACAGGTCGAGTGGGTACGACTCGCGGAGCGACAGGAGGCCGAGGCAGTGATCCATGTCGCCGTTCGTGAGTACGAGCCCGGCGATCGGACTGTGGCGTGGCTCGCGCGGGTGCAGCCCGGAGAAGCTCTCGATCTGCGCGCGCACTTCCGGCGAGACGTTCAACAGGAACCAGGTCTCGCGGTCGGCGCTGATCGCGACCGACTCTTGGGTGCGCGCGACTACGCCGGGCGCGCCGCTCCGAACAGCACGACAGTTATCGCAGCCGCAATTCCACTGGGGGAACCCACCGCCAGCGGCAGAGCCGAGGACGCGAATGTGCATGAAAACTCATCGAACGGGGTTTCGCGAAGCGCGTAAGCGCAGCGAACCTCGTGAAGGAGTGGGGTGAGGGGAACCGCGTGTTCCCCAGGTAACCACTCAGCGTTATTCGCTTTTATCAGCGGGCGTTGCGTAGTCCGGCAACGGGTCGGGACCGTTCGGCTGATCGCCGTAGTCGCCTTGGTAGCCACCGATCTCGGCGCTCATATCGATTTCGGCGAAAGAAGGGGTTTCCCACGGGGTCATACCCAAGTCCTAGCATCTCGGTCCTAGACCGTAAACTCACCACCCAGGGAGCCACCCTGGGACACGCAAAAAGGCCGGGTCAGTGTGCGGTCGGCTGCGCGGATGAAGTACTCGCGCCCGAGAGCACCGCGTAGTCGACGCCGGTCCGCTCGACCGAGATTCGCCAGAGTTTCTGCAGTGCCTCGGGGTCGTAGGCCGCCTGCTTTGCGCGTTGCTTCTCGGGCGCCCCTGCCCGGCCCATGAATCCGCTGGGGCCGATGTAGTCGCCCGACTGCGCGTCGCTCGCGAGGGCCGCGTACAGGGTCGGCTCGGCACCCGACTCGGCGCTCTGCGCGATCAGGCGATTGCCGAGCGACATGATCCAGTGCCCGAAGCGCGACTTGTACTGCTGCGGGCCGACGTACTGCAGGTTGGTCGCAGCGTAGCCCGGGTGGCACGCGACACTTCGCAACTCTTGCCGCATGTCCGAGAGGCGGCGCGCGAGCTCGAACGTGAACAACAGGTTCGCGAGCTTGCTCTGCCCGTAGGCAGCCCACGGGTGATAACGCTTC
>Ga0193752_1003139_pt1 | contig 11626 bp, 7 predicted proteins | sample H1c1metaG_FD_144924 | JGI IMG/M metagenome (GOLD analysis project Ga0193752, IMG submission 144924) | Soil microbial communities from a riparian zone of the East river system, Colorado, United States - H1c1 | ecosystem: Environmental > Terrestrial > Soil > Riparian zone | place: USA: East River... | reverse complement strand
CATCTTTGCCCTGTTCGTTCCACCAGATGCCGTACCGGTGGGCTGAGGAGCTGAGTACATCCGCCTTTCCATCTTCGTTTACGTCAAGAGTATACATTTGGGCGCAGTCTTCACCGATGTCGGCAGGATGATATTTCCAGTTGGGCTGTTTGGGATCAACAGGGGCTTCCCACCATCCGCTACGGATGATCAGGTCTTTCCGCCCATCGCCATTGATGTCACCAAAACCAAGTCCATGTGAAAAGATATCTGTACCCGGAGGATTTGGTTCACTGATCGGATAGCGAGTCCAGGTAGTGTCGCCTTTGCTTGCGGGGGATTTTACCCAGACCATTTGTTTAGATTCAGCGTCCGCGCAGATCAGGTCTCCCCTGCCATCGCCATCAACGTCAACCAGTGCTGGGGATTCATTGGCCACTGTTGGAAATGCGACATGCTTTTCCCAGTATCCCGCTTTCTTGCCCGGGTTTTTATACCAGTATGCTGCGAGGCCCGGAAAATCCTGAACCAGCACATCCACCCATCCGTCCTGGTCTACATCAAGCGTGAAATTGAGAAAGGATGTCGAATAGGCTGTTTTTACCGGATGAGGTTTGTCGGGATAGATTTCGTGTTTCTTCCATGCGGGAGCTTCGAACCACAATGGGCCTGCGACGATGTCCTTTTTACCGTCGTTGTTCAGGTCGGCTACCGCCACCCCTTCTGAATAAAAATCAGGAGTAAGGATGTGTTTTTTAAAATCCTTCGCCGAGGAGGCACCCGGGATCTGGGAAAAAGCTGTTCCCATAGCAAGGCAGAAAACAATGGTATTACAAGTGCGCACGCGAAAATTCATACCTGTTAAATTGATCTTCATTTTTTGAGGTTTGTTCCAAGGATATTCTCAAACAGGAATACACCATTGAAGTTAGCAATCACAATATCGGGCTTTCCATCATTAGTTATGTCCTGCGTATTGATATTTAGTCCTGCTCCAGACTTGTCATCGATCTGGTGCGAGATCCAGTATGGTTCTTTTCCGGGGGTGCATTCAAACCAGTACAACAACGGGGGACCGTGCGTTCCCGGATTCCTGCGCCATGAATTACGTTTCAAATTTCTCTTGCCGGTGGTCATGTCCGCATGTCCATCACCGTTAAAATCAGCAATTGCCAGGGCATGAGATTCGGCGAAGGCATAGCTGATCACCGAATGCATCCATTGCGTCTCGGTACCGGTATCAATCTTCAGCTGCTGATGCCACCATATCCCGGAAAGATGAGCCGAAGCGCTTACCAGGTCGGGAAGACTGTCGCCACTGATTTCCATTACATACATCTGTGAACAGTCCACGCCAAGATCCGCCGGATGGAATTTCCACTCAGGATACATCGGTTTTGATGATCCTTCCCACCAACCCTGTGGAACGATCACGTCCTTGTAGCCATCAGCGTTGATGTCGCCATAACCAAGACCATGTGAAAAGGTGTCAGTGGCCGGAGCATTGATGCTGCTGATCGTATATTTTTTCCAGGTACTGTCGGTGGGATAATCGGGCGACCGAAACCAGACCATCTGGCGTTTCGCGGGGTCGGCGCATAAGAGATCCAGTCTCCCGTCGCCGTCAATGTCCACGAACGCGGGAGATTCATTGGTAACGGACGGGCTGATCAGGTGCCGATACCAGTATCCAGTTGCCTTGCCCGGGTTTTCAAACCAGGTGGCGGCCTTGCCAGGGAAATCGACCACCATCAGGTCGATCCACCCGTCCAGGTTCACATCCATCGCTTCATTGATAAAAGAATGACTGTAGGCCGTGTCTTTATTATAAGTCTTTGCGGGAAGGATCTCATGTCTTTTCCAGGAAGGTGCTTCGAACCAGAACCCCCCGGCCATGATATCTTTGTTGCCATCACGGTTCACATCACCCACAGCCACCCCTTCCGAAATAAAATCTGTCGTGATAACGTGTTTCCTGAATCCATGACCTGATTTTCCTGTTTGCTGTGCCTGCCCATTGAATGATAAGGTGATGAATAAAAAAAATGGCAACTGGAAAGCGCTGGACTTCATTTTAGTAATTTGGATTCTGAGTTAGGGTTGGCGCACCGTTGTCGTCCTTCGACAGTTCTATCTCCGCGCCTGGAATGGGAAGATAATCCGCCTTGTATGCAGCGGAAGCCTTCATCAACGCTCGCTTTGCGCAAACTGATTGCGAGCAATGCGATTAATTTACCACCGCGGGGAAATAAAATGCAGGTCCGTACAGCAGCAGGGTAATTATTTCTCATATCAACTTTTGATTTAAAAGTTTCGAGTTAGTTATGCACACAATATTATTTTATCAACTACTGCTTCGATTGCTGTCTTATGTCAGATTCTGATACTTTCATATCAGGAATAGGTAATTCCTGGATAATTATGCAGAAATTGGAAAAAGGTTCCTGAAACTCTCTATAAATATTTTTTTTAATGATAAAGTTGATTAGCCCCTTCCTTTCACTGTTCCTTTGCATCAACACCGTAGTTTCTGCCCAGAAGCCCACAATAGACACAAGAGTAAATCGCCATGCCGATCAGATCGAGCAAAAGGTCATTGCCTGGAGAAGGGATTTCCATGAGCACCCGGAACTCAGCAACCGTGAAATCCGAACCTCCTCCCTGATCGCAAAATTTCTCGACTCCCTGGGGCTTGAAGTAAAAACAGGAATTGCAAAAACGGGTGTTGTGGGGATTCTAAAAGGCGGGAAACCCGGACCGGTGATCGCACTTCGGGCCGACATGGACGGGCTCCCTGTGAAGGAAAGGACACCACTCGCCTTCAGTTCCAAAGCAAAAGCAGAATACAATGGTCAGGAAGTAAGTGTTATGCATGCCTGTGGACACGACTCACATATGGCAATGCTCATGGGTGCAGCAGAAATACTCACAGCCATGAAAAAAGATCTGCATGGCACGGTCAAATTTATTTTTCAGCCTGCTGAAGAGGGAGCTCCTGCCGGAGAAGAAGGTGGGGCACCTGTGATGATAAAGGAAGGAGTACTGAAAAACCCTGATGCAGAGGTAATCTTTGGAATACACATCAATTCTCAAACCGAGGTGGGACATATAGGGTACAGACCAGGAGGGACAATGGCCAGTGTACATGACATGAAAATTGTCATCAAGGGGAAACAAGCACACGGGGCTTATCCCTGGTCCTCTGTTGATCCCATTGTTACCGCAGCCCAGATCGTTAATAACCTTCAAACGATAGTAAGCAGGAACCTTAACGTCACCGAAAATCCCGGGGTGGTCACCATTGGGTCCATTCACGGGGGCAACAGGTCCAATATCATTCCTGAAGAAGTGCAGATGATGGGCACAATCAGATCATTGAGTGACGCAGACGAAAAGATGATGATTGCCAGGATAAGAAAGATAGTTGCCAGCACGGCCGAAAGCAACGGTGCTACAGCAGTGGTCACAATACCCTTTTCGATGCATGATCCAGTAACATACAATGAACCATCGCTGATGGAACGAATGCTGCCCACCCTGAGAAGAACGGCGGGGGCAGCGAATGCAAACCTGCGGGAACCCGTAACGGGGGCAGAAGATTTCTCATTTTTCCAGCAGGAAATTCCTGGTCTCTTTCTTTTCGTTGGAGCCATGGAGAAAGGGAAAAAACCAACAGATGTTGCCTCACACCACACACCCGATTTTTATCTCGACGAGAGTGGGTTCAAACTCGGGGTCAGACTTTTTTGCAATCTGGTCTTTGATTATGGCATGCTGAAGAAATGATTCAGCAATAGCCAAAGCTCTCTACACAGGACCGGAAGAATTCTTTCCTGTAGAGCAGGGGCGGCATTCCAAGCATCATCTTGAATTGCCTGTTGAAATTGGACAGGGTTTCAAACCCACAATCGTAAGCAATGCTCCGGATGGGAATAGTTTCCTTCCTAAGTAGTTTACAGGCTGCTTCAATCCGTACTTCCTTTACAAAATCAGTAAACGTCTTGTTCATCCTCATTTTGAAAAACCTGCTGAACGAACTGGGTGTCATATGCGACAACCTCGCCATGTGTTCAATCATGATCTTGGTGTCGTAATACTTACGCACAAAATTATAGACGTCATTGAGTCTGTCCTGTTCCGCCGGTGTGGAAACGTAGGCCACCGGTGTATGATTCAGGGGCCTGCATTCCTTCGACTGCGCAAGGATATCGAGGATCTCCAGCAGTCTGATGATCTTTCTCGGTCCCGATACACCAACCATTTCTTCCATGATGCTCCGAACTTCCAGATTTGTTCTGCCTCCTATCTCGATACCTCGCATTGATTTCTGAAGAAGGAAACGAATATTTTCAAATTCTTCTTTTTCCTGCAAAGGCTTACCAAGAAAATGGTCATGAAAATAGACGGCGATTCCACCGACTGGCTTATGGCCGGTTTCATCAAGGTAACTGGCTTTATTTCGCCAGACATGAGGGAGGTTAGGACCGGTTAGTACCAGGTCTCCATCATAAAACAGGCTGATACTGTCTCCGATAAATCTCGTCCCCTGACCTTCCGTTACAAGCATCAGCTGATACTCCGGATGGACATGAAATGTGGGATCAAAAAAAGGAACCTGAAATTTCTCCACAACCAGGACCTTTGATTCCGGGACCGATGGTTTGATGATTTCCCTCGATAAATTGATTTTGTGGTGCATACACTGAGACATTTAATTGTACTAATGTTGACTCAATATGGCAATGCTTCGAAGGGAATGTCAAGGACTGGATATTTTCTCCATTCTCCAAAGTCAAAATGCCACCATTCATCAGGGTAGATATCAAATCCATTTTCTGTCATGACTTTCTTGAATAGTTCCCTGTTCTTTATCACTTTCGATGGAAGATTTGCATAATTCGTCTGGGCCTTCGGACTAAACGCATCATAAGGTGTGGGCATGGCCAGTTCCTTACCGGTTTTGAGGTTAATGATGGTCAGGTCTACTGCACATCCCCTGTTGTGCCTGGATCCGGTGTAAGGCGAAGCCACAAAAACAGTGTCGTGAAATGTCTCATAAAAACGGACAGTAACCTGGTAAGGACGATAGCCATCAAAAATTTTCAAACCATAACCCATTTTGTTTAGCTCGCTCTGAACTTTTTTCAAAGCCTCCGCGGCGGGCCGGAGCAGGAAGGCCGCAGCGGTGTCGTAAACCGGTTGTTTCATCAGATTATTCGAAGTGGCATACCGCACATCCAGTTTTATCCCCGGGATAAATCGGTCAAGTGGCACAAGCTGATTCGAACTGTCTTTGGCAACCCGCTTGCTGTATTCATCCGGATCTGAGATGGTTCGAAGCCCATATTTGCTAAATGTGGTTTCGGTTTTCGAAATTTCTCTGATAAAATAAGCCTGGATCAGTGCAGGATTTTCAGGAGATAGCGTGAATCCAATCAGGATATTTATGTTTCTTCCTTCAAGCAGGAATGTACCGCGGAGTTGATTTTCGGGTATGATCTCTCCCACTTTCAGGATCCTTCCAGCTTTTGTATACAATTGATGCGCTTCTTTTTTCAACGAATCGACGAAATAATCGAGGAAGAAGTTTTCGGCGAATATCCCCGATTGTTGGGCGTTCTCCCAATCAGGCAAAACTTTCAACAATTGAAGCTTACGCTCTTGCAGAATGTCGGAAACAGGGAGTCTTCTAGGTTCCAGCTTCGCGATGTGGATCAGCGTGTCCATGATCCTCTCATTGAGGAAAGAGGCGGCTTCATAGGTCAAATTACAGAAGGAAACCAGACCGATGCCATAATCCGGCAAAATGGTCCAGTTCGAACCAAAACCCGGAAGCCCTCCGCTATGGCCCACCCTGGTTTTGCCGGTACAATCCTTTGACCATCCCAGGCCGAAATTATAGGAGTCGATCGTTGGACAGTTCTTTCCGGCACCGTTCCTGGCGCCGGCGTCGAGGCTGCTGACTAAACCCGGTAACTGCATTTCGCGCAGACTGCTTCTTTTGACAGTCATTGTGTCCCCACCAGAGCGGGGAGGCCAGGCCGACAAATGAAAACTGATGTACTTGCTGAAGTCTTCTATCGAAGTGAGCATGCCACCCATCGCGCCGTAGGCGCCGCTATGAAGCATTTCTTCCTGGCGCCAGTTGCCGTTGACAAACCTGTAACCCTGCGCCAGCAGACTATCCGGCGCATCAGAATACTCCCAGTAGGTGTGCGTCATGCCCAACGGGCCGAAAATATTCTTTCTGATATAGTCCTCATAATGTTCTCCCGAGATTCTTGTGATCAGTGCTCCGATTGTCGCAAACCCGAGATTGGCATATTCAAACTCAAGACCGGGAGTGGAAGACATGGACACTCCCTTTTTAAGGAATTCAATGAATTCATGGTCTGTCCGTTGTAACTGGCGGTCACCCCAGGGATTGTCTTCGGGAAAACCTGCGGTATGGGTTAAGAGATTCCGGATGGTGATCGACGGGGCATCGCTTGTAAGCGCGGCAATACTGTCAAACTCGGGAATGTATTTCGACACAGGATCATCGAGATGAAGTTTACCCGCATCGCGGAGTTTAATTATAGCAAGAGCGGCAAAGCTCTTGGTCATCGATGCGATACGGTAAACAGAATGGGGCGTAGCGGCAATTTTTTTATCAATGTTGCCTGTTCCTATGCCATCAGCGTACACCAGTTTGCCTTCATTCACCAGCCCAAACGTCAAACCGGGGATATGGTGCTTCTCCGCATATTTACGGTACATCTCTTTTATAATGGGAAAGGCAGCCTCCATCCTCTCTGCCCGGTTGCTGTCGGCAAATTCAGCGGGCAGGTAATTCTTTACAAGCTTCGCGGGCCGGTATCCTTCCACTGCTACCTGAAGGTTATTAAAGAAATCACGAAGCGCAATATTAGAAATTGAATCGGTGCCACGGGTATTCAATAATACCGCATACCCATAACCGTTTGCTTTGTGAAACAAATTGGTGCTTGTCCCGGGAAGGGAACCGTTGTGTGAAAAATTTCCCTTGGCGTCTACAATCCAACCACAGGCATAAGTCGGTGAAACAACGGGTGGCGTCAGCATCTGATTCCGGGAATCGGGAGTAAGAATGTCCGGAACGGTGCTGTCTCCATCTACACGTGCCAGGATTTGAAGCAAGTCCTCGGCAGAGGCAATCCAGCCGCCATGGGAATCCATCCGCCGGATATTACAACAGTATGGATCTTCATCTCCCTGTCCATAATATTTAACCTCGTTTTCCCTGCGATCAGCCAGGCCATTGCCGCCAACCTGCATATCCGTGATGCCGGCCGGCTGAAGGATGGTCCTTTTTACGTAGCCTTCGTAGTTTTCACCCGTGAGTTTTTCTATCACACGGCCAAGTACACAATAGCCAAAATTTGAATAGGAATATTTTGTGCCGGGTGCATTTTCAAGTGGAAGGCTGTCGACTGTCACCGATATCAGTTTATCCATAGGCAAGGACGAATCGCTGAACATCGGGTCATTCCGTCTGTTTCCCCATCCACCACTAATGTGCTGAAGGAGTTGGTGAATTGTGATCTGTTTCACTTCCGCCTTATAGGGCTGGTGGCCATATGTTGTTCCTAATATACCTGCCGGGCCAAACACGGTTGCGTTCAGTTTTAGCTTTCCCGATTCCACAAGCTGCATGATGGCAATAGAAGTTACGGGTTTGGAAATACTCGCTATCCTGAAAAGACTGCGGGAATTTACCTTTTTGCCGGATTCGCGGTCTGCGAAGCCATAAGCTCTGCTGTACAATTTCTTTCCCTGATAACTAACACCCAGGGAAAGGCCCGGAACATTATTTTCCGACATAAATTCGTGTACCAGCTGATCAACTCCTGGCAAGGAATCATTTCCCTGAAAGGAAAGGGCGATGGGAACAAAAATGTTAAGTAAGTTCATGACAAATCAACTACATTATTGATAATAGACGTTTTCTTCCTCCAGTAATTTATTATAGGCAGCAGACCGTCTTATTGATTGAGGCTTCATCAATTCAACAACGCAGTGCAGCAACGCGTTGCACAGACTGAAGGCCCCGATCAGCGGACTCAGGAAATAATTTGGTGCTGTATAGGTAAACAATTCAATTTTGCTGTATGCGCACAAAGGCGAATATTCACTGTCGGTCAGTACGATCGTTGTGCAACCTTTGTCGCGCGCTTTTTTGAAAGCCTTTATAGTCTGATTCTGGCACTTGTCAAATCCGATGGCGATAACAACGTCATCTTTTCTGAATAAACCCATATAGTCAAAAAGCATCCCGTTATATTCTGTTATGGAATGCAACTGTGGTATGTGGGAACGGAGGAGGCTCTGCAGGTAGTTGGAGACTGCCCCGATGTAGCCAAGGCCAATAATATAGGTGTTCCTTGAAGCAATGATCGCTTCGGATGCCTTTATCATTTTTTCAAAAGATACTTTTTCAATTGTTTTGGTGAGCATTTCCACATCGCGGGTGAGGGCGTTCCTGATGGCCTGCTCCGTGCCGGTGTTCACTTCAAATTCACTGAGAAATTTATCAAAGGGAGCACGACTGTTCTGGCTGGCAACACGCGATTTGAGTTGTTTTTTGATATCATGAAATCCTTTGAGGCCAATCTCCTGGCAGGCCTTAATGATGGTCACGGGATCCACTTTCAGTTTCCTGGCCAGGTCAGCGGTATTCATCAGTATGACTTCCTCCGGGTGATCAAGGATGTACTTAATCACCAGGTATTTTTTCTTTGGCAATGCGCCCAGATCGAGATTCTTGAGGAATTCCATTTTCTTACAAGGTTTGCGCTCTTTTATTTTTTACCTGGTCCATTCACTACTCTTCCAGGTGTGGCCCCGGTGTGCTCGCCATCTTTCAGGACCTGTACTCCGTTGACAAATACCTGCTGCATGCCCGTACTGTATTGATGGGGTTTGTCAAAAGTGGCGTGATCTGAAATGGTGGCCGGATCAAATACCACCACATCGGCATAAAATCCAGTTTTCAAAGCACCCCTTCTCTGAATTTTCATATTGGATGCGGGAAGCGAGGTGAGTCCACGTATCGCCTGCTCCAGCGGAATCAGTTTCTCTTCCCGTACATATTTTCCCAGCAGCCTTGCGAATGTTCCATAAGCTCTGGGATGGGGGTTGGATTTGAGAAATTTTCCTTCCGGAGCAATGGAACCGGCGTCTGAGCAGTAACTCATATAAGGCAGCCGGATCTGCTTCTTTACATTTTCATCCGTCATCATGAAATAAACCACTTCCACTCTTGAACTGTCTTCGCGGATCAGATCGATGGCGGTAGCCTCAGGCGACTGATTTCTCAACCTGGCAATTTCTTCAAGCGTTTTGCCAGTGTATTTTCTGAGGGAGTCTTTGTGGAATTCACTGAATAGTATACCTGCCGGGCTCTTGACGGCCAGGAACATATTTTCCCATTTGTCCGTCGGCGTTACCATTTCCTTTTTGATCTTTTCCCTTGTCACCGGGTCGTTTAGTCGCTCCAGAAACTTATCAAATCCGCCTTCCTGCGCCCATGGCGGCATGGTGGCACTCAGGCCAGTGGCAGCGGCATCGTAGTTGTACATGTCGGCCGTGATCTGCAGACCCGTTTTTCTTGCGGAGTCAATTTTCCTGACGACAGCATCATACTTGTTCCAGTTGTTGACACCGGCCATCTTCAGGTGATACACTTCAGCAGGCACATGCGCCTTGTTTGCGATTTCGATCAGTTCATCCAGGGATTCCAGTAATTTGTTTCCTTCACTACGGATATGGGAAATATACATGCCATTATAATCGCCTACTACTTTTGACAATTCGACGAGCTCGTCCGTTTTTGCAAAGAAGGCCGGCGGATATATCAGCGAGGAACCAAGTCCGATAGCGCCTTCCTCCATCGCCTGCTTAACAAGAAACCGCATGCTGTCAAGTTCGACTGGTGTGGGTGCCCGGTCTTCATTGTCAAGTACATATTCCCGGATCGTCGTTGCGCCAACAAAAGACGCAATATTAGGCGTCACCTTATTCTCCATCATTTTGAGGTAACCGGCAAGTGTCGTCCATGTGGTATCAAATTTATCTTTAGGAAAATCTTCCAGGGCCTCCGCCTTCATTTTGGGATTCAATGGACCGGCTGAACCGCCTTCGCCAAAGACTTCCAGGGTAATTCCCTGACGCGTGTCACTCTGTCCCCTTCCATCATCCAGCAGGGTGCCTCCTGCCCAACTCAGCATGTTGATGAATCCAGGCGCGACAGCCTTTCCGCCCGCGTCGATCTCATTTTTTGCAGAATAGCCGGCAAGATCACCTAACGCCATAATGGTATCGCCCGAAATAGCCAGGTCGCCACTTACGGGTGCATTGCCGCTGCCATCATAGATCAATCCATTGCGGATGATGGTGTCAGCACGGGGACCAGTATGACAGGCAGGAAGAAAAAAAGAGACAGAAAGAGAAAGGAAAATGAGTCGACATTTGTTTCTCATAAACAGGAATTTTGACCAGTGACCACCAAGTTAAGAGAAATTTAATTAAGCAATATTAATATTGAATATTTATTTTTTTTAAATATTATTATGTAGTTCCTTTGTTCGATAAATCTCATTTTTAATGAAAGAAAATGCAATTCTTCTGACTGGGGGAATTTTAAACCGTGGGCACGCAAAAACAGCCCACGGGCTGATCCGGACAAGTTCTAAATTTAATATCATAGGAGTGATCGATAAGGTTTCTGCAGGTGCGGATGCGGGTTACGTGGTTGACGGGATCAAAAGAAATATTCCTGTCTATCCATCAGTGGAGAGCTTCATGAAATCTAGTCCAGTCAAAGCTGCTTATGCCATTATCGGGGTTGCATTTCCCGGAGGCAAATTACCCGCGGAGATTAAGGAAGACCTCAAACTTGTACTCAGGTCAGGCATCTCAGTTGTGTCGGGATTACATGATTTTTTATCGGACATGCCGGAGATAAAAGGTCTGGCTGATGAATTTGGAACCAGGTTGATTGACATCCGCAAACCCCGTCCCAAGGACGAACTGAAATTCTGGAGCGGCGAGATCCTAAAGGTAACCTCCCCCATCATTGGCGTGATGGGCACGGATTGCGCACTGGGAAAGAGAACGACTGCTGTTATGCTAAGTGATGCCATGAATGCCCGCGGTCAGAAATCGTTTATGATATATACAGGTCAAACCGGATGGCTGCAGGGTCATAAGTATGGATTCATCCTCGATTCGACCTACAACGATTTTATTTCAGGAGAACTGGAAAATGCGGTCGTCACCTGTTTCCAAAATGAATCCCCGGACTTCATATTCATTGAAGGTCAGTCTGCCCTCTGCAATCCCAGTGGTCCATGCGGCTCCGAATACTTGCTTTCTGCACAATGCAAGGGAGTAATACTTCAGCATTCTCCCACCCGGGCTTTTTATAACGGTCAGGATCACACGGGGATCAGGATCTCCCTTCAGCGTGAAATGGACTTAATTAGGCTCTATGGCTCGAGAGTAATTGCCATCTCACTGAACACGAAAGGAATAACTCTTGCAGAGGCCCGTACCTACCAGCAGGAATATGAAAAAAAATATGAAATCCCTATTGCTCTTCCGTTGGAAGAAGGAGTAGATAAACTTG
>Ga0193752_1003138_pt1 | contig 11632 bp, 3 predicted proteins | sample H1c1metaG_FD_144924 | JGI IMG/M metagenome (GOLD analysis project Ga0193752, IMG submission 144924) | Soil microbial communities from a riparian zone of the East river system, Colorado, United States - H1c1 | ecosystem: Environmental > Terrestrial > Soil > Riparian zone | place: USA: East River... | reverse complement strand
TGCTGGCGTCGTCCCCGTCCTCGTAGCTCTGCCACGCCACGACGAAGTCGCCGTCCGCGTTCATCGCAACGTGGGGAAGTGCCTGGGTACCGGTCGTATAGGTATTGACCTCGAACTCCTCCCCCAGCGGCACACCGGCTGCGTCGTAGCGGCGGGCGTAGATGTCCACATCGTCGCTGCCCGCCGCACCGCTCTGCCACGTAACGACGAAGGCGCCGCTCGCATCCATGGCGACGGACGGGAAACCACGGAGGAGCGTGGCACCCGCGCTGACAGGGAACTCCGCCCCCTGAGGCATTCCGGTGGCGTCGTACCGCTGGGCGAAGATGCCTGAACCAGCTCCGTCGTGGGCGCTCATCCACGTGACGACGAAGTCGCCGTCGGCATCCATCGCCACCGCCGGGGAGCCCTGATACAGCGTCGTGTGGGTGTTCACGCGGAACGCCCCGCCCACAGACGTGCCCCCCGCGCCATGCCGCTGCGCGAACACGCCGTAGCTGTCCCCGTCCTGGCCGTCGCTCTCCCACACGACGACGAACGCCCCGCCGGTCGCCATCGCCACGGCAGGGAGCGTCTGGTCGGAGGTGGTGTACGTGTTGACGTGGAACTCCGACCCCTCGGGCACCAACCCTTGCGCCGCGGTCGGGGCAGCCCCCGCGGCCAGGACGAGCGCCGCCGCTACAGCCGCGCCGCCGCTACGTCGAGCGGTCGCCCGGCGGAGACGAGCGAGAAAGGGACGGGGGGCGGCGAGGCGACCCATGGATAGGGGTGCATGATATGAGGGCGAGAGAATACCCGTGTTAATCCCCCCTTACGCGCCCTTAGCCCGGTTTTCACCGCGCTACGGTCACGCGCCGTACGAGCGCCGCCTCCCCCGCCGTGAGCCGGACGAGGTACGCCCCCGGCGCCAGCGAACCGGCGTCGAGCGCCACGTCGTAGCGCCCTGCCCCCTGCTCGGCATCCGCCAGCACGGCCACCTCGCGGCCCAGCACGTCGTAGAGCGCCACCCGCACGCGGGTCGCCTCCGGCAGCACGTACCTCACGAGGCCGGAGCCCGTCATGGGGTTCGGCGCGACCGTCAGCGCGAGGATCGAAGCACCCGGCTCCGCTGCGGTGACGGCCGACTCCACGACAATGGAAAAACGGCCTGACAGGAGCCCGGCGCCCGAGGCCCCGAGCACGTGCGGCGCGGGCGGGGTGAGCGCCGAAGCCTCCGCAGCGGCGGCCGTGCGCGCGGCCGGGGCGTCGAGGGTGAAGGTGTAGTGGCCTGCCGTCGTGAGATCGGCCGAGGCGCCGGTCACGGCGTCCACGAGCCGGGCACGTAGCCCCGCCGGGAGCGCCGGGGCCGCCCACGCCAGCGTGAACGCACCGCCGACCGGGGCGCCCCCTTCGACGGCGGCGACCTCCAGCGGCAGCGTGTAGGTGCCCGCCGTCTCCGGCAGCGCCTGGATGGCGAGCGGGGTGCCGTCAGCGGCGCGGGTGAACAGGGCGGTGTAGTCGGGCGCGGCCGGGTCGAGCTGGTACGCGTCGGCCGCATCGAGCCCGGCCGCGGCACCCGCCTCGAACGAGACGAACGCCTGGCCCTCCCGGCCGTAGCCCCCCTCGCCGCGCGTGAGCGACAGCGCGAGGACCGAGGCGGCCGGGGCTTCCTCGCCCCCGCCCGTGCGGCCGTAGAACTGCCCCTGCTCCGGGACCTGCGCCCCGGTCGGCACCGTCGCACTCGGCGTCACGCCGCCACTCCCGTTGGTGTCCATCGCCTTCACCCAGAACCCCTGCAGCGCCGTCACCACGCCGCCGGGCAGGCTCCCCACCACCCCGTTCCACACGCGGTAGCCGGGGAGGGCCGGGTCGTAGACGTACGCCGACGAGGCCACGTCGGTGCGCACGGCGAGGTCCCAGTCGATGCTCTGGCGGTACGGGTTGCCGACGAGGTTCCACCCGTCCACGGCGTCGCCGTCCGCCGTTGTCGTGTACGTCACCGGCAGCGCCACCGGCCCGGCGGGGGCCTCGCCATACACCATCAGCGCCTTCGGGAAGCCCTCCGGCGTGCCGTCCTGGTCGTCGTCGGCGTAGACGTAGGTGAGGTAGCCGCGGCCCGCCCCCATCACCTCCGCAGCCGAGGCCGGGGAGGTGTAGCCGGCGCTGAGCGTACCCGCGGCCGTCTCGTCGTAGCGCAGGACGTTGGACCCGCCGAACGGGGCGTCGGCGCCGGGGAAGCCCTGCGTCCAGACCGGCCCGAGCACGTCGCCGACGGTGGCCGTGGCGGTGGGGGCGGCGAGCAGGCGCCACCCCTCCCCCCCACGCAGTTCGGCTGTGACCGCCGCACGGGCGCCGGGGAAGCGACGGGCAAAGACGCCGTAGCCGTTCCCGTCCTGCCCGTCGCTCGCCCACACGGCCACCACGTCGCCGTCCGGGTCCATCGTCACCGCGGGCGCGAGCTGGAAGCCTGCCGTGAATGTGTTGACCGCCACCTCCTCGCCCAGGGGCGCCCCGTCAGAGGCGAACCGCCGGGTGTAGACGCCGTAGCCGTCGGGCGCGTCCTGCCCGTAGCTCTCCCACACGACGACCATGTCGCCTGCCGCATCCACCGCCACCGCGGGCGTGCGCTGGACGCCCACCGTGAAGGTGTTGACACGGAACTCCGTCCCCGTGGGCGCTCCGCCGGGGGCGTAGCGCTGGGCGTAGACGCCGTAGCCGCTCCCGTCCTGCCCCGCGCTCTCCCACGCGACGACGAACCCGCCGTCGGCGGCCATCGCCACCGCCGGGGCGCTCTGGACACCCGAGGTCCGGGTGTTCACCCGCACCTCCCCGCCCATCGGCGTCCCCCCGTCGGCGTAGCGCCGGGCGTAGACGCCGTACTCGTCCCCGTCCTGCCCCCGGCTCGTCCACGCGACGACGACGGCGCCGTCCGCGTCCATCGCCACCGCCGGGGCGCCCTGGAAGTCCGTCGTGTACGTGTTGACGCGGGTCTCCGTGCCCGCGCGCGACCCGCCGACGGCGTAGCGCTGCACGTAGACGGCGGAGGACGAACCGTCCTGCCCGTAGCTCGTCCACGCGACGACGAAGTCGCCCGCCGCGTCCATCGCCACCGCCGGGTCGAGCTGCCGGTTGCTGGTGGTGGTGGTGACGAGGAACTCCCCGCCCATAGGGGCGCCGCCCGCGGCGAACCGCCGGGCGTACACGCCGCTGTTGTCCCCGTCCTGCCCGTAGCTCGTCCAGGCCACGACGAAGTCGCCGTCCGCGTCCATCGCGACGGCGGGGGCGAGCTGGTCGTTCGTGGTGGTGGTGTTGACGCGGAACTCCGCGCCGACAGGCGCGCCGCCCGCGGCGTAGCGCTGGCCGTAGACGCCGTAGCCGTCCCCGTCCTGCCCGTCGCTCTGCCACACGACGACGTGGCCTCCCCCGGCGTCCGCCGCCACCGAGGGGGCGCTCTGGAAACCCGTGGTGCGCGTGTTGACGGGGGCCTCGGCGCCCGGCGTGCCGAACACCGCCACGGCGATGGGGCGGTTCGGGCCCTGGAAGCGCTGGGCATAGACGCCGTACCCGGCCCCGTCCTGGCCCACGCTCGCCCACGCGACGACCAGGTCACCGTCCGCGTCCGTCGCCACCGCGGGCGCGGCCTGGTGGCCCGTCGTGTACGTGTTGGCGCGGAACTCCCCGCCCAGGGGCGCGCCACTCGTGGCGAACCGCTGCGCGTAGATGCCGACGTTGCTCCCGTCCTGCCCGTCGCTCGTCCACACGACGACGGCGCCGCCCGCGTCCATCGCCACCACGGGGAAGGACTGGTTGCCGGTGGTGGTGGTGCTGACGGGGAACTCCCCGCCGACGGGCGTCCCGCCCGCGGCGTAGCGCCGGGCGTAGACGCCGTAGCCATCCCCGTCCTGCTCGGCGCTCATCCACGCGACGACGGCGGCGCCGTTGGCGTCCATCGCCACCGAGGGGGCGGTCTGGTTGCCGGTGATGGTGGTGTTGACGTGGACCTCCCCGCCCAGGGGCGCGCCACTCGCGGCGAACCGCTGCGCGTAGACGCCGACGCCATCCTCAGACGGGCCCGCGCTCGTCCACGCGACGGTGAACCCGCCGGCCCCATCCATCGCTACCGAGGGGGCGATCTGGTCGTTCACGGTGGCGGTGTTCACCCCGATCTCCCCACCCTGCGCGGTGCCGTCGGCGGTGTAGCGGCGGGCGTAGACGCCGTAGCCGCTCCCGTCTTGCCCCCCGCTCTCCCACGCGACGACGAACCCGCCGGACGCCTCCATCGCCACCGAGGGGGTGCCCTGGAAGCCTGAGGTGGTGGCGTTGACGCGGAACTCCCCGCCCGCGGGCGCGCCGTTCGCAGCGAACCGCCGGGCGTAGACGCCGTACTCCGAGCCGTCCTGGCCCGCGCTCTGCCACGCGACGACGAAGTCGCCGTCCCTGTCAATCCCCACGGCGGGTAAACCCTGGAAGCCCGGGCTGAAGGTGGCAACCTGGACCTCCGCGCCCTGCGCCACGCCATCGGCCGCGTACCGCCGGGCGAAGACGCCGTAGTTCGCGCCGTCCTGCCCGAAGCTCTGCCACACGACGACGTAGTCGCCGTCGGCGTCGCGCGCCACGCGCGGGCGGTGCTGGCTGCCCGTGGTGTGGGCGTTCACCCGAACCTCGCCGCCGACGGGCCGCGGCGCCTGCGCCCACGCGGCGGGGGCAGCGAGGCCCACCGCCGCCGTGACGGCGGGACCGGCCATGCGGCCGAGGGCACCGGCCCGAGCGATGGAAGCCCGGCGGAGGCGGGCGAGGAACGGGCGGGGGGCGGCGAAACGGCCCATCGGAGTCGGGGAGGCTGGCGGTAGGGAATAGGCCGAGGACGCCCGGTCGTCCCCCCCTTATCGTGGCGTCGGCCGCCCCGTTTACCCTCGCACCCGCTCTTCATCAGAGGCGCGAGGTCGGGTAGAGGCGAACACCCACACGGCTCGGGGTGACGGACTCAGGGCCTTCCCTGAAGTCCACGTACGGCGGGGGTGCCGGACCCCGGCGGCCGGCCTTCGTGAGCCGACCTGCACCATATCATATTTTACACCACTGCCCCGGTTTCTCCTCCCTTCGGCCCTTCTCCCTGTCACTATATCTCATCCTCATTCCCCTCTGCTATGAAGGGACACCGGGCGGGAACATGCCGACGGGATGGGGCCGACAGGGGCGGGCGCTCCGCACCGCCGGCCGGAACGCCGAGGACGAGCGTGCAGCGAACGAAGGCGGGGCCCCGACGACACGTGTCGGAGCCCCGCCTTTTTTCCTTTCCCTTCAGCAGTTACCGCTTTTAGCGGGCGACGGTGACGCGGCGGACGAGCGTGGCGTCGCCCGCCGTGAGGCGGACGAGGTATGCCCCCGGCGCCAGCGACCCGGCGTCGAGCGTGGCCTCGTGGCGGCCCGAGGCCTGCTCCCCGTCGTGGAGCACGGCGACCTCGCGGCCCAGCACGTCGTAGAGCGCTACCCGCACGCGGCCTGCCTCCGGCAACATGTAGCGGACGACGCCCGAGCCCGTCATGGGGTTCGGCGCCACCGTGAGCGAGAGCGTGGCGGCCGTCTCCCCCTCCGTGCCCGTCGTCGCGGCGTCCACGACTACGCTGAACCGCCCGGAGACCAGCCCGTCGCCCGTCGTGCCGGGCACGCGCGGGGTGGGGGGCGCGAGGGCGGCCGTCGAAGCCGGGGCCATGCTCCGGTTCTCGGGCGCATTGAGCGTGAAGCCGTACTGGCCCGCCGTCGTGAGGTCAACGCTCGTGCCGGTGGCAGCGTCGAGGAGTCGAGCGCGCCACCCGGCCGGGAGCGCCGGGGCGGCCCACGCCAGCGTGAACGCGCCGCCGACCGCCGCGCCCCTTTCGAGGGCAGCGACCTCCAGCGGCAGCGCATAAGACCCCGCCGTGATCGGGAGCGCCTGGATCGCCAGCGCCGTCCCGTCCGTGGCCCGCGTGAACAGCGCGGTGTAGTCCAGTGCCATCGGGTCGAGCTGGTACGCGTCGGCCGCGTCGAGCCCCGCCTGTGCCCCCGCCTCGAACGACACGAACGCCTGTGCCTCCCGGCCGTAGCCGCCCGCCTCCCGCGTGAGCCGGAGCGCGAGCACCGGGGCGGCGGCCTCACCGGAGCGGCCGTAGAACGTCCCGCCCGCCACCTGCGCCGAGGCTGGAATGGACGCCGACGACACCACCGTCCCGCTGCCGTTGGTGTCCATCGCCTTCACCCAGAACCCCTGCAGCGGGGCGACCACGCCGCCCGGGAGGTTCCCCGCCACCCCGTTCCACGACCGGTACCCCGGCAGCGCCGGGTCGTACACGTACGCCGAACTCGCCACGTCCTCCCGCGTGGCGAGGTCCCAGTCAACCGACAGGCGGTACGGGTTCCCCACGAGGTTCCACCCGTCCACATCGTCGGCGTCCTCCGTGTCGGTGTAGCTCACGGGGAGCGCGACGGGGCCGTCCGGCGCCGCCCCCGCGCTGTAGAGGACGTAGAGGATCTTCGGGAAGCCCCTCTGCACGCCGGCCGTGTTGAGGTCGTCGTCGGCGTAGAGGTAGGCGAGGTACCCCCGCCCGCTCCCCATCGCCTCCGTGGCTGCGGCCGGCGCGGTGTACCCCGCGTTCAACTCGCCCGCAGCGCTCTCGTCGTAGCGAAGCACGTTGGGTTGGCCGCCTTCGTAATCGGCGCCGGGGAACCCCTGTATCCAGACCGGCCCCAGCAGATCGGCGACGGTCGCCGTGGCGCTGGGAGCGGCAAGCATCCGCCACCCCTCCGCCCCGCGCGCCTCAGCCGACACCGCGTTCGGCGTGTACCGCTGCGCGTAGACGCCGATGCCGTCGCCGTCCTGCCCAACGCTCAGCCATGCGACGACGAAACCGCCGTCGGCGTCCCCCCCCACCGAGGGGCCGTCCTGCTCGCCCGTGGTGTAGGTGTTGACGCGGAACTCGCCGCCCTGCGCCATGCCCGCCGCGCTGTACCGCTGCGCGTACACGCCGATGCTGCTTCCGTCCTGTCCGGCCTCGTTGGCGAGTCCACTCGACCACGTGACGACGAAGTCGCCATCAGCGTCCACCCCTACCGAATGGGAGCCCTGGCGTTGCGTGGTGTACGTGTTCACGCGGAACTCCGCCCCCTGTGCCATGCCGGAGGCATTGTACCGCTGCGCATAAACACCGTCTCCGCTTCCGTCCGGTGCAGCGCTCCGCCACGCGACGACGAAGTCGCCGTCAGCGTCGACCCCTACCGAGGGGAAGCTCTGGGCGCCCGTGGTGTAGGTGTTCACGCGGAACTCCGTGCCCAGCGCCCCTCCCGACGAGTGGTACCGCCGCGCGTACACGCCGTAGCCGTTCCCGTCCTGCCCATCGCTGTGCCATGCGATGACGAAGTCGCCGTTGGCCTCCACCCCCACCGAGGGGTAGCGCTGGTTGCCCGTGGTGGTGTTGGTGACGAGGAACTCCATGCCCACGGGTGCTCCGGCCGCGGTGTACCGCCGCGCGTACACGCCGAACCCACTCCCGTCCTGCCCGCTGCTGTTCCACGCGACGACGAAATCGCCGTCGGCGTCCATCGCTACCGAGGGATTGTACTGGCTGCTCGTGCTGTAGTTGTTGGCCCTGAAAGGCACCCCCTGCGCCACCCCATCGGCGCTGTACCGCTGCCCATAGACGCCATAGCCGCTGGTCGGCCCCTCCTGGTTCAGGCTATGCCACACGACGACGAAGTCGCCGTCGGCGTCTATCCCCACCACGGGGGAGCCCTGGCTGTTCGTGGTGTGGGTGTTCACTCGGAACTCCTCGCCCAGGGCCGCCCCGTCCACCGCGAAGCGCTGGGCGTATACGCCGTCGTCGCTCCCGTCCTGCCCGCTGCTCTGCCACGCGACGACGAAGTCGCCATCGTCGTCGACCCCCACCGAGGGGATGCTCTGGTCGCTCATGGTGGTGGTGTTCACGAGGAACGCTGCCCCAAGCGGGACGGGCTGCTGCGCCGACGCCCCCGGCGCGGCCAGCCCGAGCACGAGGACCGCCGTCACAGAGGGCCCGGCCACGCGGGCGAGGCCGACCGCCCGGACGGCGGAGCGGCGGCGGAGACGGGCGAGGAACGGGCGGGGGGCGACGAAGCGGCCCATTGGCGTGTAAGGCTGAAGGAAGCCGGGTATGTAGAAGGAGCAAGCAAGGCCTGAACCGTCTGCCGAGTTTGATCCGATATCCCTCCTATTACACCAATCTCTGTTTCGCTGTTTCACGAGTTCCACCACACGACTGCGAGGCTCCGCACGCGCGCGCCCTCCCATGAGGCAGGTCGGCGAGATCGAGGCCGGGTGTTGCCGAACCTGAATTGCCCGTGAGGCGGGAGCACGGGCCGCCGTTCCTGTGTAGCCTGCCCCCATTCCCACCCCCTGCCGCCCGCATGGAGACGACGCTGCGCCCCGCCACCCTCGCCCATCCCGACCGCTTCGCGGACCGCCACCTCGGGACCGACGCCGACGCGCAGCGGGAGATGCTCGACGCGCTCGGATTCGAGAGCCTCGACGCCCTCACCGCCGCCACGGTCCCCGCCGCCATCCGGTACGAGGGGGCGCTCAACCTCCCGGCCGCCCTCTCCGAGCGCGAACTGCTCGACGAGGCCCGCCGCCGCGCCGACGACAACCAGGTCTACCGCTCCTACCTCGGCATGGGGTACTACGGCACCATCACGCCGCCGGTGATCCTGCGGAACGTGCTGGAGAATCCGGGCTGGTACACCCAGTACACCCCCTACCAGGCCGAGATCGCGCAGGGCCGGCTGGAGGCGCTCCTGAACTTCCAGACCGTCGTCACCGACCTCTGCGGGCTCCCCATCGCCAACGCGTCGCTGCTCGACGAGGCGACGGCCGCCGCCGAGGCGATGACGCTGTTCCACAACGCCGCGAAGGGCGACCGCGCGACGTTCTTCGTGGACCACCGCTGCCACCCCCAGACCATCGCCGTGCTCCAGCAGCGCGCCGAGCCGCAGGGGCTCACGGTGACCGTCGGCGACTGGCATGCGTTCACGCCCGACGACAGCGTCTTCGGCGCGCTCGTGCAGTACCCCGCCACCGACGGCGAGGTGGCCGACTACCGCGCCTTCGCCGAGGCGGTCCACGGCGCGGGCGCGCTGCTGGCCGTGGCGACGGACCTGCTGGCCCTCACGCTCCTGGAGGCGCCGGGCGCGTGGGGCGCCGACGTGGCGCTGGGCTCGTCGCAGCGCTTCGGCGTGCCGATGGGCTACGGCGGCCCGCACGCCGCCTTCTTCGCCACGCGCGAGGAGTTCAAGCGGCTCATGCCGGGCCGCATCATCGGGCTCTCGAAGGACGCGCAGGGCAACCCCGCCCTCCGCATGGCGCTCCAGACGCGCGAGCAGCACATCCGCCGCGAGAAGGCGACCTCCAACATCTGCACGGCGCAGGTGCTCCTGGCCGTGATGGCGGGGATGTACGCCGTCTACCACGGCCCCGAGGGGCTGCGCAGCATCGCCACGCGCACGCACCGCATGGCGCGGCTGCTGGCGCGCGGCGCCGAGCGGCTGGGCCACGAGGTCGTCCACGCCGATTTTTTTGATACGGTCCGAATCCGGCTGGCCGACGGCTTCACCGCTGCCGACGTGGTCGCCGCTGCCGCCGACCGGGGGATCAACCTCCGCCAGTTTGAGGACGACACCGTCGGCGTCGCCTTCGATGAGACCGTCGGCGCGGGCGACGTGGACGACGTGCTCGTGGCCCTCGCCGGGCGCGGCGCGGCCGTCGGGTTCTCGGCCGAGGAGGGCGCGCTGGACGACGAGGCCGCTTACACCGGCGCGATGGGCCGCGAGACGGACTACCTCACGCACCCCGTCTTCCACCGCTACCACGCCGAGCACGAGATGCTCCGCTACCTCAAGCGGCTGGAGAACCGCGACCTCTCGCTGGCGCACAGCATGATCCCGCTGGGCTCGTGCACGATGAAGCTGAACGCGACCGCCGAGATGATCCCCGTCACGCTCCCGGGCTTCGCCAACGTCCACCCCTTCGTCCCGCGCGAGCAGGCGCGCGGCTACGCCGCCGTCGTGAAGGACCTGGAGGCGTGGCTCGCCGAGATCACCGGGTTCGCCGCCGTCTCGCTCCAGCCCAACTCGGGCGCGATGGGCGAGTACACCGGCCTGCTGGCGATCCGCGCCTACCACCTGTCGCGCGGCGACGACCACCGGACGGTGTGCCTCATCCCGTCGAGCGCCCACGGCACCAACCCCGCCTCGGCCGTCATGGCCGGCATGGAGGTCGTCGTCGTGAAGGCGACGGAGCGCGGCGAGGTGGACGTGGACGACCTGAAGGCGAAGGCCGCGCAGCACGCGGACAAGCTCGCGGCGCTGATGATCACGTACCCCTCGACGCACGGCGTCTTCGAGGCGACGATCCGCGACATCGCCGACGCCATCCACCTCAACGGCGGCCTCGTCTACATGGACGGCGCCAACATGAATGCGCAGGTGGGGCTCACGCGGCCCGGCGACTTCGGGATGGACGTGTGCCACCTCAACCTGCACAAGACGTTCGCTATCCCGCACGGCGGCGGCGGCCCGGGCATGGGGCCGATCTGCGTCAACGAGAAGCTGGCCCCCTTCCTCCCGGGCCACCCGGTCGTCGAAGGCGTCGGCGGCGCAGAGGCCACGGGCCCTGTGGCGGCGGCGCCCTGGGGGAGCGCGGCGGTGCTCCTCATCTCGTGGGCCTACTGCGCCATGATGGGCCCCGACGGCCTCAAGCGCGCAAGCCAGACGGCCATCCTCAACGCCAACTACATGGCGGACCGGCTGGAGGGCCGCTACGACGTGCTCTACCGCGGCCCCAACGGGCGCGTCGCGCACGAGTTCATCCTCGACCTCCGCCCCTTCCAGAAGGCGGGCGTGCAGGCCGAGGACGTGGCGAAGCGGCTCATGGACTACGGCTACCACGCCCCCACCATGAGCTTCCCCGTCGCGGGCACGCTCATGATCGAGCCGACGGAGAGCGAGGTGAAGGCGGAGCTGGACCGGTTCTGCGAGGCCATGCTCGCCATCCGCGACGAGATCGAGGCGGTGGAGAACGGGACGCTGGACCGCGCCGACAACCCGCTGAAGCACGCCCCCCACACGGCGGCCGTCGTCACGGCCGACGACTGGGCGCACGCCTACCCCCGCTCGCAGGCGGCCTACCCGGCGCCGTGGACGCGCGAGGCCAAGTTCTGGCCCAGCGTGGGCCGCGTCGACAACGCCTACGGCGACCGCAACCTCATCTGCGCCTGCCCCCCCCTCGACGCCTACGAGGGCGGCGGGGGCGGAGTAGACGAGTAGACAGGTAGACGAGTAGATGAGCCAGAGGGGAGCCGCCGCCCGCGCACGGCTCCCCTCTTTATGTTGTTTACCGTAGGGGCGACGCGCTGCGTCGCCCGCATTCGTCCCGGTCCGCTGCGGGTTCTGTAACGGGTACGGGCGTCCGGCCTGTCGTAGGGGCGTGTGGCACACGCCCTGCATTCGTTTCGGCTACGCCGCTCTCCTAAAAATGTCGAGGACGTCTGGAAGGTCGTCAGGGCGTGTGCCACACGCCCCTACACTGCTCGTGGAGCGTGCACCCCTGCCCCCTGACTAGCCTCCTCGCGGGTTAGATCCCAGCCGACGG
>Ga0193752_1003137_pt1 | contig 11634 bp, 11 predicted proteins | sample H1c1metaG_FD_144924 | JGI IMG/M metagenome (GOLD analysis project Ga0193752, IMG submission 144924) | Soil microbial communities from a riparian zone of the East river system, Colorado, United States - H1c1 | ecosystem: Environmental > Terrestrial > Soil > Riparian zone | place: USA: East River... | reverse complement strand
TGTCGCGTCTTCCGAACGACGGCGTCGGACTCGCTCGCCTTGAGTTCATCATCAACAACCATATCGGCATTCACCCGATGGCGCTGGTCAACTACCCCAACCTCAAAAAACGCGAAGACATCGAAACGATCTCGCGGCGAATCTTGGAAGAAGATCCGAAGGAATTCTTTGTGCGTTCGCTGGCCGAGGGCATCGGCAGGATCGCCGCGGCGTTCTATCCAAAACCGGTGATCGTGCGTATGTCCGATTTCAAATCGAACGAATACGCGATGCTGATCGGCGGGCGCGAATTTGAGCCGATCGAAGAAAATCCGATGATCGGTTTTCGCGGTGCCTCGCGATATTATGACGACCGTTACAAAGCCGGTTTCAAGCTCGAATGCCTCGCCCTGCAGCGTGCCCGCGAGGATATGGGATTGACGAACATAACGCCGATGATCCCGTTTTGCCGCACTGTTGAGGAAGGCGAAAAGGTCATAGCGTTGATGGGCGAACACGGCCTCGTTCAAGGCGAGAACGGGCTGGAGATATACGCCATGTGCGAACTTCCGGCCAACGTCGTTTTCGCCGACGAATTCCTTAAGGTCTTTGACGGATATTCCATCGGCTCAAACGACCTGACGCAGCTTGCGCTCGGCCTCGACCGCGATTCTGAGATGGTCGCCCATCTGTTTGACGAACGTAACGGCGCCGTCGAAAAAATGGTCGCGATGGCCATCGAAGCCGCGATCCGGGCGGGCAAAAAGATCGGCATCTGCGGCCAGGCACCGTCCGATTATCCGGAATTTGCCGAGTTCCTAGTCGCAAAAGGGATCAATTCCATATCGCTCAATCCGGACACCGTCATACAGACGACGCAGCATATTCTGGAAACGGAGAAGGCGTTGAGTAAGAAAGCATCTGTTTAGGTTGGAGTTCCAACTTTAGTTGGCTTTGTCGTAACCTATAAGTCTGCTAAAGCAGGAACTCCAAACTATGACCGAACCCGCAGAGAGCTACATTTCCGTCGATATTCAAAAACAGCTTCGCGGGCAGGCATATAAGGTTTGGGGCGTGACTGTTGTCGTCGTGCTTGTCTGGGTCGCGTTGATCCTACTTCCGCCTGTGCTTGCGGCGAACGGGCAGAATAATATTTCCTCGCCGATCTATCATTTCTTCAGCTTCATTTGCCATCAGATACCTGACCGGACCTTTCACATCGCCGGATATCCTTTCGCTGTCTGTTCGCGTTGTTTCGGTGTGTACTTCGGCCTCCTGCTCGGCCTTGCGATCTACCCGCTGTGGCGAAACATCGACGACATCGAAGCTCTGCCGCGCGTTTGGCTCTTCGCCTCGATGGTCCCGATCGGCATTGATTGGTCGCTCACTGTTTTTGGCATCTGGGAAAACACATTTTTAACGCGTTTCGTTACTGGTTTGATTCTCGGAGCGGCCTGCGCGACGTATATTATCCCTGCACTAGTCGAAATAATCCGATACGTACGAAAACCCGCGCATTAGCCGCGGACGATGGCATCCAACCTTGAGTGTTACGCTTTGCTATCGAGCGGGAAGCACTCCGAACATTCGTTGACTATTCATCGTAGAAGTATCAATATTGGAGGTTAGCGATATGGGATTTGATAAGGACAGTGCAACGGCGGCGGCAAAGCGGGATCTGGCCCAACGGCTGAAACTGGATGAGGCTGATATTTCCGTGTCTTCCGTCACCGGAAAAGACTTTCCCGATATGTCGTTGGGGCTGACGGAAAGCGGTGAAATGGCGGCCCAGATGATCTCGACCGGCTGGGAAATATTGCTCAGCGCGGCCGGCAGGCCTTACGAATATCGCGCCGATAAATATCAGCTTCGGCTAAAAGATTTTGAGGGCAGGAATCACGTTGTTAAAGGTTGACGTTTGGAGTTCCAGCTTTAGCTGGCCTCGGTTACAGCTAAAGCTGGAACTCCAAACCAGGGAGTAAGCAGTATGAATCGCAATAATATTTGGATACACATCGGGATCGCGGTCGTTCTCGTCGCATTGGCATCGGTGCTTGGGCAGATCGGACGCTGGAAATCGGCGTTGATGACAAAGGAAGTGCCGGTCGTAAAGACGGTAACCAAGCCCGTCGTCCTAACCCGCACATCCGCCGATGGCGAACCCGAAGTAATGGTGCGATTCAAGCCCGGCGTTACCCTGACCGATATTAGGAAATTTGCTGCCCGCAACAACGACCGGATCGAAGACGAGATCGAATCCGTCACGGGCCTCGTCGCCATCGACGACCTCGATAACGCCAACGCGGACGAGGTTGCGAAGCAGTATGCGGCAATGACTGAACTTGTCGCGTATGCCGAAAAGATTGAGGAGATCCGCCTCGACGATCCTGCTTTGCCAGTTCAGAAAAAGCTGCCTGCTGAAAACGATCCCGTGGCTGGAGCTCCAAACGATCCATTATTTTCTGATCAATGGGCGCTCAACAATACAGGCCAGAATGGCGGCAAGGCGAACGCTCATCTTGATGCCTTGAAGGCTTGGGCAAAAACGCAGGGAAGTTCCGAAGTAGTCGTTGCCGTGCTCGACACAGGTGTCGATTACGCTCACAAAGATCTTGTCGAAAATATGTGGATCCGGCCTGAAAGCGTTCCGCAGTATTCCGACGACGAGCTGGGTTCGATTGACGATCTGCACGGTTTTGATGCAAGCGAGAACGCTGGCGACCCGATGGACGACAACGGCCACGGTACGCATTGTGCCGGCATTATCGGGGCTGAGGGTAACAACGGCGTGGGAATTGCCGGGATCAATTGGAACGTGAAGATAATGCCGCTCAAGTTCCTCGGCCGCAGCGGATTCGGCTCGACCAAAAACGCTATCGAAGCGATCAACTATGCCATAGATCGAAAGAAGAACGGTGTCAATCTACGTGTCATTAATGCAAGCTGGGGTTCGACCTCAAAATCGAAAGCGCTTGAGGACGCAATTTGGGCGGCGTCTGATGCGGGAATTTTGTTTGTTGCCGCTGCGGGAAACAGTAGCACCGACAATGACAAGCGCGGACATTATCCGTCAAATTACAATCTTCCAAATATTATTAGCGTTGCCGCTCTCGACCGCAGTGATCTGTTAGCTTCGTTCTCGAATTTTGGTTCTAAAACAGTTCATATCGCCGCACCAGGGAGGGAGATTCCATCGACATGGCTCAATGACGAATACCGCGAGGCTTCGGGAACATCAATGGCCGCTCCATACGTTTCCGGCACAGCCGCGTTGATCCTTGCGAATGAGCCGAACCTTTCTATGACAAAGCTTCGTGAGCGGCTTTTAAAATCGGTCGACCCGATCGACACGCTGCTTGGTAAAGTCGCAGGCGGCGGAAGGTTGAACGCGGCCAAAGCCCTCGGAAACTAGTTCTTTCTTTGCAGAGTGAGCGTCTGATAGTTGATCCGATGAGCTTTTCATCTTTTTAGTGCTTTGCTTTCTTCTTTCGTGTGTTTCGTGGATATTTTTCTTAAGAGATTTCCACGAAATAGATCAAAAAGAAATCAAATCAACAAAGAGGCCGTCTTTTCAGATGCATTTGCCGCTAACGAAATGGAGCATATAGTGCGTTAAAGCGTAGAGCGACAAACGGTAAAGAATACCCCGATTCTCGTAAACCTTTGTAAATACACAGCTTTCTGATTTTCCCATCTCGCAAAAAATTCTTGGCACGACCTTTGCAAATCACTCGGCAGGCAGTGCAGGGCATTGCAATTAGAACTTTGGTTTGGGGAGAAAAAGATGAATCGTATTAAGAACTTTCTTGCAATCAGTGCATTTTCGTTGTTGATGCTTGGCTTGCCGGCAGTTGCTTCGGCTCAGTGGGGCGGCAACAATGGCGGCTACGGAAACGGCGGTTATAACCAGGACATTCGAGGTACGGTTCAGAACCTCAAGAATCGAGCCCGCTCGTTTGAACAAATGACAAATCAAGTCGAAGATCGCAACGATGACCGTGGCGGAAATCGTAACGGCAGTTGGGGAAATCAAAATGGCGGTTGGGGCAATAACCGCAACGGCAATTACGGCGGCGATATAGGTCGATTGGAAAATCTCGCAGATGATTTCAAAAAAGCGACTGACAAGCTTGAGGACAAATACGGCAATGGCCGCAACCTCAATAACAGCCGTGACGAAGCACAGCGTGTGTTGAGCATTGCAAGCCAGATCGATAACGAGATCAACCAGACTCGTAATCGCAATCTGCAAAATCAATGGAACCAGATGCGCAACGACCTGAATATGGTTGCGAATGTTTACGGCGGCAGTTACAACAACGGCGGCTATAATAACGGCAACAACGGCAATGGCAACCGTAACCGAAACGGAAACCGTAACGGCGACTGGAGAAACCGGGTTCCTTTCCCGCTTCCTTTCTAATTGAGATAAAACCTTATCTGAGTTTGAGGCTGTCTGAAAAGGCAGCCTCTTTTGTTTTGATTCTTTTGATCTGTTTCGTGTTTTGATCTGTTTCGTGTATTTCGTGGAGAAACTCTTAAGAAAATGAGCGGCCTTCGAACCGCTTTTCTTTGTTCTGTGTTTGTCTGTGCCTTCGGTGTATTCTGTGGTTTCCGCCTCCTGGCATAAACCACAGAAATCACGGAAAGCACGGAAAAACACGGAAAAACTACTTTTAAGACGACCTCTTTCGTTTTACAGCAATTTACGATCTACTATTCACTCAATGACTGGAATCTTATATCTCGTTGCGACGCCGATCGGAAATCTACAGGACATCTCTTTTCGTGCTGTCGAGACGCTAAAGGCTGTCGATCTTATCGCCTGCGAAGACACGCGTCACACACGAAAGCTGCTAAACGCCTTCGACATCTCGAACAAACTCGTCAGCTATCACGAACACAATGAACACGACCGCGTGGAAGAATTCGGCAAGCTTTTAGCTGATGGAAGATCGATCGCAATTGTTTCGGATGCCGGAACACCTGGCATTAACGATCCCGGATTCAGACTCGTTCAAAAGGCCATCGAGACCGGTGTCAAAGTTGTCCCGATTCCCGGGGCCGTCGCCTTTGTAAATGCCGTGATCGCGTCCGGCCTGCCAACAGACTCCATTTTCTTCGGCGGCTTTCTTCCGTCAAAGACCGGCGAGCGAAAAAAGCGCCTCACTGAATTGAAAGACATTCCCGCTACATTGGTTTTCTACGAAACGCCGCACCGGCTTTTGAAGGCGATCGCGGACTGTGTACAAGTCTTTGGAAACCGAAAGGCAGCGGTCGCTCGCGAATTAACGAAACTTCACGAAGAGATCGTAACCATGGATCTGCAAGACCTAGAAAACCATTTTTCCAAAGCCGAAGTGCGCGGTGAGATAGTGCTTGTGATCGAGAGAGGTTCTGGCGAAGCAGCGGAGAAACCCCGGAATAAAAGTCTTTCAGAGCGCTTTGACGAACTTGTTGCCGAAGGCGTTGACCACCGTTTGGCATTGAAGGCCGCGGCGAAGGAATTCGGGTTATCGAAATCCGAAGCATACCGCATTGTTCAGACCGGGAAGAGCTAGAAGATTTTTTGCAAAGGCAACCGACCGGCGTTTGTCTCCATCCAAATAATTGTTGCACAACACTTTGTGCGAATGCCCAGCGGATTCAGCAGTATCGAATTGCCGGGCATTCGTGCGTTTATGCAGCGAAATTATCATTCAAGGAGTACGGTTTTTATGTTTAGAAAAGCATTTATTGCGCTATCTTTTGCCGGCATAATGTCGGCGTCCGCATTCGCACAGGCACAGCCTGTTGACGATTACAAAAAGGCCGAATTTTACGTCGGCTATTCGAACGGTCAGATCGATTCCGGGGTGGATTCAGGCTCGACCGCCGACATCTTTCGCGACCGGACCAGTTTCAACGGAGTGAACGCACAGGGCGTTTACAATCTAACTCGTTATCTGGGCGTAAAGGGCGACTTTTCCGCAACCTTTAACAACAAGCGGTTTTCCGGCGAGGCCAGCACTGGCGGCATACCGTTCCAGATCGAGTTCGACACAAAGAATTCACTGTACAACGCTGTTGGCGGCATTCAGGTGAAAGACAATTCTAACTCAGGCCGATTCAAGCCCTTTGCGCACGCAATGGTGGGTGTTGGACACGCCCGTACCGAATTTGGCAGTTCAACCTGCACATCGACGGGCGGAGCCTGTGCCGATGTCGTATTGCCGACCGGCAAATTTAGCGACACCGGTTTCTCCGCCGTTGTCGGCGGCGGCGTCGATTTCAGGGTCAATAACCGATTCCAGATCCGCGCTATCCAGGTCGACTACAACCCGGTCCGCATCGGCGACACGACCACGAACAACATCCGACTCGGTGCCGGTATCGTTTTCTAAGCCGACTTTTGATCCAAATAGACAAGGAGGCTGTCTTAAAAAAGATGGCCTCTTTTTCGCTAATCACGTTGCATCAATAAAACTATTGACTATTCACGCAACGTGGTCCAAAATCGAAAGGTCGGCGATTTTCGCCTGATCTTTGATAACTAAACGTGTCAGTAGCCGCACGTCAGTAAGGGATCAACGCTGCCCGCCCTCATCTTGGTTCGCAGCAAGGATGCGTCTTTTCATCTTATTCCTTCCTGTTCTTCTTATTCTGTGGTAGCTCTTCTTTTTCCCACAGAGCATGATGAACAGGAACGAGCAGATCTGAATTAGAAGCCGGTTCGATGTACATCTGGAACAGGTCTCTGTGTCTTTCCGTGCATTTCTGTGCGTTCCGTGATTTCTGTGGTTTGATTTCTTTTTTTGATTTGTTTCGTGTATTTCATGTAAAAATCTTTTTTTTCCACGAACCACACGAAATAGGAAAAGGAAGAAACAGCTGGGACAGTGGGACAGTCTGAGATGATCCGTGTATTTTCAATAACTTAGCTGTCCCAGGACTGTTGTGGGACACTTCGGGACACGTGGGACAGCGGGACGAACGGGACAAAGACTAAAGCGAAAACTGCCCGAAAACCAGTGTTTCCGGGCAGGCTATTTTTTCTATCTTTCGGTGAGTTCCGGCGGAAGTTGTTTGTCGATCTTGGGGCGCTCCTTCAGATCGGACAGTTCCCACATTGTAAGGAAAATCGTTCGTGCGACCTTTTCCATTTTGACGTAATCGATCTTATCGGGCGTGTCGCTGGCTTGGTGGTAATCTTCGTGGACACCGTCAAACCAGAACGTGATCGGAATGCCGTTTACCGCGTAATGAAAATGGTCGGATCGAAAGAAGAAGCGGTTCTTGTCCTTTGGATCATCGTAGCGATAGTTATATTCCATTTTCAGATAAGCGTCGTTGGTTCCTTTTGTGATCGCTCCGAGCGTGGAGCTCATCATTTCCGACCCGATCACATATATCTCGTTCGCCTTTGAGAGTTCTTCGTTACAGCGTTTTCCCGGAGCATCGCATTTGATCACTTTTGCGGGGTCAAGGCTGCGTCCGATCATATCGATGTTTAGCTGAGCGATGACGTTCTTTATATCGACGGTCGGAAACTTGTTGAAATACTCCGCACCCCAAAGGCCTTTTTCTTCGCCCGCGTGCCAGACAAAGAGAATGGATCGTTTCGGTTTGGTTTTGGATTTTGCGAGTGCCTCGGCGATGGACAGGACAGCAACGGTTCCCGAGCCATCGTCGTCTGCTCCGTTCCAGATCTTATCCTCGCCCGGAGCATTAGGATTTGTGCCGACGTGATCGTAGTGAGCGCCGATGGCGACCATCTCGTTTTTCAGCGTCGGGTCGCCGCCTTCCCAGATAGCCACGACGTTTTGCGTCATTATCGTTTCGGCTTTCGATACCGCCGCGAGCGTTCCGGTTTTGGTTAGCGCAAACGCATTCGCCGAGGTTCCGTTTCCGGTTTCTCCGGCAAAGATCGCATCGCCGACCTTTTGCGAAACCAGCATTACGGGCATGCTGTTCGACGAAGGTGTTTCGCGAAGTTTTTCGGGATAGGTGCTGCCGCGAGAAAAGAAATTGCGAAATTGCGACCATGCACCCTGAAGCTGCGGCGGCGCGATAAAGATCATTCCCGCAGCGCCTTTCGCTTTTGCATAGGTGACCGGATCTGCCCAATCTGTGCCTTTCGCACCCTTTAGGTCATCCTGCGTAACTCCGGCTGGCCTCGGCGTAAGGGTTCCCTGGGAAAAGCCGGTGCTAGTTACGACGACGATCTTGCCGGTGACATCGACGCCTTGAAACGCATCGATATTTTTTGCCTTGACCATCCAGCCGTCTTTGACGAATACCAGCGAGCCGGTGCCGGTCGTGTTTCCCTGAAGCCGGAAAAAGTCATTGCCCAGTTCATAGGCTTGATCTCCGACGACCAATTTCGTGGCTTGGGCATCGACCGCCTCGCGGCGAAGAGCGATCTTTTGAAAGAATGTACCATTATCGCCAGCCGGTTTGAATCCCCAGCGTTCGAGATTCATTTTCAAAAACTCGGCGGTTACATCAAGCCCGGCAGATGGCGTATCGCGACCGCCCATTGCGTCGGACGCGACAAAGTACAAATAGTTGCTGAGTTGAGCGGCGGTGATCGCCTCGGCGGCTTTCTTCTCACCGGCGGTCAATTTAACGGTCTGGGCGAATAAAGCAGTCGGTGCAAGCAGACCAATAGCTAACAAAAATGCAAAAAAGGTTTTTTTCATCGTTTCTCCGAAATTATGTTCTTTCAATAGCGCAAGAGATTTCTACGCAAGGGCGGGTAAAATGTTTCGCAAGGTTAGCTTCCAATTATGCTTATCTTATTTTTGTCGGCAAGGGCGAGCATCTCTTCACGATCGAAAACAAGGGTCTTTCCGGCCGTAACCGAAAGACATGTTGCTCCGGCGTCGATCATCGTTTGAACGGTAGGAAGGCCGATCACAGGCACGTCAAAACGCATATCCTGATCGGGTTTTGCGACCTTTACCACGGTAAGCTTGCCGTTGGCCAACTCTCCGGCCCGTTTTATGGTTGCATCCGTGCCCTCCATAGCCTCGACGGCCACGCAAGCCTTGGCACGCACAACGATTGTCTGGCCGAGATCAAGTCGGGCGATCTCACCGGCAACGTGAAGGCCATAGTCGATATTTTCGCGTTCGATGTCGGTAGGCTCACGGTTTGTTAGCTTTCCGGTAGGAGCTAAGTGATCTTTGACAAAATAGGTTGAATCGATAAGCTCGATGCCTTCTTTCGCCATTTCATCGGCAACGCCGCCGATCAGCGAATCGGTATTCCGCTTTGGCAGATTCCAAAGCATCTTCAGCATTCGCATATCAGGGACGGCACCGGAAAAGATCTGAACATGCTTTACCTGGCCGGCCATGATCGCTTTCTCAACGCCGTGCTTTTTGAAGAAATCGATCATCTTGCCAAGCTGGCCGATGTTTACCCACTGAACCGTTTCAGCAGCTTGATCGATCTTCGGGTCGGTTTCCTCTTTGATCGCGATGACGGAAAGCGACGCACCGCTTTTGCGTGCTCCCTCGACTACAAGAAATGGAAACTGGCCGTTACCGGCGATGAGGCCGAATTGCATAGAACGGATTATTCGCTAAAAGGGGTGATCTCTCCGGGCTTGCGCAGCATCTTGTTGACCTCATCCAGATGTGTTTCTTCGAGCAGGATCATCTCGCGGACATATTCCTCTAGCGTAACGGAATTACCCTCGACGAGTTTCAGCAGATCGTAATAGGCCGCCAGCGTCGTCGATTCCTGCTCGAGGCTTTCGCGGAGAATGTCGCCGATGTCGTGTTGGTGTGTTTCAAGAAGCGTGCCGATCTTAAGGCTCGGATGACCGCCAAGCATCGTGACAAACTCGCCCGCACGACTGGCGTGGGCAAGGCTCTCGTCTGCATTACCCTTGAGCCAAGAAACAATTGGAATGCGGTTATATCCGAAGACCATCAGCGAATAATGGGTATATCGCACTACGCCAGCTAACTCCAGTTCCATGATGCGGTTCAATACCTCGATCGCCTGCTGTTTTTCAGTGTCAGTCATGTTAGTCATCGTGTGAAATTCCGAATTTTTCTTCAAGTTCTCGAAACACTTGTTCTGCCGGTTTAACTCGCCCTGCTTTCACGTCTTCAATTCCGCGACGAATGCCCTCGATAGCTTCCCGGCGACCTTTCTCTTCAAGATTGTCCAAGATACCCTTTCTGACTAGCTCACGTTCCTTGAGGACCTTTAAATGCCATTCGGGCGATGGCTCGGTACAACGCCTAAACCTTTCTATCTGTATCGCATCCAAGAGGTCAGCTAACTGATCCGAGGTCATTTTTTCGATGGGCGGAATGGTTTGTACGGGCATGACGAAATTATAGCGCGCTTACCCACTTGCTGATTACCACTCGATAAACTAAAACCTCATTATTCTTCGACGCGTACGATCACTTCTTTCGAAAGGAAACTTTCGTAACCGGGATTGTCAACAGCGGCTGGCAAAGGATGCTTGCAAGAAGTTGGTAATCGCCTCCTTTGAATCTCTCATGAAAATTTGGCGGTTGTGGACTGTACATAAACGTTTGTGAATTAGTGTAAAACCAGTGTCGGTCATCGAGCCGAATTTCTACTTCAATACTTCGTCCTTTCCGCACGTTTTTCTTGCTTAGAGGTATATGAGCAAAAAAACAAGGTCCGTTGCATGGTCTATTCACGTCGTCGGAAGATCTTAAACTTAGCGTTATTTGCGAGATCCTTAGTGTACGTTTCGATAGATTATCTACGCGAATGCGTAAGACGCTTGTCGGTGACAAGTGTTTTTCAACATTAAGAATAGACAATTTCAGTCGTTGCGATTTCTGTTGTGCCGGCGTGTCAGATGGTAGGAATCCGACGATGAACATTAGCACGCTGACGTACAGCCAAACGTATTTTGTCTCATCTCTAACCATAAGTAATTCCTTTTCTACGTAGCCTGCTCTCTTGCGTGATAGGAACTACGCGTCAGCGGCGAAGATTCGACGTGTTTGAAGCCCATTGCTTCGCCGATCTTTTTCCATTCGGCGAATTCTTCCGGCGTAACATAGCGTTCGACGGGCAGGCGTTTTTCGTAGGGTTGGAGGTACTGGCCGATGGTCATAATGTCGCATGAGACGGAGCGGAGGTCTTTCATCAGATCGACTACCTCTTCGAATGTTTCGCCGAGGCCGGCCATGATGCCGCTTTTGGTTTTCATCGACGGAAATTGAGTGTCACGATAGTGAGCGGAACGCTCGAGCAATTCAAGAGTCTGAGCGTATTTCGCGTCGGGGCGGACCCGGCGGTAGAGACGGGCGATGGTTTCGGTGTTGTGATTGAGCACGTCGGGGCGAGCGACCAAGACATTATTTAATGCTTGTTCGTCACCGTTGAAATCGGGGATAAGAACCTCGACCTTGCACGCGGGATTCATTTCGCGCACCTTTGTGATCGTTTCGGCCCAGTGCATCGAACCGCCATCGGGTAGGTCGTCGCGGTTGACCGACGTGATTACCGCGTGAGCTAGATCGAGATGTTTTACCGCTTCGGCAACGTGTGTCGGTTCAAGCGGATCGAGGTCCATCGGCTTGCCCTTGTTGACGGCACAAAAGCCGCAATGCCGCGTGCAAGTGTCGCCGCCGAGCATAAATGTCGCGGTCTTATCGGTCCAGCATTCGA
>Ga0193752_1003136_pt1 | contig 11637 bp, 2 predicted proteins | sample H1c1metaG_FD_144924 | JGI IMG/M metagenome (GOLD analysis project Ga0193752, IMG submission 144924) | Soil microbial communities from a riparian zone of the East river system, Colorado, United States - H1c1 | ecosystem: Environmental > Terrestrial > Soil > Riparian zone | place: USA: East River... | reverse complement strand
AGTGGCGGCAGTCTCGTTAATGGCTTTCGTATCGCTATGTGCACCCATTGCCATCAGCCCTCGTACTGGTTTACAACCAGCATGATTTACCCTAATAAAGTAACTGCTCCATTGCCGAATGCCGATCTGCCAGAAGATGTTAAGATTGACTTCGAAGAAGCTCGACAGATAGCAAATCTCTCTCCTAAAGGAGCGGCTGCCCTTCTTCGATTAGTGATTCAAAAACTCTGCGTTCATCTTGGTGAGCCAGGTAAAGACATCAATAAAGATATCGGTAGTCTTGTAAAAAAAAGATTGCCCCCAGCTGTCCAAAAAGCACTGGACATTGTTCGGGTTATTGGTAACGAGTCAGTACATCCTGGTCAGATCGATCTCAATGATAACCCCGCTATTACCTCTAAACTATTTGAGCTCGTTAATATTATCGCCGCCAAAATGATCACCGAACCAAAAGAGATTGATAAACTTTTCGAAGATCTTCCCCCAGGAAAAAAAGAAGCCATCCAAAAAAGGGATGGTCAGTAGTCTTAAAATTAATCTCAAAGCTGTTTCACCGCATTCTCTAACCACTTCCCTGCTCCAATACTTTCAGCCTGAGCTTGCAGATTTTCCAAAACAATTTTATAGTCGCAATCAGGCTTTAATAATTTCAATGGCAAGTTATGCACCAGATCACTCAGTTTGCCAATCTTCTTATTGTCAATGTAATGAGCTTCTTCTCTAATCTCGATGAGTACCTGATAGATCAACTTATACAATAATATTCTAGCCTCATCAACGCTTCTGTCTTCCATAAAAATTTAATCAAGGTTTTCTGGAGTGTGCTCCTCTACTTTAACTTTTGTACCTGGTGTAATTGCTTTATTGTTTGGATCCGCTGCCCGCTTCTTTAACTCATTGGCTCGTGTGTTACCATCAACTAGCTTGCCTGTATTTGTATTCTCTTTTATCATATCGCCGTTCTCAGGCTTATTTGCGCTATTGAGCAATTCTTCATCTGACAGCTTCTGAATATCCTGACCGGACTTACTTTTCTCTGTCGTTTCTGGAGAATGGAGTGGATCGAGATCTCCGACTGATTTCTCTTTTACCTTGCCGCTTGCCTGCAATAAATTCGAAAGTCCATTGAGTGCTGTGTTTGCACCTTCAGCTGCTAACGCAATGCCGCCCGCCGATACGACTAAAGACGTTCCACCCGACGGAACAGCAGCCGCAACACCTCCGACTGTCCCTGCAGCACCCGCTACTGTCTCTACAAGTCCCGCAACAATACTTACCACATCTCCTGCTGTTTGCCCAGCTGCATAACTAGAGGGACTAGCAGCGCTCGATCCTCCATATCCACGACCAGCTTGGGTTGGATGGTGGTTAGTGACGATAGCATTCGCGGCACCGGACAGGAATGATGTCACGCTTCCCCAACTGGGCCACATCCCATCTCGATCTATGAATCGAATCGGATTGTCGAATGCATAATTATAAGGGCTCCATCTTCTACCCAACTCACTCAGTGGATCAACAACACCCCATCTTCCAATGTCCGGCATATACATCCTGGCACCATAGTCGAACCATCCAAGGCCCAACGCATCCTGGATCTCCTTGCCGTTGTATAAATATTTGTTAGCTAAACTATTCTCTCGGTTGTAAGAGTTGAACGAGAGACCATATGGGTAAAAGTCTTCTGACTGAATAATGGGGCTTTTGACATGTTCTACTTTAAAGTCATCAAAGTAAACCTCTTTCACTTCCTCCCCATCGTTACTCAAATACACATACACATATCCAGCTTCGGTAACTGTGTCCGACAATGTCAAATAATCATGCGGTCCGTCTGAGCCGCCTTCTTTGCCTTGCTCAGTAATTCTCTGGAACAAGGGCTTAATACTCGAAAGATCGAAATTTCTATTGATAAATATGTAATTGAGATACGCCTTTGGAATTCCTTCGTCAGAATCCCCGGAATGACCAATTGGAGTCAGTCCTAACGGTGTAACACTGCTGCTCGCATAGCCCGCCCCGTCTATTACTGTCCCAGCTGGCGCCGTGCCTGGCGTCGCAACATATCCCATCAGTGTCTCCAACGCTACGGTCCAATTGATGTCGTCCGGGTCTACATATTTAGCATACACTTCAGCCCTAACGATGTCTCCCGGCATCACACTCAGTGATTTTGCCAACCCGATCCGTTCATCCTCCGATCCATTTAACCGCTGGGCATAACCAATACTATCAAGAGCCTCATTCTTCGTGTGATCAAACAAGAATGATTTCACTCGTTTTGCGAGATTATACCTTAAAAAGTTCGAGCGGTCACTCACAGAATCTGCATCCTCGAACGTAGCCTGCAAAGTGTCAATCTCTTCCTTCGCCGTAAATGTCACCCGCACATTGCCCAGGTGGTCTTTCAGATGATACTGGTATTCCGGCTCAGCGCTGCTGAGAATCACCCGCCCCTCTTCGTGGTTAATAAACTTCAACGTATCGTTCTCATAAATATATTCGCCGGAATAATCCGTCTTCTTCGCTAAACCAGTCGAATCGTATACAACCTGGCGTAACTTCCTTCCGTTTGCATCATAGACGTAAATCAAACTATCACCATTAGATTTTTTTACAACCCAGGGCAGATTGAGATGGTTATACCTAATACTATCCAGATCCTTGTTGAGATCCCCGATCATATTTCCATTATCATCGTAATCATAGTCCTCAACGGTGTTTGCACCATCCACAAATCCTTTGGTAATCACTGCATGGTCCTTCACTTCCATCAGTTGATTCCCGTAGTGCGTGTAGACAAGATCATCCATCAGCCCGTAAGTACTCTCGGAGCCCCCGGCTGCTGTTAAACCGTTGCGTTGCAAAAACAAGATGTTACCATTCAGATCATAACCACTTTTCGTTGTATCTGACCGGTGCCTGATCACTTCATTGTAACGCCCGTTCCTCGTCGGCGTACCCACATTGTAGTAACGAGCCTTGGTAAGTCGGTTCATCTCATCATAAGAATATCCGTACGATTGCATTCCTCCTCCTCCAAGTCCTTGCCATAATAGCTCGCTGATATTTCCATTGAATTGCGCCACGCCTCCGTGCGAGGTTGGTGTGTGATAATTCAACTCCATACTGAAAAATCGACCGTTGGGGGAACTCACATCATTGATCGAAGTCAGCCACCCCCGGATGTTGTAAGCGTAATCGACCTGTTGTTTATAGTGTATCGAGTCACGACTATCCAGTTGTTTAGACGTCAGCTGGCCGATCTCATTGTAAGAATTTTGAATGAGGAAAATTCTATCCGCGCTGTCAACCTGATGAGTGACCAGTTTAACACGTCCTGCGTGATCATAATAAAACTTCCTGGCAATAACGTGTTCTTCACTGCTGGTCTCATGCACAGTCTTCGACTCTTTCACCTTTCCAACAAAATCATAGATACTCGTTGTCCGATCGATACCTTCGAGTTGATTGTCTGCTACCATTTGCACAACGCGCTTTTTGTCATCGTAATAATTCACCGACCACAAGAAAGTATTAGTTCCGAGCGTGCGAACCTTCGTTCCCGTCACCAGGCCTGTTACCCGGGGAAAGTTAGATCCGTTGAAAGTATATTGGGCGGTATCAAACTCATTGTCTAAATAATTATAGACTGTATCTCCAATCAGTGCTTTGAATTGGTAGTCATCGTAGTAGGTAACAGTTAATACATCGAAGTCACCCGTGAGGGTATCCAGAACGTGATTTGTGTACCCGTTTGGTGCTTCCACATCGAAGGTCTCATAAAACTTAATTTTGCTGACCATTGAATCCAGTCCGCTTCGGGAAATGGTGGAAGGATGAGTATAGATACCAGTAATGATGGGACGATTCAAATGATCATAGTTGATGTAAGACCATTGATTCCAGTTGCGCTGCACCCCATCCTGTGTAAACACTGTCCTGTCCCGATTGTCATAAACTATTTCGGCCCAATCCGTTCCTGGAACCCGTTTACCAATCATCCGTTTTCTTTCATCGTACTTATATTGAAATGATAATTCGTTGATGATATCCAACATGCCAATTCCAAATATCGCACGAGTACGTGGAGTCGCATTAAATCCTTTCCCCAGGATAATTCGGTCCGCAACAACGTTGAGCGAGCAGTTCCCTGAAATGTAGCGGTTCTCATAGGTTACCTCCTCGCTGGTCGAGACACTTCCACATAATTCAGTTCCCGTACCGCCAGTTTCCGCCACAGAAAAACTGGATACGATCGCATCCAGCCATTTTGCCGCCATCTTCTCTTCTCCCTGTAAGGCCGGATGAATTCCATCGTAGGTATCATCATCTTCATCAAAGCCGGTATACTGATCCACCAGGATGACCGGGGATGATGAAGTATTTTCTTCTGTTGCAAGAGCATTGATGGCGGTGGCCATTGCACTCATGTCAACGCTCGTATTAGGAATTAAGGTCGCAAGGAGGACTATTGCATTGGGATTGACTGCCCGAACAGCCTCTATCATGTCCCGCAGTTCTTCCTTTGTACTGGATACCGACTGGAATTGGAGCATGTCGTTGGTACCAGCATGTATTAGCACCATGTCCGGTTTTGACGCGAGTAACCAATCTGGAAGGCCGGCTAATATTTCATCCGCACGCTTACCCCAATGACCTTCATTATCCGTATCAAACTCCCGGCCCTTATAGGGTGGAAACTCGGGGTTGCCACCATCGTTGGTGCTTTGCGATCCTACAAAATCAAATGGTATTTCTGCATCGATTAACTTCTTCCATAAGGCATAACGGTAGCTATATGTCGTCGACGATGCCTGCGTAATTGAATTACCAATTGGCATAATACGAATGCTCTTTGGAAGGGTCATTAGTTTTGCAGCCCCGCGAACCTCAATCCGATTTTGCGTATTATCATCTTCTACCCTCAGTTCTCCTTCATTAATAAGGGTACCGGATTTCAGAAGAAGCACACCAGGAGTCCCACTTCTTGCAGATATTTTTAAAGCCTTCACTGAAGCATCTGCCAAAGAAGATATCTCGACACCTTCGATCCTGGCCTGTGATCCAGTCGGAAGTATCACACCCTCAGTCGCAGTTGGAAAATGACTCCACAAGTCTTCACTCCACTTACCATCCCGGATAGCGTAGTAATGTATGGGCACATCCGGTACTTCAAGGATCAACGCGTTAATGTACCCCACTGATGCATCGGGGGCTTTAGAAGCGGTGATCACTATCTCACCATCGTTGCTTGCCTTGACACCTCGATATTGAGCTGCCATTGACGTGTTACCCTCAACGTCCACGCTCTTTGACTCACCCGCGACTGTAAATATTGTGTGGCCATTATCGGAAATCCCCAGGTCGTGGAAGACGCTGCTGGCTACGAGGGAAAGGTTGTAATTGTATCCCGGAACGAGTCCCGTTATTTTGACTTCAACTTCATTCGGCGCCCCAAATACCCCGAAATAATAATACTCCTGCAGGGCGTTATCCGGAACGATACCGGAATTAGTTCCTGTAATTGCCCCGGCGTTGTATACGCCACCAAACGGCGAGACCAATTTGATCTTTACATCGGTCGCATCATTGTCCCCATTGACCAGGTTGTCGAACACAAGACCTTCTGTTGGATCCTTGCCGGCATTATTCCACGGGGAAGGTGCTGCATAATTTTTTCCGAAGCTGAAAGACACCCTCTTCATCGGGATGAAGGCCACGGAAATGATCTTCCCATCCAGTGATCGGTCTGAGTCCCTAAACGCTATCACTTTGTACTTATAACCATCTCCAATTGCTCCATCGTCATCGGAGTATGATTCCGTATCTGGTGAAACAGTGGCAATCAATTGGAAATCGTTCTGTGAGGCAAGACTCCTGTAGATTTTATATGAGGTTTCATCATTATTACTGTCCTCCCACGAAAGAACAGCGCCCTCTCCTGTGACATACGTTCCACTCAACTGCGCCGGGACATATAACATGTCTTTTTGAATCTCGATTATCATTGCATTCAAATACCCGGCGGCAGCACTTGGACCTTTCGACATGTGCACCTTTATTTCTCCGTCTGGATTGGGTTGAACTGCGTAAAACTCCGCAAACAACGTGGTGTTATTCTGAACGGCCAGGAGGATCGAGTCGGTACCTATCCGGTAAACAGTCGTCCCATTATCGGTTATTCCTTCACTGGTAAAAGTTGTGCTTCCAATGAATTTGAAATTATACTCCCTGGTGGGATCCAATCCACGGATAGTTAGTGATTCCCGATCGAGTGCGCCAAAGATTCCGAAGTAGAAATATTCTTTTAGGGCAGCATCCGGTGTTACTCCGGAATTGTCGCCAGTTTGTGCCCCAAGATTATAGTATCCACCCCATGCTGAATCGAGAACTATTTCGACTCCACTTATATTTCCTAACTCATCTGCCAGGTCAGAAAACTTTTGACCTTCCGTCGGATTCCCAAGCGCATTGTTCCATGGAGAAGGAGTAACTTCAACTCCTCCGAAGCTGACCAGAACCTTCTTTATTGGTATCGAGCGGATATTACGATCAAAGGACCAGGCAGATGTGATACTTCCGTTTTTTGCCCGGATGCGATAGCTGTAGATATTTCCTTCCGATATACTTGTATCAGTCCACGTAATAACATTGGCAGAGAGCGAGGCTACGTTCGAGTATGTTCCGTTTGTTGTAACATTTCGGCGTTCAATTTCAAAGCCAGTTTCATTGGATGCATTGTCAGTCCACGACAGTTCATTTCCACTACCTTCCTCAAATTCCCCAATCAGATTACCTGGAGTATAAAGCATGTCTATGGGAAGTTCGACGATCATCGCATTAATGTAGCCGACCGGCGTACCATCATCCTTTTTAACGTCGACCTTGATCTCACCAAGAGAATCAGCGGTAATATCATATAGCTCCGCCCAATTGTCGGTGTTTCCCTCTACATACAGGGTGTCTGAATAGTCCCCGATCGAATAGATCGTACTTCCGTTATCCGTAACGCCTCCCGCGCGGAATTCACTACTTCCGATAAATTTGAAATTGTATGTTTTGGACGGTTGGAATCCGCGAAGTGTAATTTTTTCTTCATTAGGAACACCGAAGATCCCAAACCAGTAGAACTCCATAAGCACTGAGTCGGGAACAATTCCTGAGTCATTGCCCGTAATGGCGCCGTCGCTTGTGACACCTCCCCAGGTATTCAATGACATGTCGATACCCGTTGTCGAACTATGTTCATCTTTAAGATTAGAGATAACAAAAGGCACTTGAGGATTCCGGGCTGTGTTATTCCAATTACCTGAAACATTAAAGGACTGACTAAAGTTTATAAGAACTTTCGTAACCGGTTGCGTTCTCACTCGAAAGTCGCGTTTTGCAAAAGCCGACGCGCTCGATGCATTAATGGAACGTATCGTATACTGGTAGATTTGATCGCTACTTGTCGTTGCGTCGACATAAGTCGTGGTGTTCGCTGCGGCGGTTGTCAATAAAGAATAAGATCCGGCTGTGGTGACATTTCTCCGATAGATCTCATAGCCTGTTTCCGATGAATTAGCATCATTCCATTCCAAATGGACCCCTGATCCCGTTATATAGTCGCCCACTAAAGTTGCCGGAGTATAAAGCATTCCGGAAGGCAATTCCAGGAGCAGAGCATTGATATACCCCGTGAGAAAATTGCTATTCTTTGTAACCTGGAGAATTATCTCGCCATTTGCGTTTGACAACAATCCACCAAACTCTGCTAAGGCAGTCGTATTTCCCTCGACGTCTAATGAAATTGTATCAAATCCAACCACGTAGTCAGTGACTCCATTATCTGAAATGTTCAAACCGCGGAATACACTACCTCCGTGTATTTTAAGGTTAACAGGTTTGTTTGGTGTCAATCCTCCGATACGAAGTCTCACAACGTCCGGAGATCCAAGTGCTCCGAACCAATAGTATTCTTTCAGAACGTTGTCGGGGAAAACACCTGAGTCACTTCCAGTAACCGCTCCGTCAGCATACACACCACCAAAGGCGGTGAGCAACTCCGCATAGATGCCGGAAGCGGCGCCGTTGTCGTCGTTAAAGAAAAATTTCGAACCATTGATTGGTTCCTTTCCTGTGTTATTCCATGGTGATGAACCTGGATAATCCTTGCCAAAATTCACGTAAATCTTTCTTCCAACAATAAGTGTTGTATCGCCCGTAACAACCGGCACACGTTGTTCCACCACCCTACTGAATCCAGAAACCTGCGTACTATTTTTTGTCCTGATCTTGTACTTGAAAGTATATCCCGCCAGAGCCCCGGTATCGACAAACGTTGTGTCATCCGCCGCCGTGGTCGCTATCAGTGAATATGCCGTGTTGTCGATTGCATTGGAGCGGTAAATTTCATAGCCGGTTTCTGAGTCACTATTATCATCCCAGGTCAACGTTATGCCATCTACAGGGAGAGCCATCAAATTTGTCGGTCCGTATAAAGAATTCGAAGGCATCTCAATGATCATGGCGTTGATATACCCAACCGGCGTAGCACCTACTTTCGAGGCAATCACCACGATTTCGCCACTATCACCCGCCACTACGTCACTGATGGTTGCAGCATTATTAGTGTTACCGTCAACGTATAATGACGCGGATTGCGGACCGATCGAATATTTTGTAGTGCCGTTATCAGTAACTCCAGCCTGGCGGAAATTGCTACTGGCGATGAATTTAAAATCGTAAGAACCACCAGGCATTAGGCCGGATACCTTGAACCACACTTCTTCGGGAGAGCCAAAGATCCCGAAGTAATAATACTCCTTAAGAACATCATCTGGCACGATGCCAGAGTCATCTCCGGTGGTAGCACCATCATCGTATAGACCACCCCAATTGGTAAGAAGTTGTATCGTCAAACCTGAGTTCAGCCCGTTATCATCGAGAAGGTCATTAAAGATCATTGCACCCAATGGGTCGGCATTGGCATTATTCCATGGTAAAGGGCCATCGTAATTTTTTCCGAAATTGAAATACACCTTAGGCGCTTGCGCAAAGACGCTTGCCGACATGATTGACAGGGCAACAACGATGAGGAAGATTGAGATACGTCTCATGCTATTTTCTGTAGTTATAGATGAGGTTCTTTAGGATGTTCTTGTCTGCATCCCTAACTACCAATAGGCGTCCTGAATCGTCATATTCAAAATATGCAGTACGATTGCTCTCATCTGTTTGGCTTGTCACACCAAACAAAGGACTGTGAGTAAAACTGACCATTTGTGCCTCAAGAGGGTGCAACCTTACGTCGTCGATTATACCCGTCCCTGAGATCGTCACGACTTGTGTGTTTTTGATCAAAACCGTCGTAAGCTGCCAATCGCCCGGTTCTGGTGTGGTGATAGTCGACAATATCTGGTATAAATGCCCGCCGGTTACACCAACATCTGCGTCTTCCTTATGTCGAAATGAGACAACATAGGTCCGGCTTAGCGAAAGATCCTCTTTAATCAGATCCCGGTCCTCTCCTAAAGAATAACATTTTAAACCCGACGGGACATAGCTCTCTGAGGTGGTTGCTCCGCTGAAAGTCCATCCACCCTTTGCGCGATCTTCAAAACTCGTATATGCAGATTGGCCATGAGGTGCACCTGTAATATCAGATATAACATTCTTATGGTCATCTGACCAGATGAATGATTGGATTACATCATCCGTCTTACGGTATTGAACCAAATCCCCATTTGAGTCATAGTCATAGTCGGCGCGGACTTCATAGTCCAATTGTGTGATCTCCATTCCATGATTGAAACTGGTCCTCGTCTTGTTTGCAATCTTGAGCTTGTCGGGAAAGACCCCATCGTCTACTTCCTGACCGCTTATAAGTTTACCCGCCAAATAATTTTCCTGACTTACAGGAATACCTGCGACATAGTGAAGGTTCTTCATCCAAACTTGCCCTTTGCTGTCCATCTGTTCAATACGGGATGGATGTGAGAACCCAACCGGGCCGTCATAGTAATTTTTAGTGTAAGTTTCTACGGTATCCCCGTCGAAATATTCCCTCGTCGTACTTTTTGCGAGGTATGACCAGTGTGAGTGTTGAGAATATTGAACCAGACTATTTTTCACCTTGTAAATAGTACGAGGTGATACAGCATAAACCTTATACTCCGTGTGGTTGACACGGACTGTATCGTCATTGTCATTGATCGGGTTCATCCACTCATAAGTGCCCGTATGTATTGATTTGGCGAGTGTCATGGAGTTGTCCTGATGATACTCCGCAGAAATCATTTTTCCGTTGATGACTTCGATTCCACGGGCCTCACTTACATCGTATGAGTATTCGTTGATGACCTCCTTTTTCAGTACATCCGCGGAAGTATAAAATTCTTCCTTAAGAAGGTCACCCCGACCATAAGTGTCCAGTTCTATTCCGAAAAAATTTCCGGCCTCGGCAATGGCCTCGTTTCGGTACGTATAAAGTTTATAACCATTTGAAAGCTCGCCGGGACCGGTGAACTTTTCTTTGACTTTTCCATAACCTATGTGACTTCCTAGAACAGTGCCCAGACTTGCTCCACTGCTTGCCGAAATTGTAGTCGTCTTTGAATTCCAGTCAAGTTCCGAGGGCACAGGCTCGCTTGGAGTACCAATCCACTGAAATTCAGGTGCTTCGTAACTATAAGTACTGTTGGACATATAGTTCGGATCTCCAAATGTTTGTGACTCAAAGTACTCATACTCTCTTGTTGAACTTACGAGACCATCAGCAGAATAGTCGGTAACTTTTTCAATTCGAAGACCTCCCACAAAATCCTCTGGGTTATTTGGAATCGTATCTAATTCCATTTTATAGTAGTTAAGGGAAAGCGTAACATTCCCCCCAAGTTGCTGCGGATTGAGACCAGCACACAATGGCGGGACCACCGTCGGTATTGGATAAATTTCTTGGTCACTCACAAGAATCATATAATATTTTCCAGGTGAAAGCCCGCTAAAACTACCCCGGGGATGTGCATCTCCTTCCATAAACCAGTGGTACTTAAACTTATCAAGGTTAGCCAGCGCGTATGCGTACATATCACAATCGGCGTTGAATCGGCCCGCCTCGATGATTCCTGCAAAGACTTTCAAACCCTCGCCGTGAAAAAATTCGCATGCTTCATTCCCCGGTGGATATACAGTTACTTTGGTTACCTCTGAAGGAATCGTAAAAGATTGTATGAAATACTTCGGTTTGCCGTAACATGGACCAGAGGAGATACTTCCTCCGAAAACATCGGCACGAACTGGATACCCATGCTCTACCCTCCCGATTGTTGGCCCCGAATATGCATTTTGTCTTCTATTGGCACCAAACGAAAAATCTGTATGACCTCCAGTTGGATATGTAACTCTTTTTAATGAACCCGCGCCAACCAAAACCTTATTAGTTTTCCTATTCGCGTCTCTGCCAAATGTGCAATCGCCATTTGGAATGCTCGGAATTAGGGACACATTACCGCCGCCATTGAAATAACCCCAGTGATCCACGCCCTTGTCATGCTTGTTGGGAAGGTTTCTGGATGAATAGGTAAATTCATAAGGGGGCGACGCCAATCGCGAGTGACCATAGACCTGAATTTTTTCAAGCCTCAGCCTTTC
>Ga0193752_1003134_pt1 | contig 11640 bp, 10 predicted proteins | sample H1c1metaG_FD_144924 | JGI IMG/M metagenome (GOLD analysis project Ga0193752, IMG submission 144924) | Soil microbial communities from a riparian zone of the East river system, Colorado, United States - H1c1 | ecosystem: Environmental > Terrestrial > Soil > Riparian zone | place: USA: East River... | reverse complement strand
GGTCGCCTACCGCAGCTGGAAGATCCCGGTGCTCGGCGTGCTGCCATTGGCGAGCGCGGGATTGGCGGGACTCGGCGCGGTCGCGCTGCTGTTCGACGGCGTGCACGGCATCACCGTCGCCTTCGGCTTCACCCTCATCGGCGTGGTCCAGGACTATCCGATCCATCTGTTCAGCCACCAGCGGCCGGGCGTGACGCCGCAACAGAATGCGCGCGCGCTGTGGCCGACGCTGGCGACCGGCGTGGTCTCGACCTGCATCGCCTATCTCACCTTCCTGTTCTCCGGCGTCGACGGACTGAAGCAGCTGGCGGTGTTCACCATCACCGGCCTTGCCGTCGCCGCGCTGTCGACGCGCCTGCTGTTGCCGCGACTGATCGATCCGTCGCCGCGCGATTTCGCCGACTCGCGCCTGCTGGCGCGATTGTGGTCCTGGCTCGAACGGTTGCCGCGTCCGCGCTGGTCGCTGCTGGCGTTCGCGCTGGCGGCGGTGGCCGCGATCGCCTTCGCGCCCGGCGCGTTCTGGCAGAACGACCTGTCGAAACTCACGCCGGTGCCGGCCGATGCGCTGGCGCGCGACGCCGACCTGCGCGGCGAACTGGGCGCGCCCGACGTGCGCTACGTGCTGACCCTGCAGGGACGCGACGACGAAGCCGCGCTGGAAGCGTCGGAACGCCTGCGTCCGGCGCTCGACAAGCTTGTCGATGGGAAGGCGATCGCCGGCTACGACATGGCGGCGCGCTACCTGCCCAGTGCCGCGGTACAGCGTGCGCGCCAGCAGCGCTTGCCCGATGCCGCCGCGCTGCATGCCGCCCTCGACCAGGCGCTCGCCGCGAGTCCGTTCCGCGTCGATGTCTTCGGCGATTTCATCGCCGACGTCGCCGCCGCGAAGCGCGCCACGCCGCTGACCCGCCGCGACCTCGACGGCACGCCGCTGGAAACCAGCGTCGCCGGATTGCTGCTCGAGGGCGGCGACCACGCCACCGCGCTGGTGTCGTTGAACGGACTGCAGGATCCGGCTGCCGTCGCCCGCGTCGCGGCGGCGAACGGTGCCTCGTTGCTCGACATGAAGGCGGCCTCGGAATCGTTGGTGGTGGCGTATCGCGGCCGCGTGCTGGCCGCGCTCGGCATCGCTGCGCTGCTGCTGGCCGCGACGGTGTGGATCGCGCTGCGTACGCCGCGCCGGGTGCTGCGCGTGCTGCTGCCGATGGCGCTGACCACGCTGCTGATCCTGGCGGTGCTGCGGTTATGCGGGGTCGAGTTGACCTTGTTCCATCTCGTCGCGCTGATCCTCGCGGCCGGGCTCGGCCTCGATTACGCGCTGTTCTTCGACCATGCCGGCGACGATTACGCCGACCAGCTGCGCACCCTGCATGCGCTGATCGTCTGCAGCCTGATGACCCTGCTGGTGTTCTTCCTGCTCGCGTTGTCGTCGATCCCGGTGTTGCGCGCGATCGGCAGCACGGTGGCGCTGGGCGTGTTCGGCAATTTCGTGCTGGCGCTGCTGGTGTCGCGGCAACCGGCAACAACAACAAGCGTTTCGTAGGAGCGGCTTCAGCCGCGAGCTCTTCCAGAATGAGCACGAGCTCGCGGCTGAAGCCGCTCCTGCACAGACCTGTGCATTGGAACCCCATGATCGGACGTGACGACATCCTCGCGCTCATTCCCCACCAGGGGACGATGTGCCTGTGGGACGAAGTCCTCGATTGGGACGCGCAACGCATCCGCCTGCGCGCGCACCACCATCGCGATGCCGCGCATCCGTTGCGTTCCGGCGCATGCTGCGCGCCATCCACCTGTGCGAATACGGCGCCCAGGCGATGGCCGTTCACGGCGGCCTGCGCGCCCGCGCAGCCGGTGGCGCAGCCAGGCCCGGCCTGCTGGTCGCCCTGCGCGGCGTGCAGTTGCATGTCGCGCGCATCGACGACCTGCCCGGCGCACTCGAATGCGAGGCCGAAGTGCTGGTCGAGGCCGAGGCCAGCCAGCAATACGGCTTCCGCATCCACCATGCCGGCCTGTTGCTCGCCGAAGGCCGCGCCGCGGTGATGCTGCAGGCCGCGATCCCGTAGGAGCGCCCCTTGGGCGCGGTCGCGTTTGCCGATCATGCCCGATCGCGCCCAAGGGGCGTTCCTACGCAATAATTGTGGGCATGGACAATCAGACCCTCCCCCGACGCGCACTGGTCACCGGCGGCAGCGGCGACCTCGGCGGCGCGATCTGCCGGCGGCTCGCCGGCGACGGGCTGCACGTGATCGTGCATGCCAACAGCAACCGCGCGCGTGCCGAGTCAGTGGTGGCGGAGATCGTCGCCGCCGGTGGCAGCGCTCAAGCCGTCGCGTTCGACGTCGCCGATGGCGAGGCCACGCGCGCGGCGATCGCGACGCTGCTCGAGTCCGGTCCGATCCAGGTCGTCGTCAACAATGCCGGCATCCATGACGACGCGCCGATGGCGGGCATGTCCGAATCGCAGTGGAAGCGCGTGATCGACGTGTCGCTGCACGGCTTCTTCCATGTCACCCAACCGCTGCTGCTGCCAATGGCGCGCATGCGCTGGGGTCGCATCGTCAGCGTGTCGTCGGTCGCGGCGGTGCTTGGCAACCGCGGACAGAGCAATTACGCCGCGGCCAAGGCCGCGTTGCATGGCGCCTCGAAATCGCTGGCGCGCGAAATGGCGTCGCGCAACATCACCGTCAACGTGGTCGCGCCCGGAGTGATCGCGGGGCGCATGGCCGATGCCGCGTTCCCGCCCGGGATGGTGAAGCAACTGGTGCCCGCCGGCCGCGCCGGCACGCCGGAGGAGGTCGCCGCGCTGGTCGGCTTCCTGTGCTCGGACGCCGCCGGCTACATCAACGGCCAGGTCATCGGCGTCAACGGCGGCATGGGGTGAGCCGGACGCGCTTGCGCGCCACTGGCGCGCGCGTCCGGTGAACGCCATGACCGCTGGTCGTGGCCGGGGAGCAACCGCGCCACTGGCGCGCGCGTCCGGCGCGCCACGGCCGCTGAACGCTTCACCCTTCGCTTTCCACAGCCATCCTGCCTTCATCCCCGGCCGACAGTCGCGGCGTAGCATCGGCCGCGTCGACTTACCCCATGTCCACGAGGCCCGCCATGCCCCGCATCCTGTTGACCTCACTGTTCGCGCTGGCGCTGTCCGCCTGCGCCAGTTCCGCCCTGGTCACCGGTACGCCGCGCGCGCCGATCGAGCCGTCGCAGGTGCGCGTGTACTACGCGCCGCCACCGGGACGTTACGAGGAGATCGCGTTGCTCGATACCAGCAGCGGCGCGTTCACCTACGGTGAACAGAACAAGACGAATTCGGTGGTCGCCAAGCTGCGCAAGGAAGCCGCGAAGCTCGGCGCCAACGGCGTCCTGTTCGGCGGCACCGCCAATGGTTACGGCGGCGGTGGCGTCAGTGTCGGTGCCGGCGGCGGTCGCATCGGCGGGCATGGTTTCAGCAGCGGTGGTATCGGCGTCGATATCAGCCCGCAGCAGAAGTACGCGCGTGGCGTGGCGATCTACGTGGCGAACCCGCCGGTCGGCGACTCCGCACCCGCGCCGCAACCGCAGCCGGCACCACAACCGCCACCGGAGCGTTGATCAGTTGCAGGTGTGGTGCCGTCTTCCGGAGCGAGCGGCCTACTCGTCGTGGCCTGCAACGACCGCGCGACCGCGCGCCGGCCGCGGCTTGCGTTCCGCGAGCAATGCCACCATCGGCCCTGTCATCACCGTCGTCAGCAGCGCCATGACGAGCAACATGGTGAACAGTTGCGGTCCGATCACGCCGGCATCGAGTCCGATCTTCATCACGATCAGTTCCATCATGCCGCGCGCGTTCATCAGCGAGCCGATCGCCAAGCTGTCTCGCCAACCGTAACCGGTGAGGCGTGCGCCCGCACCGCCGCCCGCCACCTTGCCCAGCACGGCCGCGCCGACGATGATCGCCATCGCGCCGAGGCCCGCACCGACGAACGCGTCGCGCGTGGTGCTTAGTCCCGCCAGCGCGAAGAAGATCGGCATCAGCACGGCGATCGACAGGGGTTCGACGCGTTCGACCATGTATTTCAGCAGGCGGTCGTCGCGCGGCAGGCAGGCGCCGAACAGGAATGCGCCGAAGACTTCATGCACGCCCAGCCACTGCGTGATCCCGGCGCAGACGAACAGCCCGATCATGACCGCCGCCAGCACCATCAGGTTGGGCTGTCCGTCGGGGGCATGGCGGGCCATCAACCAGGCATAGAACGGCCGCACTGCGCCGAACACGAAGATGCAGGTCAGCAGCAGGCCGACCGTGGTCTTGAGGAAACCCGCATAACCTTCGCCCGAACCGAGCAGCGCGACCACCAGCGCCAACATGATCCAGGCGAACACGTCGGCGATCGCCGCACTGCTCAGCGCGAGGCGACCCAGGCGGGTCTGCGTCATGTCGCGCTCCTTGAGGATGCGCGCCAACACGGGAAACGCCGTGATCGACATCGCCGCCGCCATGAACAGCGCGAACGGCCAGAACGCAATGCCGCTGGGGGCCAGCGGATACAGCAGCGGCGCGGTGGCGATCCCCAGCACGACTGGCACCAGCACGCTGAGCGTGGCGACCATGCCTGCCGCCTTGAACTGCGCGCGCACGCCGTTGGGCGCGCGCAACTCGACGCCGACGATGAACATGAACAACACGAGCCCGAGGGTGGACAGCGAGGACAGCGCGGAGAGCGAATCGGGTGCGAACACGACGGCATGGAACTCCGGGAACCATGCGCCGAACACGATCGGTCCCAGCACCAGACCCGCCGCCATTTCGCCGATCACCGGTGGCTGGCCGACGTAACGCTGTTGCAACCCGCAGGCGCGCGCGGTGGCCAGGACGACGACGAGTTGCAACAGGAGCGGGCTGTGGTGCATGGGGCATTCCGTGGACGCGGGACGAAGTCCCGGCGGGATCCGGGAACGTTTTACACGGGCCTGCGCCGCGAACGCAACGGCGGTCGCGCCGGGACCTACGCGGCGTTGGAATACCACCGGGGCGACAGCGACGGCTGCGCGGCCTCCGCATCGCCGAGCAGGTCGTGCAATGCCCGTGCATCGATCGCCGGGTGTTCGCGGCGCGCACGTACGAGGATTTCCTTCGCCAGCCATTCCATCCGCGCGACGTTCTCGCCGATGCGCGCGGCGTAGGCCTCGTCATCGAGTGCGTCGACGAGCGCGCGGTTCATTTCGTGAAACCAATCAAGGGTGTACTGGTCGAGCATGCGCGCGTCGGCAACCAGCGGACGTCCGGCATTGCACCGGCCCCATGCGCCGAGCAGTGCCTGGATGGCCGCATTGATAGCGCTGCCGCGCTCGAATTGCGGGCGCAGGCGCCCGAACATCGCAATGTCGGTGATGCGGCCAGCGAAGAATGCCGGCGCCAGCAGCGCCCAGTAGAAGGTGTAATCCCAGATGATCTTGACCGGCATCACCTGGGCGTCGCCGAACAGCGGATACTGATCCTGGTACAGCGTCAGCGTGTTCTCGTAGAACGAGAAATACAGTTGCTGGTAGATCTCGGCATACGGCGCGAACGGTTTGCGCGCGCGGTCCTTGCCGATCAGGTCGCAGATGAAGGTGTTCGACATCGCGATGAAGTCGCTGCCCGGCGAGTAGTACGGGTCGAGGAACAATCCGGCCTCGCCGGTCAGCGCCCAGCGGTCGCCGCTGAACACCTGCTTGCAGCCGTACGAGAAATGGCGCAGGAACATGAAGTCCTGCAATGCGTGCTCCGGCTTGTCGAGCGACGCGGCGACCCGTGGCTGGTGTTCGCGCAGCCACGCCATCGCCTTCTCGTGGGTGTTCATCGTCGCCAGCGGATGCATCCTGGCGTCGCAGACGATGCCCAGCGAATGCGCGCCGGAGGCCAGCGGGATCAGCCAGAACCAGTAACCGGGGCCGCACATGTGATTGGTCGAGCGCCAGCGGTCGGGCGGCGTGCAGCGCGCCAGCCATTGCGGATCGTCCGACCACTGGTTCGGGTCGACCGTGCCGTCGACGCGCCACCATACGGCGTTGACGTCGTGGTCGTTGCCCTTGGCGAGGTCGAGCTTGCGCTTGAGCAGGCCGGCGCGGCCGCTGGCATCGACGATCCAGCGCGAGGCCAGCGTCGATTCGCCATCGGCACGCTCGAACGTCACCGTGTGCGCCGAGTCGCCGCCGCCGAACTCGATGCCGCGTACCACCGCGCCGTCGCGGAACTCGACGCCGAGCGCACGCGCCTGCGTCCCGAGGAAATTCTCGAAGCGGCCGCGGTCGAGCTGCCACGAATGGGTCGGCAACAACTCGCTCACGCCCAGCTCGGTGCAGCGGTCGATGTCGTTGCGGCCCTCGGAGAAGAAAAACCGGAAGCCGAACTTGCGGATCTGTTCGGTCTCCAGGTGCTCGCGGAAGCCGAGCACTTCGGCGAAATAGTGCGCGCCGATCTCCACCGTCGATTCGCCGACCTTGAAGGCTGCTTCGCGCACCGGATGTTCGCGGCGTTCGAGCACGACAACGCGGGCCGAGGCGTCCTGCTGCTTGAGCTGGATCGCCAGGGTGAGGCCGGCGAGGCCTCCACCGAGGATCGTGACATCAGTGTCGTCTTGCATGCTCATCCTGGCTGGCGTGCCTCTGGGTTGGTATGTGCGGAATCGAATTCACCGGCAGGATCGTCGATCACCGGGGGTCGTGCGCGGGTGCGACGGTATTCGCCGAGCACGTTGCCGTGGGCGACGACCTGCCGCACCACGTGCGAGGTGATGTTCCACAGATCGCGGAACAAGCGGAAATGGCTCTTGCGGAATTGCGTCGCCCCGTCCGCGCTGGCGTAGCGGGTCTCGATCGGCACCGCGACCACGCCGGCACCGGCGCGGCGCGCGGCCGACAGCAGCATCTGCGCCTCGAACACGAAGCCTTCGCCGGGCACGTCCTCGAGCGTGTACACCGCATGCGGGTACAGGCGCTGGCCGCTCTGGCTGTCGACGACGCGGAAGCCGCAGCCCAGGCCGATGCCCCAGTCTCCGAAATCATTGCCGAGGCGCCGGTGCAGCGGTTGCGACGCGCGCTTGCGCAGGCGCGCGCCGACGACCACGCAACCCGGATGGCGGTTGGCCGCGTCGATCAGGCGCGGGATGTCGGCGCCGCTGTGCTGGCCGTCGCCGTCCATGGTCAGCACGCCTTGCGCGCCCACGCGTTGCGCCTCGCGGAAACCGGCGCGCAGCGCGGCGCCCTTGCCCATGCGCAGCGCGTGCCGCAGCACGGTGACGTCGAGGTCGACGATGCACAGGTAGGTGCCATCTTCGGAGCCGTCGTCGACCACGATCACGCGGTCGCAATGCGCGCGCGCATCCTCGACCACTTCGCGGATGCGCAACGCTTCGTTCAATGCCGGGATGACGATCGCGACGTTGCCGCGGTCCAGGTGCCCGGGCTGCCTGCGCGTGGACTCAGCCATGCGCGATCTCCACCCGCAACAGGCGACCTGGCCCGGCCTTCAGCAGCACCACGTCGTTGCCGTCGCCTGCCAACGCATCGAACAGCGGCAGCATCGGTGCCATGGAATTGCCGGCCGCATGCCGCGCCAGCGCGCCGGCCGGTGGCGGCGCTTCGCCATCGACCAGCGTCGCGCGCAGGCGCGGACCATCGCTGCGGTGCGACAGCACCAGCGCGCCGCCGAGCAGGCCGCGGCTGTGCGACATGGTCTCCAGCGGGCCGACCGCCGTGTTGTCGTAGGCGACCAGCAGCACCGCTTCGGTGCCGTCGACCAGTTGCGCCAGCGCCTCGACCAGTCCCTGCGCGAAGCTGGCGTCGAACGCGCTCACCGCCGTGGTGCCCTGCATGCAGCCGGTGCCGATGGTCCAGTAGCCGGCGGCGGCGTTGTGCACCGAATTGTGGAATTTCGTCGGCGATACCGTGCGCGGCTCGCTGGCCAGCGTCGCGCACATGTAGTCGGTGATGGCGAGGTCGCCGTGGGTCGAGGCGAACACCGATGACAGCGTCGACGGATCGCGGCCGGCCTCGGCGCAGGCGGCGAGCGCGACCTCGAGCGCGACGGCGACCGTTTCCGGCGCGCGGCGGCGTTCGTTCGGTGCCAGCAGTTGCGGCGATGGCTTGCGCGCGGCATCGGCGGGGAGTGCGCCGCCGGCGACGAACTCGCGCGCCGCCTGCCAGGACGGCAGGCCGTCGGTCCAGAAGCCGATGCCTTCGATGGTGGCCGTGCGCATCGGCATCCTCATGCCCTCCCGAACACCAGCGAGCAGTTGTTGCCGCCGAAGCCGAAGGAATTGTTCATCGCATAGCGGAGCTGGCCCGATTGCGCGTTGTCGAAGCGCACCTGCGCGCCACAGGCGTCGTCGCGGGTTTCGCTGTTGAGGATGCCGGGCAGCACGCCGTCCTCGAGCGCGATCAGCGCGAACACCGATTCGACGATGCCGGCGGCGCCGAGGGTATGCCCGGTCCAGCCCTTGGTCGAGCTGGCGTGCAGGGTGTCGGGGAACAAGGCCGACACCGCGCGCGCCTCGATCGCGTCGTTGGCCGGCGTCGCCGTGCCGTGCAGGTTGAGGTAGCCCACGGCGCTCGCCGCGATGCCGGCGCGCGCCAGCGCATCGCGCATCGCCAGTTGCGCGCCGAGGCCCTCGGGATGCGGCGTCGACATGTGGTGCGCATCGCTGGATTCGCCGTAGCCGCGCAACTGCAGCCCGGGTTGTCCGGGCGTCGCGCGTTCGAGCAGGGCGAAGCCGCCGGCCTCGCCCAACGACAGTCCGTCGCGTTGCGCATCGAACGGACGGCAGGGCGTCGCGGAGACCACGCCGAGCGAGTTGAAGCCGAACAGCACGCTGCCGCACAAGGTATCGACGCCGCCGACCAGCGCGGCATCGGCGAGTCCGGCACGGATCAGCCGCGCCGCCTGCGCGAACACCTTGGCGCTCGACGAGCAGGCCGTGGCGACGGTGATGCAGGGGCCGCGCAACCCGGTGGCGTGCTGGACGAAATCGCCGGGCGAATGCACGGTGTGCACGATCGGACGTCGCAGGTCGGGCGGGAACTGCCGGCCGTCGTCGACCGCGCGCGCGTAGGCCTCTTCGGTGGCGCCGATGCTGGCGGTGGACGTGCCGAGCACCAGTGCGATGCGCTCCGGACGATGGCGTGCGCGCAACCCCTCGATCTTCGCCAGCATGCCGTCCTGCTGCAGCGCCAGCCAGGCGAGGCGGTTGTTGCGGCATTCCCATGGCGCGAATTCCGCCGGCAGCGCCGCGTCTTCGAGGCCGTCGACGCGGCCGATCCAGGTATCGAGTCGTTGTGCGCCGGCCGCGCCGTCGCCGAAGTCGTTGCGGCGCAGCCCGCCACGGCGTCCGCGCAGGGCATCGGCCTGGGCCTCGCGTCCGCGTCCGAGCGCAGTGGTGGCGGTATACGCCGTGATCGCCAGCGCAGGCATGGGTGGCGACGATTGCACTTGCGGCACGCGCTGGACGTCCGGACGGGGGAAAGGCGGAATTATAGCGAGGGCATGGTGAGGCTAGACTGGCCGGATGTTCACGTCGCCACCGGTTTCCATGTCAAGCCGCACCGCCCACCGCCTGCGCCTGTTCACCGATCGCGATGCGCTGCATGCCGGTGTCGTCGCGGCGGCGGTCTGCGTGTTCAGCGCCGGGCTGGTCTACGTCGGCTACTTCCTGCACGTGCTGCGGGTCGCGCGCACGGCGCCCAGCGAGCCTGAACGTGGCGAGTCGCTGCTGCTGTTCGGCAAGCACGCGCCGCAGGGGCGGATCGATGCCGATTTCGCCAGCCGCCTCGAACGCGCGGCGGCGTTGTGGCCACGACGGCCGCCACGGCGGGTGGTGCTGCTCGGCGGCGGTGACCCCGGGACACCGAGCGAGGCCGAGGTCGCGCGGCACGGCTTGCTGGCGCTCGTCGCGACCGGCGACGTGCCATTGCTGCTGGAAGCGCAGTCGCGCGACACCCTGCAGAACCTGCGCAACGCGCGCGTGCTATTGCGCGATGCCGCACAGCAGGGCCGGGTCACCCTGCTCAGCAACCGCTACCACCTCGCGCGTTGCGCTCTGTTCGCGCGCCAGCTCGGTTTCGACTGGGAACTGTGCGCTGCCGAACCGGCATGGCACTGGCATCCGCGCACCCTGCTGCTGGTCGCCGGCGAAGCGGCATTCGTCTGCTGGAGCGATGTCGGCACGCGCTGGGCGCGCCTGATCGGGCATCGCAGGATGCTGTCGAAGGTGACATAGGGCGGGCCCGGTTCAGCCGTTCGTGGTCGGCGCCTTCAACGCCCGATAACGATCCAGCGCCTGTTCCAGGTCGCTGCCGAGCGAGGCGCGGTCGCGACGTTGCTGTTCCAGGATGCTTTGCTGCTTCAGCAGGTCGCCATGCTGGCGCACGATGTTGTCGGTGAGCGCTTTGCGCACCGGTTGCGACTGCAGTTCCAGGTCCGCGGCCTGGCGCAGCAGGCTGAGCAGGCTCTCGCGCAGGTTGATGATGCCCAGGCGCGAGGTCTTCAGCGATTCCTCCACCAGGGTGATGCGCTCGCCGTAGGCGCGGCGCAGATCGTCCTCGGTGGCGTAGGACTCCACCATCGCCAGGTCGCGGCGCTTGTTCGCCGCCTCGACCTCGGCGGCCTGCGCGGCCTGCTGCTCGGCGGTGGCGGCGGCGGCGCGCTCCTCGTCGGTCAGGGCGCGGTCGACCGAACGCACAGCGATCCCGCTGCTGGCGCTGATCTCCGTGCGCGCGGCGTCCGCTGCCTCCGCCGGCAATGCGTCGCCGCAGATCTTGTGGCCGTTCTCGTTCCAGCAGTAGATCTTCTTGGCAGGCGCCTTGTCCTGGGCGACCGCGGTGGTCGCGGTCACCAGCAGCAGCGCACAGGCCAACCCTGCGGTTTTCATGTTCATCGTTCCGTCCCCCCGGCCGGTCGATCAGGTGTCATCGCAACCATAACGCGCGCGGTAGGCGAGCAGGCGATCGCGTTCGATGGCCAGTGTCGCGCTTTCCCCGGCAAACGCAAGCAGGTCGGACAGGCCGGCGATGGCGATGACCGGGATGCCGTGTTCGGCGGCGACCGCCTGCGCGGCCGAGCGCGGATCGCCTTCGGCGACGCGCTCCTCGCGATCCAGCGCGATGGCGATCGCCGCCACCGTGCCGCCAGCCCCGGTGATGATCGCCAGCGCCTCGCGGATCGCGGTACCGGCGGTGATCACGTCATCGACGACCAGCACGCGACGGCCGGCCAGCGGCGCGCCGATCAGGCTGCCGCCCTCGCCATGGGTCTTGGCTTCCTTGCGGTTGAACGCCAGCGGCAGGTCGCGGCCGCGGCGTGCGTATTCGCAGGCCAGCGCGGCGGCCAGCGGAATGCCCTTGTAGGCGGGCCCGAACAGCAGGTCGAAGTCCTGCAAGGCATCCGCTGCCACCGCCGCATCGATCGCGTCGGCATAGCAGCCCGCCAGTTCCGCCAACGCCGCGCCGGAATCGAAACGCCCGGCATTGAAGAAATACGGGCTGGTGCGCCCCGATTTCAAAATGAATTCGCCGAAGCGCAGCGCGTCCGCGCGCAGGGCGAGTTGCAGGAAACGCTGGCGGTGGTCGGTGGGCATCTGCGAGGCGTGGATGGCGTGGTGCGCGCGGTTGCGGGATGACAGA
>Ga0193752_1003133_pt1 | contig 11642 bp, 12 predicted proteins | sample H1c1metaG_FD_144924 | JGI IMG/M metagenome (GOLD analysis project Ga0193752, IMG submission 144924) | Soil microbial communities from a riparian zone of the East river system, Colorado, United States - H1c1 | ecosystem: Environmental > Terrestrial > Soil > Riparian zone | place: USA: East River... | reverse complement strand
GGCCCTGTACCTGAGCCTGGCTTCCGAAAAACTCATCACACTCCGGGCGTCGTGCTGAAAGTAGCAGAAACAAATCCTGGGGTCATACGGGATGGGATAGCGGGCGCCCAACTTCAGCCACATCAGCCAATCTTCCGAACCGGCAAATTCCCGGTCTTCTTCAAAAGGCAACGACATCGCAATGTCCCGCCGCAGAAAAACACCCATGCATCCCAGCACATTCGAACCCTTCAGCGCCTCATTCGCTACCGGAGCATTCACCTCCGGAGGTGGCACCGTTTCTTTCATGGTTGCCTTATCCTTCACTTCATAACGCAGGGCAAAGCAGGGAGGCCGGTCGGATCCATGCAGATGCTCGAAGGCCGTTTCCAGTGCAAAGGCGTAAGCGATATCATCGGAATCCATGAAGGTGACATACTCCCCTTTTGCCAGCGCAACCCCAAAATTTCTTGCGGCGCCGCGCTCACCGTTGGGCTTTCTCACATACCGGATGCAGTTGCTTTGTTGCATCCATCCACGAACTATGGTTTCGGTATCATCCGTGCTGCCATCATCTACAATAATCAGCTCAAAGCTTCCAAAAGTCTGCCCCAGAACGCTTTCTATCGTTTCACCGATCAAGGCTGCCCGGTTATATGTGGGCACTACGACGGAAAAAACGGGGCCGCCGGGTGCCCCGGCAAAACCGGCAGGCTCAACGCCCGTCAATGCTTCTTTTTCAGAGCATTTTTTCATAAACCGGCTTCTTCCAGGTCGCAAGGGTACGGACGATACCTTCCTTGTAGGAGAGCAGGTCACGGCCCAGCAGCTCTTTCATCCTGCCGATGTCCGGCTGCCGCTTCGTCATGTCTCCTTCTTTCAGTGGTGGAAGGTATATGATCTTGGAATCCGACCCGGTCAGCTCCACGATGGTCTCGGCCAGCTCGCGGATCGTAATCACATGATCGTTGCCGATATTGTAGACGTCATTCTTGTAAGCTTCGTCGAGGAAGGTAGTCAGGCAGGCATCGATATTGTCGTCGATATAGCAGAAGGTGCGCGATTGGCTGCCATCACCATAAATGGTAATGTCGTCTCCCCGCAGCGCCGCATTCAGAAACTTGGACATGACAAAGTCCGGGCTCTGCTTGGGGCCGTAGGTATTGAAGAAGCGGAAAATGGTATAGTCAAGTCCGTACTCCTGGTGATAAGACCGGCAATAGGATTCACCGATATTTTTCACCACGGCATAGGGCAGGCGTGAATTCAGCGGGGTTGTGTACTCATGCTGCGGCAATTCGACCTGAATATCATCCAGCACCATCACCGGGTTCTGCAGGGTACGCAGCACGCCGACAACGGCAGCGTAATGGAATACGTAGTCAAACTTATAGGCCGTCATGACGGCAGCTATATCATTGTAATTATTTACATCACATTTAATGAACCGGCAGTTTGGGTGAACGGGTATATTCTCCTTATTCCCGGTGAGCATGCTGTCTACTAACACGAGCTGGTAATCGCCCAGTGCAAGCAGCTTTTCCGCCATGCAGCTCGGGATAAAGCCCGCGCCGCCAGTGATCAATACTTTTACCATTTAAGTATCAGGTTTTTTATAGTTGCGAAGAATCGTTTTGTCGTCATTAAGCGGTAGTCATCGCCAAGGGCTTTTGCCAGGTATCCGACGCTTTTCAGCTTATATCCGGGCCTATCTGCTAAATGGACTGCAATGTATGAATTTGCGTCCATCTTCATATATGAATACTGCTTCCCGTAGGCGTCCATAACCTCTTTATTGGAAGCTATAGCCTGCATCAACAACTCGAAGCGCAGGATCAGTTTTTCATAATTGATCTTACGCACGCTCCTGCCTTCATGATCGATGATCAGCGAGGTGATCGTATTGGTGTAATGCAGCGGGAACTTTGCTCCCAGCCGTAGCCAGAGCTCATAATCCTCGGAGGCAGACAGATCCCGAGTCTCATTAAACGGATTCGCCATCATAATGTCCTTGCGGACAAAGACACTGTTACAGCTCAGCGGATTGCCTAGAGGCAGCAGGCGGTTCAGGGTCTCGCCGCTCAGGTTGTCAATTTTGCGAAAAACCTTACGGTCGGGATCGGCCCAGCAATAACCCAGGTGCAGCCATTCGGGCTGGCCCTTTTGCTCGACCAGCTTAGCTGCTTCAGACAGGTGATTGGGCAGGGCTATGTCGTCGCTGTCAAAAAAGTTTATATATGAGCCCTTACCCTTCCGTGCGCCGTAGTTGCGGGCCGCCGCGCGCTCGGCATTGTCCTTCCTGTAAAAAAAGGTGCGTGCATCCGCCATACCCAGAACAACCTCCTCCGTGTTGTCGGTGCTGCCATCGTCCACGACGATGATCTCAAAGTCGGGGTATTCCTGCTGCTGCAGGGACCGGATGGTATCACCGATAAGGTCGGCCCGGTTATAAGAGGGTACTACTACCGAAAAAAACGGCTTATCCTGGGTCATAGAGCTGCGCTAATTGTTCAATCCCCTGGTGCAAAGCAAATCCGGTGTCTCGCACGTCCGACCTGCCATCCGTGAATTTTTTCAAGAAAAAGGTGACGATGCCCGCGGTATATCCGTAATGCGACTGGTGCCAGGTGGACGCGAATGTATAACGGATTTCGGGCAACAAGGTTAAGGGCTGGTTTCCGGCATGTTACCAATGTATTTCAATTGACAAAATGATACAAATAGCCCGCCGTGGTGTAAGACAAAAGTCTGGGAAACAATCCTTCAGACAGTCACCACGTTCAGCGGTACAGTTCTTCCAGGCCGGCGATCATATTCTTCAGCTCGAAACGGCTCTGCACACTGATCATTCCATCCTGCCGCAGGCGGTCGCGTAAACCCTTGTCCCCGAGCAAGCGGGTCATTGCGCTAAATATGGCATCGCTATCCTTGAAAGGCACAACCAGTGCATTCTTATCGTCTTCTATAAAATCCTGCGCTATGCCTGAAAGCGTAAAGACCGATGGGATGCCCGCGGCCAGCGCTTCAACATAGGTCTGACCGAATGCCTCGATGCTGTAGTCCGTGGACGCCTGTATGAATATATCCATCAGCTGATAGGCTGAAGCCAGGTCGTTTTCGAACGGTATCAAGCTGTAGCTCCGCTCCGGAAGCTCTGACAGCATCCCGAGCAGCACCCGCTCATAGTCTCCGCGGGCGTTGAAAAACAGGATCTTAGCTTCTGGGTATTGCAGGAGCAACCGCTGGAAGGCTGGAATAATGTATTGAATGCCTTTTAGCTCGGTAAACCTGGAGATAACACCAACAATAGGGAAATGGCCGGCCGTTTCATATTGCTCCGCCAGGCCGCTGACCTTTCCGGGATCAGTCTTCCGGAAGTAATCCAGCTCGAAGCCATGATGGATGATAACGACCTTATCCAAGTTTACTCCCTCCATATTCACCAGGACGTCCCGCACAGCCTTTGAAGGGGCGACAATATGGGTGGCCAGCATGTTGCACCATTTATCCCACTTAATGCCCCCGGGAAAATACCGGTGATGATAGTCGGAATGGTGGCGGGTATAGATCCGCTTTCGGATACCGATAAGCTTTGCTGCGGTCAGGCCGAGGAGGGAGGCTGTAAATAAGTGACAATGAACGACCGCAGGCCTGATGGACCACAGAAGTCTAAGCAGCTTCCAGACAACCCCTGGGAAATCCTTCTTGGATCGGTAATAAATGCTGTGGCAAGGGATCCCGGCCTCCTTCAGATAGGTCTCCAGATAGGCCGGCTCCTGCAATAGGAGAATAAAGCTTAGCTCGAACGCATTCTTATCGAGGTACTTCGCGATCCATTCGAAGGCCAGGGCCTTGTCAATATCGGAAATGATGTACGTGACGCGACGCTTCAAAGGCTCTGATTAATGCGACAGGTGATGCCGCCGGGATTGGGCTCCAAAGGAAACACTCCTGCCGGAGGATTAATACTTCCTGATGAAGTCGTGCACGATCTCATCCATCTGAGTATAGGAGTAATAGGCCGCGCCTGAAGCATTCTTTACAAAGAGGTAATTGCGGCATTCAGGATTGTTGATCAGCTCTGCAACCTTTACCAGGCCATGGGGGAAGATCAGATAGCATTGATATCCCAGTGGCTGCAGAAAGTCCCGGAAGAATTGAATGCGTTCCTCATCCGGAAAGATCTCGCATAGAATTGCCGGGCTGTTCCGCTCAAGGGTTTCTTTCGCTCCCTTGAAAACCTCCATTTCATAGCTTTCGACGTCAATTTTGATCAGATCGACATGATTTCTTCTGCAAGTAGGCGTCCAGCGTTGTTGCCTCCACCTGGACCTGTTTAAAGCTCATTTCCTTCTTATAGAAATTCTCGCTGAAAGAAGAATTGACAGACAGTACGTCGCATATTCTATCCTCCACCGGAACAGAGAAATTTACCGTTCCTTCCGAGGAACCGATCGCAGTCTGCGCCAGCACAACATTTTTTATATTGTTGATCTCGATATTTTTTTGAAACCGGCGGGCGTTAACAGCATAAGGCTCAAAAGCTGTGATCGAAGCCTTAGGCTGAGATAATGCCGCGACAACGGAAAAAACACCCGTATTCGCGCCGATATCCAGGATCGTCGAACTCTTAGCCGCTAAAGCTGAGAATAGCAGGAGATCGTGGTATTCGGAATACCGCTCTATGTCATAGTATAGGCTATTGGCGATCTGATCGTCACAGCGGCTATAATATTTAAAAGACAATCCCTCCTTTAGTTTCGTGGAGAATTCGCCGGATGATGGCCAATGTGAAACCAATTTGGTTTTTAATCCGTTTGGAAATGCATATGCAAAATATTTAAAAACCCCGCGAAATACATGGTTTATGAATACTTCGTTTCGAATCTGTTTCAGCATGTATGTAGGGTTTATAAGGGTTGCAAAAATTGAAAAAAAATCTGATTCTATGGAATTAGCCGTAGCCGATCAGGCATTTTTTCAATCAGCATTTGTTTTGAGCTGGCGGTGTGGTTCGTCATGACCCGTCTGAATTTTCTATATAAATTAAAGTAGAATAAGCAGAGAGCGAAACATGTCCTTTCTAGCCGGGAAATGATGCTTGCGTACTTCCTCCGGGAATTATCTCGCAATTAAATCGAAATGGCATTTGTCGAAGCTCGTGGCTTCGTCTATGACTGAGTTACTGTCAGCCCGCCAGAATTCCGTATAACCAGAGGCTTTTAATAAATTAATCAGTTTAACTGCAGATGCGCCCTGGTCCCGAAGGTTGCTATCGTCCAGTTCAATAAACATCATCGGCTTGGACGCCAGCGTTTTGGTTGCGCCTTCCAGTACCGACATTTCATATCCTTCCACATCTATTTTAATAAAATCCACGCGTTCGATGCCGAATCCTGCAAGCACGTGATCCAGCGTATCGATCTTGATCTCAACAAACGGCTTATCTGAAGCTGTGGCCAGGATTCTGTTCATGCCCGGGTTATGCTCATTGACCTCATATAGCTTAACCGTTTCCTGCGCTTTGCCCAGTCCGAGGTTAATCAGCTTTATATTAGAAAATTGATTAAGGCCGATATTCCTCGTAGCCCGCGCAAATGTTCTCGGATGTGGTTCGAAACCTAAAATAGTGGCCTTGGGATTGAGCCGGGCAAAATGCAGGGAGAAGGCGCCGATATTCGCGCCAATGTCTATAATGGTAGTCGCTTGTTTCAAGGTATCTTCCACTATTTTCATCTCATCTTCCGGGTAACCGTAATAGATGGCATGATCGACCACATGGCTGATATCCAGATCATAATTGATACCCATACGGGCCGGAAGATCCTTGCTGCCCTGAGGATACAGGTAGTCCGGGGGAATCAGCTTGAGCAGAAAAGGGTTTCTGCTTTTTAACACCAGGGAGACAAGGATCTTCTCCAGCACCGGAACCGTGAAAGCTTTTCGGAATGCATTAAGCAGCTTGGTCTTAGGGCTCTGTTTTAGTATATATGAATCCATGAATGTGCAGTAATTTGTCGGCTTTAAAGCGCAGTTTTTTCGGGGAAGAAGGTCCCATTTGCCGTGATCGTCCAATCGTACAACCGATAACGAAGATTTTTCGGCAGCCATTTCCAGCGGTCTTTGTCGATAGAATCTATCAGCGCCCGCGAACAAAACATTGAAAATAATTGAGCTTTTAAGCCCGTTGGTAAAGTTGCAGTGTATTTAGTTGCTGTGCCATATAATTCAGGCTTTACGGCCGCCAGTTTTTTATGTGCTTCCGTATACTGCCGGCGGCGGCGGATATAACCTGCACAGGTTGGGAGATCGTCATGCCAGGCTTCGATCTTGGGATCCACATATAGGCTGATCCCCATTCGGTATGCCCGGACAGACAGATCATGGTCTTCGCCGTCAGTCAGGCGTTCATCAAATCCGCCTAAGGCCTGAAAGGTTGAAGCAGCGACTGAAAAATTAGCAGCTGCCAGCCAGGCCTGATCCTCGTTGGCCATCGGTTTATCAGAAATAAGGCTCTCGGACCATTTGCGGCTTAATTCCCCTTTAAAACGGGCAAAATCCTTCATGCCCGGCGTGATTTCCTCGATAGCGCCCCCCGTAATAATGGAGCCGGGATACGCGGCATGATGCTCCATATGCTGCTGCACCACACGTGGGTGCGGACGCATATCATCATCAAAAAAAATGAGTAGCTCGCCAGTCGCTTCCTTCGCTCCGCGATTGCGAACCTTAGCCCGCCCTCCGTTAACCTGCTCAATTATGCGAAGGGTAGGATAACTTGGTTGCAGCGTGCGAAGCAGCGCTGCGGTTCCATCAGTTGAGCCGTCAATAACTACGATTATTTCAAAATCCCGGACAGTCTGAACCGCCAGCGCCTGTAACAGGTTGCCTATTTTGTGTCCGCCGTTATAGGTTGGGATTATTACTGAAGCTGTCATGTAGGGCTAAAAATTAAGCTAAGCGCCGCTGCAACCAGCGAATGCAGGCTCCGGTAAACGGACTAAAGTTTTTCTCCAGGAACCGCTGCTCGTTTTCCTCTATGAGCTGGCTCCTGTTTGCTGAACTGCCGCCACTGATATGCACGACTTCTGTATCGGCGCAAAAATGCACTTCATATCCGGCCTTGCCAATGTCCATGCACCATTGCTTGTCTTCGGCATACATAAAGTAGGTGTCATCCAGCTTATGATCCGGCATCTTTTGCAGGACCGCAGCCGGGAACATGAAGAAAGCCCCCCAGACCCAATCGGCCCGGACGGTTTCCCTATGATCGAAGAAGGCGCCTAGCAGCATCTTACCTGCAGCCTTGCGGCCCACGAACTTTTGCAGACGCAACAGCTCTATCAGTGAGTACTTCACGGAAGGAAAGCGTTGCGCTACCGACTGATGCCGCCCGTCCGGATAAACCAGGCGAACCGACATGACGCCGGCCTCGGGATGGCTCTCCATGTAGCGGAACGCGGTAAGTAGCGCATTTCCCGTAAGATAGGTGTCGCTATTCAGCAGCAGGATGTACTTCCCTGTGGCGGACCTGATACCGAGGTTATTTCCACCCGCGAAGCCGAGGTTGGTATCTGATACAACGACCTGTACGGCGCCATCCCATCGCCCGGCATCTGCCTCGCTGAATTGGGCAGTGCCATTTTCAACCAGTATTATCTCGTAGCTCAGGCCTTCCGTATGCTGTATCACCGATTCAATACACGCGCTCGTCAGATCGTGCGTTCTGTAGTTGATGACAATAACCGAGATATCCATGCTTATTTTCCCAGTCTTTGACGCAGGCCCTGAACGATCCGGCTGTTTCTTTTGGTATAATATGCGGCGGGCAGGGTTTTCAGTGGATGCACATTCAGCCACTGCAGCAGTTCATCGATGCCTGCTGCCGGCGCAAAGCCCAGTTCCTGCCATACCTCTGCCGCAATGGGGTGAAAGTTGCGGATATATTGATAGTTATGTTCGTCCAGGGATTTCCATAAATTGAAATAGCTAAGCCTGGAGGTAAAATCGTCGCTATGTCCCCAGCTTTCGAGTTTCTGTCTTAGTTGCTCTTCGCCCCGGGCCCAGGTTTCATGCAGCACAAAGAAGGGCGAAATATGGTCGAAATGCCCGTTCCGACGGGCGTGCGCGAATTCAGGCACATTGGTTGCAAAGGGCGTGGTTTCGTACTTATACGGGTCATTTTTCACATACAAGTAACCGGCAGGCACCTTCTTGATCAGCGAAATCCAGTTGGCGCAAATATTCACCGGCTTTTCCGTGCCTTGAGGCGATGGATTGATTTTCAGAAGGTAATCGCGAAAACCCTTAAAATCCAGGAAATATTCATCGGCGTCGACCTGTATATGCCAGCCCCCTTTGCCCATGGCTTCTGCCATAGAGCTCCGCTGCAGATTGTCATTCTGAATCGTGGTATTCTTTGTGTCTGAAAAAACAGCCTCGTGCAGGATGATCTTGTGATCTGTATCGATCAGCTTCAGCCAAGCCTGAAAATCTGCTTCGTCGAATGCATAAGGCACGCCGCTCCAGCTTTTCCGATCCTTATCCACCGAAAGGCAGATCAGATCCGCATGCGGATACACGATTGGCAGGGATCGTTTGAGCAGCTCCCAGTCATAGGCCACACAAAAGCCAGCTTTGATGATCGGCTTAGCCACGGTTGGTAATTTTTTGAATGACCCTATTAACGTAGAAATTCATCACTGCGCCGGGGCTTTTCAGCATGCGACGGGTGATAATGGAAAAGGCACGTGCTTTATTCCCGTTATTCTTGTAAAAAGCGGTCTGTTGTATGTTATAGAGCGTCTCGATCTGCTCGAGCATCTGCTTGCCTTCTTTTTCCGGCAGGATGCCCTGCTTCATATAATAGTCCACTATGCAGTGCTTGATCTCGTACAGCTTTTGATCTGAAAGATTGCTTGCCTTATCAGTCGCACTGATGGAGGAGCCGTGTACCCGGTATTGATACAGCACTTTGTCGATGCAATAGATATCGTAATGGGCGCCCAGGCGAAAATAAAACTCCGTATCGGTGGATGCCTGGGTGTCTTTGGTCAGCAAATGCCGGTAGGGCCCGATCTTATCGAATATCGCCCGTCTCATTACTGAGAGCCCCTGCCGCAGAATCGCCTGGCCAAGCATTTTATTAGGGCCCTGCTGTACTAATGGAATACAGGAAAATGCCTTGTCCGCGGCAAAGGCGGGCAGCGGCACATCTGAACCGGCTATATCCCGGCCCTGCTCATCGATATTGATATAGCGGCTGAACACCAGACCTACGGCCGGATGCGCATCCAATACCGCTTTCGCCTTTTCCAGCATTTGTGAATGCCAGATATCGTCGGCGTCCAGCTTCACAAAATAGGTCGATTGGCACAGGGAAATGCCATAGTTCCAATTGCCCAGCATACCCAGGTTACGCTCATTCTTAACCAGCTTTATTCGTTCATCGGTACCGGCAAAGGTTTCTGCGACGGCATAGCTGTTATCGGTTGAGCAATCGTCAACAATGGTCAGCGTCCAATGCGGATATGTTTGGGCCAGCACGCTCCTTATGGTGTCTGCCAAATAAGGTCCCGCGTTATAAACAGGAATAAGAATATCAATGGTATCCATGAGGCCGTACTAGTCCGGGAGCGTTTTTCAGATCTTTTGCAAGAGGTAGTTTGGATTCTTGCCTACAACACGGTATTTACCTTCGAGGAGTATTTCGTGGATCAGTTTCGATACTTCACAATCATCCGGGATGTAGATCTCGTCCGATGAATCATCGAACAGGATATATCCCCCGGGCTCCAGAATGGCATCCACGTTTTCGAAATCCCGCTTGGATTGATCATAGCGGTGATCACCATCGATGTAGGCAAAGGATATTTGTCCGCCTGTCGCTACCTGCTCTCCGTTCAGCGTCTGCACTTCTTTTTGCTGATTCCAGGTTTTGAAAAAATCATCGGAATATGCCTGAACGCTGTATACAGGATGCTTACCCGCGAAGAAGCTGATATTATGCCTGCAAACTTCCATCATGTGCGCGCGATACTCGTTGTGCGTGATGTTTGAGCCGCCAATTTTCTCCCCGTCCTTATAGTCGTACAGTTTCCAGATATCGACCGAATAAATAGGGTTCTTCTTGTTGTACTTCTCCAGCATATGCGCCAGAATATTAGTAGACAATCCGCAAAAAGACCCTATCTCAACAAGGGGCTTATCGCCCTTGATATTTTTCAGGGCGAGATCCATCAGGTGAAGGTTTCCGTCATGCAAAAAGCCAGGATTGACCAGCTTCATGGTCTTAAGAAACTCGTCCTGCTGATAGGGAATTAACGGGGCCGGGGTTTTCATGCCCAATATGCGTTTGATTCTTGCTTTTATCATTAGATAGGTGTTTTATATGGTTTGAAATGCAATACCGAATTGCATGAGCTTATTTCGTTGCCTCTACAACGATCGATTCCAGCCTGTTGAAGGCGTCTGTGATCTCCAGCTGATGATGCTCAATATTGTGAAGTACCGGATGCTCGCTCTCGTACACGGAACCAGTCCGTATTGCCTGGAAGCCGGCGATCTTCAGAATTCCGTGCAGGCTATCCTCGTCATGGATAAACTTATGGCCCCAGTCGCGGAAGAAGTTATTGATAACCACCGCATCATTGAATAACACAGGTTGCTTGAAATACCGCTTGCTGAATTCCTTATAGGCTGCCTGGGTATCGCTCTTCGCACCCGTATAGAATTCCATCAGAAACCGCAGATTGGGCGTCACCAGGCGGATAACCCCACCCGGCTTCATTATCCGGTAGCATTCCTTCAGCATATATAGCCCGTCGTCGAGGCTAATATGCTCGATCATATGTTCGGAGTAAACATATGCAAATGTATTTTCCGGCAAGGGGAAGGCTTTCGTGGCATCCATATAAGCTATCCCTGCCGCCTTGGGCTCGATATCCACATTCAGCCAGCCATCAAATGGATGGGACTGGCAACCTATCTGCAGTTTGGGCTCCTGCCTGTGCTGCGTCAGGTAATCCTGTATAAGCCCTGGTGTCTCTTTCCGGGAATGCTGTATGCTCAGGACTTCCGGTGTCTGACCCAACAGCGAGCGAAACTTTCTGATCGGGTTAATGACAAACGGTATATTTCTGATATTCATTTATATAATTTCTATTTACTTCTTCTTATAGAGATGTTCCGGGTACGGCTCCTTATAATGATTGCTGATGTGGTCGGACGACATGTGAGCGCAAAAGGCCTTGTCCACCGTACAGAGCTTGCCCCAATACCCTTCGACGCCAAAATAATCATTATCAACAGGCGTATCCTTAATTTTTCCAGCCAGCTGCTCCAGGTTGACAGTCAGGAAGTTTCCGGAATAATGAAAATCGGATAGATGATCCGGCCCATACCTTTCATTTTTCCCGTGGTAAACGGCGAGGCTAACGCCGTACAAGCTATATCCCTCCTGAAAAGCCTTCACGCTTAGATCGTAGCGATCCATCAGGAAGTACCGCATCAGCTCCACCCAATCCCTGATGTTCTTGTTCTTTGGCTTGGTAACTCCCTTGGCGTGCATATACGTCAGCAGCTTATACTGTTCCAGGGGAACCTGCTCGCGAAATATATTCAGGCTGTTCACCTCCGACAGGGTTTGCTTGGAACAGTATAAG
>Ga0193752_1003132_pt1 | contig 11643 bp, 11 predicted proteins | sample H1c1metaG_FD_144924 | JGI IMG/M metagenome (GOLD analysis project Ga0193752, IMG submission 144924) | Soil microbial communities from a riparian zone of the East river system, Colorado, United States - H1c1 | ecosystem: Environmental > Terrestrial > Soil > Riparian zone | place: USA: East River... | reverse complement strand
GAGGTACTTCCTGGACTCAAATTTCCAATTGGGTGGGTACCGTAGGACAATACGTTCATGCCGACCAGCAGGCAATGGACTGGCGAAGCAATAATCAATTACTGATCGCATGTGATGGTGGCATACATTATTCCGCAAATGGCGGTACAACCATTACTGACAGGAATGTTAACTTAAGAATAAAGCAATTCTATTCAGTAGCCATTCATCCCACCTCAACCAATTATTTTTTAGCCGGGGCTCAGGATAATGGTACGCATCAATTCAATGGTGCAGGTTTAACCACCTCGGTGGAAGTAACGGGTGGCGATGGAGCATTTGTGCACATAGACCAGGATCAACCCCTTTTCCAATGGGGTTCTTACGTTTATAACAATTACCGGAGAAGCACCGACGGAGGGGCAAGCTGGTCTTATATTAATGTCGGGAATATAGGCAGGTTTATCAACCCAACCGATTTTGACGACGTAAATAACCGGATGTACTGCAGTGGAAGTGCAAATACCTATATAAGATGGGATAATCCCCAATCGGGATCTACCTTCACCACGATAGCTATGGCAGGACTCGGTGGCAATACGGTATCTGCAGTAAAGGTGTCGCCATTTACTGCCAACACGGTTTACTTTGGTGGCGGTGGCGGAACACCCACTTTAATTAAGGCTGCCAATGCAAATACCGCTGCTCCAACTTTTACCAGTATAATTTCTGCGGCCATGCAGGTGGCGGGTACAAATTTATCCAGTATTGAGTTTGGTACTACACAAAATGATATTGTAGTTACTTTTTCCAACTACGGTATCAATAATGTTTGGGTCACTACCAATGGCGGTACATCATGGACCGCTATTGATGGTACCGGAGTTGGGGCACTACCAGATATGCCTGTACGTTGGGCTATGTTTTATCCAAATGACAATACGAAGGTGATCCTGGCAACGGAGACCGGTATCTGGCAAACAGAACTTGTTAACGGTGCAGCTACTATTTGGGATCCGGAAACCAGTTTTCCAAATGTACGTGTAGATATGTTGCAGTATAGGGCATCGGACAGGTTGTTAGCTGCTGCCACTCATGGCAGAGGCCTGTATACTACCATCGTACCTGCCGATCTGTTTGTTAAAGATGATCCAGCCGATGTTGGTGCGGAACCTAATCCACTATCAAGTGGTGTATTCTGGGCCTCTCCTGATATCTGGGTTTGTAATACCGGGTTTAATGCTACTTGTTTAGCGCATAGCAATCCCATCGGCAGCAATCCCAATACGATACGGATAAATGTAAATAACAGGGGCGGGTTGGCTTCCGACGGAACTGAAAGGCTAATGGTTTATTGGGCTAAAGCATCAACGGGGTTGGGCTGGGATAATGTATGGCTGGGTACTGCACCATTGGTTTGTATAACAGAACCTACGGGAGGCTATATCGGGACCATTAATATTCCTGCAGGTATTCTGCCGGGAGGTTCACAAACACTTTCTATCAACTGGACACCACCAGATCCATCCAACTATAATTGTTTTGGTGCCGATAAAACACATTTCTGTTTGCTGGCTCGTATTGAAACATCTGCAGTTTCTCCTTTTGGAATGACATTCCCGGAAACAACAGATTTATGGCTTAACGTAAAGAACAATAATAATATAGCCTGGAAGAATGTTTCTATTACAGACCTTAACCCTTTAGGCCCGGGCATACCTCCCCCACCTGTTGTTGGTCAGAATAACACCACGGTACTGATAGCAGGCGATAAGTTCTCCGCCAAAAAAGGACGTAATACCCGGCTTGACTTCAAGGTTCCCAGAGAAGAAATAGGTAAGGGCGTTGAAGATTTTGCCAATATACATATTGACCTGGGGCAGTTCCTTGATAACTGGAGAGCCAATGGTATGCGTGGAAAGGGCTTTAAAGTGGAAGTACTTCGGGTACCGGTGTACATCAATGAGAAGGAATATATCTGGGTTGAGAAGACCTTATTAAAATTAACTGCGCCAGATGCAAATGTTGAAGGGATAGACCTGGATCCTGAAACCATTGGCCCTATAGGAGTAATGGTAACGCAAACCAGGGACTACCCCAATAGGGATGTGCCGCTACACCTTGACGTAATTCAAAATGAAGGCGAGTCAAACAATATAGTTGGTGGAGAAAATTATGAATTCAGGTTTATAACTAAATTAGATGAAAAGTTGAAACCAAATATATCAGAAGCTATAGCAAATCCTGAAAATAATTTAAAAATGGAAGTTGCTGTCGGTGTCGCTAGCAAAATAATAAGAGCAAAAGAAACTCCTGAAGTAAACGGCAATTATTTTGTTGAGGTATGGGATTATAATGGCAGACAGTTAGTGAATAAAAATATGAGAGGAAATATTGAGATTGATGCGAATAGCTGGGCTAAAGGAATATATATAATCCGAATTACGAATACCGATACCAGACAAGTTATGGTAAAAAAAGTGATGCTTTAAACTACCAGTACAGTTCTATAAGTATTGAGCACATATAAATGGTTTTAACCTTTACTTGTTCTTTTGAACGAGGTTGTCTTTACAGGCAGCCTCGTTTTTATTTTGGTCATAATGCTTTCCTTTATTGTGAAAAAGGGTATGAACCAGTATAAACAAGTATACTCATAATAATATGTATTTTTAACTGGAGAAAATAATTTTTAAAAGCTTGGTATATGCTCTTTTGTTATCCCTTTGTTCTTTAAAAGGTAACTCACATACCTTTTTTCTTACCACCGCATCAATTCATTTTGCGTAAAAGTATATTCAGGTGTACGTATAGTACTATCATCATTTACTTCATACCAGGGTGTGAGCTCAGCATTCACAGGATTTTTAAGTACATGAATATCCTGTGCAGGCATGTAACTCTGTGCAAGCAGGTATATCGTTTTGCCTGAATCATTTATTGCAACATCCATCACGATCACCGCATGGCCCGGAAAACCTCCCCTGATAATTACATCCCCGGGCTGGATATCTGAGAATTTATTTACCGGTTTTAATTGTTTTGATAAAGATGCAGAACCACACATTCCAAAAACACGGTTTAAATACTTATCAAAATGTTCCCTGGTAAAAGGAGCAGAAAAAGTATAAGCAGTATGATGATTATCATAAAATATGATCTGGTCAAATTGTTTCCGGTTAAACAGGTATTCGGCCCTCAGCCGCATCACTGCATCGGCACATTGCTGCAGGTCTTTATTTCCTGTAGATATATCCAGTAAAACATACTGTGCTTCCTGGTTATGTTTCGGCTGTCCGTTAAAGAGATAAACGGTTGTCTGGGCCTTAAGGCCAATGTTTCTTAAATAACCCGTGAATGAACCCTGATCTGCTTTTATTCTTTCGAACCCTGCCGGTAATGGTATTGCGTTGATCTTTTTATAGGGATTTATTGGACTTGTATAATTGGTGTCTGAACCCGGTGTGGCACCGGTATCATTCTTACAGGATAATAACAAAAAAGTTATCAGTACCGAAAACAGCTTTTCCATATTTTGTATTTGCAGTTGGATGCATTGCAATTACATATCCATATAAAAAATTTGTTAAAGCATTGGCTGTAAACCTATATCTGATGTTATAAGTATATAAGTAAAAAACTATTTCGGGAGCTGTGAAAGAAAAGGTGAAATAACCCTTTCATAAAAGGTGATTTCTCTAAAAATAAAAATGAAGCAAGCTTTACTTTTGGGTAAATTGTCATTATATTTATACTTTAACCAAAACCAACATTACCTAATTAACTAAAACCATTATGCTTATGACCAGGAAGTATCTAATCCGAAAGGCAGTTTTGTGCTCGTTTTTTCTCCTTGCTTTTACAACTGTCTCCAATGCACAAAAAGTCACTATTACCACAAATCCTCAATCGGCCAGGATATATGTGAATGGTGTAAAAATGGGAGCAGGGTCATTGGTTGTAACTGTACCCAGTAACCAATGTGTAACTGTTCAGGTAGCAGATGATGGATTTTTATCTGAAGAAAGAACCTATTGCAAAAAAAGAGGTGTAACCCCGCCGCCTAAATCAGATTATATACAGTTAGATATTGATGAATCTTTTACTTCTTCTGTTCAATCAGAATTTGCCAACATTGATATTACGCTGGATGTAAAAAAAGACCGTACAAAAGCGGAAGCATGGAAAACAATCGTGCAAACTATACTGGGTAAATTTGATGTGCTTGAAATGAACGATGAGAAATCAGGTTATTTACGCACCAACTGGATCGGTGTTACTTACAAAAGAAACACTTTGCGCATGCGGGTTATTGTAAAACAAACCGGCGATGATCCTTTGCAATACAAAATGAAATTCATTACCGAAATATCGAACCGTACGGGTACGCCATTTACTGCTGATGAACAATTTCAGCCATTTGGCCGTGTACTTAAAAAGTATGATGGTTTCCTGGATGAAATGCAGACTAAGCTTAAAAACTAATTTAGGCTGATTTTTATACTGAGTTAATAAAAGCAGTTGTACTTTATGTGCAACTGCTTTTTTATTGTGCTGTACCGGCGGTTTAAAAGCCAGAATAGTTTATTTTTGATAACTTTTTGCAGGTGCTAAACCGAACGTTTTAATAAAATTAAAGAATAACATGGCAGATATCCTGATCATTGACGATGAAAAATCCATACGCAAAACCCTTACCGAGATACTGAGTTACGAAGGATATAAAATTGACGAGGCCAGTGATGGCGAAGAAGGGTTGAAAAAATTCTCTGAAAAAACATACGATGTTGTGCTTTGCGATATAAAAATGCCCAAGCTTGACGGTATAGAATTCTTAGACAGATCGAAGTTGGTGAACCCGGATGTACCTGTGATCATGATCAGTGGCCATGGCAATGTGGAAACAGCCGTAGAAGCCGTAAAGAAGGGCGCTTTTGATTATATCAGTAAGCCGCCGGACCTTAACCGCTTACTCATCACTTTGCGCAATGCATTGGATAAACAAAGGCTGGTTACTGAAACTAAAGTGTTGAAACGTAAGGTGGGAAAGGCTTTGGAGATGGTTGGAGAAAGCAGCCCTATCAATAAGATCAAAGACACGATCGAGAAAGTGGCACCCACTGATGCACGTGTTTTAATAACAGGAGAAAACGGGGTAGGGAAGGAACTGGTGGCCAGGTGGATACATGAAAAAAGTAACCGCAGCAGCGGACCCATGGTTGAAGTGAACTGTGCAGCCATTCCCGGCGAGCTGATAGAAAGTGAATTGTTTGGCCATGAAAAAGGCTCATTTACTTCTGCAGTAAAACAACGGATTGGTAAATTTGAAACAGCCAATGGTGGTACTTTGTTCTTAGACGAGATCGGTGATATGAGTATGAACGCCCAGGCAAAGGTTTTAAGGGCCTTGCAGGAAGGAAAGATCACCAGGGTGGGAGCCGATAAGGATATCTCTGTTGATGTAAGGGTTGTTGCTGCAACCAATAAAGATCTGCTTAAAGAAGTGGATGAAAAGAATTTCAGGTTGGATCTGTATCATCGCCTGGGTGTCATCATTATTCATGTTCCTTCATTGAACGAGCGCAGGGATGATATACCGGCATTGGTAGATCATTTCCTGGAGATCATTGCCAGCGAGTATGGACAGCCCAAAAAGGAAGTAGATCCGGATGCCATGGAAGGATTGAAGAATTATAACTGGACGGGTAATATACGTGAACTAAGGAATGTGGTAGAGCGTCTTGTTATTCTCTCCGGCAAAAAGATTTCTCTCGAGGATGTTGAAAGTTATGTTTTACCCAGAAAATAATATTGGTGTTGAAAACGATCTATTGCATAAGTGGTTTGGGAGCTGATGAACGGGCTTTTTCGAAATTGCAAATAGAAGGCTATGCATTAAAACTGATCCCCTGGCTGATGCCTGAAGCCAATGAGGCCATAGCGCATTATGCAGCAAGAATGCGTGCAGGTATTACAGAGCAAAACCCGGTATTGATGGGGCTTTCATTCGGCGGGATGCTTTGCACAGAGATCGCCAAACAAATATCCGTAGATAAAATAATCATTATTTCAAGCATCAAATCATCAAAGGAATTACCGTTTTGGATGAGGGCTGTAGCTAAATTAAAACTCAACAAAATTGTCCCGTTAAGATCAACCAGGCTTACCCAACCGATACAGAATAAAATGCTGGGCGTACAAACAGATGAAGAAAGAACCCTGGTGGCAGGCTTTAGAAGAGCGGTTGATCTCCCTTATACCAACTGGGCTGTTAACCAGGCATTGAACTGGAAGAACGACTGGCAACATCCACAAACTTATCATATCCACGGTGATAAAGACAATATGTTCCCCATAAAAAATATTAAACCCGATCATACCATCAAAAATGGAGGGCATTTTATGATCATGAACCGGGCAACAGAAGTAAGTGCCTGTATTAATTCCATTTTGATGGAAACTTAGCCTCTTTATGTTAAACAATTGAAAACATTATTTGTATAAATATTTGTCAAACGGTTTATTATGGTATTTTTGGCACTTCTAAAATTTAACGCATGAGTATAGGCTGGATGATCTTTATTATTTGGATGCTGGGCTGGCATATTGGTTTGTATGGTATGTTTAAAAAGGCAGGCATTACACCATGGAAGGCACTGATACCTTTATACAATACCTGGTGCATGGTTCAAAAAATGGAGCTGAAAAAGTACTGGTTCTTTTTCCAACTTGTGCCAATTGCAGGACAATTCATCACCATCTGGATATGTATAAAATTTGTAGAGCATTTTGGCCGCTTTAGTTTCTGGCATCATGCGGCCACCGTTTTTATACCATTTATTTATTTTCCGTATTTAGGATTTTCAAAAAATGAAAGGTTTGCCGGTGTTGCCGTTGTAAAGAATTACAAAAAATCAGGCGCCAGGGAATGGATCGATGCGGCAGCTTTTGCCATTGTTGCGGCTACGCTTATCCGCACGTTTGTGTTTGAAGCTTATACCATTCCAACACCTTCAGAAGAAAAGACCTTACTGGTCAATGATTTTTTATTTGTAAGTAAGATGGCGTATGGCCCACGTATACCCAATACACCTATTGCCATGCCCTTTGTGCATCATACAATCCCCGGGTTGAATGTAAAATCATATGTTGAGTGGATATATATCCCTTACACCCGCTGGTTTGCAAGCCCTGTAAAAAGAAATGATGCTGTTGTTTTTAACTTCCCGGTAAATGATACATTGATCAATGATCCTATAGTGGATGGGATACAACAGTTCGGCTCTCAAAAGACCTATTACCAGGAAGTGAGAGAAACAGGACGTGATAAAGTATGGGAGGAGTATAGTGACATGATCATAACCAGGCCTGTTGATAAAAGAGAGAATTTTATCAAACGTTGTGTAGGTATTCCGGGAGATAATATCCAGATCACTAATGGTAAGCTGATGATCAATGGTAAGCCTGAAGATTATTTTCCCAAGTCTGAAAGGTTCTATTTTTTACAAGTGCCGAATGGTGTTATCCTGGATGAAGAACAATTAAGTAATCTTGGTATAAACGTTCGCACATCGCAGGGTGATTTTCAAACAACAGACAAGCCTAATTTATTCCAGATTAATATCACAAACGAAGAAAGAAAGAATTTAAAGCTACCGGCAGGGTATATATTGACAGATGTGATCTTACCGCACGACCCGAAGTTATTTCCATACTATACAGATTCGGCAGGAATTAACTGGTCGGGCGATAATTATGGGCCTGTCTGGGTTCCCAAAAAAGGGGCAAGCATACAATTAACACCTGACAATCTCATCCGTTATCAACGTTGTATAGAAGTGTATGAAGGCAATAAATTTGAGAACCGTGGTGGTAAATATTTTGTCAATGGCGCAGAAGCCACCAGTTATACTTTTAAAATGGATTATTTCTGGCTGATGGGGGATAACCGCCATAATTCGCTTGACAGCCGTTATTGGGGTTTTGTACCCGAAGATCATGTGGTAGGTAAAGCATCGCTGATCTGGTTCAGTTATGAAAGTGGTAAGGGCCCACGCTGGAACCGTTTGTTCCGCTGGATCAAATAATTTACCGTATCTGATTTTTAATTAACTTTAAAGAAGAATAGATCCTCTCTGTTGTATACAGGGGGGATTTTTTTTCCGGGTAAAATAACATTAAATTTAGGGTATGATAAAAGAAGATCACCATTTTTCTTACGACGTATACGATTCTGTTGATGAATTGAATGAACAGGATGCATGGCTGGTAAATGAAGCCAGGGAAGTTACAGCAGCTGCTTATGCTCCTTATTCCAACTTCAATGTAGGTGCTGTGGCCAAACTGTCAAACGGAGAGATCGTTGCCGGAACAAACCAGGAGAACGCTTCATATCCTGTAGGTATTTGTGCCGAAAGGGTTTTGCTGGGCTCAGCAGCTTCCCTGTATCCTAATATCCCTATAGATACCATTGCAATCAGTTACCATAACACAGTTGGTGAAAGCAGTCACCCCATTTCTCCCTGCGGTATGTGCCGCCAGGCTTTGGTTGAATACGAAGAACGTGTTAAACAACCGATACGTTTAATTTTAAGCGGGCTTGATGGTAAAGTATTTATCATTGAAAAAGCAAATGCACTGTTGCCTTTATCTTTTGGAAGTGTGGATCTAAAATAAAGTTTGTACGCCGTTGGCTACCTTCCCTTCATGTTCAAGCAACCATTTCTTTCGCCAGAGGTCGCCGCCATAACCGATCAGGTCTCCATTGCTGCCAATAACACGATGGCAAGGAACAATGATACAAATGCTGTTATTACCATTGGCTGTGCCCACTGCACGGATCGCTTTTACATTTCCTATGCGTTTGCTTAGTTCAAGATAACTGATGGCGCGGCCGTAAGGAATATTGCATAATGCTGCCCAGACCGTTTGTTGAAACTCTGTACCCACCTGCGAAGTATGAATGGTGAACTCAGTCCTGGTGCCTGCAAAATATTCATCTAATTGTTTGATACAGGCTTTTATAACCGGAGATTTTGGTTTTTCGAAATTGAGATCACTTTCAACCAGTTTGGCCCCTTTCCAGGAGTTGACGAATAACACATCTGAAATAGAACTGCCTGTGCTCCTGATCTCAAGGATACCAACAGGCGATTGATAATATGCAATTTCGATGTTCATTTAGTCACTCTAATTTCGAGTATTCATTAATTTAAAAGTTGTCAGGTTGAGCTTGTCGAAACCGGGGCTACCTTGGATTAAACCGTCTTCGACAAGCTCAGACTGACAGTAAAAGCGCTGGCAAATATTTCAAACTTATAACTCACTCAATTTACTGAATTTCTTTTGTCCCTTTGATTAAAATATGATTTCTTTGAACAAGCATTGAAGAAGACAATTATGAAGAGTGACCTGAAATTTTATGAGAAGGCAGTTTCGGCTGTGGCAGACCCTTACCGGATGTCTATTTTGCAGGAACTTTCTAAAAAAGGGGAGATCAGGTGTTGCGATGTGGTAGGCTTAACAGGTTTATCCCAGCCAACCTGTTCACACCATATCAAATTACTGGCAGATAGTGAACTGATCGCCTGCAGGAAACAGGGGCGTAATAATATCTTCACGCTTAACAAAGAGAACTTTAAAAAACTGGGACAGTATTTTGAAAAGTTTGGGGAGTGAGACGAAGCCTCAAGGGGAGTAGCTTCAAGGGAGAAGCCTGCAACTTTAAAGCTGTTTTAGAAGATGAAAAATTCTGCAATAAAAATTTACCCCCTTGTGGCTTGCAACTTGTGCCTTACCCCATTTTACTTCCATTCTTTACCGGCAATGTAGGCTGCAGTAAAACCACATCATTGTTCTCATTGTAAACACCCAATACCAGGCATTCGCTGAAGAAATTTGCAATTTGCTTAACAGGAAAATTGACTACTGCAATAACCTGTTTACCGATCAACGCATCTTTTTCATACAGCTTTGTTATTTGTGCTGATGATCTTTTAATGCCCAGCTCTCCAAAATCTATACTAAGCTGGTAAGCCGGTTTTCTTGCACCGGGAAAATCATTTACCTCCAGGATGGTTCCTGTGCGGATATCTATTTTTTCAAAATCTTCCCAACTGATCATATTTTTTCAGCTTTTACAACGGCATCTAAATTCAGCCTGCCATAAATATGCGGAAACTCTTCGTTAACCGAAGGTGCCAGTTCATATTTTAACGGTGAGGTAAGTTTTGTTTCGTCAATATGCAGCAATATCAGATCGGTTTGGCCTTTATAGTATCTTTCTATAACACCTGCCACCTGGGTGGCTTTGCTCGTATGTATAAAACCTTCCTTCGGCAGCGACTCAGCTTCATAAAAGCCATTCTCTAAAGCATACTGCCAGTTTATTTCTGTAACTACATGGTAGATCATTGATCGAGTAAGTTTGCCAGTAACAGCAATTCTTCCATCTTATAACTGTTGCGGTCGTTATCAAAACACTTGCTTAATTCTTCCAGCAAATACTGGATGATGCGCCTGTTGTTCAATTGCCTGAAGTAAGAAGGAACAGGCGGAACAGAAATGCGTTTAAAATATGCTTCCACATCATTGTGGCTGTACATCTGCCCGTTCAGGGGGTCAATAAAGAAATTTATTTTTTCAGAAGGATGGCCAACCGGGTTCAGCAGGTCATGCTGCGGATCAAAATATGCCAGTATGAATTGCCGTGGAATATTAACAGCTTTCACCGGTATGTCCAGCAGTTCGCAAAGGGCGATATAAATGATGCCGTTGCTTAAGGCATTACCTTTTTTAGCATCCAGCGTTTTGTTTATTAAATAATCATCGGGGTTGTTATAGGCAAACTCGATACCTTTTTGTTTGTAATAATTATAAAAGATACTGGTAACAATATTGATCTGCTCAATGGGAGTGAGGTAGTTATTCAGTTCCAGCCAGGTATTGCGGCGCAGCTTTTCTATCTCCTGGTAAACGGCGGTGGTATCCATATCAGGATAATGATAACGGGCCACCAGTAAAGCGCCTTCAAGCAGGTCGGCATCTTTGGCTGCCCATTCAGTAAAATCATCGGTAAGGTCACGGAAGTGCAGGCGGTGTATCAGCAGTTCGATCCTTTCCTGTATATCTTCATTGCCGGTGTTTTCCCAAAGGCTTTCCAGGTTAGGAATGATATCCTTGCCAAATGAAATGATCTTATCACTTACTGTGCTGTACACATCTTCATCGGGATCATCGATCAAATGTAAAAGGGCCGTTATTTCTTTATTTGCTTCCAATTCCGGGTTTAATTTTCAATGAATGTCGTAAAATGAACGGGAAATAAGAAGTTAAAATTGTCCACAAATGTGGTAAAATAATCTTAATGGAGGATGCAGCGTTCATGCTGCTTTGATTGATGTAATAGCATATTGTGCTAAAGCGGGTATTGGTATACCTCTTAATACGCTGCCGTGTGAATTATGCAATTGTTTTCGGGATTGGTGTAATAGTTCTCACCGCTGCCTTTTATACCTTGCTTCTATAAAAACTTACAGATGGCTAAAATTCTTGTAATAGAAAATTCAGAAGGCGTACGGGAAATGATCGTCATGGTGTTAACCACCTACGGGCATGAGGTTACGGCCACATCCGAAACAATTGATCTTACTGCTAAGATCGCTG
>Ga0193752_1003131_pt1 | contig 11643 bp, 9 predicted proteins | sample H1c1metaG_FD_144924 | JGI IMG/M metagenome (GOLD analysis project Ga0193752, IMG submission 144924) | Soil microbial communities from a riparian zone of the East river system, Colorado, United States - H1c1 | ecosystem: Environmental > Terrestrial > Soil > Riparian zone | place: USA: East River... | reverse complement strand
ATCAATGCCAGTCGCTTACTCTGGCCGCGTGAAAGGTCCGTCGTCGACAGCACGCCGTTGTCGATACGCACGATGCGACCGAGCCCGAGACGAGTGAGCAGCTTGCGCGCCTCGGCCTCATTGCGCATGCCGCCCAGGCCGTACAGTCGATCGAACAAGGCCAGCTCCGAGAACACGCCGCTCCACAGCTGTCGGTACGTGTCGCGGCGCTCGGGCGTGACCACGTCACCATCCCAGATCAGCTCGCCTTCGGTCGGGCCGTATAGGCCGGTGAGTAAGCGCGCCAGCGTGGACTTGCCGCTGCCGTTGCCGCCGGTGACGAACACCAGCTCGCCGGGCCGCAGGCTGATATTGAGCGGGCCGAGCGCGAACGCGCGCTCGTCGTCATAGCGATAGGCGACGTCCTGCAGCTCGATGTTGATCATGGTCGGACGAAGACCCGGATCGGCATCGGTCTCGATCGCGCGCTCGCCGAGGCGAATGCCGATCTCCTCGATCCGCTCGAGCGCGACATCTGCGGCGTGGAACGTCGGCACGAGCCGCGCGAGCTGCGCCATCGGCCCGAGCATGAACAGCCCGATCAACACGTACCCGGTCGCGAGCCCGGAGCGAGCCTGCTCGCCCATCGGGAACACGAACAGGATGCCGCCGAGCATCAACAGCACGAGCACTTGATTGACCGCTTGGCCGAGTAAATAGCGCTCGCGGCCGTCGACCTCGTGGTCGAGCATCGCTTCGGTCGTCTCGAGCAGGCCCTCGTTCACGAAGCTGCGCCGCCGCGGCTGATGCAGCTTGAGCTCCTTGACGCCGCTGACGAGCGAGGTGAGATGCTTGTACAGGCGCTCTTGCTCGTCGCTGTGCAGCGCGATCGAGTGGCGCGCGCGCCGCGACATAAAGTAGAAGACGAGCATGCTCGGCACCGCGAGCGCGCAGGCCGAGGCGAGCGCTAGCGGGCTGAGATAGGCGAGGTACGCGGCTGCGCCGATCAACAACGCGCCGTTCAGCAGCATCACGGGGATCGACTCGAGCGCCCGGGCGAGCGTCGAGACGTGATGCGTGAGCGCGCCGTGCACGCGCGCTTGGCCCTGCTTTTCGCGGCCGATCAGCTTGCGGCGCAGCTCGGTGATCACTTCCTGAGCGTGGGCGCCGAGCAACGCGCCGGCGAAGTAGGTCGCGACAACGCGCCCGAGCCCGAAGCCGACGAACGCCAGGGCGAGGTCACGGCTCACGGTGTTGCTGTCGAGCGCGCGGTGGATCACCGCGACGAAGCCGATGCCGAACGCAGACGCGGCGAAGCCGAGCGGCGCCAACAGCAGCGACGTCAGGCCGATCGAGCGCATGTAAAAGCGAAGGGCTCTCATGCCGCGTGCCTCTCGATCCAAGCGACCGCCTCGGGGAGGGTGTCGACGATGATCGGCCGGACCGTGCGCGCGCTGGTCTCGCGCTCGAGCCGGGTGCGCGTTTGATGGCCTTGGGCGACCAGAACCGCACGGCAGCCGAGCGCCGAGGCTGTCTCGAGGTCATGCAGCGTGTCGCCGACCACCACGACGGAGGCTGCCGGCAGGTCGATGTCCGCGAGCAGCGCGCGACCGAGCTCTACTTTCGAGCTCGCGCGCAAGTCGGACAGGCCGCGCACGTGTTGCATCGGCTGATGCAGATCGTAGCGGGCCAGCAGTTCGCCGAGCATGGCGTGCTCCATCGCCGAGAGCACCGACTGACCGAGCGAGCGCGTGGCGACCGAGCGCAGCGCGTCGTGCGCCCCCGCGTAGGCGCGCGCGCCGGCGAGCTTCTCCAAATAACGCGCGATGAACGTGTGAGACACGCCGTCGAAGTCCTCGCGCTCGAAGTCGAAGCCGAGACCGACGTAGAAATCGTGCACCGGGAAGCCGAACTCTTCGCGATACCGTTCGGTCGTGATCGGCGGCAGCGCTCGCTCCGCGAGCAGCGTCGAGAGCACCTCTACGCAGCAGCTCACGTCATCGAGCAGCGTTCCGTTGAAGTCCCAGATCACGTGGCGAAGGGTCGACATCTGTTAGTTCGCAAGCGTTAGGCGCCCTCCCCAGGGGCGGGCGGCGCGCAGTATACCCGTTGGTTGCGAGCCCGCCGCGCCGCGTTCAGAGATTGCTGCGGCTGCGGGCGATGCTCTGCAATTTCCAGGGTCTAGCGCTAGCGCTCGATGAAACCGGCGATTCGGCTCTCGATCGTCGCCACGATCTCGGCGCCGTGGAACGACGAGGTGAGCGAAACCCGGCCGTCGCGGACCCGGATGTAGCCCTCCTCGCGGAACGACGTCAGCGCGTTCTGGATGAGCGGCTTGCTGATCGCCTCGCGCAGCTCGACGTCGCTGCTCAGGAACATCCGGCTGCCAACGCCGAGCGTGCGTTTGACCAGCTCCTTTTCGGTGAGCGGCCCCTTGAGCAACAGCTGCAGGCCGCGCGCGGCGATGCGGTAGCCCTCGAGGAAGTTGCGCAGCACCGAGGAGTACGTGCGCAGCCACACGTCGCCCGGCCAGTCCTCGCGGCCCGGCCCGACGTCGATCCGGCCCGCAGAGGTCGTGCGCAGCTCACCGTCCGCCGTCATCTGCGCGATCGTTGCTTCGAAGATCTCGTCGAAGCCGGCATCGGCGCGGAAGCGGAACTCGTGCTTGAACAGCTTGGACAAGCTCTGCACGCGGTCGCGCACGACGGCGGTGTCGACCGGCATGCCCGGGCGGTGCAGCACCGACAGCGCGACCAAGCCGCGCTCCACGAAGAAGTGCACGATCGCGTTCTTCGAGGTGTCCAGCTCGATGCGCTTGCTCTCGGGCACGCGGTAACGCACCGCGTCGCCGATCGGCAGCTCGCGGCGCTCGACCGACACGAGGTCGTCGCCGCCGGCGTGCACCTCGAGCAGCTCCGCGTCGACGAACATCTGCGCGGCTTCGCGCACGGCTTCCGGCCGCAAGACGCCATGCAGCGCAGTACGCGGCGTAATGCGCGCGCCCATCGAGGTCAGCACGCGCAGCAGCTTCTGACAGCGCATCAGCAGCTCTTCGTGGGCGATGCTGCGGCGGCGATCGCTGAGCAGCGCGAGCGCGGTCAGCGCGCCCGGCGTCACCGAGGTGACGCGGTTGATCTCGTCCATCGCGCGGTTGGCGAGCCGCGTGACGACGCTACGGCGCTTGGCCGGCGAAAGGTCCTCTTCGTCGCGCGCCAGCTCGAGATCCTCGCGCACGTCGCCCAACGTCAGCTCGCGGCCGAACTCGACGTGGATGCGGCCGTAGCGGTGGCGCAGCACTTCCGTCGTCTTGAGCAGACCGGCGGCGTCTTCCTTCTGCTTGTCTGCGCCGCTCAGCTCCTGCTCGTACGCGCTGGTCTCGACGATGCGCTCGTAGCCGATGCTGACCGGCACGAAGAACACCTGGCGACTCGGCAATGAGAGCACCGCCTCGACGATCATGCTGAGCATGCCGAACTTCGGCTCGAGCAGCTTGCCGGTGCGGCTGCGGCCGCCCTCGAGGAACAGCTCGAGCGTGTAACCGTCGCGCAACAGCCGCCGCACGTACGCTTCGACCGTCGCCGAGTACAGCTTGTCGCCCTTGAACGAGCGCCGGATGAAGAAGCCGCCAGCGCGCCGCAGGATCGGTCCGAGCGGAAAGAACGAGAGGTTGTCGCCCGCCGCGATCATCGGCAGCTGCAAGTTCTGCTCGTTGAACACGAACGACAGCACCAGGTAGTCGACGTGGCTCTTGTGGCTGGGCAGCACCACGATCGAGCCGTGCTTGCTCAGCTCTTTGAGGCGCTTGATGCCCTCGTGATCGATGTCGATGCCGGCGTAGATGCGGTGGAAGACGCGATCGAGCAGCACCTCGAGGCCCTTGATCGTCGTGGTGTCGGGCGTCGCCTGCATCTCGCGCAGCATCTTGAGGACGCGCCGATTGAGCGCGTTGCGATCCTCTTTGCGCTCGCCGGCCATGTGGGCGATGGCGTTCTGCAGCTTGGGGCTGCGCAGCACCTGCATGCGCTGGCGGTCCGGTGGCTTCTGCGCCGGCCCGGTCGCGGTGCGGCGCTCGCGCTCGAGGCGGCGGAGCATCGCGTAGATCACGCGGCGCACGTGCACTTCGTCGGAGAGCCCCGGCGTCTGCTCGAGGTACTGCGCGAGGTCGAGCGGCGCGCCGGCCTTTAGCTCGACGTGGCGGTAGTTGTAGAGGAACTGGCCGACGGTGCGCAGCGTGCTCGGCCACTCGCGCGGGCCGAGCAGCACGTCGAGGACCTGTGTGCCCTGGGTGTCCGGGCGGTTGGTCCACACGAACGTCTGCGGCACGAGCAGGATCGGCCGGCTGCGGCTGCGCTGCATGCCGATCAAGGTGAGGATATGATCGTCGCCCTCGCGCATGCCGCGGCCGGCGCTCGTACCGGCGGCGAAGTCGAGCATGCCCGGCGGCCGCTTCAAGAACAGCGCGGCCGATGCGCCGCTCTGCACGGCGATCGCGAGCTCCTCCATGTCGCCTTGCGGCGAGCGTCGCGACAGGATGCGCGAGAGGCCGCCGTGCGTCGGGCTGAGCGCGCCGAGGTGCTGATCGTTGACGTACCGGACCTCGGGCAGGGCGAAGCGCCGAGTCAGGTGGTCGAGCGCGAGGAAGTCGACGAAGTTCAGGTTGCGCAGGATGTAAACGACGGTGCCGCGCTCCGCGATCTCGCGCACCGACTGCACCCATGCCTCATCGACCTGAATCCGATCGAAGAACTTGCGATACAGAAGGCGCAGCGCCGGATTGGGCTGGTAGCTGCCTTCGTTGGCTATCGAGTCGCGCGCCATAGGAGCGCGGGAATCTACCACAAGGGGACGCCCGAAAAGCGGCGTAGATCGCGGCCTTTTGCGCCGGAATGACGACGTTTATGGCTTTAGGTCTGTATGCGCGATCGGGAGCCAGACCCGGAACGTGGTGCCTTGCCCGCTCGCGCTCTCGACCTCGATCGAGCCGTGATGCTCGTCGACGATGCCGTGCACGATCGACAGCCCTAGGCCGGTGCCGACGCCGACGCCCTTGGTCGTGAAGCCCGGGTCGAAGATCCGCGCGAGGTGCTCGGCCGGGATGCCCTTGCCGGTGTCGCGCATCTCGACCGCGACTCGATCCCCGGCCGACCAGGTGCGGATGAAGATGTCGCCTTTGCCTTCGATGGCGTGGCCGGCGTTCACGAGCAGGTTCATGAACACCTGGTTCACTTGCTCGGGGTGGCAACGGACCAGCGGGAGCTTGCCGTAGTCCTTGTGCACTTGGATGCGGTGCTTGAGCTGGTGCTGCACGAGCACCAGCGTGTTGTCGATCGCTTGGTGAAGATCGACGCTGTCGATCGCCGCCTGATCGAGCCGCGCGAATTGGCGCAGGCTGCTGACGATACCGACGATGCGCTCGACTGCCTGCTCATTGATGGCGTTGAGCTTCACGCTGGTCTCGAGCAGCTTGGCCACGCGCTTGAGCGGCGCAGGGTCGCACGACTCCGTGGTCTGCTCGATCGCTTCGGCGAGCCGCTGCATCGAGCGCATCAGCGTGTCGATGTTGCTCTTGATCGCGCCGAGCGGCGTGTTGATCTCGTGCGCGACGCCGGCGACGAGCTGACCGAGGGCCGCCATCTTGTCGGCGTATACGAGCTGCGCCTGCTTCTTCTGCAGCTCGAGCGTACGCGCTTGAACCGTCTGCTCCATGTTCGCGTACGCGCGATCCAGCTCCTCTTGCACGCGCTTGCGCTCGGAGATGTCGCGGAACGCGGTGAGCCAGAGCCACTTGCCCTCGTAGAACACGGTCTTGCCTTGGGCCTCGATCGTGGCGGTGTCGCCGCGCAAGCCGATACCGGTGAACTCGACCGGGCCGTGCGTCAAACCCTCGGCCGCGGTCTCCATCTTCTTGCCGCCCTCAGGGCGCTTGCTGAGGTTCTGCATCGGCATGCCGACCAACTGGTGCCGGGCGTAGCCGGTGATCTTGGCGGCCGCGGCGTTGGCATAGCGGATGACCGTGTCGTGGATGAAAATGCCTTCGAACGTCGCATCGAGCAGCGTACGGAGCAGCGCCTCGCTCTCTTCGAGCGCAGTCGGCCGCTGAATATGCCCTTCGTCACTCGACATTGGGTGATGCTTCTATACCGGACCGGAGGACACGACAGCCATGGTGGAGCGCTATTTGTTCGTCAAGCTGCTGCCCGAGTATTCGAGTGACGCAGGCCGCAGTCGCGCTGCCCAGGAAGCGCTCCTGCTGGCGTCTGGACCAGGGCTCCGCGGCCTGCGGGTTGGCTTGCCCGCCGATGCGTCGGCGGTTGCCGCATGGGATTTGAGCCTCGCGCTTCGCTTCGAGTCGCTGGACGCGGCGGATCGTTTCATAGCGGGGCCCGCCTACAACGCCTTTACCGAGACCTTTCTGGGTGAGCACGGCCGGGTCGTTAAGGCCTGGACGTTCGAAATTCAGACCGGGGCTTGATCACGAAAACGGCGTGCTTAGCTTTGGTCTTGCGCAACGGCCGGCTCCCGACAAGAGCCGAAGTCAGGCGCAAAACAAGACCAAACGAGCGAGGCCGCATGCCTCGCAAGGAGGAGCACATGCTGGCTCAGTGGGATCCGTTTGCCGATATCGCACGCGTTCATGATCGTTTCTTCGGCCCCGCAAACAATGGCGAGCGCGGCTACCAATGGAAGCCGTCGGTCGATGTGTACGAGGACGAAGTCGGCGTTCACGTGAACGTAGATGTCCCCGGCGTAAAGCCCGAGGACATCAAGATCGACGTCGAGAAAAACGTGCTGACCGTGCGTGGTGAACGCAAGCTCGAGCACGAGGACAAGAAGGAGGGCTACCACCGCGTCGAGCGTTACTTCGGCACCTTCTCGCGCTCGTTCGCGCTGGGTGACGAGGTGAACAGCGAAGACGTGGATGCCAAGTACGAGAACGGCGTGCTGCGGATCAACCTGCAGAAACGACCGGCCGCCAAACGCCGCGAGATCGCGGTGAAGGCTTCGTAATCAGGTCGTATAGTCGGCGTTGATCCGCACGTACTCTTCGGTGAGATCGCAACCGAAGGCGCGTGCGGACGCAGAGCCAAGCCCGAGGGTCACGCGAATGCGGACCTCGGGCTTGTTCATGGCCGCCGACAAATCTTTGTAATCGACCGAGCTCGGCGCGCCGTTCTCGAACGCGCACAGCGACTCTATATACACGGAGGTCTTGACCGGATCGATCTGCGCGCCGGAGCGGCCCAACGCCGCGAGCACACGGCCCAGGTTGGGATCGCGGCCCGTGACCATCGTCTTGACCAGCGGCGAGGACACGATCGTACGCGCCGCGTCGCGCGCGTCTTGATCCGAAACCGCGCCTTCGACCTCGACCTCGATCAGCGTGCGCGCGCCTTCACCGTCGCGCGCCAGGTCGCGCGCGAGCTCGATGCACAGCGTGCGCAGCGCCAGCTCGAAGCGCGAAGCGTCCGGGTGACCGGCGCGGATCGGCTCGCCGCCGGCAGCGCCGCTCGCGAAGATCAACATCGTGTCACTGGTCGAGGTGTCCATGTCGACGTCGAGCATATTGAGCGAGACGTCGGCCGCGGCGCGCAGCGTCGTCTGCAGCCACGCGACATCCACCGCGGCGTCGGTGGTCAAAAAGCACAGCACGGTGGCCATGTTCGGGTGGACCATGCCGGCGCCCTTCGCCGAGCCGCCGATCGTGAAGCTCCCGCTCGAAGCGCTCACGCGCAGCGCGCGGCTCTTGTGCACGGTATCGGTGGTCATGATCGCGCGCGCGAACAGCTCGCCGTTGCGGGCGTCGAGCGCCAGCTTCGGCATGCCGGCCTCGAGCTTTTCCATCGGCAAGAGCCGCCCGATCACGCCGGTCGACGCGACCATCAGCTCGGCCGCGGTCAGGCCCGCTTGCTTCGCCGCGAGCTGCGTCATCGTCACCGCGTCGCGGATGCCTTGCTCGCCCGTGGCCACGTTCGAGCAGCCGCTATTTACGATCACACCGCGGCTCGTGCCGAGCGCGAGGCGCTCGCGACACACGGTGACCGGCGCGCCGCACACCCGGTTCTGGGTGAACACGCCGGCGACCGCGCACGCGCGGTCCGCGACCAAGAGCGCGAGGTCGTAGCGCGGCTCAGGTCCGTACGTCTTGATGCCGGCAACGGCCGCCGCAGCGGAGAAACCCCGCGCCGAGGTGACGCCGCCGCCTTCGATCCAAGTCAGGTCAGGTTGTTCCATTGGGAATTTCACGCGGCCGCTAGCGGCCGCTACAGGGCGAGCCGGGCGAGCACGACCCCGGCGACCACCAGCAGCAGGATGATGCCGATCACGAGCGGCGCATTGCTGCGCGCCGACTGGGCTTCGAACGTGCCGGGCGCCGACAGGCTGGCCGGTCCGCTGGGAGGCTTGGGCGTGGCGCTCGCGGGCGTGGCGCTCGCGGGCTTGGCGCTCGCGGGCGTGGCGCTCGCGGGCTTGGCGCTCGCGGGCTTGGGACCCAGGTCGCGCGGCTCGGCCATCCTGGCGGCGGCCGCCATGTCGCGTGCCGCCAGCACGAGCGGCGGCGGCAGCTGGGCGTCCGTGTGCCGGCGTGGATTGCCGAAATCATCGAAGGCGCCGTTTTCGTCATCGGCCGATGCCGGCTGGATGCTCGGCATCGGCAGCTCGCCGCCGTTGGGCATGCGATGCATGTCACGCGGCAGCAGCGGCGCCTTCGGGAACGATGGATGCAGCACGTCGTCCGGCGGAAAGGAGATCATGCCGAGGTGGCCGCCGGCGCGGAACCGCATCCCCGGCTTCTCGGGCTCGATGGGGATGACGAGCTGGTCCGGCGAGCTCGGTTGCATGCGGGCCCGCAAGGTCGGCCGCGGCGCTTCGCTGGCTAGAGTCTCGACGCGCGCGCCGATGGCCTTGAGCGCCTCCACGTAGCGCGCCGCCTCTTCACGCGTGGCGTTGCGCTTGGCGACGCGCGGCAGCTCGCGCACGAACTGTTCGGCCTCGAGCGCAGATAGATCGAACGCCTGAGCGAGGCGCTTGGCGGCCTCGCTCGCACCGGCGTCGATGCTGGTCACGACGATATCGAGCTGTTCGCTCATGTCATCCGCGAGCGCGCGGCCGCAACGTCTCGTAGTGGCGAGCAAAATCCAGCCTGTTGCGGCCGAACATGTAGGCGCAAGCAATGTACGCGAGCGCGGAGGGAAGGGCGAGGCCCGAGAGCGCCGCCCCGGGCAGCGCGTAGTGCGCGGCCGCGATCGCAGCGATGAAGGCCACGATGCCGTAGTCGGTGCCGGCGTACGGCCGTTTGATGATCGTGTACAGCACGTAGGTCCCGGAGATCCGGAACGACGTGAAGATCAGCGTCATCAGGAACGCGTAAACGCTGATGATGTCGAGCAGGTACAGCGCGCACAGCCCGCCGCCCATCGCGACGAACACCAGGTGGCGGTCCATCCGAAAGCCGGGCTTCATGTAATAGAACGCGCTGCACTTGAGCTCGACCGCCATCGCCAAGGCGCCGAGCGCGATCAGCGCCACGTCGAGCCACGGGGCACTGCGGTGCACGTAGTAGAAGAGCGCGGCCATGCCGACGTAGCCGACCGACACGCCAAACTGGCCCTCGACGCCCGAAGCCGTCTCGGGGTGAATGAACTTGCCGGTGTGGTGATAGAGGACGAGCTGCGCGTGATAGACCATCGCGACCATCAGGTTCACGCCGGCGGTCACCCAGGGGTTCATCTCGAGCGCCATCGAGGCGCCGATGGTCACGAGCGGCACGATGATGGCATCGAGCCAGTGGTCCATCATCTCGCCGAGCTTACTGGTCTGGTGCGTGCGGCGGGCGTGCATGCCGTCGAGGCAATCGCCGATCATCGACAGCAGCATGCCCACGCTGGCGCCGAGCAACGCGAACGAGCGGTAGGGCTGCTCGAGCTGCGCCGACCCGACCGCACAGGCCGCGGTCAGCCAGGCGATGAAGTGCGTCCAAAGCGAGATCGTGTTGGGGTGGACGCTGGCCGGAATGCGCTCCAAGAGCGGCTCGCACAGCCACTCCACGATCCGCGCCTCGAAACGTGACGGGGGCGGTGCGCCGAACCCTGGGCTGGGTTTGGATGGATTGGCTGGGTCCACTTGGTTGCCGGCGCGTACGCTGAGCTCGGTTGGCATCAAGACGCCTCAGCTTTCTTGGGTCGAGTACAACCGGTCAACACCCATTTCGGACAGCGTTGCGCCCATCGCTTTGACGAACGCGCGCATATCGTCCGGAGTAATGGCACCCATGTTCGCGAGCCGGAACGTGGCGCGGTTGGCGCCCTTGCCGGGGTAGATCGTGAAGCCGTGCGCGAAGAGTCGATCGTGCATGTCGTCGAAGCTGTAACGCGGGTGATCGGGCTCAAGGTAGGCGGTGAGGATCCGAGAGAGTATAGCCTCGGGCAAAAGTCTGCGGAACCCGAGCGACAGTACCCCCCCATCCAGGGCCTCCCAGCACGCCACGTATCGGGCGTGGCGGGCCGCGCCACCCTCGGCCTCGTACTCGAGCAGGGCCTGCTCCAGCGCATAAACGACCTGCACGGGCGGGGTGAATTGCATCTGGTGCTCGCGCTCGAAGAACCGGTGCTGCGCGGCCATGCTCAAGTAATAGGACCGGCCGGGGACGTGCTTCATCTGCTCGACCCGCTCCCGCTTGCAGATCACGAAGCCCAGGCCGGCCATGCCCTGGATGCACTTGTTCGAGCTCGAAATTAGAAACGAAGCGCCCATCTGCTCGATGTCGATCGGGATGCCGGCGTAGCTCGACATCGCATCGACGATCATCTCGATGTCGTGGTCCTGGCACAGCACGCCGAGCCGATCGACAGGGTTCAGCATGCCGGTGGAGGTCTCGTGGTGCACGACCGCCAGCTGAGTGAAGCGCGCACCGGCCTTTTCGGCCTCCTGCATGCGCGCGGCGATCCGATCGACGTCCGGTAATGCGCCGACGCCGAACGCTTCGACCGCGCAATGGATGCCGTAGGCATCGGCGATCGCGACCATGCGCGCGCCGTAGCTGCCGTTGTCGATCACGAGCAGCCGGCCGTTCGCCGGCACCGCCGACGCGATCGCAGCCTCGACCGCGGCCGTGCCCGAGCCACCGAACAGCACGGTGGTGTAATCGTGGCTGCGCGAGGTCACGACCCGCGTCACGCCGTCGCGCACGCGCTCCATCACGTCGCCGAACTCGCGTTCGCGCGGGCAGATATCCGGGCGCGTCATCGCGCGCTTCACGGCCTCGCTGGTGTTGGCCGGACCCGGGTTGAGCAGGATCATCGGCCTCACGATGCGGCGCTCGCTTGCTTGCTCGCGTTGTCCTCCATCGCGAGCAAGCTTGGGTAGAACGACTCACGCACGCGCGCGTACTCGCGCGCGTCGTCGCACTCCATGAACGGCAGCTCTTGGCCGAAGCGCACGCAGTGCATGCGGCCGTAGCGCATGAAGCGCTGCGTAAGCTCCTCGTGCTCGGTGGCGATGCGCGCGGGGCTGTAGCCGCGGCGGCGCAGCGAGCCTTCCTCGGCGTCGGGGTCGCCGACCATCCAGTTGATCGTGTCGCGCGCGAGCACGTGATCCTGCGGCGCGAGCTTCACGATGCCCGTCGCCTCGCCCAGGCACGGCTCGCCGCCGACCAGCGCCGGGGTGAGG
>Ga0193752_1003130_pt1 | contig 11647 bp, 21 predicted proteins | sample H1c1metaG_FD_144924 | JGI IMG/M metagenome (GOLD analysis project Ga0193752, IMG submission 144924) | Soil microbial communities from a riparian zone of the East river system, Colorado, United States - H1c1 | ecosystem: Environmental > Terrestrial > Soil > Riparian zone | place: USA: East River... | reverse complement strand
ATTGCGTCGTTACGTCCTGACGGCGGAGCAACAGGCCGTCGTTGTGACCGCACTGCAAGAGCGTCTGTTGACCCTCAAACCTTTGTGCGATTTGAGGCGCGCGGGATTCTTGCCGTCATGTGACTACGACAAAGAGCGTGAGCACGCCTCCACGTTGAGACGTATCCTCGCCGAGGGCGGCCAAGAGTGCGACGAAGACGGAGATTCAATCCAGCATGGGAGCTACCGAAGTGACACTGAATGATTTTCTTGGCCGTATAAACGCCAACCGTCGCGCGCATTACGTCCGTGAGTATGTGGCCTACTATCACGCCACGCCGAAGCAGGCGATTGATAGCTACGCACTGAATGAAGTGCTCGTCATGGTGCCACACTCTGAGAATCTGCGCGCCGTGGTAACGTCCAAGTCAGTGCCACAATACGAAGACCAGCCGCGTATGGAGAACGGCTACTTTCGGGGCGTCACCTTGTTCTACGCAAACCCCCACACGGGCGCAGTCTATCGTGACAGCAATGGCAAACTCCTTCGCCGGGGCAGCGTTAACGACACGTCGTATTGGCTGTGCAACTTTGAGCCGCACAAAACGCTTGACCAATGGTCAGCGCCAGCGGCATACTCGCTGTGCGTCTTCAGAAAAAACGAACGCTTGAATCGAATCTCAAGACTGAAAAATTATGAACTCTGACGAATCAAGACTGGCCGCCCTCCGGGCCAACTATGACGCCGTGGTTGCCAAGAATGCTGCCAACCGAGCGGCCTTCGAGAAGGCGAGATGCTTTGGTTGGTCAGCACACTCGCTTCAGGCGTCGTCCTAATCCTCATGCACCTATGAAAAAATTCTGGCACTACATCACCGGCAAGAAAAGCTGGCGCGTTCATTACGGCCCTTGCGGTCCCAGCGTCCGCATGTCGTATCACATTGCGGTAGATTACGCGACAATCTTCAACGGTCGCGTCGAGTTCGACCCAGCACCATGAACGCCAAACGTCGCATTCCGGGAGCCAGCAATTTCCCGGGCCTCAGATAGTGCTGACGGATGAACAGGCGAAGGGCCTGTGCCTCTTCGACATTCCCAAGACCTACCCCGACGGCACCGGCAATCTGACGCCGCATCAATGGGTCGAATGGGCCAAGGCGCAATTACTTTACGGTGAACAACCACTACCTAAACAACTAACAAATGAAAAAAATACTACTGCTAATCCTGACGACTCTAAGCCTGCACGCTGACAACCTGCTGAACTTTGATTCGACTCGTCGAATACCGTTCAGCCCGCAATTCCTGCTCAATACGTGGCAGTGGGACGTTCGCCCACAGCCGGAAGCGATTCACGTCTATGACCAGAACGACATTCTGCAAACTCAATACGAGGAGTTGAATGGCACTGCGAACAATGGCTGGCCTGCTAACGTCAGCGCCGCTGGCATCAAGGTGGGTATCATCGACAAAGGGCTTCACGGTTCACAGGTCGCTTCCGCTTTTGCGCCGCGCGACGGCATCGACATCGAAGGCTATGCACCCGGGGCGGAGGTCGTTCTGATTGCGTCGAACAAAGGCGCGAACGAAGTGGCCGGGCAGATTCAAACCCACTACGCCGCTGGCGTTCGCATCTTCAATCTGTCCTTCGGCTACCTTGGCGGCACTCCACCGCTGAACTTGCTGGACGTGATTGAGGAATCGACTGATGCAATCTTTTTCTTCGCGGCACAGAATCCCGGTGCTGTGATTGCATCACCCGAGACCGACGGCTCTCAGGACTGGCTGTGCGTGTCGCAGTTCCCGAATACTATGTGCATCACGTCGCACACCAAAGGCGACCAGATATTCGGTGCTCATGGCGTGAACACTGTCTCTCTTGCAGCCGCTGGAAGACGTGTCGTCGCTGACGATACCTCGTTCATCTTCGACATCCCGGCTCTGAATCTGACCGACGACATCATCGGCGAAGACCGTGCGGTGTCCTCCGTCACGGGTTGCAGTCTCGCCGCCCCACGCGCTGCTGCGGCTGCCGCCGCGTGCATGAAGAAGTTCCCCGGAGAGACTGCCATTCAGATTCGTGAACGTCTCTGTCTGGGTGCCACGACAAGTCCTTACTGGGACGCCCTGATTGAGTGCGGTGTGTTGAATGTCGAACGCGCGCTGACCTACTGTCGTGACTACACTATCGCCATTAGTCGCAGTGACATCACGGTGCCTTACGGCACAATCGACATCACGGGCAGCACACTCGAAATCAGCGGCCCCATTGGCGGCACCGCGACTGTTCAAAGCGCCAGTGTCGTCACAGGGCCTTGGACTGACGAATTTACCGTGGCTACAACAGGCTGGCCGGAGGGCCATTTCGTCGGCAACAACGGTGCCCAAAAGTTTTTTAAGTTTAAGATTGACTGACTGTTCGCTATCTGACAGCTTCACACGCACATGAAACTTACAAATAGAATAGAGATTTAATCTTTGCACGACGCTCACACAGGCCCATTTTGGAATGTGGTGTTCGACGGGCGCACGGAACGGTTTGAGACTTCAGATAAAGCGGGCGCTTTTGCGTGCGGCCTTGATTTGGGCCACGCTCACGAAGAGCGTGTGATGGCAAAAGTTTTTTCAGTCTTCCGGGAGTTGATTTTGTTTAGTCGAGAACACGCTCAGAATCCCATCGTTACTTGTGAGAAGTGTGAAGGCGCTGGCGAACAATTTGGCGCGCATCAGGAAGCTTGCCATACTTGTGGAGGCGAAGGCCGGGTTTGTCAGGACTTGCCCTCAGTTCAGGACGTTGAGGATTTATCTTCTGCTTTGGAGGCTGCTGAAAAGGCTCTTGACGCCTTGAAAGGAACGAAGTGACCAAGCTTTATCATCGCGACCTCGGCCTGCCCGACGAAGCCTGCTCTGCATGGGCCTGCAAGACGTGGCGTCTCGATTACAGCGCCCATGCGAGGCAGGCGATTCTGACCGACCGCTACGGTTTGCCCCGGCGGATGCCCAAGGTCATCAAGTTCTCCTCGGAGAACGTCTTTGAAGTAGCGATTCTTAACGAGGTCGTCGTCACCAAGGTCTGCGTCCGTGTTGGAGATTGGCAATCTGATTTTGATGGCCCGCTCCCCGACATGGATTTGTGTCTCGTGCTCGTGCCGCACACGGACGACACCTTACGCGTCAAGACGTGCTGGTTCAATGAACGCACCGACGTTCACGCGACCCTCGATGTCAGTAAGTATTCAAGACCATGATAGAGAAAGTAAAAGACCTTCTGAAGAAGGGTTTCGAGGTGGGAGAAATCGCCTTCTCGCTCGGCTGTTCCTGCAACATCGTCGAGCGGGTGAAAGAACGTATGGTTGAACGTGGAGAATTGACAGTTGACAAGCAGTAAAGGACGAACACATTTACCTCACATGAGCAAACAAACAATTACGCCGCCAGCAGCCGCACCCAAGCAATCAACGCCGCCAGCCAAGCCCAAACAACCGACCGGCCCGACGAGAGTCATCATCGGTTTCTACAACGTGCCGGGCTTCGGCCCTGATTCCGTTGAGACCTCGGTCACGGGTTCGCCTCAGGAACAGTATGGGCGACTCGACGCGCTCATTGCCAACCGTCACAAAACGGTCAAGCAACTGACGCGCTTCGGTTCGACCATTGAACTCCGTCAGGGTGACAACGACGGCTTCATCAACTTGCGCGAAGGTTCGTCCATTGGCCAGATTTTTGAGAACGAAGAGACCAACGAGGCTGAAGCGTCGCGCACCGTGGGCAGCGTCTTCGTCAGTGGTGCTCCCTATTCCGTGGTGCTCGTGCTGTCACGCGCTGCCGGTGTCGTCCGCGTCCAACTTCAGCCGACCCTTAAAAATCTTGGCACTGGCCTCACGCGCTTCAGCAATCAAATCAATCCTGAACGACTGGCGAACGAATTGCCCCAGTTGCTCAAGGACGTGATTGGCAAAGACGCCCGCGCCCTCACGGTGCGTTTCCGCACTGAAACCGTCAAGAAACCTGTTGCCTAGTTGACAATCTTACTGTTTGGACTAGAAATGAAAGAACTGGAAGCGCTCTCTCACGACACCTTCGTTCCGTGGCCGAAAACCCCTCGGTTTTTCCGAGAGGCGGTGCTCACGGAAAAACTTGATGGCACTTCTTGCCATGTTGCGATTTCTGAAGTCCCGGCAGATTACGATGTTGAAGACCCGGCCAACGTCGGAATTTGGTTGCGGAACGGACTTTTAGTCCGCGCGGCCAGCCGGAGCCGGTGGATTTCTCCCGGCAAGACGACGGACAATTACGGCTTCGCAGCGTGGGTCTTACAGCACGTTGAAGAGTTGACCGCCCTCGGGGTTGGGCGTCATTACGGAGAGTTTTGGGGCGGCGGAATTCAGCGGGGCTACGGTCTTGCTAAAGACGACAAACGCTTTTCTTTGTTTAACGTCCAACGCTGGGTTAAACCTCGCACCGATGGCCCCACCCCGGCGCTAGAGGGACAGTATCCATGTCCAGATTGCTGCCACGTCGTGCCGGTGCTCTATCGCGGTGAATTCAACACCGTCGAAGTTAATCTTCAGCTTGCGTCGCTTCGCACGCTGGGCAGCAAGGCAGCGCCCGGCTACATGAAGCCCGAAGGTCTCATTGTCTTCCACACGGCGGCGCAGCGTTACTTCAAAGTGCTGTTGGAGAATGACGACCAACCCAAAGGCGCGACGGAATGATTTTTTGTCAAAATAATTGTGGACGGTCGGAGTGAGTTGTGATACAAATTCTTTGTCAGTGAGAGCGATTCAAAACGAAACGCAACTGGCCCGGAGTTCAAAACCCGGTGACAAGAGCGAAAAGGCAACATGAGCTTACCATATCCCGGACGGTCAGAGAGTCATGGCAGTTGGAACCGCCGCTGCGACGAATACTACCGCGACCAAGCGCGTTGGCGTAAAGAGCAGGCTTCGCGCTCTACAAACTGGGGCGGCTACAATTACCTCAAAGTCCTAAACAACGTGCCAAACTATAACCTGAAGGACGGACGCGTTGTGTTCGCCGTCAAGATTTGCCGAGGTTCCGCTTGTGCGGAACGTGCTCGCACCTTTGCCGTAAAAAACGGACTGGCTTTTGTGCCTGAAACTTTAGGTCGAGGCATTACATCCCGGATTGACGGCGTTGCGTTTGTGCCGACAGCGGAGTTGCTGTCCCGATATGACCGGGACTAGCTTTATGGACTCAGGCATGGTTTTCTGCCAGAACAAGCTTTGCCGGGCGCACGTTGACGTTGACGTTGATAACGTCGTGGACTTGCAACACGTCGTTTTTGTGAACGCCAACGGAGAACGAGTTGGGTTGCGTCGTATCAAAATTAAAGACGACGTAACGAAAATAGAATTTGACTTTTGCGAGGTCTGCGCTAATGTCCTCGCGATAGTTCATGGAACAAAATAACAAATGAATACACAACAAATCGAACCCCAACCGCCGTCCTTTTACGGCAGCCGTCAACAGCAACGTGCCGCCTACCGCGCCAGTCAGAAGTTTGCGCCCGAAAGCAACCCTTCAATTCACCCGGCCATCAAGCTGACCCGCAAGCTGGCGTCGTTGCCGCTGCTGAAGGTCGCAAGCTTCGCCCGTCGCTTCGCCCGTCGCACCAGCACGTCTTCGCATTTGTTGAAGCGTCTGCACCCTGGTTCGTTGCTGCGTGTGCCTCTCGAAGCCTCCATCCGTGGCAACGAAACGGCGTTCCAACAGTGCATCGCCGAACTCAAGGCCCGCAACGACCATGCCCTGAAACTCGCTTGATTATGCAACCAACTGTTCAACCCATCAAGAAATCGCGGGAACTTCCGCGCGCGTGGAAGACCTTCTTCCGCCTCAAGCGCGGCGAGACCTACTTCCAAGGCCCCAACGTCGTCGCCAAATCTGGCCCCTTCTGGGCGCGTGACGACATCGACCGCTGCTTCGTCGTGTTGCCGTGGCATCGTGTCCGCACGACGACTCTGGTGCGCGACGCTCTGCCCGGCGGCAAGTCTGGCCCGGAGCCGATTCCGTTCCCGAAGAAGTCCTATGAGCATGACCGCTCCATCGGCGACACCTGTTTGCCGGGGGATGGCAATCGCACTGGCCCCAGTGCATAGCTTATGCAAGACAACGAACGGGCTGAGTTTCACGATGCCTTTTGGGCAATGACTCAGGCCGACCAAGAACTACCACCAAAATCGAAAGACAATTATGAAGAAGATGCTCCTATGCGCTTTGCTAATCGCAAGCCTCACACTCGCGGCGCAAGCCGCAAAGGTCACGACACTCAAAATCGCCGTCGCTGACTGGGTTCGTTTCAAGACCGTTGACTCGAACGGCCTCGCTGAATTCTGGGCAACGCCGCCATATAAAATCACCGTGGACGGTGGGTCGTTCTGGTTCTATTGGAGCGAGACGGCTGACCACTATTACGACGCTGTTGATACCGGCGTGCCGAACAAACACCCCCAGAAAGTTTGGAGGGTGAAGTAAATGAGCATGGAAGGACACGAGTGGGAAGCAGCCATGTCGAAAGCCATTGAGCCGCAGTTGTCGCCGCATCCGCGCATCTTGTTCGTCGGGCATGGCCGCTCTGGTAAGGATGAGTGCGCGAAGATTCTGCACAACCGGGGGCCGTTCGTGGCGTCGGGAAGTCTATCGTGGTTCGCCCTACCCTACATCGCCAAATTCCAAAGGCTGATTGAGCAGGACGCATGGGAACGTCGTCATCAGTTTCGCGACCAGTGGGAACGCTACTGCAACAATGTTCTTCGCGCACAGGACGACCTTTTCTTGGTGAAACTCGCCTTGGGAAAAGGTAACGTCGTGACGGGGGTGCGGGGCCGTGCGGAGATGGACGCTTGCAAGTCGAGCGGTCTGTTCGACGCTATCGTCTGGGTCGAACGTCCCGGGATTCCCGAAGACCCAACCGTCAAATTCATCCGCGAGGATTGCAACCTCATCATCCACAACGACGGCGACCTCGACGACTTGAGGGACACCGTGCTCGCGTGGGCACGCCTTCGTCAATGGTTATGAAACTCGGCACCCGTTCGGTCTTATTCGGCGTCCATCAGTTTATCTGGCACCCGCTCACCGTCGCAGCGGCGTGGCGTCAGGTTGAAGGTCGTTGGCCGTCGTGGTGGGAGTGGATTGCTATTTTCGCACATGACATCGGCTACATCGGTTGCACCGACATGGACGGCGAGTCAGGCCGTCGGCACCCCGTCAAGGGTGCTCAAATCACAGCCAACGTCGTGCAGTCGCTCTACTGCACGGCACTGCGAGTGCGGCACCCTGTCCGGTTGCGCATCGACGAAGCGTTCGCCCACGAGTGTTTTGTCCGCGTCATGCTCAAGCGTAGCAAGGCGTATAAGCTGGCGCTGGGTCACAGTCGGTTCTATGCCGAGCAAGCGAAGATTCCAGTTTCACGGTTGTTCCGGCCTGACAAGCTGTCAGTGCGTTTCGACCCACCGTGGTTCTACCTGTTCCGGGCCAAGCTCAGTGGCGAAGTCTGGGAGTATATCCGACTCTCACCGCTCGGCGCATCGACTGATTGCAAAGTTTGGTATGGATACTACCGGGAGTATGTGAACCGCAAATTTGGAGGACGTTGCCAATGATGAACTTCCTCTTCACGCCGGTTTGGTGCGACGACCGTGACCGGCGTAATCGTGTCCAAGTGCCCCGCTGGGAATGGTGGATGGAGAACATATTTCCGTTCATCCTCGTGGCCGTGCTCCTGACCGTCGTCGCTCTGTTCGCCCGTTGGGATAATCTCCGGTGAGTGTTTACACGGGCCTGCTGCCGCACCAGCATCAAGAACTCGATGGCATCAGGTCTGCCCTTAGCCGACACAACGCCGCCCTCGACGGTTCTGACCTCGGCATCGGCAAAACATACGCCGCTGCTGCTGCTATTCGGGCCGACAACGTGCCGACGCTGGTCGTCGCACCGCTCGTGGCGAAGACAGGCTGGCAGCGTGCTGGTGAACATCTCAACACCAAATTCAGTGTCAGCCACTATGAGGCGCTCCGGCTGGGCAAGACACCTTACGGAAAATGGGAGTTCCCGTTCCCCGAGGGCGGACTGAACTATTACTGGCGCTGCAAAATGTGCCAACTCAAATTGGATATGCGGGCAACTAAAGTCGCCCGCTGCCCGTATCATCCGGCAGGGATTCATTGCGTCGAAAAGATTAAGCCCGAACACAACTATGGAAAATTCTACTGGCACGAGAACATCAAACAGTTGGTCTTCGACGAAGTGCATAGGTGTTCGGCCACCGATTCCCTTCAAGCCGATATGCTTGTGGCCGCCAAACGACAACGCATCAAGTTCGTCGGCCTGTCTGCTACCGTTGCCGAGTCCCCTCTGGACTTCCGGGCTTTGGGTTATGTCCTTGGACTTCATTCCTATACGAATTTCTATCAATGGGCGGCCCGTTACGGTTGTCGCCGCCTACCCCCTTTGCCGGGTTTCAGATTCGCCGTCGGCATCGATAGACAGAAAAAAATCATGGCTGACATCCATACGGAAATTTTTCCTGAGCGTGGTGTGCGCGTGCGGATTAACGACCTCCCCGCTGGCAGTTTCCCCGACGTGCAAATCACGGCGGAGTTGTATGACCTATCTGACCCCGGCTTACTGGCGGAGCTTTACGCCCGAATGGACGAGGCTATACGGGCGCTCAACTTACAGAGAGATGGTGACGTTGATGGGGACAGTCCGCTTACTACACTGCTCCGGGCACGTCAGGAAGCAGAGCTTATTAAAGTTCCCATCCTCGTTGAACTGGGTGAGGATGCAAAAGCTGCTGGATTTTCTGTCGCCTACTTCGTCAACTTTAGGCGGACTGTCGAGGAACTTTGTCATCGACTCAAGACTACATGCCGAGTTGACGGGTCACAAGTTGGCGTCGCAGGCGCGAAACGCCGAGATGCAAACCTTGCACGCTTTCAATGCAACGACTCCCGAGACATTGTGCTCTCGCAAGCAGCGGGGAGTGCGTCACTCTCAATTCAAGACGAGCGCGGGGGCCACCCTCGGCTTGGTCTGGTAATCCCGGGCGTCAGCGCGCAGACCACGCGCCAGTTGTGCGGACGCCTGCGCCGAGCGACCGGCAAGAGCAAGTCGTTCTACCGCTTCGTTCTGGCCGCCGGAACGGTGGAAGAAAAGATTCACAAGGCCCTGTCAGCGTCGCTCAATAACATGGATGCTCTGAATGACGCAGACTTATGGGCCGCGAATCTCCCGTTGACGCAGTGCAACATCAAAGACATATTCGACATAACAAAAGACTGAACTATGAATGATACTGACTTGATTCCCCTGAACCCCCACGACCTTCGCTGGTGCCTGCGCCGAATGCCTAAGGCGGTGCAAAAGGTGCTGAAGGAAAACCCGTCAATCTCCTGTGTCGCGGGCGGCTTCATTCGCTCCTGTATTGCGGGCGAAGACATTAACGACATCGACCTCTTCGCCGACTCGACGCAGACGGCGAAGGCGATGGCTTTCGATTTGAGCACTGACGACCGGGGCAACCGGCCTGCGCGCAAGATTCACGAGTCGGCTAACGCGCTCACCATCAAGGACTACATCATCACGCCGCAGATTATTACGCGCTGGACATTCCCGCACGTCCTCGACGTAGTGAAGTCGTTCGACTTCACGATTGCTTGTTCCTTGATTTACTGGGACGGCAAGACGTGGGTTGGTTTGTGCGACCCGACGTTTTACCAAGACCTCGCGGCGAAACGTCTGATTTACCGCTCGCCTTCGCGCAACGAGGACGCAGGCGGTTCGATGTTGCGCGTCCTGAAGTTCTACCAGCGCGGCTACCGCATCCCGCTCGACAGTCTGGGTAAGGTCATGGCCCGAATGGCCGCCACTCTCGACATGAGCCGGTTGCATGACGAGGCTGCCATCGCCCGAGTTCTGACCGGCCGGCTTGTCGAGGTTGACCCCAGTGTTGACCCCACGCATGAAGCTCATTTGCCGAGCGCGCCAGACGCGAATGAAGGCTGAAATCTTACTCTTCGTCAGTCAGTTCGCGCTCGTGTTCCTGCTCGGCTTTCAGTCGCAGTGCGTGCGGGACGACCGTCGCAGCTATGCCGCTGCCGGGTCTTTTCTCCTTGGTTGCGCACAGGCGTTCCAATGGAAAGTTATGCCCAACGCCACGCCGTTGCAAATATCCGTGTGGCTCTGTGCCGGGCCGATTGCGATTGTTACGTCCATGTGGGCACACAAACGACATTTCAAAAAGCGACGTTGACATTCGATTCGACCCAGACACATTTACCTTAGCTAATCGCTGAACAATGAACACTGAGCAACCAACGCCGACCGTCGCAGAGACCCGCATCCACCATCCGTTCAGCCCCTCCACATTACAGGCACGCGAAGCTTGTCCAGAATGGGACACAGCGTTCTCGGAATCAGAAGCCGCGACCGAAGGCACCCGGCAGCACAACGTAGCCGAGTCTGGTGAAGACGACCACCGTCTTGCCGACTTCAAAATCCTCGCCGTCGCCGAGTGCATGTCCTTCGTCGCCGAACGTCAGGCCCTCTACCCGGGCGGCCAACTCCTGAAGGAAATTTACCTGCCTGTCGATGATGAAGTTATCAACGACACTTTCAAAGGCACGACGGCGGGCTATGTGGACGTGGCAATCATCAGCGCCGACGAGCGCGTCATTGAAGTATCAGATTTCAAATTTGGAGCGCACGCTGTCGAGAAGGCCAGCAACAATTTGCAGGGTATCGCCTACCTGTTGGGCCTGAAGAAGATGTTCCCAAAAGCCGAGCGTGGCTTCGCCTTCTTCATCATGCCGCACCGTGAGGAGACGACTGGCGCAGAGTTCTGTCTTGTGACGGGCCGCGCTCTCCGTGAATTCCATTCCAACACCGGCTGGAAAGACCTCGTGCCAACGCCCGGGGCGAGTTTGTATCTCCGCGTCAAGGCCGTCGTTGCCCGCGCCGTCGAGGCGCACAAGCCCGTTCCGCGCAATTTCGCAATGGCGAACATGACTGAATCGTCCTGTCTGTTCTGCGCCAACCTTGGCCGCTGCCCGAAGGTCGCTGAACTGGCGCTGAAGATTGGCAAGAAATATCGTCCGCTTGAGATGCCCGAGTCCATCTCGACGACCGTGTTCAAAGACCCGAAGGACGTTGAACGCGGTTTCAAGGTGGCGGCGGTGATGAAGGCGTGGGCCGAAGCCTATCGCGCTCAGGGCAGCGCCAAGGCTATTGACGACCCGAACTTCATGCCGACGGGTTACGACATCGTAAGCATGGCGAAGCGCAAGGTTATCGACCCGCGCAAGCTGGCTGACTTGGCGAAGACTTTTCTTCCGCCCGAACAGCAATCCAATGTCGAAAAACTTTTCGACATCGCCCTTGGGCCACTTGAAAAACTGATTTCCGCTGCGGCTCCCCGAGGTTCTAAGGAATCCACCGTCGAACAATTTGGGGACGCCGCTCTAGCAGCCGGGCACGTAGAAAAGGGAGCCGAATTTGCATTTTTGCGCCAGTCAAAAAAGTCTGGCGCAGAGTAGTAAACAACAACCAAAAACAGAAATAAATAGTATGGCAGAAATTAACTTCAGCAAGAACCCCGCGATTGACGTGGAGTCAACCACCGTCCCGACTTCGGTCGAGGGCG
>Ga0193752_1003129_pt1 | contig 11649 bp, 9 predicted proteins | sample H1c1metaG_FD_144924 | JGI IMG/M metagenome (GOLD analysis project Ga0193752, IMG submission 144924) | Soil microbial communities from a riparian zone of the East river system, Colorado, United States - H1c1 | ecosystem: Environmental > Terrestrial > Soil > Riparian zone | place: USA: East River... | reverse complement strand
CAAATACTCCCCCATGAAAAATCTGATCTTACCCCTGATTCTCCTCATCTCTATAACCAGTTGCGCTCAGCAGAGCAACTCCTCGGGAAACGGAGGATTTCTTAAAAAAGCCGGCAGCATTCTCAATAAAGGCGGAGGCAGCGGATTGTCCAACGACGAGATCGTCCAGGGGTTGAAAGAAGCCCTGAGCGTTGGCGCCAGGAACAGCGCCGATCAATTGTCGGCCACTGACGGCTTTTTCAAAAATGCCGCTATCAAGGTGCTGATGCCTGAAGAAGCAAAAAAAGTAGAGTCTACATTACGAAACCTGGGTATGGGCAGCATGGTTGACAATGCCATCCTTTCCATGAACAGGGCGGCGGAAGAAGCATCAAAATCGGCAGCCCCGATATTTGTCGACGCCATCAAAACGATGAGCATCCAGGACGCTGTAGGCATCCTGCGTGGCAAGGATACCGCAGCTACCTCATATCTTAAGGGCAGGACTACACCCCAGCTGACCACAACTTTCAAACCAGTGATCGACAAGGCCCTGGCCACCACCAATGCCACTAAATACTGGAAAGACCTGTTTGAGACCTACAATAAATTACCAACCACTTTTAAGAAAATCGATACCGACCTTTCTTCCTATGTAACAACAAAGGCATTGACTGGTTTATTCCTCCAGGTAGCCATTGAAGAGCAGAAGATCAGGAAAGATCCGGCAGCAAGGGTGAACGATATACTTAAAAAAGTATTCGGAGGCTAGTTCAACGGGATATCCCTCTTAAGCATTTCCTGTCTATTGGCCATTACCCAGGCAGTGTAAAAAATAAATCTTGCTCTTTTGGCCAGCAGCGGATAATTGATCTTGTCCGGCGTGTCACCAGGGCGGTGGTAATCCGCGTGTAAGCCTCCAAAATAGAAAAGCACCGGAACGCCCTTCTTTGCAAAATTATAGTGATCGCTGCGGTAATAAATTCTGGCAGGATCTTTTGGATCGTTGTATTTATAATCCAGGGTTAATTTGTCGTGCTGACCATTTACACCTTCGCTGATTGGCTTGAGGTCCGAGCTGAGTTTGTCATCACCGATTACAAAAACATAATTTGTGGTGTCTGCTTGGTTGCGACCACTGTCGATCCTTCCAATCATGTCGATATTCAGGTCCACCGAGGTCTTGTCCAGCGGAAAGGCCGGGTTGTCGGAATACCACGAGGAACCCCATAAGCCTTCCTCTTCACCGGAAACGGCCATGAAAATGATGTTGCGTGCCGGTCTATGTCCCTCTTTCGCTGCCTTCGAAAATGCCTCTGCGATTTCGATGAGGCTGACGGTTCCGGAACCATCGTCATCGGCCCCGGGATAGAGTATACTGTCCTCCCTGATACCCAGGTGATCATAATGAGCGGTGATAATGATGGCTTCCTCTTTTTTGTCGGATCCTTCCAGCATGGCGATTACATTGCTGCTCTCCATCCGGTCGGTATTCTTTTGCAATTCGAGGGATACTGTTTTGAAATAACTGTTTGGCAGTGGCACCCCCTTCTTCATCATCTTTCTGGCGACGGCATAATCTCCTCCCATGATGAGCCGGGCCACCGAATCTGAAATGAAGAAAGTGTTCGGTATCGGGTTATTCCGGTTGTCGTTAAAATAGATTGGTCCCTTCGAAGGGCGGGTGGCCCAGGGAAAGCCGGTGTCGACAATGAACAATGCAATGGCGCCATTTTTCTGGGCAGCAGACTGCAGTGTCCGGAAGCTGGGGACAGTGCCCTTTACCTTTTTTCCTTTTATCAGCTTAGTCGGGGCCCCGGGAGTGACCAGGACAATTTTTCCTCTTGCATTCACGGAGGCATAGTCATCACGTAACGAATCGCTAAGGCCATAGCCCACATACAAAACCTCGCTTGCCGTGAAGGCCACATTGAAACTTGAATTATCGCTCACCACGAAGTCGGTATCCCGGCGAAGCGCCCTGTCCCCGATACTCAGAGATGCTTTGATGATCGAATCCTGGTAAACGGGGAATGGCTGCTGAAATGTATTATTCCATCCGGGAAGGAGGCCTAGGGTCTTAAATTTTGATTCGATGTATGCAGCCGCCTTGCGTTGGCCTGCTGTGGCTGTCATCCTGCCCTGCATTTCCGAACCAGCTACAATCAGGAGATTTGTTTTAAGACCTGCGGTGTCGATAAGCAATGCATACTCGGAAGAATCACCGCCAGGCTGGGCCCTAGCTGACAATGATGCACAGAGCAGCAGCCAGAAGTTCAGGTACTTCATTGTGTTAGTTTTGGTTTAAGGAGCAGTAGAGTGAGAGCTTAGCCTGTGTCCCGAATGCGAAGTTCTCAATTCTTTTTATTAATCGGTCAGTTCACTAAGTTCCAACCATCTCATTTCTTTCTCATCCTGCAATTTATTTATTTCCGCTATCCTCCCCGATAATTTTAACAGCTCCTCATAAGGAAGGTTCCCGGAATTGATCTTTAGGGTGCTTGCCTGTTTCTCCTGTTCCAGGTCGGCTAATTGCCTTTGGAGGGCATCCCTTTCCTTTTTCTCGTTATAGGTAAGTTTTTTTCTTGTAGCGGGTGCTGTGTTGGCAGCCGCGGGTGCCGTCGTAACTACTGGAGCCGATTCACTGGTCAGGCTGGTTCTTTGCGTGCCTTCCTTGTCTTTCAGGGAAAGGCGGTAGAGGGAATAGTTGCCGGGGAAATCCTGCACTGTACCATCGCCTTCAAAAACGAAGAGATGATCCACTAGCCTGTCCATGAAATACCGGTCGTGAGAAACAATAAGGAGGCAACCGGGAAATTCGCTGAGGAAATTCTCAAGCACGCCCAGGGTCGGCAGGTCGAGATCATTTGTCGGTTCATCAAGGATCAGGAAGTTGGGATTCCGGAACAATATCGAAAGCAGGTGGAGCCTTCTTTTTTCACCGCCACTGAGTTTGGAAATATATGTGTATTGTTGTTCGGGTGGAAAAAGGAAGAGGTTCAAAAATTGAGAGGCGCTCATCGTTCCACCGCCACTCAAGGGAAAATGTTCGGCTATATTCTTTACGAATTCGATTACGCGCATGTCTTCCTTGATGATAAGACCTTGCTGCGAATAATTACCAAAAACTACCGTGTCGCCAATATTCACCTTTCCCGAATCAGGAGTTTCAAGTCCCAGTGCGATGTTCAGGAAAGTTGACTTTCCAGCGCCGTTTTTCCCCACAACACCGATCCGCTCGCCTTTTTTAAACGTATAATCAAAGCCTTTGAGGATAAGTTTATCACCATAGGATTTATACACTTTTTTCATCTCAATCACCTTGCCTCCGAGCCGGTTCATCTTCATGTCCAGCTGCACGCGCTGGTCTTCAATTGTTTTTTTTGCCCTGGTCTCCAGTTCTCCGAATGCGTCGATCCTGCTTTTGGATTTGGTTGTACGTGCTTTTGGTTGTTTACGTATCCATTCCAGTTCCTTACGGTACTGGTTTTTGGCCTTGTCGATACTGGCGATCTCACTGTCATTGCGGGCCGCTTTTTTTTCGAGAAAGTTTTCATAGTCGCCCTTGTACACATAAAGATTATTCTGGTCGAGCTCCCAGATCTCATCGCTGACATTGTCGAGAAAATAACGGTCGTGGGTGACCAGCAGCAGTGTTACTTTTTCCTGTGAAAGATATTGTTCGAGCCATTCCACCATGTCCACATCGAGGTGGTTGGTCGGTTCATCCATGATCAGAAATACGTGTTTGTGCTCAAATCCAATATCGATAAGGGTTTTGGCAAGCGCCACTCTTTTCCTCTGTCCGCCGGACAGGGTGCCAACGATCTGGTCGAGGTGATGGATGTTGAGTTTGCCGAAGATCTGATTCACCTTGTGGTCGAAATCCCAGGCATTCATTTCATCCAGTTGTATGATGGCGTCGGTGAGCTTCTTTTCGTCACCTGAATCTACCGCCCACTCGTACGATTTGATGGCATTAATAACCGGATGTTCATGGTGGAAAACGTTATCAAGGATTGACTTATTTTCAATAAACACCGGCTCCTGTTCAAACAGCGCAACAGTGACTTCCTTGTTCACCCAAACCGTTCCATCTTCCGCGGTTTCCTTTCCTGCCAGGATTTTGAGCAGGGTAGATTTGCCCGTTCCATTCCTCGCAACCAGCGCGATCTTGTCTCCTTCCTCTATATGGAAAGATATATTGGTGAAAAGTGGTTTGATTCCGTACGATTTGGAGATACCTTCAACTGAAACATAGTGCATTGCGCAAAGATAACTGATTCATGATCGTAGCCATGGCATGACATTGGCAGGAAAATCGTCATATGACTGTTACTTGATGTTCCAATTATCCTTTAACTTAAGTACATGACTAACCGAAAACTCTCTCCGTCCATCCAGTTAGCTCTCTGGTTCCTGGTATTTGGCACTGCCTGGATCATTTTCACGGATCCCGTTTTGGCTGTCGTTGCGAATCACGATCCTGATGAAATGATCAGGCTCCAGACATTCAAGGGAGCATTTTTTATGTTGGGTGCTTCACTTGTAATTTATTATGTCAGCCGTAAGTTTTTTGTGAGACAGGAGTTCATCCTTCGGCAGCTGAGCGAACAAAAAATATTTTATAAGGATCAGCTTGCCAGGGAAGTATTCAAGGCTCAGGAAACCGAAAGAATGAAGCTGGGAGAGGAATTGCACGACAACATCAACCAATTGCTTGGGGTAGTGAAATTGTATATTGAACACGCGATGGTGAATCCTTCCGCAAAGGACGACATGCTCAAACGCAGTTCCCAATACCTAATGCAGGTGATCTCGGAAATAAGGGGTCTTTCCAAATCACTAATCTCTTCGGAACTTGCTGAATTCAGGTTGATCAGATCCGTGAATGAAATGATACAGAGTATAATTAAGATCCAGCATATCAAAATTGATGTGAATCATGAAGAATTTCGCGAAGATTCATTGAACGACATGGGCAAACTTATGCTTTTCAGGATCATGCAGGAGCAACTCAACAATGTGATGAAACACGCCAAAGCGGCAAGCGTGGGCATTATTCTCAGGAATGAAGGTCAACGGGCCAGCATGACCATTCAGGACGACGGGGTGGGTTTTGACGTGAACAAAGTCAGCCCCGGCCTCGGGTTCCAAAATATCCGGCACAGGCTTGAACTATTCAATGGTGAGATGAAACTAGAATCGGCTCCTGGCAAAGGGTGCAGGATGGTGGTGGATTTTCGGGTGTAATAGCGTGGGCCCTGTAATATTGAGCAAAAGTCTTTGGATAATGGTGGCCACAAATCAAATAAGACACGGTATCGAAAATTATAAAGGGCCGCAATTGCGACCCTTATAATTTGTTGCAAAAAGATCGTTATGGAACTCAGATCAATTTTACATTTACCGCATTCAAGCCTTTTTTGCCATTCTGAACGTCAAATTCAACGCGATCATTTTCCTTGATCTCGTCGATCAGCCCACTTACGTGAACGAAAGTTTCTTTGCTTGAATCGTCATGCTTGATAAAACCGAAGCCTTTTTCACCATTGAAAAATTTTACGGTTCCCTGGATTTTGTTGTCCATCATTAATTGTATTTGTATTAAAAAATTGAGGGCAAAGATACACAGAATTACCGAAGAATCCAGTTTAATGCTTTAAGATTTCCGGCCCCTAACTATTTGGTTCATAATAACTTATTTCATATACATAAACTCAACGCTGACTGGAGTCGGAATTTCAACCGGTGTGCCGGAAGGAGTCAGGAGCCCCGTAGCCTTGTTCCTGGCGAAAACGACCAGCTGATTAGACTTGCCGTTAACACAGACCAGATACCTGCCGGAAGGATCTATATTGAAGTCGCGGGGGCCTTCTCCGAGGCAGTCCTGAAAGCCTTTGGAACTCAGTTTGCCCGTTTTTTTATTGAGGGCGAAGATGCTGATGGTGTTTGAACTGCCCCTGTTCGAAGCATAAAGAAAGCGTCCATCACCCGAGATCCGGATGGCGGCGCTGCCAATCTCGCCCTTAAAACCAGCCGGATGCGAACTTATCGACTGGATCCTGGTCAGTTTGCCACCAAAATATTTGTATGCGGTCACATTGCCGGAAAGTTCTTCTATAACATAGGCATAGGGCATGGTCTTGTGAAATACAATATGCCGGGGACCCGCACCGGGAGTGGTTGGAAACTCCATTGGAGTTTCACCGATTGGTTTTTTGCTATCGGCATTAAAAGGATAAAGATAGATCTTGTCGGTGCCCAGGTCGGCGACGGCCAGGAATCGCTTATCCGGAGTGAAAACCACAGAATGCACATGCGGCTTCTCCTGCCTGTCTTTGTCCACACTAGATCCGGCGTGAGCAACCACCTGCACCGCTTCCCCGATATTACCGCCGGACTGGATGGGGTAGACTGAAAAATTGCCGCCAGAATAATTGCCGGCAACTACCCACTTGTTGAGGGCGTCAACAGATACATAACAGGGGGCATCGCCATTCGCTGGTTGCGCATTGAGAAGTTTTAACGTCGCTGTTTCATGATTGAAAGAAAAAGCACTGATTGTCGGTTTTTTGTCTCCTCCGTTCTCATTGACCGCATAAACCGTCTGGTTGTCTTTTGAGAGGGCCAGATAAGAAGGGTTTTCTGTTGCAATGGTACCGGCGGGACTGAGCGTTCCGGTTGAGGAATTGAATCTGAACACATAGATTCCTTTACTGGGTCCGTTGGTGTATGTGCCCGTAAAAAGATAATAGGTTTGCGCCGAAAGCGATTGAGCTGCCATAATCAGAAATGTAAAAATGATGAATCGCATATTGGTCTTATTTATTCTAAGGTACGATCAGTTTCAACTGTCCGGGCATGATCTCACCTTCGATCCGGTTTAACCTGCCTATGTATTCTCCATCCACCTGGAAATGCACTTTCTTTTTTGTCTTAATTATCAGAGAGGTCGCATGGAAAACTTCGATCTTCTGCGGGTTGAAGGGACGCTGTATTAACAGCATTTTGAAAAGGGCATCAAGTTTTTTTACAATTACTACTTCAAAGAGCCCATCGTACAGACTGCCTTTCGGATTTATGATTGCGCCCGTGCCATATTTCGTTGCATTAGCAATTACCACCATTACCGCATCGTGTTTTTGTTCTTCTTTGCCCGATTTGATGGTCACTTCCATCCTTGTCCTTCTCCACAGTGTTTTTATCACCACCATGGCATAGCCGAGTTTACCCCTGACCTTTCCTTCTTCGAAATGTTTTACCAGCTGGGCATTGAGCCCGATATCACTGAGGTGAAGACAAATATGTTGGTTGTTGATCCGGATTACATCCGAATCCCTGATCTGGCCATTGACAGCGATCTCCAATGCGGCTTCAGTAATTTCCGGTACGCCCAGTTCTTTGGCCATTCCGTTGGCGGATCCGGCAGGAATGATGCCCAGCGCGATGTTTTTGCCCAGCAGTTGTTTGGCAACCAGGGTAACCGTGCCGTCGCCCCCTACAGCGATCACACGTCCGGGTTTACTGGCGACTATCTGATCCCGGATAGCGGTTTCATCGTTGTCGCCTGTCAGCAAAAGGAAATCTGCATTGATTCCGCGGGATTCAACATAATTTCTGATCAGGTCTTCTTTGTTCTCTCCGGAATTTCGTCCAGAGTTTGGATTAATTACAAACAATATCTTTAAAGCCGGATCACCATTCATGAGCATGATTTTTTTTAAATAGGGATCTATGGAACAACCCGTGATCAAAGTGAACACCACAACTGTTCCTTTCCTGAATAGACTAAAGGAAAACCTGTTTCGATGGGTAAGGCTGACCAACAGACCCGTGGTAAAGCTATACCATGGATATGGAAATAAGGATGAAATTGTTGTGCTGGGACATGTTCTTCATCTAAGTCCGCTACCCCGGAAAAAGTATCGTCGCAACGTGTGGACAAATACCTTCGCCCTCATCAGGCTGTTCATGGTGAAACCGGTCCGCGGTGCACGTGTGCGGCTGACCTTCCAGGGTGAAACCATTGAAACCGTATCCGAAGCAGATGGCTTCTTCAGGGTACAATGGAAGCCCGGCAAGATGCCCCCCGCCGGCTGGCATGTGGTCAAGGCCATCCTTGCGGAAGGTATGGTGAAACAATTCTATGGTACTGTTTCATCGGAGGGGTCGATATATATTCCTCACACCAACCAATATGCGATAATCTCGGATATTGACGACACCTTTCTTATTTCGTACTCGTCCAACCTGGGGAAAAGGCTTTATGTGTTGCTCACTGAAAATGCCTGGAGCAGGAAACCCTTTGAGGGCGTTGTAAAGCACTACCAGGCGCTCGGGCTTGCAGGCACGGCGGTGGAAGAACCCAATCCTTTTTTTTATGTGTCAAGCAGTGAATGGAACCTTTATGATTACATCTCGGAATTCTCAAGGAAAAATGAACTGCCAAAGGGTATTTACCTGCTCAGCCAGATCAAAAGACTTTCTGAGTCCTGGAAGACCGGACAGAACAATCATGCAACAAAGTTTGTGCGGATCAGTAGGGTGCTCCAGGCTTTCCCTGAACACCGTTTCATATTGCTTGGGGATGATTCGCAACAGGATCCATTTATCTATGCCTCGGTGGTTCAGCACTTCGGCCAGCAGATCAGGGCGGTCTACCTTCGAAATGTGTTCGCCAAGAATGAAGCGCTCGTGAAGACGGCCATTGAGAAAATCACGGCTGCGGGAATCTCCGTTTGTCACTTCGAACACAGCCAGGAAGCATTGGATCATTCGAGGAAGATAGGGTTGATTTGAGGAACAGGAGCAGGAACAGGAATAGGAACAGGAGCAGGAACAGGAACAGGAGCAGGAACAGAAACAGGAACAGGAACAGGAACAGGAGCAGGAACAGAAACAGAAACAGGAATAGGAACAGAAACAGGAGCAGGAATAGGAACAGAAACAGAAACAGGAATAGGAATAGGAACAGGAACAGGAACAGAAACAGGAACAGGAACAGGAACAGAAACAGGAATAGGAGCAGGAACAGGAGCAGGAACAGAGACAGAAACAGAAACAGGAACAGGAATAGGACGAGAAGGATGGGATATAACGATCTGAACTACGGTAGACAGGCTTTTCGCCCTCATGCGGGTCTGCACTCTCTTTTTCCTTTCTCCGCCCTCGCTATGCCTTTAAGGGAGATATTTTCCCCATACTGTACCAGTTGGTGGTTCCCTTTCGGCCAAATTTCGGGTATAGAATAGCAAAAAGTTAAAATCCGGTATTTCAATTCTAATTGACCCCAAGGCGCCAAAAAGACTGCATTTCGCTGTTTCCTGATTTTTCACTTTCTCTTTCGTTGCCCGCCGCAGCTCTAGCGAAGTCGTGGCTCTTTCTCTTTCTGCCTCTTTCTGTTTCTGTTTCTGTTCCTGTTTCTGTTCCCTGGCATCATTTTCCCTGTCATTTGGCTAAAAACCAAGTATGGAGAATTTAAATACTGATAACGCGCTGAAAAAATATAAATCACTTGTTGAAGATATTGGCACCTGCATGTTTCTTTCTTCAACAGATGCCAACCAGACTGCGAGACCCATGGCAACAACGAAGGTGGAGGATGACGGAACTACCTGGTTTTTCACCAGCAAGGCTTCATTGAAAGTACACGAAATCAAACAGGATCATACTGTTCACCTGTTGTATGCACACCCGGGTAAAAGCAGTTATATCGATGTCTGGGGAACAGCAAATCTGGTCTATGATAGAAATAAAATCAAGGAACTCTGGAATCCTATTGTGAAGGCCTGGTTCCCTGATGGCGTTGATGACCCCAATCTTTGTCTCTTAAAAGTTGATCCTTCGAGTGCGCACTATTGGGATAGCGAATCAGGAAAAATGGTGCAGTTCGTGAAAATCCTCGCCTCGGCGGTTACCGGCAAAAGACTTTCGGAAGGAGTGGAAGGCATGCTCAAACTTTGACGCGCCTTGTAGCAGATTCAAATTCAGCATCGAAACGCGGACTTTCCGTTTTCTTCCATTTGTCCCAGAAAGTAAAATACAATCCGAAGTTATACCTGAATTGTTTGTGATGTAAAGAATGGTGGGTGGCTCCAATGAGCCACCTTCCTATTTTATGCCTGTGAAAATTGGCAGGATAAATTTCCACGTCGAGGTGATTGATCACACTGGTGATGGTCATGATGGACAACTGGACCAGGATCACCACCGGGTGCATGGGAATGATCATCAAGGTCACAGGAAGAACAATGGCAAGGAGCAAACCTTCCAAGGGATGAAAAGCGAAGGCAGTCCAGGGTGAGGTGATATTGCTCTGATGATGGATCCTGTGAATTTTTTTAAATACAGCAGGCCTATGCATCCACCGATGGATCCAGTAATAATAACTCTCATCGATCATCATCGAGATCAGGAGGCTGACGGGCAGCCACAGTATCGTATACTTTGTAAGATCCAGGTAAATTGTTGTGTAACCGTTTTGCCAGAGCCAGGCGATGGCCATCCCTGTGATAGTAAAGGAAACAGAATTCACTACGCTCCAGATCATCTCGCGCCGGAGTTGGTGGTGGCTGTATTGCTTCTGACCGATCTTCCTTGAATTCCATTTTTCAGGCTTCAGAAGATAAAATACAAAGTAGAACAGGCCAGACACAATGAAGTACCTCAAATTGATGATGGCAAGCAATACAAGAAATGTAACCAGAAAAAGCCTGGGGTTGCTCAGGTCCGGTATAATCATAATTCATTCACACGATATGTGCCGTTTTAGATCCTTGATCACGCATATGCCTCGGTTGGTTCACAGGTACAGATCAGGTTCCTGTCACCATAGGTGTTATTGATCCTTCCCACCGCCGGCCAGAATTTGTTCATCGAAACATAGGCCAGTGGAAAGGCGGCCTCCTGTCTTGAATATTTATGTTCCCAGTTGTCGCTGCAGATTGTTTTCAGGGTATGTGGGGCGTTCTTCAGGGCGTTGTCCGAGCGGTCGGATTTTCCACTTTCGATATTTTTGATCTCTTCATAAATACTGATCAGGGCATCACAAAACCTGTCGAGTTCGGCCTTGCCCTCACTCTCTGTTGGTTCGATCATAATTGTCCCCGGCACAGGAAAACTCATCGTTGGGGCATGGAAGCCAAAATCCATCAAACGCTTTGCCACGTCCTCGGCTTCAATACCAGTGGCGGATTTGAAGGGCCTGAGATCAACGATGAATTCGTGGGCACAGGTGCCGTTCTTTCCCAGATAAAGGATCTTGTAATATTTTTCCAACCTTGACTTCATGTAATTCGCGTTCAGGATGGCATATTCCGTCGCGCTGCGAAGCCCTTCGGCGCCCAGTAATTTGATGTACGCATAACTGATCAGCAGGATACTTGCCGATCCATACGGCGCAGCGCTGACCGCGTTGGCATGGGCTGCTTTCTTATTGATAGAAACATGGCCGGGAAGAAAGGCGGCAAGCTGGTCATTGACGCAGATCGGTCCCATCCCGGGTCCACCGCCACCATGGGGGATGGCAAATGTTTTGTGCAGGTTAAGGTGGCAGACGTCGGCGCCGATTATGCCTGGTGAGGTCAGACCCACCTGGGCATTCATGTTGGCGCCATCCATATACACCATGCCTCCATTTTCATGAACGATTCTGCAGATGTCCTTTAT
>Ga0193752_1003128_pt1 | contig 11657 bp, 6 predicted proteins | sample H1c1metaG_FD_144924 | JGI IMG/M metagenome (GOLD analysis project Ga0193752, IMG submission 144924) | Soil microbial communities from a riparian zone of the East river system, Colorado, United States - H1c1 | ecosystem: Environmental > Terrestrial > Soil > Riparian zone | place: USA: East River... | reverse complement strand
GAGCCCGAGCCCCGGCGCCAGGTCGACGCACTCCCGGCAGACGATGCTGCCGCGCCCCCCGATGATCATCGTGCCCGCCACGGCGGCGGCGCCCGCGCTCGTGCCGGCGATGAACAGCCCCTCGTTGAACCGCTGCTGGAGCCGGACGCCGAACTCGGAGCCCGCGAGCACGGAGGTGAGGCGGAGTTGGTCTCCGCCGGTGAAGAAGACCCCGGTGGCGCGGTCCAGCGCCTTCCGCGCCGCTGCCGAGTTCGCCTCGGTGCGGGTGTCGATCGGGAGCGTGATCACCTCCGCCACGCCGATCTTTTCGAACACCGCGCGGTAGCCCCGGAGGGTCTCGGCGGCGTGTGACGTGGGCGCGGCGTTGACGAGGATGCGCGCGTCCTTCCCCCCCGCAAGCTTTACGACGTGGGGGAGGATGAGCATGTCGTCCTCATTGGGGTCTTCGGCACCGCCGATGACGAGGAGGCGGCCCTGACGGGAAGGCTGGAGAAGCTTGGACGTGGTCGGCACGGTATGGAAGGGCGTGGGGGACAGGATATCCCGAGGGCGCACCGTATGGCGCGACCTCAGGGCAGGTCGTTGGGGGGAAGGGCTCTGGAGAGGGGCCTCAGGAGGTGCGCCGCCGGACGGCGGGGGCTGCGCGTTCCTCGACGGTCTCGACGGGGACGGCGCCCTCGGCGGCGAGCACGGCACGGAGGGGGTCCAGCGACTTCTCGAAGAACACCACGGCGATCTCCCCCGCTCGCACGCGGTCGAGTTCGCCCCGAAGGGCCTCGACCTCGTTGAGGACGATGCTGCACTCCACGTCGAGCCGCGCCTCGCGAGCGGCCTCGCAGAGGAGACGCGGGGTTTCGCCCGGGGGCCGCCCACGGAGGTCGCGGTCCTCGTGGACGATGAGCCGCGAGAACCCCTGCGCCGCGATGCGCCCGTTGGTGCGGATGATCTCCTCCGTGCGGTCGCCCGGCGCGCCGATGATGCCGGTCACGCGGCGACCCGCTCGGCGCCAGTGGCCCGCGAGCGCGCAGACGTTCGCGAAGCCGTCGGGGTTGTGGCCGTAGTCGAGCATCACGTACCCCTCGCCCAACCGGAAGAGGTTGGCGCGCCCGGCGTTGTGGGCGCCCGCCGTGAACGACCGGAGGGCCGCGGCCACCAGGGAGGCCGGGACGCCGTGGGCGCGGAGCGCGGCGGCGGCGGCGAGGGCGTTGGCGATCTGGAAGCGCGCCGCGCCCCCCATCGTCACCGGGATCTCGTCGGCCCGCAGCAGTACGCGCTCGGTCGTGCCTTCGGCTTCCACCAGGAGCCCACCGCGGAGGAAGAGGGCACGTCCCCCCGCGGCGCGGTGCTGCGAGACGACCGGGCTGTCGGCCAGGAGCGAGAAGAACACCACCGTGCGCGGGATGCCCGCGATGGCTTTGTCCATTGGCAGGCGTGCCAGCCGCTCGTCGTCGGCGTTGAGCACGAGCGTGCCGCCCTCGCGGACGCGCTCGGCGAGGAGCCGCTTGATGCGGTAGAGGTCGTCCACCGTCTCGATCCCGTCCTGCCCGAGGTGGTCGGCCGTCACGTTCGTGAGCACGGCCACGTCGCACCAGTCGAAGGCGAGCCCGCGGCGGAGCATCCCGCCGCGCGCCGTCTCCAGCACGGCCACCTCGACGGCCGGGTCGGCCAGCACGGCGCGCGCCGAGGCCGGGCCCGTGGTGTCGCCGCGCGCCACGAGGGCGCCGTCGACGTGGACGCCCTCCGTCGAGGTCATCCCCGCGCACACCCCGGCCGTCTTCAGGCCGTGGGCGATCATGCGCGTCGTGGTGGTCTTGCCGTTGGTGCCGGTGACGGCCAGCAGCGGGATGCGCCCGGGGGTGTTTCCGGGGAAGAGCCGCTCCACGATGCTTTCCCCCACGTCGCGCGCCACGCCCTCCGAGGGGGCGAGGTGCATGCGGAGGCCGGGCGCGGCGTTCAACTCCACGATGCCGCTGTGCTTCCCGAGGGGCACCTCGACCGACGGCGCCACGAGGTCCACGCCGCACACGTCGAGCCCGACGACGCGGGCGGCCCGTTCGCAGACGGCCCGCACCTCGGGGTGGAGCCGGTCGGTCACGTCGTGGGCCGTGCCGCCGCGCGAGAGGTTTGCCGCCGGGCAGAGTTGGACGGGCTCGCCTTCGGCGGGCACCGCGTCGAGCGAGAGGCCGCAGGCGGCGAGGTGGGCGTCCACCACGTCGTCCAGCCGGATCTTCGTCATCGGCTTCTCGTGGCCGTCGCCGCGACGCGGGTCGCGGTTCACCCTTTCGACCAGCGCGGCGAGCGTCGAGACGCCGTCGCCGACGACCTCGGGCGGGCGGCGCTCGGCGGCGGCGACCACGCGGCCGTCCACGACGAGCACGCGGAAGTCGCGCCCCACGAACTGCTCCTCCACGATCACGCGGCGGCTGATGGCGCGCGCGATCTCGAACGCGGCCTCGACGGCCTCGGGCGTGGCGAGCCCCACCGAGACGCCGCGGCCGTGGTTGCCGTCGCGCGGCTTCACCACGACGGGGTAGCCCAGTGTCTCGGCGGCGGCAACGGCCCCGGCGGCCGAGCCCACGACCTCACCACGCGGGACAGGCAGGAGGGCTTCACCGAGCAACTGCTTGGTGCGCGGCTTGTCGCACGCGATCTCGACGGCGAGGGCGCTGGAGTGGCCCGTGATGGAGGCCTGCACGAAGCGGGCGTTTGCGCCCCAGCCCAGCCGGAGGAAGTTGCCATCCGACAGCCGTGTCCACGGGATGCCGCGCCGCTCGACCGCGGCGACGATGGCGGCGGTGGAGGGGCCCAGCGCCTCTACGTCGGCGAGGCGACGGATTTCGTCCGTCCGCTCGTCGAGCAGGGGGAAGGGGGTGTCCGCGGCGGCGGCGGCGAGCGCCTCGGCGATGGTCTCGACCAGCAGGCGCGTGGGTCCCTCGTCGCTGTAGGCGACGGCGAGGCTGCACGTCCCTCTCTCCAGCCCGTCGGCGCAGCGCACGGCCGGGACGGGGAGCCCCGCCCGCAGCGCCAGCGCCTGCACGGCCGCGACGGCGGCACGGTAGGCCGAGGGCTCCGGGTCCGTGGAGGCCGTGTCGAGCGTGGGGAGGGCGCTCAAGCCATCCCCTGAAGAGACCGACGCCCCGAGCCAATCGAAAAGACGGGCGGCGGGCTCCGGCGCGCGCCACGCCGCGTCGTGCGCGAAGCGGGCGAGGACGGCCGGACGGTCGAGATAGACGCTCGGGCCGCCGAGCGTTCGGAGCTGGAGGAGCCGCATGGAAAGGACCGGTAAGAGGGGCGCCGGACCCGTTACCCGGCGCCTCTCCGTCCTACCCCCGCACGCCCGTCTCGTTCACGCCTCGGCCCCCCCGAACCCCCTTTCAGGGATTCGCGGATCAGGGATTTGCGGATGCCGCTGCCTCGTCCAGAACGGGCTTCCACGTGTTGAATTGGCCGTTTACGTACGTCACGTCGTACCCCTCGCGCGCGAGGAACGCGGCGGCGGCGGCGGAACGGACGCCGCTCTGGCAGTGGACGAGGATCGGGCCGTCAGGTACCTCGCCGAGTCGTTCCGCGAGGCGGGTGTAGGGCACGTGGACGGCGCCCGGCACGTGGCGCGCCTCGAACTCGGGGCCGTAGCGCACGTCCAGCACGGAGGCCCCAGCGGCGTGCCTCGCGTTGAGGTCGTGAACCCCGATCTCCTCGATGGTGTGGGTCGCCCCGCCTGCTTCGGCGTAGGCCTCGAAGGTCTCCGGCGGCGCCCACGCCACGACGTGGTCGAGCCCCACGCGCACGAGGTCGCGCACGGCGCGCGCCAGCCCTTCCTCGGGAACCAGCAGGACGATGGGCGTCTCGGGGGCGGGCACGAGCGAGCCGGCGACGGTGTTGAACGTCTTGTCGAGCGGGGCGTGGAGCGCGCCCGGGAGGTGGCGCCGCATGAAGGCACTCCGGTCCGTGCGCGTGTCGAGCACGACCACGTCGCGGACGCCGGCGTACTGGCCGAGCGCGTCCGCCTCCAGACGGCTCGGCTGCGGCAGCGCCATCAGCGCGGGGACGCCGTCGCGGTTGAGCCGCTTCATGCGAGCGAAGTAGAGCGGCGGCTCGTTCTGCCCGTCGAGGATGGCCTCGACGAAGGCGTCCTCGCCCCCGCGCGCGGCGAGGACGGACGGGTTGAACCGGCGCTCGTAGCCGACGGTCGTCTGCGGCACGGCGCCGAGCGCCTTGCCGCAGGCCGAGCCCGCCCCGTGGCCGGGCCACACCTGGAGGTAGTCGGGCCACCCCAGCAGCACGTCGACCGACCGGTAGAGCGCCTGGGCGGCGGGCTCGCGCGCGCCGGTCTCTCCGGCGGCCGTCTCCAGCAGGTCGGGCCGCCCGAGGTCGCCCGCGAAGACGAAGTCGCCCGAGAGCACGCCCATCGGCTCGCTGATGCCGCCGTCGGTGACGAGGAAGGCGACGTGCTCGGGGGTGTGCCCCGGTGTGCGCACGGCCTGGATCGTGAGGTTGCCGACCTTGAAGGTGTCGCCGTCCTCCAGCAGCGTGACGTCCTCGCGCCCCTCCGTCCAGCGGTAGGCCCAGTCGGCCCCGCCGCCCGCGGAGAGGTAGAGGTGGGCGCCCGTGGCGTCGGCGAGGGCGCGGGCGCCCGAGAGGAAGTCGGCGTGGATGTGGGTCTCCGCCACGGCGACGATCCGCAGCCCCTCGCGCGCCGCCGCGTCGAGGTAGGTGTCCACGTCGCGCATGGGGTCGATCACGGCGGCCTCCTTCGTCTTCGGGCACCCGACGAGGTAGGCGTGCTGGGCGAGCGTGGGGTCGGTGATCTGACGGAGCAGCATGGGGGCCGGGGCGGGAGGCCGGAAGTTCGGGAAAGGCGGGGGAAAGGGAGAGGAGAGAATGGAGGGAAAGGAGGGAAAGGAGGGAGGGGGAGGCGAGGTTCGAGGACAGGGCTTGGTTCCAGCCCCCCTCCTGAACCGGAGGTCTGCGCAGCAGAACAGGAGGGGCGGGGGGTGGTAGATCCGGCCGGGCACCGGCGCTCTGGGGCGGCGTCGGGCGCAGCACGCTGCGCCCCTACGCGAACAGGCGTCTTTTCGTAGGGGCGACGCGCTGCGTCGCCCTGCATAGCGGAGGTGGCAGACCGAGGGCGACGCAGCGCGTCGCCCCTACGGCACGGCCGGGCGGGCATATCACGTCGGGGCGAATACAGGGCGTGTGCCACACGCCCCTACGATGGACAGGATGGGCACCGCCGTACGAGACGTGCCCCCTCTATCCATTCTCTCCTTTCCCTCCTCTCCCTCCTTTCCCTCCTTTCCCTTTCCAACCCACCTCACCGTCCGCCCACGCGGTAGTCGCTGTACGTCACCTCGGCGTGGACGAGCACGGTGAAAAGACGAAGGCGGCGGCGCTGGCGGACGACGGCCTCGACGCGGTGCATGGTCGGAAGGTCGAGGGCGCCGACGGGGGCGAAGGTGGCGATGAGCGTGCTCGTGCCGCCGCCGCGGAGGGTGCGGTCGAAGCGGGCCTGCACGAGGCGGACGGGGCCCGTGCCGCGCGAGAACCACAGCGTGGCCTCGCCGCCCCCGCGCGACGGGCCGTCCCCCCGCGACCGGCCGCTCCGGGCGGGGACCACCCACACGGGGCGACCCCCCAGCACGTCCTGTCGCGCCTCTCCTTCCGCCCGGAGGTCGAGGAGCATGCGGTCCAGCGGGGCCTCCTGCGTCCACTCGGCGCCCGGCCCCAGTGCCTCGGCCAGCCGCCGCTCGACGGCGGCGAATCGCTGCGGGGGTACGGTCCGTCCGTCCACCTCGGCCCGCGTCACGCGCCGCCGCAGCCCGTCCGCGCCCAACTCGACGTTCGCCTCCGTGCGGACGTTTCGCGCTGTCGCGGGGCCGTCCACCTCACGCTCGGTGCGCTCGACGTAGCGGATCACCCCGGCCGCCTCGCGCGCCTCGCGCTGGCTCTCCAGCCACGCCGTGAGCAGGCGCGTCCCGGCGACGGGCTGCGCGCTGGCCCCGGCCGCGAGCAGGACCCCGAGGCTGAGCACGAGGAAGTAAAAAAACGGGCGGAGCACGGGGGTAGGGTGGGGACCCGGAGGAAACGGGCGGGGGCGGGGGAATCCGTCACGGAAGTGTGGCGGTTCGCCGGGGGGTGTGTGGCCCGGTCCGGCGGCGCCCGCGCCCGCCTAACTTCGCTCCGCCCCCCCTCTCCTCGCCCCGCGCAATGGCCGACGAGCGCCCCGCCGCCCCGGACCACCTCCTCGTCGTCGAGGACGACGACGCGCTGCGCGACCTCGTCGCCCGCCGCTTCCGCGAGGCGGGCTACCGCGTGGACACCGCCGCGACGGGTCCCGAGGCGCTGGCGGCCGTCGCCGCGGCCGAGCCCGACCTCGTCCTGCTCGACGTGATGCTCCCGGGCATGGACGGGATCGAGGTGTGCCGCCGCCTGCGTGCGGGCCACCCGCTGCTGACGATCGTGCTGGTGACGGCCCGCGCGGACGAACTGGACCGCGTCGTCGGGCTGGAGGTGGGGGCCGACGACTACCTCACCAAGCCGTTCAGCCTCCCCGAACTCGTCGCCCGCGTTCGCGCCGCGCTCCGCCGCCTCGGCCACGTCCGCGAGCGGCTCGCCACGGGCCCCGCCGCCGACGACGGACCCCTCACGTTCGGCCCGCTCACCATCGACCCCGCCCGCCGCACCGTCACGCGCGGCGGCGAGGAGGTGCACCTCACGGCGCGGGAGTTCGATCTCCTGGTGTACCTCGCCCGCCACCCCGAGCGCCCTTTTACCCGCCTCCAGCTTCTCGAAGCGATCTGGGGCATCACCTACGAGGGCTACGACCGCACCATCGACTCCCACATCCAGCGCCTCCGCGCCAAGATCGAAGACGAGCCCGCCCAGCCCCACTTCATCCGCACCGTCTGGGGCGTGGGGTACAAGTTCGCGGCGGAGGGGTAGGGGATTCTGGAGAGGAGAGAAAGGAGGGAGAGGAGGGAAAGGAGAGAGGGAATGCGGGTGGGGGGATGGGGAAGGTGTTTGAGAAGGGAGCGGGTGGGTAGTGTTGGGCGTTTGGATGATATCGGGGGGCGCGGGATTGGCGCTCCCATTCAATCCGTCGCATTTCTCTCTCCTCTCTCTCCATTCCCTCCTCTCCCTCCTTTCCCCTCTCCCCAAACCGCGGCACCGTCTTCTGGAAGGTGGCCGGGGCACTCGCCGGGGGGCTCGGGGCGGCGGCGCTGGTCGCCGTCGCGCTCGCGGCGCTGCTGTTCAGCGACGCCACGCGCGACCTCGTGCGGACGGGGCTGACGGCGCGGCTCGACCGGCTCGCCGAGGAGACGGAGGCCCGTTCTACCTGGGTAGCCGGGGTCGACCCCCTCGACGCCGGGCACTTCGACGTGCCACGCCGCCTGCGGCTCGACCTCGCCACGCGGCTGCCCGACCCGATCTACCTCGTGGACGCCGACGGGCGCGTGCGGGCCGCCTTCGGAGAAGAGGCCGACAGCGCGGCGTTCAGCCTCCCGCCGGGGGTGCGGGCGGCGATGGAGGCCGGGGAGATCGACGTAGAGGTCGGGCGCGGGCCGACGTGGGCCGTGGCGCCGCTGCTGGCGCCGGACGGGCTCGTCGCGGGCGCCCTCGTGGTGCAGCCGCTGGCGGCCACCTACGCCGAGGCGACGGCCGCCCCGCGCGCGGCCTTCCGGCGCGCGTTCGTGTGGGGCGGCGTGGCGGCGCTGGCGCTCGCGCTGGGGCTGGCCGCCGCCCTCACCGCCCCGCTCGTCCGCCCCATCCGGCGCGTGACGCGCCGCGTGGAGGCGCTGGGGGAGGGGGACTATGCCGCTCGCCTCCCCGTCACGTCGCACGACGAACTGGGCCGCCTCGCCGCCGCCGTAAACGAGATGGCCGCGCGCGTCGAGGGGAGCCTGGACGCCCTGCGGGCGACGGACCGCCTCCGCCGCGAACTCGTCGCCAGCGTGGGGCACGACCTCCGCACGCCGCTGGCGGCGCTGACGGGCTACCTCGACGAGGCCGAGCGGCTCCGGGGGGAGGGCCGCGACGGTGAGGCCGACGAGGCGCTGGCGACGGCGCGGCGCGAGGCCGCGCGCACGGCGCGGCTCGTGGCCGATCTTTTTGAACTGTCCGTGCTGGATGCCGCGCCCGAAGGGGGTACCGAGGCAGGACGCGGGCCGCTCCGCCGTGAGCCCGTGCCCGTGGCCGAACTGCTCGGCGAGGCGATCTCCGCCCACCGTGCCGGGATGGAGCGGGCGGGGCTCCGGTTCGTGCCGGCCGTGCCGCCCGACCTCCCGCTGCTCGACGCCGACGGCTCGCGGCTCCTACGGCTGATGGACAACCTGCTGGAGAACGCCCGCCGCCACACCCCCGCCGGGGGGACCGTGCGGTTGGAGGCAGCCGTGGAGGGGGATGCCGTCGTGGTGCGCGTCGCCGATACGGGCCCCGGCATCGGAGCGGACGAGCGTGAGCGGATCTTCGAGCGGTACTACCGTGGCGGCGACGCCCGCACGCGCGGCGAGGGCACCGGGCTGGGGCTCGCGCTGGCCCGCGCGACGGCCCGCGCCCACGGCGGCGACCTCACCGTGGAGGAGACGCCCGGCGGCGGCGCGACGTTCGTGCTGATGCTGCCGCTGGGATGACCGCTACGCGGTCGACCGCAGACCGCGGACCGCCGACCGCTGAAATGCAGGGAGTCGTTCGGATTTGGGAGGGTGGAGAAGGGGGCTGTTTTCGGGGTTCTGCGCGTTTCACGTCTGCCTCTCCGTTACCATCTTGCGTGCATCAGCGGCGGTCTGCGGTCGGCCGTCGGCGGTCCCGTCGCGCAGCGGCGATCTATGCTTATTTTTTAGCACCCCAGCACGCCCTTCCCCGATGAACCTGCGTTTTCGTCCTGCCTCGTGGCTTTTCGCCGCGCTCCTCGTCCTCAGCGCGTCACCCGCGTGGGCCCAGTCCGCCGGGCGGACGACGCTCTCGCTGGAGACGCTCTTCGCCTCGCCGACCTTCACGCCGCGCTTCTTCGAGGGCGGGCGGTGGGCCGAGCGTGGCCCCGTGCTCCTCTACGTGGACGCCGACCCGGCCAGCGGGGCGACGAGCCTCGTGGAGTTGAACCTGGAGACCGACGCGCGCCGCACGCTCATCGAGGGGGGGCGGCTCGCACGGCCCGACCTCACCGACGACACCGGCACGTCCGGCGACGCCGGGGCCGACGAGGGCGCCACGCGCGGGCTGATCCAGATCGAGGACTACGCCTACTCCGCCGATGGGAGCAAGGTGCTCCTCTACACCGACTCCGAGCAGGTCTGGCGGCTCAACACGAAGGGCTACTACTACGTCTACGACCTCGCCTCGGGCCGCGTCACGCCCGTGGCCGCGCGCACTGCCGGGTTCCAGATGTTCGCCAAGTTCGACCCCGCCGCCACGCGCGTGGCCTACGTCCGCGACCGCGACCTCTGGGTCTCCGACATCGCCTCGGGCCGCGAGACGCGGCTGACGAACTCCGGCTCGGCCGGCGGCGTCATCAACGGGACGTTCGACTGGGTCTACGAGGAGGAGTTCGGCCTCCGCGACGGCTTCCGCTGGAGCCCCGACGGCCGGAGCATCGCGTTCTTCCAGCTCGACGAGAGCGCCACGCGCGACTTCCAGATCACGAACTACCGCGAGCTGTACCCCGCCTACCAGCAGTTCCGCTACCCCAAGGCCGGCGAGGCCAACTCCGAGGTGCGGATCGGGCTCGTGGACGCGGCCTCCGGGCAGACGCGGTTCTTCGACACCGACACGTGGCAGTCCGGCGGCGACGAGCATGAGTACATCGCCGCGATGGGCTGGACGCCGCCGATCGGCGGGCACCCGATGGTCTGGATGATCCGGCTGAACCGGGACCAGAACCAGATGGACCTCCTCTACGGCGACCCGCAGACGATGCAGGTCCGGACGGTGCTGCACGAGGAGAGCGACGCCTACATCGAGACGGAGACCGGGTTCTCGGACGTGACGACCGGCACCGTGACGTTCCTCCGCGACGGCGAGCACTTCGTGCTCCGCTCCGACCGCGACGGCCACGGCCACCTCTACCTCTACACCCTGGAGGGCCGGCTCGTCGAGCGGATCACGCAGGGCGACTGGGACGTGACCGACTTCCACGGCGTGGACGAGGAGACGGGCTGGGTCTACTTCACCTCCACGCAGGAGCGCGCGCGCGAGCGGCACCTCTACCGCGTCCGGCTGCCCGGCACGCGCGGCTACCGCGCCGGGGCCGCCCCGGAGAAGATCACGCGTGAGCCGGGGTGGCACGGCGTCGAGCTGTCGAGCGACTTCCAGTACGTCCTCGACGGGTACTCCACGCAGATGACCCCGCCCGTGACCCAGCTCCTCCGCACGAGCGGCGAGCCGGTAACGGTGCTGGAGGACAACGCGGCGCTCCGCACGCGGATCGCCGGGCTGAACCTCCCGACGCCCGAGTTCATGGAGATCCCGGGCGCCGACGGCACCCCGCTCTACAGCTACATGATCCGGCCGTCGAACTTCGACCCGAGCCACCGCTACCCCGTGCTCTTCCACATCTACGGCGGGCCGGGCTCGCAGGAGGTCGTGGACCGCTGGGGCGGCAACGAGCGGCTGTGGCACCACTACCTCGCCGAGCGCTACGGCGTGATCGTCGTTGGCGTGGACAACCGCGGCACGGGCGGGCGCGGGCACGCCTTCAAGACCGTCACGCAGCACCGGCTCGGCATCCTGGAGGCGGAGGACCAGGTGGCCGCGGCGCAGTGGCTAGCCCGCCAGCCCTACGTGGACGGTGACCGCATCGGGATCTGGGGGTGGAGCTACGGCGGCTACCTCACCCTTCTCGCGATGCTCCACGGCGAGGGCCCGCAGACCTTCCACGCGGGCATCGCCGTGGCGCCGGTGACGAACTGGCGGTTCTACGACACCATCTACACCGAGCGCTTCCTCGGCACGCCGCAGAACAACCCGGAGGGCTACGACGCCGGTTCGCCCGTCACCTACGCCGACCGGCTCGCGGACGACCAGCGGCTCCTGATCGTGCACGGCGACGCGGACGACAACGTCCACGTGCAGAACACCATCGTGATGGTGGACGCGCTGGAGGCCGCGAACCGGCAGTTCGAGCTGATGCTCTACCCCGGCCGCAACCACGGCATCTACGGGGGGCAGACGCGGATGCACCTCTACACGCTGATGACCAACTTCGTCCGCGACAACCTCGCCGAGCCGGTCCCCGCCGGCGGCACGCACTGACCGACACGGCCAGACGCGAAGCGGCCCGCCCCTTTTCAACAGGGGGCGGGCCGCTTCTTTTTTAATCAAGAGGGACGCTGTGAGCGGCTTCGCACTCACCCTCTCTAACCGTCATCCCCGCGCACGCGGGGATCCACGAATTAGCGAGGACCGTCGGCTCCATTCCGTGGATCCCCGCGTGCGCGGGGATGACGGACGGGGGAGGGCAAGCGGTAAGGCTAGGCGCCCTCCTCCAGCACGTCGTCGTCGGCGCCATGCTCGACGAGCGGGACGATCAGCCACTTGCCATCCGTGCCGTCGGGGGTCTCGTGCCACTGCTGGAGCACCTCGTCGAGCACCTCCTTCTTGCGGCGGAGGTGCATCGTCGGCCGGAGGTTGTCGGGGGTCGGGTCGGGGGCGTCCATGAGGCA
>Ga0193752_1003126_pt1 | contig 11665 bp, 7 predicted proteins | sample H1c1metaG_FD_144924 | JGI IMG/M metagenome (GOLD analysis project Ga0193752, IMG submission 144924) | Soil microbial communities from a riparian zone of the East river system, Colorado, United States - H1c1 | ecosystem: Environmental > Terrestrial > Soil > Riparian zone | place: USA: East River... | reverse complement strand
CAGATTGGCCGGAAAGGCCGCAAGGAACTGGGCGATCGGCTGGACGATGCGCGCCGTCGCCGGCCGCAATCCAACCCAGATTCCGATCGGCACCCAGATCGCGCTGGCGATGGCGATGAGGACGAACACCCTTGCCATCGTCGCCAATCCGAGCAGCAACGCCGTCCCGACTTCGGAAATCGACACGCCACCGCTCACGAATAGCGCGATCCGCCAGAGAGCGAATGCCACGAGGACAATCAGCACAGCGGCCCACAGGAGATCGATCCAGCGCTCCGTCTTCGCCGATCGCACGCGGCCAGCCCGCGGATTGTCCCGTTTGGGCATCAGTCCATAGGAGCGCCGGAACAGGGCGCCGAGCGGCGCCGTGGCGAGGCCAACGAGCCGCGAGCGGCGCAGCATCGTCAGCACCCAGGAGCGCGGTGCGACCACGCCCGGCTCTTGTTCGAAACGGAAGCGGTCGGCCCAGGCGACAAGCGGCCGGAACAGGAGTTGATCGTAGATCAGGACGGTCGCCAGCATCGCGCCGATGGCCCACCAGATAGCGCCAAGATCGCGCTGCTCGATCGCCAGCGCGATGTAGGAGCCCACGCCCGGCAGGCTGACGGTGGTGTCGCCGACGCTGATCGCCTCGGAGGCGACCACGAAGAACCAGCTGCCCGACATGGACATCATCATGTTCCAGATCAGCGATGGCATGGCGAAGGGCACATCGAGTCGCCAGAAGCGCATCCAGGCGCCGAAGCGGAAGCAGCGTGTGGCCTCCACCAGCTCGGCCGGCACGGTGCGCAGCGATTGGTAGAAACTGAACGCCATGTTCCAGGCCTGGCTGGTGAAGATGGCGAAGATGGCGGCGAACTCGGCCCCCAGGACCCTGTTGGGCGCCAGCGACATGAAGAAGACGACGGTGACCGAGATGAATCCGAGGATCGGGATCGACTGCAGGATATCGAGCAGCGGCACCAGGATAAGCTCGGCACGCCTGCTCTTGGCGGCCCACGTGGCGACCGTGAAGGTGAAGACGAGCGACAGTGCCATCGCTGCCAGCATGCGCAGCGACGTGCGCGCGGCGTATCCCGGCAGATTGGCCGGATCGAGCGTGACCGGCCTCATCTTGAGCTCGCTCAGCGGATGCATGAAGCCGCGGCTCACCTCGGCCAAAGTGACGAGCGCCCCGAGCACCAGGAGAATCGCCGCCAGATCCCAGTAGCTGAGCGCACGACGGCTCTTGCCGACGGAGATCGGGGGTGCGGCCTGCGCCATCAGTGCTGTGCGCTCAATGGCGGGGACAGGGCAGGACTTCGACCGTCACATGGCTCAATCCGCTCAAGCCAGCGAGACGCGCTTTGTAGACAGCGGGCGGCTGCGGCTCATCGGACACGATCGACACCACGGCGGCGCAATGCCCGGGCCCGATCCGCCACAGATGCAGGTCGGCAACGCGATCCTCGCCGCTCTCCAGCCGGTCCACCACCGTCCGGGCGAGCGCCGGATCGGGCCGCATGTCGAGCAGCGTGGATCCCGCGGCGCGCACGAGGCCCCAGGACCAGTTGGCGATCACGCAGGCGCCGACAATACCCATCAGCGGGTCCATCCAGATCCAGCCCAGTTCGCGACCAGCGATCAAGCCCACGATGGCGAGGATCGACACCGCGGCATCGGCCAGCACGTGGACGTAGGCTGCCCTGAGATTCAAGTCGTGGTGATGACGGTCATCGCCATGATCGTGGCCGTGGTCGTGGTGATGATGCCCGGCATGGCCGTGATCATCGCGCAGCAACCAGGCGCTGGCCAAGTTCACGCCGAGGCCGAGCACCGCCACCAGTATCGCCTCGTCGAAGGCGATCGACACCGGATGCAGCAGGCGGCCGATACTTTCCCAGGCGATCAGCAGCGCGATCATCACCAGTATGATCGCCGAGGTGAAGGCCGCCAGGTCGCCGAGCTTTCCGGTGCCGAAGGTGAAGCGCTCGTCATGCGCATGGCGCCTCGCATAGGTGTAGGCAAACGCCGCGATCAGCAAGGCGCCGGCATGCGTGCTCATGTGAAGGCCGTCGGCGATCAGGGCCATCGAGCCGAACAGCGCGCCGCCGCCGATTTCCGCCACCATCATGGCGCCGCACAATACGATGACGATCCAGGTCTTGCGTTCGTTGCGGGCGTGGTCGGTGCCGAGAAACAGATGCTCGTGACGAAAGTCGTCCATGGAATGGCTATGCATGTCGGGGGACCTCGCGCGTCTGTGCCGTCTCAGGTCAGATAGGAATGGATGATCTCGACCAGCTCTTCCGCCGCCTGGGAGCGCGGGTCGTCCTGCTTGGCCGACGGATCGACCAGATGCTCCAGGATATGATCCTCGATAACCTCGGCGATGAAGCCGTCCAGGGCGCCGCGACACGCAGTCGCCTGTTGCAGGATCGCAACGCAACTCGCCTCCTCCTCGATCCGCCGCTCAACGGCATCGAGCTGGCCGCGGATGCGTCTCAATCTTAGAAGCAGCTTCCGCTTCTCTTTTTCCTGGGTGGCGTGCGACATCCGGCTTGATCCTATCCTGGAGGGGGGTATATGACCCCCGTTCTGATTGATGTCCAACCCATTCATCCGGCACCCGGCGGATTTCCGGCCGTAGACAATGGCCGCCGTCATCACGCTTAAACAGTGTGCAGATCAACTGCCCTGAAACAGGGCTGCGCGGGGTCGTGCCCTGCCCGGTCGCCTCGCATGCGCGGCAATCCAATGCTACGGAGAAGACAATGGGGATGCTCGGAAGACTTGGGGTCGGCGGTCTGGTGGCAACCGCGCTTTTGGCGCCGGTGTCCGCCACTGCGGAAGATACCGCCGTATCGCGCTCCGGTCTCTATGTCGGCGGCCATGTCGGCTATGGCTTCGGCAGCATCGCCGCCACCTTTGCCGACCCGACCGGACTCGTGACGTCCGGCGGCGCCACCGAATACGGCATGCTGTTCGGCGGCGTGCAGGCTGGCTATCAGCACGTCCTTCCCTCGCACTTCATGCTGGGCCTCGAAGCCGACATTTCCTTTCCAAGCTCGATGGACCTCGCGCAAGTGCTCGCCTATCGCGCGACCGCCACGGCGAACGCCAACGAGCAGCTTCAGTATCTCGGAACGTTGCGTGCCCGTTTCGGATACACCTTGGGCAGATGGACACCATTCGTGACCGGCGGTCTGGCCTGGGCCAGCACCCGGATATCCCGCCTCGATGTCACGAGCGGCAACCAGGACGCCATTCCGGGCCATTGGCGCCTCGGCTTCGCGGTCGGCGCCGGCATCGACTACGGACTCAATTCCCGCTGGAGCGCGCGCCTCGAATATCAATACGCCAATCTCGGCCTGACCGGCGTGCCGTTCGCTGCGGCTCCCTCACGCTACGATTCGCAATTCGACCGGCAAAGCCTGCGCGTGGGCCTCAATTATCACTTTGGCGCACCCGAGAGCGACGCCGAGCGCGAGGCCCAGGCCGAAGATCGCGGCTTCGGCACCTGGGAACTGCACGGGCAGACCACCTTCATCTATCAGGGCTATCCGGCGATCCGGGCACCCTATAGCGGGACGAACAGCTTGCCGGCAGCCGGCCAGGCGCGCGAGACCTGGACCGTGTCGGCGTTCCTCGGCGTGCGTCTGTGGGAAGGTGCCGAGCTTTACTTCAATCCCGAGTTCTTCCAGGGCTTCGGCGTCGCGGATACGGTCGGCGCCGGCGGCTATCCCAATGGCGAGGCGCAAAAATCCAACTTCCCCTATCCGCGCTACAACACGTCGCGGCTTTTCCTGCGCCAGACCTTCGGTCTGGGCGGCCCACGCGAAAAGATCGAAGGCGAGTATGGCCAGCTATCCGGCGAATACGACATCTCGCGCATCACCGTGCAGGCCGGCAAGTTCGCCGTGCACGACCTATTCGACACCAACACCTATGCCCAGGATTCGCGCGTCGACTTCCTCAACTGGTCGATCTGGGCGGCCGGCGCGTTCGACTATCCGGCGGACCGGGTAGGCCTTACCTATGGCATCGCCGCCGAATTCAACCAGGCCGCCTGGGCGTTGCGCGCCGGCTATTTCATGGTCGGCAACGAGCCGAACGCCAATGTCTTCGACATGGACGTGCCGGCACGCGGCGGCTACGTGTCGGAGCTGGAGTTGCGGTTCAAGCCTTACGATCGCCCGGGCGTCGCGCGCCTGGGCCTGTGGCTGACCAACACCTTCGCGGGCAATTACAGCAACGCCACAAGCCTTGCCACGGCCACGGGCATGGACCCGAACGATACCATCGTGCTCACCCGCCAGGGCCGGGTGAAGTATGGCTACTACATCAATCTCGAGCAGCAGGTGAGCGACGATGTCGGCGTCTTCGCGCGCTGGAGCTGGAATGACGGCCACACTGAGATCAATGCCTTCACCGATATCGATCGGAGCCTCTCGCTCGGCACGCAGATCAAGGGACGCTGGTGGGGGCGGCCGAACGACGTGGTGGGCATCGGCGGCGCGCTCAACATGATCACGGCCGATCACGCCGCCTTCCTTGCGGTCGGCGGGCTGGGCGTGCTGGTGGGCGACGGCCGCCTGAACTACGCACCGGAAGGCATCGCCGAGGTCTATTACGCCCTGAACGTGGCAAAGGGCCTGACCGCCACACTCGATTACCAGTTCATCAACAATCCCGCCTACAACGCCGACCGCGGACCGGTGCACGTCTTCAGCGGGCGGCTGTCGGCCCGCTTCTGACGCAGCGGCGGGCAATTCCGTCATAAATCTGTCGCCGATGCACCGTAATCGACGACACGGCGCAGATCAGGGAGCGAAGCATGGCGATCGACAGTGCCGAACTCATCGGCACCGTCGGCCGGCTCGGCCTGGCGCTGCTGCTGGGATCGGCAATCGGATTCGAGCGGCAGTGGCATCAGAAGATGGCCGGGCTCAGGACCAATGCCCTGGTGGCGCTCGGTTCCTGCGGCTTCGTCGTCTTTTCAGGAATGGTCGGCCAAGGCGACCCGACGCGTATCGCCGCCCAGGTCGTCTCCGGCATCGGCTTCCTGGGCGCCGGGGTGATCCTGCGCGAAGGCATCAACGTGCATGGCCTCAACACCGCCGCGACCCTGTGGTGCTCGGCCATGGTCGGCACCTTCGCGGGCGGTGGCTTCTGGCTGCCGAGCCTCGCCGCCGCCGGCTTCGTCGTCCTGACCAACCTGCTGCTGCGCCCCCTGGTCCGGCGGCTCAACACGATAAGCCTGACCTCGACCGATGCCGAAACCCAGTATTCGGTCGAGCTCACCTGCAAGGGCGCCGAGGAAGCGCATATGCGATCGCTGCTGCTGCACGCGCTTTCCCAGGCCGGGCTCGGGCTTCGACGCATCGACTCTGAGGACGTTCCGGACACCTCGAAAGTGACCGTCACTGCGCAGGCCGTTGCCGCCAAACGCACCGACGCTGCACTCGAGCAAATCGTCGGACGCCTCAGCCTGGAGCCGAACGTGTCGGCCGCTTCGTGGCAGGTCGACCGCGCCATCCCAGAGGCTTGAGGTGGATTTGCCCTGAGGACGCTGCGTCGATAGTTTCACTGGCTGGGCGTGATCCGAAGCGGCAGGTGCCGGCCGGAAAGCGACAGGCCGGGGGATTGTTGATGTCAGGGGATTCCGAGCGCATCGCGGGCGCCAACGTTTGTCTTGGGAAAAAAAGGATATCGCGACGGCGCCTGCTCGATGGCGGGGCGGCACTGGGTGCATACTTCCTCCTGCCGCGCCCTGCCGGTGCTGCCGATCCTCCACCGCACGATCATATGAACATGGCCGAAGATCCCGGACCCGTAGCCCGGGCGACGCCGGCCGCCATGGATATGCCGCTGGTCGAACCGGAGGTGCGGCGCTCCGCGAACGGCGTCCTCAACACGACACTGTCGACGCGATACATCTACAAGGACATCGGCGGCGCGCGCCTCTACGTCCGCAGCTATGACGGCATGATCCCGGGCCCCACCCTGCGTATGCAGGCCGGCGAAACGCTGCGCATCAGGCTGTCGAACGATTTCCCGCCGAACAGGGACGTCATGCCGATGAACATGGCGTTGCCGCACCAGTTCAACAACACGAACTTCCACTTCCATGGTTCGCACACGAGCCCGAGCGGCATCTCCGACAACGTCATGCGCACGATGCTGCCCGGCAAGAGCTACGATATCGAGATCGCCCTGCCGAAGGACCATACGCGCGGCACCTACTGGTATCACCCGCATCATCATGGCGGGGCCGACGTGCAGATGGCCAGCGGCATGGTGGGAGCGATCATCGTCGAGGGCGATTTCGCCGACGTCCCCGAGATCGTGCAGGCGAAAGAGCGGACGATGGTCCTCAGCCAGATCGTCTTCGACGGCGCGGGAATGATCGAGGACTTCAGTACGCTCTTTCCGGAAACCGCCACGCGATTCCTGGCGATCAATGGGCAACGGCGGCCGACGATCCAGATGCGCCCGGGCGAAGTCCAGCGCTGGCGGCTGGTCGGCGCACAATACCAGGACGACATGCTCCTCGAACTGGAGAAGCACGACCTTTACGCGATCGCCTATGACGGCATCCAATTGGGTCGCATGCAAGAGCTCAAGAACCTGCTGGTCGGGCCCGGCCAGCGCGCGGACATACTGGTGCAGGCCGGCACTCCCGGTACCTACGAGTTCCATGCACTGCCCTTCGATCAGGGCCATCCGTCTCCCGTCGGCCCCCTGGCGCGGTTGGTGGTGGCGGGCGAGCCCATGGCCATGAAGCTTCCGGCGGCCCTGCCGAAGCCGCCCCTGGAGACCATCCAGGACAAGGAAATCACCGGCAGGCGCACGATCACCTTCTCGGCCACTTCGCCCGAAGCCGACGCCGCCGGACACTGGCAGGAGTTCACCTTCCTGGTCGACGGCCGCACGTTCGATCCGACGCGCATCGATCAGCGCGTCCGCCTCGGCGCCGTCGAGGAATGGACGATCAAGAACATTCACCAGCACGACGACCACATCTTCCACATCCATACCAACCCGTTCCAGGTCACGCAGGTGAACGGCCAGCCGCAGGCGAACCTGCTGTGGCGCGACTCGGTCGTCGTACCGCGCAACGGTGGCAGCGTGGTCTTCCGCTCGCGATTCCTCGATTACACCGGCATTTTCATGCTGCACTGTCACATGATGAATCACGAGGAGATGGGCATGATGCAGACCGTCGAGGTGTACAAGGATTGACCTCGGTACCGACATGAACCTGAATACGATCGTAGAGGTCAAACGTCCCGGTTCCGCCGACGAGATCGGCCCGTGGCGCGATGGATATGCCTGGCTGGCGGGAGGGACGTGGCTCTTCTCTGAGCCCCAGATCGCCACCGACACATTGATCGACCTCGACGGGCTCGGCTGGCCGCCGCTCAGCGCCACATCCGATGGTCTCGAGATCGCCGCGACCTGCCGCATCGTCGATCTGCATGCATTCAAGGGACCCGCCGAATGGCGGGCCGTCCCCCTGGTCCGCGACTGCATCGACGCGTTTCTGATGTCCTTCAAGATCTGGAACGCTGCGACCGTCGGCGGCAATATCTGCATGTCGCTGCCCGCAGGCGCCATGATCTCCCTCACAGCGGCCCTCGAAGGAGTTTGCACGCTGTGGCCGTGCGATGGCCGGCCGCGCGAGGTTCCGGTGACCGACTTCGTCACCGGCAACCACAAGAACGTGCTGCGAAAAGGCGAGCTGCTGCGCTCGATCCACCTGCCGGCCTCTGCCCTGTCCAAGCGCTATGCCATGCGGCAGATGTCGCTGACCCATCTTGGGCGCTCGGCGGCGCTGATCGTCGGCACCGTCGGCGACAAAGGCCGCGATTTCCTGCTGACGATCACCGCTTCGACGCCGCGCCCGCTACAGCTGCGTTTCGGGAAAATGCCGTCGGCTGCCGAGCTGCGCCAGGCGATCGACGAGCGGTTGCCGGCCGACGGCTACTTCCAGGATGTCCACGGCTCGGCCTCCTACAAGAGCCACATCACTTATTACTTCGCCGAGCAGATTCGCACGGAGCTCGCATGAGCACGTTCGAGGTCAACGGCCGGTCCTTTTCGGCCGAGCCGCAACCCGGCCAGTGCCTGCGCACCTTCCTGCGCGATCTGGAGGTTTTCGGAGTCAAGAAAGGCTGCGATGCGGGCGACTGCGGCGCCTGCACCGTGTGGCTGGACGGCAAGCCTTTCCACTCCTGCCTGGTCCCCGCCTTTCGCGGCGAGGGCCGCAAGATCACCACCATCGAAGGTCTCGCCAAGAATGGCGAGATGCATCCCTTGCAGAAGGCCTTCCATGACGCGCAGGCCTTCCAGTGCGGCTTCTGCGCAGCCGGCATGATCATGACGACGGCTACCTTCGACCAGACCCACAAGGACGACCTGCCGCACGCCCTGAAGGGCAATCTCTGTCGCTGCACGGGCTATCGCTCGATCGACGACGCCTTGCATGGCAAGGTCAACATCGAGGACGACGTCGCCGGCAGAGCCTGTGGCGCCAGCCTGCCCAATCCTTTCACCGACGCCATCCTGACCGGCAAAGCGCGCTACACCATGGACGTCGCGATCGAGGGATTGCTGCACCTGAAGGTGCTGCGCTCGCCGCACGCCCATGCCCGTATCACGCGCATCGACCGGACCGGGGCGTTGGCCGTTCCGGGGGTGGTCGCGGTCTATACCTCGGAAGACGTCCCCCACCGGCGTTTCAGCTCGGCCCTGCATGAAGATCATCTCGTCGATCCGGACGACATCCTGCTGCTCGATAGTGTCGCGCGTTTCGCCGGCCAGCGCATTGCCGCGGTGGTGGCGGAAAGCGAAGGCGCCGCCGAGGCCGGCTGCCGCGCGCTCGAGGTCGAGTACGAAATCCTGCCGGCGGTGTTCGATCCGGTCGCCGCGATGGAGCCCGGCGCACCGCTGTTGCACGACAAGGACGTGCTCACTGACAGCGGCAACATCTTCTGCGACCTCCAGGGCGAGATCGGCGACGTGGCCCAGGGCTTCAAGGAAGCCGATGCCGTGCACGAAGCGACCTACTCGACGTCGCGCGTGCAGCATGTGCATCTCGAGACCCATGGCTCGATCGCCTGGAAGGGCGACGACAACCGCTGGCACGTCCGCACCAGCAGCCAGGGCCCGTTCGTGGTCCAGAAGAAGCTCGCCCACATCATGGGCATCCCCACCCGCGACCTGCACGTCTTCACCGAACGGGTCGGCGGCGGCTTCGGCGGCAAGCAGGAAATGGTCTCGGAGGATCTCGTCCTGTTCGCCACCATGAAGCTCGGCCGTCCTGTAAAATGGGAATGGACCCGCGAAGAGGAATTCATCGGCGCCACCACGCGGCACCAGATGACGACCAGGGTCAAGATCGGCGCCAGGCGCGACGGCACGCTGACCGCGCTCGACGTGCATGTCGTATCCAATACCGGCGCCTATGGCGGTCATGGCAGCGAGACCCTGGGGGCGGCGATGGCCAGCCCGCTTGCGGCCTATCGCTGCGACAACAAGAAGGGCGTGGGCTACGCGGTCTACACCAACATGGTGCCGGGTGGCGGTTTCCGCGGCTACGGCGCCTCGCAGACCACTTTCGCGATCGAATGCGCCATCGACGAGCTGGCGCGCATTCTGGGCCTCGACCCCTTCGCCATGCGGCGCAAGAACGTCGTGCGGCCGGGCGACAACGTCGAATCGATCTGGAAGGAGCCCAGCGACGCCAGCTTCGGCAGCTACGGCATCGACGAGTGCCTGGACATCGTCGAGCGCGCGCTGGCCAAAGGCAACGGCGTAAGCAGGCCGGACGGCGCGGACTGGGCCGAAGGAACGGGCGTGGCGCTGGCGATGCTCGAATGCGGTCCGCCGACCGAACATCGCTCGGGGGCCGAGATGAAGCTGCTGCCCGACGGCACCTATCATCTTGCTGTCGGCTCGACCGAGATGGGCAACGGCATCGCCACGGCGCACAGGCAGATGGCCGCAGCCATCACGGGCACCCGCGCAAGCGACATCGCGATCACGAATGCCGATACCGATCGCACACCCTATGATACCGGCACCTTCGCCAGCACCGGCACGGTGGTGTCGGGCAAGGCCGTCCACATCACCGCGCAGGCGCTGTGCGACGATATCCTCGACTTCGCCAGCCGCCATACCGGCGCCGATCGGGACCAGTGTCGGCTCGACAATGATGCAGTCCTTTGCGGCAACCGGCGGATCCTGCTCACCGAGCTCTTCGCCGCCGGCGCCAAGGTCGATCATCGTTTCGCTGCCAGCCGCAAGGCCTACCTGTCGCCGCGCACGATCGCCTTCAACGTGCAAGGCGTCCGGCTCGCCGTGCACCGCGTCACCGGCGAGATCCGCATCCTGCACAGCGTGCATGCCGCCGACATCGGCCGCCCGATCAATCCGATGCAGTGCCGCGGTCAGCTCGATGGCGCCGTGGCGATGGGCTATGGCTGGGCCCTGACCGAGAACATGGTCCATGACGAGGGTCGCATGGTGAACCCGCAGCTGCGCAACTACCGCATCCCGGCTTTTGCCGATACGCCGCGCACCGATATCTTCTTTGCCGGAACACACGACACGATCGGACCGCTCGGCGCCAAGTCCCAGGGCGAGTGCGGCATCAACCCGATCGCGCCGGCGGTCTCCAACGCGCTCGCCGATGCGACCGGCGTGCGCTTCGCCCACCTTCCCTTCACGCCCGACCGCATCTTCTCCAAGTTGACAGCTCCATGAGCGAAGGCAGCGGCAGCGTCAGCATCGTGACGCAGACCTGCGTACGGCCGGAATACGCCGAGAATTTCGCGCGCTGGCAGGGCGAAACCAGCACGCTGATCGCCAACTTTCCGGGCTTCATCGAGCAGCGATTGATGCCGCCGAAGCCGCCGCTGCAGGTCGATTGGGTGATCCTGCAGCGCTTCGACAGCCTGGCGGGCGCGCGGCGCTGGCTGGCCTCGCCCGAACGGGAGAAGCGCATCGATGGTGTTGCCTCCATGCTGGTGGGGCGCGACGACGTGCACATTGTCCAGGACGATGCCGGCGCCGCGCGCAGCGCGCCCGTCTCCGCAGTGATCAGCACGCGGGTACGGCCGGGCAAGGAAGCCGAATACCGCGCGTGGGAGCGCAAGATCGCGGCCGCCCAGTCGAAGGCCGCCGGCCTGCAGGGCTACCGCTTCGAGCCGGCAGTGCCCGGCGTGCAGGAGGATTATGTCGCCATCCTGCGATTCGACAGCGAGGCCAACCTGCAGGCCTGGCTCGACTCGCCGGAACGCAAGAAGCTTGTCGAAGAGGCGGCTCCGCTCACCGAGGAGTTCCATACCAGGATGGCGCGCACCGGGTTCGAGCAGTGGTTCCGCGACACTGCCGGACCGGACGCGCCCGGCCTGCCGGTGTGGAAGATGGACATGCTGGTTCTGCTGATGCTCTACCCCATCGTCTTTCTGTGGGGGATATTCGTGGGGGTGCCGCTGCTTGCCGACAAGCTCGCCATGCCCTTCCCCATCGCACTATTTGTCGGCAACGTCGTGAGCGTCGTCCTGACCGGCTATCTCGTTCCTAGGGTCGCCACGCGCTTTGACTGGTGGCTGCAGCCGGCCAACAGGAGTCCGCTACGGACCAATGTCCTCGGGGCTGTCGTCATCCTGGCGCTTTA
>Ga0193752_1003125_pt1 | contig 11667 bp, 12 predicted proteins | sample H1c1metaG_FD_144924 | JGI IMG/M metagenome (GOLD analysis project Ga0193752, IMG submission 144924) | Soil microbial communities from a riparian zone of the East river system, Colorado, United States - H1c1 | ecosystem: Environmental > Terrestrial > Soil > Riparian zone | place: USA: East River... | reverse complement strand
CGAGACGAGCGACGACCGCCGCACGCATTTCGCTATCGAGGTGCGAGAGGGTGTGGACGGTCTCGGCGCGAAGGCCGGGATCGGGGGAGAGCAAGGTCGCGGCCCGGGCGGCAAGCGTGGAGGCCGCCGCCGAGTCGGCTGCGCTCGCTACTGAAGCAACCCCGGCCGGCGAGTCCGCGGAATTGAGAGCTGCCGCGCTAGGCGATGGCGGCGGATTTGCCCGCGCAGCTTGCCCCGGAGAGCTGATTTCCACCCTCGAACCCGGCTCGGATTCCGTTCGCGGGGCCGCGGCGACCTCCGCCGTGACCTCACCGGAAGCCTCCGCCTCGTGCCGGGTCGGCCCGTCCTCCGTCAGCGTGAAGTACCCGACGACGACGCACGGCAACGCGATCCCGAGCGCCAAAAGGCCGATATCCGTGACCCGGTCCTGCCAAAAACTCACAGCGGCTAGTCTCGCTGCCCAGCCGGACCCGTCAATTTTGTTACTCGTTCACTATCCGAAAGTCGGCGAATTCCCCCGTATAGCTTCGCCAGCGCGTATCGACCTTGTCGACTCTGGCGGTCGACGGCCCGTGCTGCGCCCACGACAGGAGATCCTTTACTTGGTCCTCCTCTCCCTCCGCGACCAGCTCTACAGCCCCGTCAGGCCGGTTCCGAACCCACCCCGTAAGACCGAGGCGCTTGGCCTCGCGCAACGTCGAAGCCCGAAAAAACACGTCCTGCACGCGTCCGCGCACGACTAGATGAATCCGCTTTTGCCCCATGATCGACGCCCTTTATACCACGGCGGCCGGTCCAGCTGGCGGCGGCGCAGCTAGGCCAACCACTCAGGATCGTAGGCCCCTCCGACTTGCAGGAGGGCCAGCTGTTGGTTAGGTTGTCCGACCCCGAAGCTCAAAAAGCGGGTCCCGCTCCTATTTCCGGAGCGAAAAAGGAGTCTCCCATGAAAACAGGCATCCACCCCGAGTACCTCGAAGCCTCCGTCACGTGTGCTTGTGGCAACAGCTTCAAGACGCGGTCGACCAAGGGCTCGTTCAACGTGGACATCTGCGCCGAGTGCCACCCTTTCTACACGGGTAAGCAGAAGCTGATGGACAGTGCCGGCCGCATCGAGCGCTTCACCAAGAAGTACGCGAAGCAGGCGCCTCCCCAGACGCCACCGACGCCGCCGCAGACGCCTTCGCAGCAGTCGTAGCGACGTTCGCTCGCACGTTCGGCCCTCTGCAGCTCATGGCGGCAGCGGGCCGAATGCGCCGCGCGCCGCTGCGGGTTTCGGTGCTCGCTGGTCGCGGGCCCGTATACTCGCAGTGCGTGTTGGCGATTGATCATGCTGCCTGAAGACAAACTCGAAGACCTTCGTTCTCGCTTTCACGAGTTGACCGACTTGCTCTGTCAGCCGAACGTGGCGAGCGACGGCGCCAAGTATACGCAGTACTCGCGCGAGCGCGGCGAAGTCGAGCCGCTCGTGAACGCGTACGAGCGCTACCTGAAGGTCAAAGGCCAAGTTCACGACGACAAGATCGCGCTCCAAGATCCGGAGCTTCGCGACATGGTGCTCGAAGAGCTCCCCGGCCTCGAAGCCGACCTCGTGCGCCTCGAAGCCGAGATCTCCGTGCTGCTTCTGCCGCGCGATCCGAACGACGAGCGCAACACACTGCTCGAGATTCGCAGCGGTACCGGTGGCGAAGAAGCTGCGCTGTTCGCCTCGGACCTGTTTCGCATGTACGGCCGCTACGCGGAGCGGCGTGGTTTCAAGCTCGAAGTCTTGTCGAGCAGTCCGAGCGAGCACGGTGGGCTCAAAGAAATCATCGCGCTCGTCACCGGCGACAAAGTGTTTTCCGATCTGCGGTTCGAAGGCGGCGTCCATCGCGTGCAGCGTGTGCCCGAGACCGAAGCGCAAGGTCGAACGCACACGTCGACTGCGACCGTTGCGGTGTTGCCGGAAGCCGAAGAGGTCGACGTGCAAATTCGCGATGAAGACCTGCAGATTTCGATCGCAGCTTCGGGTGGGCCTGGCGGGCAGGGCGTCAATACTACGAACTCGGCGGTCCAGATCCTCCACAAGCCGACCGGCATGATCGTCAAGTGTCAGGACGAACGCTCGCAGATCAAAAACAAGTCGCGCGCACTCAAGGTGTTGCGTGCACGTTTGCTCGAGCGCGAGACGCGTGTGCAGCACGAAGCGGAAGCGCTCGAGCGGCGTGGAATGGTCGGCTCGGGCGAGCGCGCCGAAAAGATTCGCACCTACAACTATCCGCAGAATCGAATCACCGATCACCGGATCGGGCTGACCTTGCACAAGCTCGACGCGATCATCGATGGCGACTTGTTCGAGCTGATCTCGGCGCTCAAGAACGACCATCAAGCAGCGTTGCTGGCGTCGCAATCGCGGCGCTGACGCTCGTGTTCGGCATGGGGCACGCTCGCCGCTCTGGCGGGGCGATTGTCAGCCTGGTGCCAGAAATGAGCCTAACGTGGTGTGCAGCGATACGTACTATCGACTGCTTGATGCCAAGCGGTCGACAACCTTCAAACGGTCCCAAATGACGTGCCGCGTCGCCGCTCATGGCAGCGAGCTGCAGGTGCCTCCCTATGGCGCGCCGTGTACAGGTGGGTGTATGAGTGACGACGACCCAGCCTTGACGCCACTACAATTGGTTCTAGATTACGCGACAGTCGCGCTGGAGTACCCGTGCTGATGAGCAAGCCTAGGCAAGCGTTAGAAGTCACGATTCAGCGCTACTCCGAAGCTGATGTTCCGACTGAGTACGGGGTGTTCCGCGTCGTTGTCTATCGCGACGTGCGTGACCCCAACGTCGAGCATTGCGCCATCGTGCGGGGCGACGTCCGCGGTGCGCACGATCTGCTGATTCGCGTACACAGTGAGTGCTTCACGGGTGAAGTGCTGCATTCGCTCAAGTGCGATTGTCGCGAGCAGCTCGATCAAGCGATGCGATTCATCGCAGCCAAAGACCGTGCCGCGGTGCTGTACTTGCGCCAGGAAGGCCGTGGCATCGGGCTCGGCAACAAGATTCGCGCGTACGCCTTGCAGCAGGAGGGCGTCGACACGGTCGATGCGAATCTGCAGCTCGGGTTTGCGGCGGACCTGCGCGAGTATGACGTCGCGACGCAGATGCTTTCGGATCTGGGCGTGGCATCGGTTGCGGTGCTGACGAACAACCCCGCGAAGGTGGATGCGTTGCGGGCAGACGGCGTCTCGGTGACCCGTCGCGTGCCGATGAGTGTCGAGCCGAACCAGCACAACCGCGACTACCTCGATACGAAGCGCGACCGCATGGGCCACATCCTCGCGCCGATGTCTCGCGGCGAAGGCTGACGCCGCTTAATGCAACGTTTGCGAGCCGCTGCCGCCGGTTGAGCACAGCGCCATGTGCAGTTGCGCGAGGTGCGTCGTCAGCGTGCGCAAGCGTGCCCCGACCTCCAGCGTCTCGAGCAGGTCTTGGCGTGCGAATGGATCGAGCACGAACTGGTCGGCGAGCCGATCGCTCAGAAGCCCGGGCCCATCTTCGCTCGTCGTTTGAAGTGCAAAGCCCGGCAGGGCGCGCCGCACGATGCTGGTGATGTTGCTCGCGAGCGATACCACGGCGGCGAGCTCGTCATCATTGACCGGTTCGGCCGTGCGCTCGTGCAGCACGGTCGCAGTCGCGCGTCGATAGCGCGCATCCGGTGGCAGTTCTTCGAGCCGCACCCGTGCGAGTGCACGGATCACGACGTCGTACGTGCCGTCCGGATTGTGCCGGTGCTCCTCGATCGCGCCGACTCCACCCACGTCGTACATCGCGGGATTACCGTTGTATTCGGGCTCCCAACCCGGACGAAGTTGCGCGACTGCGAGCAGCTTGTCGTCCGTCTCGAGGCAATCGCGCAGCATGTCGCGATACCGTGGCTCGAAGATGTGCAGCGGCAGCAGCGTGCCGGGGAACATCACGAGCTTGGGCAGCGGAAAAACCGCGACTCGGAAGCGCGGTTGCTGGGTCGACCAGGCGCTCATCGATTCGGCTCCATGTTCACCCCCGCCAGTGCCAAGAACTCACTTCGAAGTGATGCGTCGTCTGTCATGCGGCCTGCGGTCGCAAAGCTCACGACGCGTGCATGGGCTGGACGCTCGCCGCGGCAGGTCAAGCAGGCGGGCGCCAGATCGGCGATGCAGCCAGCAGCGGCAGCGCCGAGCTGCTCGACGAGTGCGTCTGCGATGCTCTCGCAGAGCGTCTCTTGCAACGTCAGGCGACGTGTATAGCAGCGCGCCAGTTGTGCGATCGCGCCGAAGCCGACGATCCGATCGCTCGGCAAGTACCCCACGTGCACCACGCCGGTCGAAGGCAACAAATGATGCGGGCACATGCACGCGACGTCGATCCCTCGCACGACCACCATCGCGCGACTTTGCGTCGGCATGCTTTCGGCCAGGATTTGGGCCGGGTCCATCCGGTAGCCTGCGAGAAGCTCGTCGTGAAATGCCGCAGCGACGAGCCGACCCGTCGAGGCGAGCTCCGGGTCGCCCTCGGGGCTGTGGCCGAGCGCGCTTAGGAATGCCTCGATCGCACGTGCGGCTGCGGGGAGATCCGGGGCGATCGCGTGCGGGCGTTGAATAGCGGCGCCTTCGCCTCGATTTGCGCCAGTCGGCTTTGCGCGGGCGCCAGGGGTGATTTCGACTGCGGCATTCACCGCAGGATCGGTTCCCGAAGCGCGCACCGGAGGCTCTTCGCGCGGAGTTTCCGCGCCGCTCTCGCTCGCGATGGACGCCACCGAGGCGGCGTATCGTCTCAGTTCTTCCACAAGAGCTGCGTTGCGCGCGACGAATCGGGCTGATTCGTCACTTCGCACTCCGCGCAGCCTGCAGGGAACTTGGGTTCGTGACAATCCCGGCAGTGCTGAATGGTCTCGACGGTGGAGACCAGCTCGTCGCGCACGCGAACCAGCGTATCGATGCGTTCTTGAAGCTCTCGGATCCGCCGACACAGGTTCTCGGTCATCTGCCCTGCCGCCGATTGTGCGGAGCTGCAGCGGCCTTTGAGCCCGATGAGCGTTTTGATGTCCTGCAGCGACAAACCGGACTCGCGCAGGTCGCTGATGATCTGCAGCTTACGAAGCTCGCTCGGGGCGAACTTGCGATGGCTACCGCCTTGGCGGGCCATTGAGCAGATCAAACCTTCCTGCTCGTAGAAGCGCACAGTGCGCAGGGTAGTGTTGCTAAGGCGGGCCATGTCGCCTGTGCTCAGACAATTGCTTTCGTCCGGAGGCAGCTTTCTGGCCTGATCAGTCACTTAGAGACCCTTACCATTGTACCTAAATACATAGGGAATTGTGTTTCCCACCGTCAAGCAGACAACCCGATTTACGGGCCGCCGAATACTCAGACAAGCTCCGATTCTCAGGCTTTTCATGAGCGCTAGCGCAGTTGCGGGGCATTGTTGACTGAGATTAGAGTCCACCCCCATTCTGGCTGTGAAGCCTGGAGGCCCGTCCTCATGACTTCGATCAAACCGCCTACCGGGTCAGTAACGACACTGCCCCACACCTCAGGGCTCGATGCAGGCCCTTCCAGCAGTGTAGACGCTTCGGAATCGCTGCAGCAAACAGCGGATGTGGAAGGCACTGCTGACTTGCGCAGTGTGTCGCAGGGGCACGCGGCGGGCGCGACTACCGATGCAGATCAAATCGGTGCAGCGAGCTCGACTGCGGGTGCCGGTGAAGTGCAGCAGGTCAACCTCGTTGATTTGGCGAGGGCGGTCGAAGCGGGCCAGCTCACCATGAGTCAAGCGGTGGAGCGGCTCGTGGAGGGGACGGTCGGAAGCCTGCCGAGGCAGCTGACGGATCTCGAGCGCTCCGAGTTGTCGGAGTTGTTGAGGTCGGCGGCGTCGAGTGATCCGGCGTTGAGCGCGTTGCAAGACGAGCCGGCGTAGTTTGGGTTTGTGCTGCGCTGATGCGATTCAGCGCAGCATGATCATCGCGCGTCGCGCGTGAGTGCGGCTCGAGCGAGACGCGATCGATCGATTCTCGGCGCTGATGCGGGTTCGGATTCGTCGGCGCGACGCGGGCGTGATCGCCTTCGCGAGCACTCGCCGACATCGACACCGATTTCGCGTTCGAGCGACATGCGGCTGTGCGATTGTTGAGTCGCACATGCGCGCGGGGATTTGTTGCGGTGAGTCGAGTGGCGTCGCGGCGAATCCACGCGCACGCGGTCGAGCTCGTGCACTACCCGTCTCGCTCGGTCTTCTCCCGCTGCTGCTCGTTGCGGCATGCGGTGACAACTCTCGGCCGCCTGTGCAACGCAGCCTCTCGCCCGCTGCCACCTCGCAGCCCGAAGCAGCCGAGGACGAACGCGCGCCGAGCTGGGCCACCGAAGTCGGCAAGTCACTCTCTCAAGGCTGGAAGCTCGGTGCTGCAAACCGAGTCACTCCTGCAACCGTCTCGGATCGCCAGTTCGACTCCCTTGAACCCGTCACCGTTCGCCGGCTCGTGTATCGCGCGACGATCGATCTCCCGCAGGGCCTTCGCGCACCGCATTCGCGTGACGTATTGCCATCCCCGAGCGAGCTGCACCTCGACGTTGCGGTCGATCGACTCCGTGGCCGCTTCGTCGGACCGAGTTGGCCTGTCGACGATGGCAGCGAGCTCCGCATGCGCGCCGATGTTCCGGGCGTCTATCTGTTCGACGGCGCCGGCGGCCGCCCACTCGCACCGGGCCACCTCGCGAGCTGGTTCAACGGCGACGAAGGTGAACAGTTCCCGCGCCAACCCGTCGTGCTGCGCCCCGATCCCGGACCGAGCGCCGAAGGACCCAGTGAGCTCGTCTGTGCACTCATTGCGGAGTGGACAGCGCAACCGCGGCAAGCCCTCGAGAACTCGTGCGAGAACGGAACCATTATCCAGAAGTTCAAGTTTGGAGTTTGGAGCTTCGACCTCACGGCGATCGTGCCGATGACGATGCCGCGCGCCCAACTTCGTGCAGACTCGGTCGGTCTACCCAAGCCGCTCTCGAACTTCCGACTACGCCATCTCCTCGAGACCCGTGACATCGAACGCCTCGCGCCGATCGTCATTCGTCCGGCAGCCAACAACAACAACAGCAACCAGGCTGCCGCCCTCGCGCCGATCGACGCCGGCCCACCCGGCAGTGGCGTGTTGCGCGCGGAAAACCGCGGCTCCACGCGCATGTTGCTCGTCGTTCAAGGTGTGCCGCTCGCGTGGCTGCAGCCCAGAGCGGCAACGGAGTTCAGCGGTTTTACGCCGGGCTACTATCGCGTCGGTGCAGTCCGCGCGTACGCGCAAAACGCGCTCACGCCAAACCCGATAGTGATCCCGGGCCAGTTTTTAGTGGGGCTCGCACCAGCTGAGCCCGCGCCACCCGAAGCAACGCGCGCGGGCGATGCACCCGATGCCGCGCCTACGCGTTGAAGCGCGCACTCCCGGCACACGATTCACGTGAATCGCGCCGACCAACACTTGCCGCGCCTCACGCCCAAGCACGAGCTTCAGCTCGAATCGCCCTTGCCCAGCGTTTCACCCGAGGCCGCTCGATACACTTCCGGACCGAAACGCCGCGGCGAGGTTTGGGTTGCTCGCTCGAGCTCACTCAACACCGAGATCACGAGCTCCAGCGTCTCGTAGCGGATCGTGAACGAATAATAGTCGTCGAGTGACACGCCACCGCTGGTCTCGAGAGCCGCATGCAACGCTTCACGCGCCTCGTCGAGCACCTGAAAGCTCGCGCCCGATTCTTCGATCTCGTCCTGCTCCATCACTTCACGCGCGATTCCGAGCGGATTGAAGTGCAGAAAAATCAGTTCGAACTCCAGCCGATACGCAGCGTAGTCCTCCGCATCCGCGGGCACGCGCCAGCGAATTCCCGGGATCGAACGCCGGACGACCTCGCCAAAGTACGCACCCAGCGCTGGCGTGAGGAGATCGCGCACCTCTTCGCGTGCCTGGCCTGCACCTGCACGTGTCCGTGCGTAGTGATCCAGAATCGGCAGCGTCTCGGGTGAGCGATCGAGGTCCAGCGACAGCGCCTCCTTTACGAAGCGAACGCAGGCTTGTGCGAGGTCCTCGATCGGCGCAGGAGCTGCTTCCAGTTCGAACTCCGGCATACGCGCGTTGGAGCAGGAATTTAGCTATCATGCAAGGCGGCCGTCAGCCGGCGGCGCGCGCTCCCGCTCTTCAGTATGGACCAGCACGAAGCGCCCACTGCCCACGATGCGATTCCGGTGCGCGACCCTGACGAGCCGTACGCCGGTCTCCCGGGTCAAACGCGCTACGAATGCGTACACCTCGTCGAGTCAGATGGCTCGTTGCGCTCCGTCGCGATCTGCCGCGCGATCAATGCGCAGACCCATCCCGACCTCAAAGCGCGCGCACTGACCGGTTCGCTGCACCAGCTCGAGGATGGCCGTGAGCTCGCGCTGTCGTTCGTTTATCACGACCCCGACGCCCGCAAGTTCGCGCTCGTCATCCCGAGTGCGCTCGCCCATCTCGAGCTCAAAGAGTGGTCGAAGCTGATGGCGGAAATCGCGGATGACACGCTCCACGCCATCCCTGCGTACGTGCGAGAGATGACGACCGTACTTGGCGTGGCTGCGCTCGCGAGCTTCATCGACAGTGTGCCCGAGCTCGTCACGGCTACAGAACGGCCGCCGTCGCAACCAGACAACGTTCGCTCGCTCGAGCTCGAGTCGCGCGCAAACCAACTCGTGCAACGCGAACGCGATCTCGCAGAGCAAGAGAACGCGCTGATTCGAATGGCGGAGAGTCTGACCGCGCGCGAGGGAGAGCTTCATCGCCAGCGTCAGGCGATCGAAACGGTCCGTACCGAGCTCGATCTGCGCGAAGTCGATTTGCGAGAGCGCACGCCGCGCGGCGAGTGGCAGGAGATTCGGCGCGCGTCCGGCGATACCGATGCGACCGTGGTGTCTGATCTCTCGCGGCGCGTCGCCGGTGAAAACGCCAGTGCGATGAACGGTGGGATTCGCGTGCCTCCGCCGCTGCCGGGGAATCGCCCCCGGTCTGCGTCGCGGCCACCACCGCTGCCGCTCCGTCCTCGGCGCACGCCGCCGCCCCTCGCACCTCGCCAGCGTGATGCGACCTTCTTGGGCGACGAGGTTCCGGACCTTGCGCGGCCCTGGTCAACGTCGTCGTCGTTGCCGCCGCCGTTGCCTTCGGACGCGCTCGTGACCGACCCCACCGATCCCGAGCCAAACCTTTCGCCGCCTCCCGAGTTCTTGAATCAGCGGGCGGGGGAAATGTCGTACAAGCTCGCCGAAGACGAGTTGTGGTTGTTCGTTCGGCTCGACGACGATCACGCGTCGGCGTTTAGGAACGCTGCAGACCTCACGCTCCAGTACGTCGAGGTCGAGGGGTATCCTGTCATCGTTCTGTCGCTCGTCGACCAGCGAGAGCCCACTTACGCCGTACGCCTGGCGCTCGACGGGCGCGAGGAGGTCGACCTCTTTGTGCTCGAGCACCTTCAGCGCTCGTTTCGTGCGCGGGTCGCCCTGTACGTCGACCTGCTGTACATCGAGACAGTCACTGTGGCGACTCTGCGCGAAGGCGTTGCACAGGCGATCAGCGAACGGATTACGAAGCTGTCAGCTGCAAGCGCGCGAGCCACTGCGGCGGATGCCATTCCGCGCGTACTCGAAGTGCCCCCTCCGCTGTGGAACACCGATTTACCGTTCGGCCCGGTGCGCCGAGAGGCGCCGACGATCGTCACTGTGCTCGCCGCGGTCGACCAGCTAGCGGCGTGGTTGCGACCCGAGAAGCTGAATGAGGCGACCTTGACCTACAGCGTTCCGGGGCACGTCATCGACGCGACCATTGGGCGCGTCGTGCGTTCGGCGATCGCGTTTGGGGTCGCGTTGCCGGATGAGCTCCTCGCGCTTGCGGTCGAACATGGCGCTGCTTCGGATGAAACCTCGGTCGTGCGGGAGCAGCTCACGGCGTTCAAGCAGCGGGTCGAGCACAAGCAAAACGACTTGGGCCACGAGGCGACGCGGAGAAATTGGGATCGGCTGCTCGCAGCGGCGGATGCGCGGCAAATCCCCGTGGACGACGCCACCCAAGCCCTAGCGCGTGCGGAGCCCGTGCAGCCTGTGGTGCCGGAGGTCCAGTCGGTGCGGTTGTTCGAAAGTGCGACTGCTGCCGAGCTGCGGCAGAAGCTTGGGGAGCCGCTTGCGCGGATCGATGCGATTCGCGAGCTGTGTGTACGTGGTCATGTGTCGGCGATCGAGCCTGTGATGCATGTGCTCGATGCGTTGCGGCCCAACGAGGCGGCGATTGCGGTCGCGCAGCTGTTGGCGTTCGGGGATGACGCTGGAGATCGGATGATTTCGGCGTTGGCTTCGCCGAGCGAGTCCGTGCGCCATTGTGTGGCACTCGCGCTCGGCCGGTTGCGGTTACGGCGTGCGCTCGTACCGCTGCTCAATCAGCTCGAAACGGAGGAATCGCCTTCGTATGCCGAGATTGCGCGTGCGTTCGGCGACTTTGGTGCCCCAGCGCTGCGCAGCGTGGTGAGAGTGCTTCCTACGAGTACGAGGCAGGATCGGTTGGTGTTGGCACTGGCCCATTTGGCCAACCACGGCTCTGCGAAGGAGGTAGAAAAACTAGAAAACGACCCGGATTTGGCTGTTTCGCAGGCTGCCCGCAAGGCGATGGCTCGGAGGGCGCGCATGGAATGGGAGGACTTGTCGGTGCGGGAGCAACGGACCCTGACTGATGCGAGTCCGGCGGCGCGATTGTCGCAAGCCTTCTATGCAGAAGCCTCGAAAGTCGCTATCTAGGGACGAGCATGACTAAATGCCTCGGGTGAGGCGGGGTGTTCGGGCCTCGGGTTGGCGTGAGCCAGAATCCGAGCCGCGGTGGACAGCGAAACGCCAGAGACCTATACCTTCCGCTCCAGATGCGACTCGGCATATTCAGTGACGTCCATGCCAACCTCGAAGCGCTAACCGCTGTCATCGAGGCCTATCGGCACGAGCGTATCGATCGTTACTTCTGTTTGGGTGACGTCGTCGGCTACGGCGCGAACCCGAACGAGTGCGCGAACATCGTGCGCGATGTCGCGGAGCTGACGATCCTCGGCAATCACGATGCTGCGGTCGCGGGTCGCATGGACTACTCGTATTACTACGAGGCTGCGCGTCAGGCGTTGGATCAGCATGCGCAGGCGCTCACTGCCGAGAACATGCAGTGGTTGAAGAGTTTGCCGTACAAACATCGGCTCGCGCAGGCGGCTGTGTTGCTGTGTCACGGCTCGCCGGTGCGGATTGAAGAGTTCGAGTACATCTTCGCGCCGGAGCAGGCGCGTGAGTGTTTGCCGATCTTCGATCAGCTCGGGGATTTGACGCTCATCGGGCACAGTCATTTGTGCAAGGTGTTTGCGTTGAAGCCGGGTGAAGTGCGTGAGTTGCCGGCGAAGAGTTTTCACCTGCAGGATGGGTTCAAGTACATCGTCAGTGTTGGGTCGGTTGGGCAGCCGCGTGATTACGACAATCGGGCGAGCTACACGATTTACGACACGGTCGAGAAGCAGTTCGAGTTCAAGCGTGTCGAGTACGACATCGACATGGCGGCGACGAAGATCTTCGACTCGAACCTCGAGCGGAACTTCGGGCACCGGTTGTTTATCGGTGTTTGAGGGTTTGGGTT